>Ga0351876_1001_pt1 | contig 129246 bp, 110 predicted proteins | sample BONcelFGM3001C15_FD_206774 | JGI IMG/M metagenome (GOLD analysis project Ga0351876, IMG submission 206774) | Enriched cells from coal bed in the Powder River Basin, Montana, United States - BONCAT cells FGM rep3 HSBNCT.FGM.300.1.C15 ...
GCCGGAAGGAATTCCGCTCAAGCCATCTGTCCTGAGTTGGTTCTTCTCAAGATCGTCAATCGCGTGATTAATTACATACTGCACAACCTGAGCCTCCTTGCGCATATTTCTGTCTGCAAGGGTGAAGATCTTTTGCTGAGTGCCATCCAGAAGCTCATCTACCGAAATTGTATCGTCAAAAGCATCCTTCTGAACGCCGTAAGATATAGATATAAGCTCCCTCTGAATATATTTTTGAAGAAGAATCTTTGCGTGGTAATCGATATGGGCTGCCGCTCCTATCTTCATACTAAGCTGGCTAAGGTAAGAGACCCCACCGATGCTCTCCAGCTCACCAACTACCTTTAACTCTTCTGAAACTGTGAAGATATCTACGGGAGCGTGCCTTAAGGCAAGTGCAGATATTGCAGTAAAGATCTTCTTGTTGGTCTCTTTATAGAAGCAGTCCGGGCTGATGATATCCAGAACATCGGTAACAGCAGTGGGTTCAAGCATTAGGGCTCCAAGTACTGCCTCCTCAATATCCACAGCCTGAGGTGGTCTCTTGCCCATCTCCAGCCCTAAAACATCAATATTGGGTTCGTTACTTCTGGGCTTTCCCCTGCCTGTTATCTTAGCCATCTGTAATGCAGTTACTAGGTTAATTTGTTTAAAGCCTTCAAGATCCTCTCAAGAGCATACTCAATCTCTTCTGTGGTGATTATCAGAGGAGGAGCAATTCTGAATGCTGAAGGAGAGAAAAGGAACCAGTCGCTCAGCACCCCCTCTTCGATAAGCAACGGAAGTACCCTCTTTGCATAATCTTCACCAATAAGATCTACTGCAATAAGAAGTCCCTCAGCTCTAATCTCTTTCACCAACGGATGATCTTTAAGCCTATCCACAAATATAGCACTCTTTTCATTAACCATTGCAACCCAATTCTCCTTTAAAAGCAATTTTAGCGATGCAAGTGCTGCTGCACAACAGACCGGATGCCCTCCAAAAGTTGTAATATGTCCAAGAACCGGATTGGATATGAAATCGCTCATTAAAGAGGAGGATGCAACTACTGCTCCAAGAGGCATACCGCCTCCCAGCGCCTTTGCCAATGTCATTATATCCGGAACTACACCGTACTTCTGATGAGAGAATAGCTCTCCTGTCCTGCCAAACCCGGTTTGGATCTCATCAAATATAAGCAGAGTCCCTGTTTGGTTACATCTCTCCCTAAGGGATTTAAGATAATTGTTTTGCGGAGAGATTACTCCCGCCTCCGCCATTACGGGCTCTGCAATAACACAGGCACATCTGTCGGTGATAAGAGATAGATCTTCAAATGAGTTAAACCTTATATGTCGCACCTGTGGAAGCAGCGGGCGGAATGAACTTTTATACTCCTCGCTTCCCATTACGCTAAGAGCTCCGTGGGTACTGCCGTGATAGCTTCCGTAAAAAGAGATCATCTCCCCTCTGTTGGTGTGCCTTTTTGCCAGCTTTAGTGCAACTTCAACTGCTTCGCTTCCGGAGTTGACATAGTAAACAGAGTTGAGACTACTGTCCAGTTGTGCCGTAAGAAGTGCTGCGTGTTCAACCTGAGGAGCTTGAATTACCTCTCCATAAACCATCAGATGCATATGGTTTTTTATCTGATTTACTACACTATCAATAACCTCTTTGTTTCCGTGACCAATATTGGAGACGCAAACACCGGAGACCAGATCTATAATTTTTTTGTTGTCGCCGGTAAAGAGAAAAACCCCCTCTGCCCTTTGGATCTCAATGCCTAAAGGAGAGGGGGATGTTTGTGCTATATGTTTGAAAAACAGCTCCCTTATTGTATAGGGCACTGTACTCATCTACTCAGCCTCAAAATCGCCGTTAACAAGAATCCTTCCGCAGTATTCGCAAACAATGATTTTTTTGCTTGATGCTATATCCATCTGCCTTTGTGGAGGAATCTTATTAAAACAGCCGGAGCAGGAGTCCCTTCTTACAGTTACCACAGCAAGGCCGTTTCTGGCGTTTGATCTTACTTTTTTATATGCAGCTAATAGTCTTGCATCTATCTGAGATTGAATCTCCGAAGAGTATTTAAGGAGATCCTCCTCCTCTTTGGAGGTCTCAAGAACTATTGAGTCCAGCTCTCTCTTCTTGTTTTCAAGATCGAGAGTTCTCTCATCCAATGCCTTAATTGTTTCTGCAAGAGTTACTTTTTTATCTGCAATAATGATAGTGTTCTCTTTGATTCTCTTCTCCGAAAGTTGAACTTCAAGACCTTGAAACTCTATCTCTTTTGATAGTGAGTCATACTCTCTGTTATTCTTAACATTATTTTGCTGAGAAGTGTACTTCTCGATAAGAGATTTTGAGTTCTCCATATCAATCTTCTTTTGAGCAAGACTCTTCTCAATCTCTTTCAACTCCACCTGAAGATTTTCAACTCTGGTTTTAAGCCCGAGAATATCATCTTCAAGATCCTGAACTTCAAGGGGAAGTTCTCCTCTTAAAAGGTGGATCTGGTCTATTTGGGAGTCTGTCTGCTGAAGCTTATAAAGCAGAAAAAGTTTAGATTCCATGCTGAGGTCACCCTCTACCGAGCTCTTTTGTAGTGAGATAAATGTTCCTCCGTCCAACGGGGTCTCTATCGTTGCTTTTGTTTTAGCTGCTGACATAATCTATTAATGGTAGTATATGGGATTATTATTTCTTTCACTGATGTGAACCGCAAAGTTAGGTATTTTTTTCAAAATAACAGACATCAGTAGTTCAAGTACATCTATCTCACTCTCATAGTGGCCAATATCCATAATCATAAACTCATCTTCACAGAAATAGTTATGGTATGAGATATCTCCGGTTATGAAAATCTGAGCTCCGGAAGCTCTTGCTGCAGGAATGAGAGAGGCACCGCTCCCCCCGCAAAGAGCGACCTTCAATATTTTACTGTTTATTGGTTTGGATGTCTTAACAACCTTAAGAGAGAATCTCTCTTTAACCATTTTCATAAATGAATCAAATTCCATAGGTTGGGTAAGTTCTCCTACAATACCAAGCCCGGTATCACTATCCTGTTGGGGCATTAAAATTTTTGTATCTCTCAGTTCAATTCTGTCTGCCATAAGAGAACTCACTCCAAGGGGAACCTTATCTATGTTTGTGTGAACGGAGTAGACCACAATATCTTTTTTAATTATTGAAGATATCATTCTCTCCTGAACTGTATCTGTACCAATTCTCTTAATACCTTTAAATATGAGCGGGTGATGAGTGATTATCATATCTGCGCCTATCTCTGAAGCCTCCAGAATAAGCTCCGGTGTACAATCCAGCCCGAGAAGAACGCTCTTTACCTCCCTCCCGGTGTCTCCGGCCATAAGTCCTGAGTTATCCCACTCCTCTTGTATGTTCCGTGGAGCAAACTCCTCTATTACAGATATAATCTCTTTTGCTTTCATTATCAAAGGGAATCGGAAACCTCTTTAAGTCTCTCTTTTATACCGGAGAGTATCTCAACCACATCAACCCTTCTATCCACTCCGCTCTTATTGTCCTTAAGTCTCTTTGATGCTCCCTCAAGAGTCATTCCTCTCTCTTTAACCAGATAGTGTATCAGCCTGAAATTGGTTACATCATCTGCAGTGAATAGTCTGTTACCCTTTTTATTTCTTGCAGGTTTTATATACTCAGGGAATTTCTGAGCCCAGAATCTAACGAGGGATGTATTCTCCCCTAGAATCTCAGCCACTTCACCTATCGTGTAGTAAAGCTTCTCAATTTTGAACTCTTTGTAAGGCATAATGTAAAGAATTATAGGGTTACTTATTTAAAATGGAGCATTAGTCCATAGACTGTCCGCTGTTTAGGGCTATAACCAACATCTCTCTGTAACTTCCGGGGTTAAGATCAGCAAAAAAATAGTTTACGGGATCCATTATCTTTCCGTTGTACCTCACCTCATAGTGCAGATGCGGGGCAAACGAGAGCCCGCTATTCCCTACTCTGGCAATAACCATCCCTCTGCTAACTCTCTGTCCGTCCCTAACCAAAATATCTCCAAGATGGGCGTAGTAGGTAACAAATCCGTTGTTATGGTCAATTTTAATCTGATTTCCCCGGTCTCTGTCAGATTTAACCAAAGATGTTACTGTTCCGTTAGCTGTTGCAATAATCTCTGCCCCTACTCCGGATAGAAGATCAATTCCTGTATGCTCGCTCATTGTCTTATAAAAGGGGTGGATCTTTTTGCCGACACTCGCGCCTGTTTGTGTCACCGTCATCCCCTTTATGGGTAGCACAGCGGGTATGGAAAGTAAATCTCTGTCACTCTGCAGCACCGAGTAGATTCTTTGAATCTTGTCTGTCTGCTCCTTGGCAAGAAAGCTTGTAAACATTATCCTGTCTGAGGTGTAGCTGACTAAAGAGATGTCGGAAGAGGTATCCAGCTGCAGATATAGTTTAGGGTTGTATTCATTGAGAAGATCCGGCGGTGAAGATTTGAAGATGCTCAAATATATCTCTCTGTCCCTTTTCTGAAGATCTCCAATAACATTATCCAGCACATCTATCTTTTCGGAAGCATCTCTGTGTTGAGATTTGAGCATCTGATTCTCTTTGAGCAGAACCTCCTCCTGTTGGGTGTTAAAAATTGAGGCAAAGATTATGTAGTACAAAACTGCGAGCAAAAAGGAGCCGACAACATATTTCACTACCGTAGCTACCCTTCCCTTTAGCCCCAGCTTCTCCTCTACAAACTTTAGCTGCTCTCTGTTAAATTTATATCTGCTCATAGCCCCTAGCTCTTAGGAGATATTAACTCTCTAAACTGTTGATCATTAATATCTCTATTATAGTAGTTAAGCGGATTTACAGTTTTATTTCTGTAAATTACCTCATAGTGGAGGTGTGGACCTTTAGAGCGTCCCGTATTACCCATTAAACCTATCTGTTCACCTCTTTTGACTGCTTTGCCGATTGTTACAAGGGCACTCTTGAGGTGTGCATAACGGGTCTTATATCCGAAACCGTGATCTATTAAGATAAAATTACCGTATCCGAAGAAATCGAATCCTATATCTACAACCCTGCCGTTACCTGTGGCAAAAATGCTCTCTCCCACAGGTCCGGAGAGATCTACGCCGGAGTGCATTCTGTAATCTCCGTGAAACGGATCTCTTCTGTAGCCAAAACTGCTGGAGTATCTTATTTTTGATGATGAGATATTTACAGGTGGAATTGCAGGCACACACAGAGTCATCTCATCTGCATTTTTTGCAAGAAGGGCCAGGTCGTCAAAAGATTTTGTCTGAACGAAGGTTTTCTTGTACAGAACATCCAGATTATATGCTGTCTTTGTCAGAATACCAGATCGCTCAAAATTTTGAAGATGAGAGTATCTGTCTACACCGCCAAAACCGGCATTTCTTACATCCTGAGATATCTCCTCCATACCGAAAATGGGCCTGTATACATAGTTATCCCTCATCTGCAGAGTTACCAGAGACCTGTTAACACTTTCGAACCTCCTGTTAATAAGCTCCAGTCTGTTTGCAAGCTCGTCATTCTCTCTTTTTAGTGAAAGTGTCTTGGGAGTCTCAAGATTCAGATATCTTGTATAAATATAATAATACCCCACCGAGATAGCCAAACTTAGCACAAATAGAATAAAACCTTTTGAAAACCTGCGTTTTATAGGGATTCTATGAATTTCGTAAGCTAAAGTTTCGTGGTTGAATTTATATCTTTTCTGTTTTGCCATTTGCAAAAATAACTCTTTATTTCGTGCAAATTTATATAATTTTAATAAAAAACCTATTTTTGTGATTCATTTTGAATTGAGATAAATACCATTTACACATATGACATCAAAAGAGATCAGAGATAATTTTTTAAAATTCTTTGAAAACAAGGGTCACGCGATTGTTCCGTCGGCTCCAATGGTTGTTAAGGACGACCCGACTCTTATGTTCACCAACGCAGGGATGAATCAGTTTAAAGATTGGTTCCTCGGGAATGCCGAGCCCCTTCACAAAAGAGTTGCAGATACCCAAAAATGCCTCAGGGTAAGCGGAAAACACAATGATCTGGAGGAGGTTGGGCACGACACATATCACCATACTATGTTTGAGATGCTCGGGAACTGGAGTTTCGGAGACTATTTCAAGAAAGAAGCCATAGATTGGGCCTGGGAACTACTCACCAAGGTTTACAAGCTGGATAGCAGCCGACTATACGCCACTGTGTTTGAAGGGTCTCAGGAGGATGGAATATCTGCAGACGACCAGGCGAGAGAGGAGTGGCAAAAATATCTCCCTTCGGAAAGAATTCTCTTTGGTAATAAGAAGGATAATTTTTGGGAGATGGGAGATGCCGGACCCTGCGGACCTTGTAGTGAGATTCACGTAGATATTAGAGACGATAAACAGAGAGCAGAGGTAGATGGTGCTACTCTTGTGAATTGTGGAGACCCTCTGGTAATTGAGATTTGGAATCTGGTTTTTATTCAATATAATCGAAAGGCCAGCGGAGAGCTTGTGCCACTTCCCCAAAAACACGTAGACACCGGAATGGGTTTAGAGAGGCTCTGTATGGCAATTCAGGGGAAAAAGAGCAACTACGATACAGATGTATTCTCCGGGATGATTGAGACAATATCTGCCCTTACCGGTAAACCATATATGGAGAGCAGCGCAACAGAGGTTGCAATGAGAGTTATTGCAGACCACATCCGGGCAATAAGTTTTTCAATTGCAGATGGTCAACTGCCCTCAAATGTTAAGGCCGGTTATGTGATAAGGAGAATTCTACGCAGGGCAGTGCGGTATGCATATACCTTTCTTGGCTCTAGTGAACCTCTTCTTTGCAGGTTGGTACCTACTCTGGTTAAGGAGATGGGAGGTGCATTTCCAGAGTTGGTGCATCAGCAAAACCTCATTGAGAGGGTTATCCGTGAGGAGGAGGAGTCGTTTCTCAGAACGCTTGAGAAGGGAATACGCCTGATGGATACTCTAATGGAGAAGAACTCTGCCTCAAAGCAGATCTGTGGAGAGGATGCCTTTATCCTGTATGACACATTCGGGTTTCCGATTGACCTGAGTGAACTTATTGCAAAAGAGAACGGATACAGTATAGATCACGCCGGATTTGAGAGAGAGCTGGAGAAACAGAAAGAGAGAAGCCGCAACGCAACCTCAACTCAAGAGGGAGATTGGATAGAGGTTAAGCCGGGATCTTCGGCAGAGTTTGTCGGATACGACAAAGATGAGGAGATGGTTGAAATTCTTCGTTACCGCAGCGTTAAGACCAAAACCCGCAGTTATTACCAGTTAGTCCTCAACAAGAGCCCATTCTATGCAGAGAGCGGAGGTCAGGTAGGGGATACCGGAAGATTAATCTCTGCCGACTCGCAGGAGATAATCGTTACCAACACCATCAAGGAGAACAATCTTAACATTCACCTGACAGACAAGCTTCCTACAAAGTTGCACGGGGTGTTTACAGCTATAATTGATAAAGAGAGAAGAGAGAGTATTGCAAACAATCATACTGCCACTCACTTGCTTCACAAGGCACTCCGGGAACTTCTGGGAACCCATATAGAGCAGAAGGGCTCTTCGGTTAACTCAGAATACTTCCGGTTTGACTTCTCACACTATGAAAAGATATCTGACGAGGATTTGCGACGGGTAGAAAACCTTGTAAACAGATTTATCCGCAAAAACCTTACCCGCGATGAGTTTCGCGACCTTCCTGTAGAGCAGGCAAAGGGGATGGGAGCAATGGCTCTTTTCGGCGAAAAGTACAGCGAGAAGGTTCGGGTAATTAAATTCGGAGACTCTATTGAACTTTGCGGAGGGACTCACACAAGTGCAACCGGAAACATAGGTCTCTTTAAAATCATATCGGAATCTGCAATTGCTGCAGGAGTGAGAAGGATTGAGGCGACCACCGGAGAGAGTGCACAGAGGATAGTTCAGGAGAGTGAAGATATGGTTAAGGGTATAAAAAATCTGTTAGGCAGCTCCCCTAACATAATCAACTCTATCCAGAAGCTTGTGACGGAGAATGAAGATTACCGCAAAAAATTTGAAGAGCTTGTCAGGGAGAGGGCACAATCGCTTAAAGATAGGGTAGTTGAACAGATGGAGAGTATAAACGGAGTAAATATCTATATTCTTAGTGGTGAATACAGTGCCGATGTTGTAAAGAACACGGCATTTATCCTAAGATCCGAAATTCGCAATGGGGCATTTATTGCCGGCTTTACAGACGGAGATAAAGCTTCTCTTGCACTATTGTACTCAGATGACCTTGTTTCCCACGGCTTCAATGCATCTAAAGATATCAGAGAGGCCGCCAAATTCATACAGGGAGGCGGCGGCGGTCAGAATTTTTTCGCAACAGCGGGAGGAAAAGATAATAGAGGCATAAAATTGGCAGTAGATAAACTAATCGAACTTGCAACTAAGAGGTTATAGCGACTAAACCGGAAAAATTGAAAAAATTAGACCAATTTATCGTCAAATCGTTTCTCGGACCATTTGTTCTTACCTTTCTCATCGTGATATTTGCCCTGATGCTTCAGTTTTTATGGCTCTATATCGATGAACTTGTAGGGAAAGGACTTAGTGTGCTTGTTATTCTGGAGTTTCTGGGCTGGGGCTCTGCGACACTAATACCGCTGGCCCTTCCTATCGCGACACTACTGGCATCAATAATGACTTTGGGAGGAATGGGAGAAGATAATGAACTCCTGGCGATGAAGGCAGCAGGCATACCTCTACAGAGAGTACTTTTACCGTTGATTTTCCTATCATTTGCAGTGAGTATCGGGGCCTTTTTTGCCTCGAACAACCTAATTCCTGTCTCCTACAACAAGATCTACTCTCTGAGGGACGACATCAGCAAAACTAAGGATGAGATACGGATTCCCACCGGTATTTTCTATGAGGGGATTGAGGGTTATAATATTAGAATCGGAAGCCGAAACGAAAATAGCGGTTCAATTTACAATGTGATGGTATACTCCCATAAGGAGAGTAAAGGGAATACCAGCCTTACTCTGGCAGATTCCGGCTCTATAAAGTTCTCTGCAGATAAAAAAAATCTCGTCTTTACACTCTATGATGGTTACTCATACGAAGAGGAACCAAGAGAGTACGGCTCTTCGGACTCCTCATTTACTCTCCAGAGAATAGGATTCTCCAGGCAGGAGATGATTATTTCAATATCAAACTACGCTTTCCAGAGGTCGGACGACAATAAATTCAGCAGTGAGATTATGTCGCAAAACCTTAGTCAGCTAAGAGTCGCAAAAGATTCACTGGACTCATCCTATGCCAAGGTCCACCAGTATCAATACAGAAATCTCATAAGCGGCGGCGGTCTCTCATTCAGCCGGGAGTTGGACACGGCCTACATTGGAAACTACAAAGGAGAGATAGAGTACGACTCTCTTTTCCGGTGGGATTCGCCCAAAGAGCAACGGGGAAACCTTCGAATGGCTATAGGGCAATTAGAGAGTGCAGTTACGCTGTTGGATAACTACCAGATTGAGGAGTTTCAGTACATCTATCCCCTTCGCAAAATCAGAATTGAGCGTTTGAGAAAATTTACTCTATCCATCGCCTGCTTTATATTCTTCTTTATCGGAGCACCTCTGGGAGCAATCATACGAAAAGGGGGGCTGGGAACTCCGGTCATTGTATCAATGATCTTCTTTGTTATATATTGGGTAGTGGATATAAGCGGGAAAAAACTGGCCACAGACGGAGTTATCGGGCCGGAGGTGGGTACACTCATATCCTCTGCGGTTCTATTCCCCATTGGGGTCTATTTAACTCTAAAATCTACACGGGACTCGTCGCTCTTTAACGCAGACTCGTACATAATGTTTTTCAATAAAGTTCTGGCCAAGATTAACTCATACAGGGGGGAGAAGAGCGATGAGGTGTAAAATAGTATATATGGGCACACCGGAGTTTGCAGTCGGGCCTCTTAGGGCAATCCTAGATGCCGGACACGAGGTTTGTGCAGTTGTTACAACTCCTGATAAGCCGGTAGGACGGGGACTAAAAGTCTCCCAAAGCAGCGTTAAGTTGTTTGCACAAGAGAGATCTCTACAGGTGCTTCAACCGGAATCGCTAAAAGAGGAGGGTTTTATAAACGATCTTAAAAGTTTTAATGCAGATCTCTTTGTTGTTGTTGCTTTCCGGATGCTTCCCAAGGTGGTTTGGTCCATTCCCTCCTTCGGCACATTCAACCTCCACGCATCCCTTCTTCCACAATACAGGGGTGCTGCCCCAATAAACTGGGCAGTAATTAACGGAGAGAGTCTTACAGGTGTAACAACCTTTATGATAGACGACAAGATAGATACAGGAGAGATCCTTTTCTCCAGAGAGTGCGCAATTGAGCAGAGCGAGAGTGCCGGTGATCTTCACGATAAACTGATGGTTTTGGGCTCCAATCTGGTTGTGGAGACTATTGACGCAATTATCTCCGACAGAGTAAAGAGAACTCCTCAGAGCAGCCTGATTACCGGGGAGATTACTCTGCGCGAAGCTCCAAAACTCACTAAAGAGAGCGGCATAATAAACTGGCAACAGACTAGCAATCAAGTATTTAATCTTATTCGAGGATTGAGTCCCTACCCTTGTGCAACCTCCGTTTTAAGCTATAGCGATAAAGTTATTCCGGTTAAGATCTATTCGGCTTTAGATGAAATATCTATTGACTCAGATTCTGATATCTCCGGCAATTTAAAACCGGGGGAGATAGCTTCGGATAACAAGAGCTTCCTCAGAGTAGGGTGCGGTAAGGGGAGTATAAAGATAACATCCATCCAGGCAGCTGGTAAGAGAAGATTGGAAATACGGGAGTTTCTATCCGGGATACGAGAGATTAGCTTATATAAATTCAACTGAAAATGGACGAGATCATTATATTGGCAGACGGAGAGTTTCCGACTCACGAGATTCCATCCCGTAAGCTTCAAAATGCCTCTATGATAGTCTGTTGTGATGGTGCTGCTGCAAAGCTACTCTCCTGCGATATCACCCCCGGCTTTATTGTGGGTGATATGGACTCACTGGATCTCTCTCTTCGCGAAAAATATAGAAACATCATTATAGAGTCTGATTGTCAACAAACCAACGATCTAACAAAGGCCTTCAACCACTCCCTTTCACTTAATCCGTCCCGTATAATAATTTTGGGAGCAACCGGACTTCGGGAAGATCACACTCTTGGGAATATATCCCTACTATCGGATTACTCACTTATGAGCAGTGTTAGTGTAGAGTTGTGGACCAACTCAGGCAGATTTATCCCTGTTAACTCAGGAGGGATTTTCTACGCAGCAAAAGGTAGTCAGGTCTCAATATTTGCTCTGGATTGCAATTTGAAGATAGAGTCCATAGGACTTAAGTACCCATTGGATAATGTTGTTTTTGACAACTGGTGGAGAGGTACACTTAACGAATCCATTGAGGATAGTTTTGAATTGAAATTTGATAAGGGTCGTGTTCTGCTCTTTATAACTTACTAAAAAAAAAGACGCCTCTGTGTAAGGCGTCTTAATAATTTGGTGCAGACAGTTTAGTTGATCAATTTGTTAATCTCTGCGCCGGCTTTAAATCTAACCACTTTTTTAGCAGCGATTTTAATTTTCAATCCGGTACGAGGGTTTCTGCCATTGCGTGCAATTCTGTTAGTTACAGAGAAAGAGCCAAAACCTACAAGTGTAAGTCTATCTCCTGCTTTTAGAGAGTCTGCGGCTACATCGATAAATGCATCCAACGCTTTTTTTGCATCAACTTTTGTAATTTCTGCCTTAGCTGCGATTGCTGATATTAGTTCTGCTTTGTTCATAATTTATTGTTTAGGATGTTGAGTCTATAGGGTTTAGTGCAAATATATAGCGATTAATTCTTATAAACAAATTATTTAGGAATTTATTTGCCAAAAAAATATGAAATTATTGGAGAATATTCTACTCTTGTTCTTGACTTTATACTATTTTTTGAAAAAAAAGGGAGTAATTGATAAAAAATTGTAATCTCCCTTTATAAAAACACCATTTTAGAGCCCCTCATCGGCTAGTTTTTGCTCAAGATTTGCAATTTTTTCAAGCAGGCTCTTATAATCTTCACTTTCGGGAAACATTGGCCTGTGGCTCTTCATTAGGTTGATCTCATCTATCTGTTTCATAATTTTGTCGCAGCTTTTTTCCAGCGCAAATGAGCAGAACTGCTCCCAAATGTAGTTTACGGCCTCCGCTGAGGGGTGAACCATATCTGCTGCATAGAAGCGATAGTCCCGAAGTTGATCCATAAATATTTCGTAAGCGGGAAAGTAAAAGAGATTCGGGAACCTCTTTACAAGTATCTCCGTTGCAAGGAGAAGTCTAGCCTTACTGAGTTGATTTCCGTTAGCTCCCTCCTTTAGGTGCCTCACCGGACTTACGGTAATTATCCACCTCTTTTCCGGATTAGCCTCAATAGCGGGCGCTAGAGAGTCTACTATCTCCTCTACCTCCATTGTAGCTCTTTCAAAAAAAGAGTGGGGCAATTTGTGGCAGTTTGAGACAATTTTTCCACTCTTGCGCTCCCGATATACCCAGGATGTGCCCAATGTCAATACAACCCATCTGCAGCTCTTATAATGATTTGAAACGTGCATTAGAGTCGAGTTGTTTTGGGATAGGAACTTCTCTTTGGAGATGGAGGCAAATTCACTTCCGTGAGAGAAGCTCTTGTAGATATCTCCTGCCTTTATAAGCTCCTCCTGCGTGAATAGTTCACAAGTTTGAATTCTGTTAAGGCTGCTTGATATTGACCCGGGGTTAAAAAGCACCCCAAAAGGGTTCACTAAAACCTTAAAACGGAGCTGCTCCATCTTGGCACCAATCTCTGCAGCGAAACAAGACCCCAAAAAAATAATATCATCTTTGTAGTTGATCCTATCTTTAAGTGGTGAAATCAAAACCTCAGTCTGCCATCTCATAAGTCACTTTTTTAAGTTTACACAGGTAACACTCTCTTTAATCTTTGATAGTCCGGCTCTTGAAAGCGGAGATTTTGAGAAGTATATTTTAAACTCCTCCTCCTCCATCTGCAACCACTCCCGGGCAGCTATCTCAATTGAGCTCCTCCCCTGTTTTGTCTCTATCGGGAGAAACTCCTGCCAGCTTGTTGTCTCACCTTTGCCGGACCAGGGACATACATCCAGACATATCTCACATCCGAAAATATTATCTTCTCTCAAAACAGAGAAGTTGCACAGCCTCTCTCCGACAGGCGACTCTATGGTATTGTAGGAGATACATCTTCTTGCATCCAACACAAAAGGGGCAGTCAATGCTCCGTTCGGGCAGGCCTCCATACATCGGGTACATTTCCCGCAGCCGTTTGAGACCTTTTGTTGATTGTATTTAAGAGGAATATCTGTAATTATAATCCCTATTAATGTGTGCAACCCGTGAGTTTTACTAATCAAAAAGGTGTTTTTGCCTATAAATCCCAAACCTGCCTTTACTGCTAAAGCTCTTTCAAATATGGGCGCAGAGTCGGTAAATACTCTGTAACTCATTTGAGGATATAACTCCTTTATGCTCTCTGCCAAAACCCGGAGCCGACTCTTGATAAAATAGTGATAGTCCAGGCCATATGCATAGGAGGAGATCTTTGGGTAGTGCTCTTGTTGCCTTTGAAGGGGCTTGTATGGAACCAGCAGAACCATAATGCTTTTTGCACTATCCAGCAACAGGGAGGGATCTTCCCTGATATCCATATTTGCAGCAAGATATCTCATAGAGCCGTGATACGATTTTGAGACAAAACTCTCCAGATGAGCACGCTCTGCAGACATCTTCTCTACAGCCACGGCACCATATCCTGCGAATCCAAGCCGGTTTGCAAGATCGTTAATTTTTATATGTAACTCATCGGGACTCATTTCACAAAATTAATTAAAGAAAAAGAGAAAATATCTATAAATTTCTTACTTTTGCTGCGCTTTTTGCTTACGGAATTTATTTAATATTATTATAGAATGAACATTTTAGTAGTTGGGGCCGGAGGACAAATCGGAACTGAACTTATTCCTCATCTTCAGTCACTCTATGGCGAAGATAATGTAATAGCTGCAGATCTCAAAAAGGATAATGTTTTGCGGCTTGGAGAGAGCTGCAGAGCGATAACACTGGATGCTCTCGATATGAAATCCTACAGAGAGGTTGTATCCAATTATGGTATCGGCAGAATTTACAATCTTGTTGCACTGCTCTCTGCTACAGGTGAAAACAACCCTCAACTGGCCTGGGAGATAAATATGGGTGCTCTGCTAAACTCTCTCGAGCTTGCAAGAGAGTTCAACTGCTCGGTGTTCACTCCAAGTTCAATCGGGGCGTTCGGACACTCCACCCCGCATATAAACACACCTCAGGATACTGTTATGAGGCCAAACACCATATACGGTGTATGTAAAGTCGCAGGAGAGTTGTTGAGCGATTACTACTATACCCGTTTCGGAGTTGATGCCCGCAGTGTAAGGTTCCCAGGAATAATCTCCAACGGAGCTCTTCCTGGTGGTGGAACCACAGATTATGCCGTTGAGGTCTTTTATGAGATACTCAAAACCGGACACTACACCTGTCCAATTCCGGAGAATACATTTATGGATATGCTCTACATGCCAGATGCTCTCAACGCCTGCACGCAACTTATGGATTGTGACCCTGCGAACCTCGTTCACCGTAACAGTTTTAATGTGACTGCAATGAGTTTCTCTCCAAAAGAGCTTTTTGCTGCCATTAAGTCAAGGATACCATCTGCAACATTCAAATATGAGGTAGACCCGGTAAAGGATAAGATATCTGCATCCTGGCCGGACTCAATGGATGACTCGTGTGCCAGAAAAGAGTGGGGTTGGAATCCAACCTGGGATCTGGAGTTGATGGTGGATGATATGCTAAAAGCAATCTCGGCTAAGATAAATAGATAGGAATAACAGAGTTTACATTGATTGCACCGGAATAGTCTTAAAAGAGCTATTTTGGCGCAATTCTGTATAAAAATAGAGCTATAATTGCATACAGCATATTTGGAACCCATATTGCAATAAATACAGGTAGTGCTCCTACGTGGACAAACATCTGACTAAACCTCAAAAACAGGATATAGGAGAAGCTTAACATCAGACCTATTCCCATATTTATACCTATACCCCCCTTTCTCTTTCTGGCAGATAGTGAAACACCGATGAGTGTGAGGATAAAGGCAGAGAAAGGCAGTGCAAACCTGGTGTGTTTCTCAATCTGTGAATAAATAACCCTTTTGTCTCCTCTCATCTTCTGTGTTCGAATAAGATCGTTAAGCTCGGTGTAGTTATAGGACTCAACAATATTATCTCTCCGGTTAAGATCATTTACTGTAAGATTGATAACCGTATCCAGTGTCTCTCCTTGTGTTATCTTTTGAATTGCAGAGCTGTTATCTCTAATATAGTATTTGTAGAGTTTCCACCCACCAAATGTTGTATCCCATATGGCTGTTTCTGCTGTTAGTTTTGACACAATCTTGTGTCCCTCTATAGTCTCAAGCGTAAATTTTGAGGCAATATTGCTCCAACTGTTAAAGGTCTCCATATAGACATAGTTTCCCGGAGAGAGCTGCAGATGAATGTCTCTGTTTGTGTTTACAAATTTATCCTTAATGTACTTGTCTGTAAAATCCAGGCGTACTCTGTTTGCCGGAGGGATTACAAAAAGGTTCAAAACCAGGCTGAATATGGCAATACCCAAAGCAGATATAAAATATGGGTAGAGCATCCTCTTAAAACTTATTCCTCCTGCCAGTATAGCAACAATTTCGCTGTGAGAGGCCAACTTTGAGGTAAAAAAGATAACGGCTATGAATATGAACAGAGGGCTAAACATATTCATAAAATAGGGGATAAAATTGCCGTAATATTGAACCACTATTGCCTGTAGTGAAGCCCCCTTCTCTACGAAATTATCTATCTTCTCGCTTACGTCAAAAATAATAACAATCCCGATAAATATCAGAATAGCAAAGAAGTAGGTTCCGATAAACTTCTTTATTATATATTTGTCAATTATATTGAACCTGGAGATCATCTCTATAGTTTAGTTTCCAAATGTTTTACATAAGAGTTTTTCCACTCCCGGAAAGTGCCTCTTCTTATTTGCTCACGCGCATCTTTGACCAGCTTCAGATAAAAGGCCAGGTTGTGTTCACTGGCAATCTGAGCACCTAAAATCTCTCCCGAGACAAAGAGGTGACGCAGGTACGCCTTTGAATATGCAACATCTACAAATGAAGTGCCATTTTCATCTATCGGTGAGTAGTCATCTGCCCACTTCTTGTTTCTTATGTTAATCATCCCGCGGGATGTAAAGAGCATTCCGTTTCTGGCGTTTCTGGTAGGCATCACACAATCGAACATATCAACTCCTCTATCAATCGCCTCCAGAATATTTGCCGGAGTTCCTACTCCCATAAGGTATCTTGGCTTGTCTTCCGGTAGCAGCGGCTGTAGCACCTCCAATATCTGATACATAACCTCTGCAGGCTCTCCTACGGATAGCCCTCCTATAGCATACCCCTCCCTGTTGAGTGCTACTGCGTGCTCTGCAGCCTCTGCTCTGAGGTCCGGGTATACACATCCCTGAATAATCGGAAAAAAAGTTTGTGAGTGACCGTAAAGAGGCTCTGTGTTGTCAAAATGGGTAACTCCCCTCTCCAACCACTGCTGGGTCAGTTTGAGGGACTTTTTTGCGTAAGCGTGGTCTGAATTGCCCGGAGGGCACTCATCCAGAGCCATAATAATATCTGCACCTATTATCCGCTGAATATCCACAACTCCTTCAGGAGAGAAAAAGTGTTTTGAGCCATCTATGTGTGAACGAAACATACACCCCTCCGCGGTAAGTTTACGGTTCTCTGCAAGTGAGAATACCTGATATCCGCCACTATCTGTAAGAATGGGTCTGTCCCACGAAATGAACTTATGGAGTCCTCCGGCTCCGGCAATAATTTCCAGCCCGGGACGGAGGTAAAGATGGTATGTATTGCCTAAAATAATCTGAGCTTTAATGTCATCTTTTAAATCTCTGTGGTAAACTGCTTTTACGGATCCCACTGTACCAACGGGCATAAAAATTGGAGTCTCAACAACTCCGTGATCTGTATAAAATAGTCCGCACCGTGCAGATGAGAGTGGGTCTTGCGCTATCTTTTCAAATCTCATATTCTTTTATAAACAACCCTCAAAGATAATAATATAATAGCTATATTTGCTTCTCATTGCAAATTCAAAAATTTAAACAGGTGAAAAAACTCATTTTAGTATTTATAATTTCTCTCTTTGCGATATCGCATATTACGGCACAGGAGAGCAACAATGCCGGAACATCAACAGAGGTTAAACAACAGGTGGCTGCCCAACAGGAGGCTACCGAAGTACCCGCAGTTGCAGTTAATCCATACAAAGATATTCTTGCAAAAAAAGAGCTTACCTTCAACATCTGGTCCATTATAAGAGGAGTCTTCGGGATGGCCTCCCTTATCTTCATCGCGTGGATTTTTAGTCTTGACCGAAAAAAGGTAAACTGGAAAACCGTCGGGTTTGCTCTCTCTATGCAATTTGTAATCGCAATATCGGTTATAGCATTTCCTGCGGTACAATCAATTTTTGAATTTCTGGGAGGGATATTTGTAGCCGTTCTGGACTGGACAAAGGCCGGTTCCACCTTCCTTTTCGGCTCATTAATGAATATTAACAGTTTCGGATTCATATTCGTTCTCCAGATTCTTCCTACCATCATATTCTTCTCTGCATTAACCAGCCTTTTTTTCTATCTGGGTATTCTTCAGAGAGTTGTATGGGCAATGGCCTGGCTGCTTTCAAAAACACTCAAACTCACCGGAGCGGAGTCTCTCTCAACAGCCGGTAACATATTCCTGGGGCAGACAGAGGCACCACTTATGGTAAAGGAGTATATCCCAAAAATGACCAAGAGTGAGATTATGCTCATTATGACAGCAGGTATGGCCACTATGGCCGGAGGAGTATTGGCGGCATATATAGGGATGCTCGGTGCCGGAGATAAAGTTATGGAGCTGGAGTTTGCAAAGCACCTTTTATCTGCCTCAATAATGGCTGCACCGGGTGCAATAGCCATTGCAAAAATACTTAAACCTCAGACCGAAGAGATTGATAATAATGTAGAGGTTCCAAAGGAGAAGATTGGCAAGAATGTACTGGATGCTATCTCTAACGGCACAACAGATGGTCTTAAACTCGCCGCAAATGTAGGTGCAATGCTTTTGGTGTTTTACGCCCTTATTGCAGGCTTTAATACCATTTTTCTGAAAGCCGGAGAGCTTGTCTCATTAAACCCGGTGATTGCAGATTTTACTAACGGAAGATACGAGGGACTCTCACTTCAATTTCTTCTTGCATATCTTTTCGCCCCCATTATATGGCTTACAGGGGTATCCGGCTCAGATCTTGACCTGGTTGGCCGGCTGCTTGGAGAGAAGCTCATTATGACAGAGTTTATCGGCTACCAGAGTTTGGCTGAGATGATTCGTACAGGAGCATTTGTATCTACCAAATCAATAATAATGGCTACCTATGTATTATGCGGGTTCGCCAACTTTGCTTCAATCGGGATTCTGATAGGAGGGGTAGGCGGTATGGCAAATAACCAAAAACCTGTTTTATCTGCATTCGGGTTCCGCTCTCTGCTCGGTGCCACTTTAGTCGCACTTATGTCAGCTGCAATGGTGGGTATGCTCATTGCATAGTAATAGCCGTCCTGTTACCTCCTTACACATTTAGGGAGTTTGCCCATCTCAAATGATGCCGGATCATTGCCGCCAGTACACTCTACAGGGTCACAGCAGGTAATACAGACCCTTTTTATTGCCTTAAATCCTGTAAGCTCTATATCTTTTGAGTAGAAGTGATCTTTAACAGGCTCTTGTCTCATAAGATCTGTACTGAGGTACTTTTTGTTGTCGTCAGAAAAAATGGTAACAACATTTGCGTTTGAAGACAACATATTCTGAGCGATTAATGCTCCGATGAAATTTGCACCGGAAGATATACCTACTGCAAGGCCCAACTCCGAAGATAACTTCTGAGCCATAATAATTGCATCACCATCATCAACCTGAATTATCTCGTTAAGCTCGTTAAGCTTGACAATCTCCGGAATAAACTCGTCTGATATTCCCTGTATCCTGTGGCTTCCAACCTTATGTCCGGTCGTAAGTGTGGGAGAGTTGGCCGGCTCAAGGGCGTGCAGCCTGATTTTTGGATTCATCATTTTAAGATATCTTCCCGTACCCATAATTGTTCCCCCTGTGCCTACACCGGCAACAAATGCATCGGGCATTATATTCCTGAACCTTAACTGGCTCCATATCTCCGGTCCTGTAGTCTCAAAATGGGCCTGTGAGTTGTATTCATTTGAGAACTGCCTGGGTAGAAAAGAGTTTTCGGTTTTGGCAGCAAGCTCTTCGGACATTCTTATACTTCCAAGAAAACCACCCTCCTCCTTTGTAACCAGATTGATTTTGGCACCCAGACTCTGGATTAGAGCGTATCTCTCAACACTTAACCAGTTTGGCATAAATATTACTACCGGATGGCCTAAAGCTCTTCCCATCGCACAAAATGAGATTCCTGTATTTCCACTGGTGGCCTCAATGATAGTTGCTCCCGGCGTAATAGCCCCTGTTTGATAAGATTTCTTTAAAATGGCATAGGCCATCCTATCTTTAATACTGCCGGTCATATTAATGTTCTCCGACTTGGCATAGATGACTCTCTCTTCCCCTTTATACAAGAATCTTATTTCAAGCATAGGTGTATTTCCAACCAAACTTTTCAGATTTTCTATTTTCATATATTTACATTTACAGTTTATCTACAATATAAGTACAACTAAATTAGGAATACCCCCAAACGAAAATAGTATAAAATTTTTGTTTTATATACCAAAAGTAAAAAGCCGGTTAATAATCGCTTATTAACCGGCCCTTTTCATATAGATTGAAATTACTCTTTTGGCTCTGTTTGCTCTTCAGTTGCCTCTATAGCCGGTGATTCTACTACAGGCTCTTCAACCTGTTTAGCAACCTCTTCGGTTTTTGCTGCTTTTGGAGCTTTTTTTGTCTCCTTCTTAGCTGGCACCGGTGCTACTGTCTCTGCAGCATCTTTCTTGGTGCGACCGCGACGTGTAGTGCTCTTTTTAACCTCCGGCTTGGCAGTTGATGCCAAAGCTGCTTCGTTAAAGTCTACAAGCTCTATAATTGCCATTTCGGCTGCATCTCCTTTACGGAATCCGATTTTAAGAACTCTGGTGTATCCACCCGGACGATCTGCAATCTTTGGCGCTACTACGCGGAAAAGCTCAGTTACTGCCTCTTTTTGCTTAAGATATGCAAAAACTGTACGACGAGAGTGTGTCGTATCGTCTTTAGATTTGGTAATCAAAGGCTCTACGTATACTCTCAGCGCTTTAGCTTTAGCCAGAGTTGTCTCGATTCTTTTGTGTTCAATAAGAGACGACGCCATATTTGCCAACATCGCTTTACGGTGTCCGCTCTTACGGCCTAAGTGATTAAAGTTTTTATTATGCCTCATTTTTCAATACTTTCTTTTCAATATTATACTTTGTTACATCCATACCAAAGTTGAGTCTGTAACGCTCAACGAGGTTGTCGATCTCCGAAAGAGATTTCTTTCCAAAATTCCTGAACTTCATAAGCTCTGTCCTTTGTAAAGAGACCAGGTCGGCCAGAGTATCGATATCTGCAGCTTTAAGGCAGTTCAACGCTCTTACGGATAGCTCCATATCGGCCAGTTTAGTCATAAGAAGATGGCGCATACGGAGTGACTCCTCATCCAGCTCATTACTTACAACCTCTATTGGTGTCTCCAAAGTTATCTTCTCATCTGAGAATAGCATAAAGTGATGGATCAGAATTTTGGCTGCCTCTTTAAGCGCATCTTTAGGGTGAATCGAACCATCTGTAGTTATCTCTAAATTTAACTTCTCGTAGTCTGTCTTCTGCTCAACACGCCAGTTTTCTACAGAGAACTTTACATTCTTGATAGGTGTAAAGATGGAGTCAATTGGAATTAGTCCAAATGGCGCATCTTCAACACGATTTTCCTCTGCAGGTACATATCCTCTACCCTTTCCGATTCTGAATTCAATTGAGAGAGTAACCGACGGCTCCATAGAACATATATGAAGATCCGGGTTGAGAACCTTGAAAGAAGAGAGTTGTTTAGAAATATCTTCTGCAGTAAACTGCTGTTTTCCGCTAACCGTAATGTTTACAATCTCTGAATCCTCTCCCTCTACCATTCGTTTAAAACGAACTTGCTTGAGATTCAATATGATATCAACTACTGTTTCGATAACTCCGGGTATAGTTGCAAATTCGTGATCTACTCCCTGAAACCTTACAGCGGTGATAGCATGACCCTCAAGAGACGACAGCAGAATACGGCGCAAAGCGTTTCCTACTGTTATACCGTATCCCGGCTCCAGTGGACGAAACTCAAAGCGACCGAAAGTTTCGGTAGCGTCAAGCATTATTACCTTATCGGGTTTTTGAAATGCTAAAATTGCCATTTTTTTATTATTTAGAGTATAACTCAACAATTAACTGCTCGTTTATAGTCTCCGGAACTTCGCTCCTTAGAGGCATATTTAAATATTTACCTGAGAGCGATGTACCATCCCACTCAATCCAAGAGTGTCTGGCAGCACCACGAGAGATGTTGTTTTGAATAACCTCCAGACTTTTTGATCTTTCGCGTACAGATACTATGTCACCAGGCTTTACTATGGTGGAAGGAATACTGCACATCTCACCGTTTAAAACGATATGACGGTGAATAACCAGCTGTCTTGCGGCAGCACGGCTAGGTGCAATACCCATACGAAACACCAGATTGTCAATCCTTGATTCAAGCAGTAAAATAAGGTTTTCACCTTTACGGCCTTTCATTCTGGATGCTTTATCGTATAGATTTCTGAACTGTCTCTCAAGAAGCCCATAGGTATATTTAACCTTCTGTTTCTCTTTAAGCTGGATTCCGTACTCCGAAGTTTTCTTACGCTTCTTAGCCAGTCCGTGCTGTCCCGGAGGGTAGTTCTTCTTCTCGTAACTTTTATCCGGACCAAATATTGGTTCTCCAAATTTGCGGGCGATTTTTGTGGTAGGCCCTGTATATCTTGCCATGTTAAAACGTTTATTATGATTTTAAAAAGGTTAAACTCTGCGGCGTCCTTTAGGACGGCATCCATTATGAGGAAGTGGAGTAACGTCAATAATTTCGGTTACTTCAATACCTGCTCCGTGAATAGTACGAATTGCAGACTCACGTCCGGCACCCGGCCCCTTAACATAGACCTTAACCTTGCGAAGACCTAAATCATAAGCCACCTTGGCACAATCTTCTGCAGCTGTCTGAGCTGCGTAAGGAGTGTTCTTCTTTGAACCTCTGAATCCCATTTTACCTGCAGATGACCAACTTATAACCTGGCCTGTGCTGTTTGTAAGGGATACAATAATGTTGTTGAAGGTAGATGAAATGTGTGCCTGACCTAACGCATCAACCTTTACAATTTTTTTCTTATTTGTTGTTCCTGTCTTTCTTGCCATGATCTAGGTTCTATTTAGTTGCTTTCTTCTTGTTAGCTACAGTTTTCTTCTTACCCTTACGTGTACGGGCATTGTTTTTTGTGGACTGACCGCGAACAGGAAGCCCAAGACGGTGACGAATACCCCTGTAACAACCAATATCCATCAGTCGTTTAATGTTCGTCTGAACTGAAGAGCGTAGCTCACCCTCAATTTTGTACTCCTCCGCAATGGTTCCCCTTATTGCAGCAATCTGATCGTCATTCCAGTCCTTTACTTTTGTATTGAAATCGATGCCGTTTTTGGCAAGGATTTTCTGGGCAGAACTGCTTCCGATCCCGTAGATATAGGTTAAACCTATCTCTCCTCGTTTGTTTTTTGGTAAATCAACTCCGGCTATACGTGCCATAATTTATCTTTTCTCTTTAATGTTTACAATTAAAAATTATCCCTGACGCATTTTGAACTTAGGGGTTTTTTTGCAGATCACATAAAGGCGTCCTTTACGCTTTACTATCTTACAATCTTCGCTGCGCTTCTTAATGGATGCTTTAACTTTCATATTATCTAAATTTTATTTGTATCTGAAAGAAATTCTTCCTTTTGTTAAATCATAAGGTGACATCTCAACTCTCACTCTATCTCCCGGTAAAATACGAATATAGTGCATTCTCATCTTTCCGGAGATATGGGCGATTATTACGTGCCCGTTATCCAGCTCTACGCGAAACATCGCGTTTGACAGGGCTTCAATTATTGTTCCCTCTTTCTCAATAGCAGCTTGTTTTGCCATCCGAAATAATCCTTATAATTTAAATATTATTATTCTCAATGTACTCAAATGTAGATAAGACCCTCGGTTTACCCTTCGTTATTGCTACCGTAAGTTCGTAGTGTGCCGAATTTTTTTTGTCTGCAGTGCTCAATGTCCAGCCATCTTTGTGCATATGGACCGATCTCTCCCCGGCGTTAACCATAGGTTCAATACAAATTACCATACCCTCCTGAAGCTTTTTACCCTGACCTCTGCTTCCGAAATTCGGAACCTCCGGTGCCTCGTGAAGTTTCTTACCTATACCGTGCCCGACCATCTCTCTCACAACGGAAAATCCGTTTTTCTCACAATGTTGTTGTATTGCAGAAGAGATATCTCCGATTCTGTTTCCGTTAACTGCTTTCTCAATACCAAGGTAAAGAGACTCTTTAGTTACACGCAGAAGCTTCTTACTCTCTTCCGAAATATTCCCCACCGGGAAGGTGTAGGCGGAATCTCCGTAAAACCCTTTGTAGATTGTGCCGCAGTCTACGGAGATAATATCTCCTTCAACCAGACGGTAATCCGATGCAAATCCGTGGACTATAACATCGTTTACAGATATACAAAGTGTATAGGGAAATCCCCCGTAACCAAGGAATGCCGGCTCTGCGCCATTATCCCGGATGTAAGTTTCGGCGATTCTATTGAGTTCGAGCGTTGTTACACCCGGAACAATGTGCCTTCCTACCTCCGCAAGAGTTTTTGAAACTAAGAGAGCATTCTCTCTTAACAACTCAATCTCTTCCTCGGTTTTTAATCTTATCATCTTTCAAAGAACTTGAGATTCAATTACATCGCCGAACGACCTTTAAGACGTCCTGTCTTCATAAGGCCATCGTAGTGACGCATCAGCAAATGACTCTCTATCTGCTGTAACGTATCCAAAACCACACCTACAAGAATCAATAACGAGGTTCCTCCGTAAAACTGAGCAAACTGGTTATTAACTCCCAGCATTGAAGCAAAAGCCGGCATTATAGCTACGAGTGCGAGAAATATCGAACCCGGAAGTGTAATACGAGACATAATTGCATCCAAATACTCTGCGGTCTTCTTGCCAGGTTTTATTCCGGGGATAAAACCGCCATTCTTCTTCATATCATCTGCCATCATAGTCGGGTTCACAGTTACTGCCGTGTAGAAGTAAGTGAAAGCCATAACCATCAGGCCGAAAATAAGATTGTACCAAACTCCCATAGGGTTGGTAAGAGCAGCAGCAATTCCGCGGGTAGCGTCAAAACCTGAAAAAATGAGAGGGAACATCATCAAAGCCTGAGCAAAGATAATTGGCATAACTCCTGCCGCATTTATCTTTAGAGGTATGTACTGACGAACCCCGCCATACTGTTTGTTACCAACGATTCTTTTGGCATACTGTACCGGAATCTTACGAGTCCCCTGAACAAGTGCTATTGTTGCAACGAACACAAAGAACAGTACAATAAGTTCAACTATGAGCATAAGGATACCACCGCCTGCTGTCTGATTGATTCTGGCTCCACCCTCGGCTAAAAGGGCAAAAGGCATACGAGCAACGATACCGACCATGATTATGAGGGAAATACCATTACCTAAGCCGCGATCGGTAATTCTCTCTCCTAACCACATTATGAACATAGTTCCGCCAATGAGAACAACAGTGGCAAAAACATTAAATGTGAAACTATCAAATAAAAACGCGCTCGGTGGTAGCTGTACGTGCAGATTTGCCATATAGGCAGGACCCTGTAGTGCAAGTATTGCAATTGTCAGATAGCGTGTCCACTGATTCATTTTTCTTCTTCCGCTCTCCCCCTCTCTCTGCATTCTCTGGAAGTATGGTATCATAATTCCTAAAAGCTGAATTACGATAGATGCCGATATATAAGGCATCACACCAAGGGCAAATATAGAGGCGTTACCGAAAGCTCCTCCCGAAAACATATTTAGCAGCCCCAACAGACCAGAAGATGCCTGTGACTGAAGGTTCGCAAGTTGAGTAGGATCTATACCCGGTAAAACCACATAACTTCCCAAGCGATAGACAAGCAGCAAAAGAAGAGTGTAGACTATCCTTTTGCGCAGCTCCTCAATCTTGAAGATATTTTTAATTGTATCGATCAGTTTTTTCATTGTATAGTCTAGATTATTGTAGCTGTTCCTTGTTGAGCTTCAATCTGGGCTACTGCAGTTTTTGAAAATGCGTGAGCCGATATATCCAGTTTAATGGTCAATGTTCCGTTTCCAAGGACTTTAACCTTGTGATTTTTGGATACAAGACCTGCATCTATAAGTGTATCAATAGTTAGTGTGCTTACCTCCATCTTCTCTGCAAGGGTTTGAAGAGTAGAGAGGTTAACAGCCTTAAATTCAACTCTGTTTATGTTGTTGAATCCAAATTTTGGAAGGCGTCTCTGTAGAGGCATCTGCCCCCCTTCGAATCCTTTTTTACGAGAGTATCCCGATCTTGACTGAGCACCTTTATGACCGCGGGTAGATGTCCCGCCGTGACCCGACCCCTCGCCGCGTCCGATCCTTTTCTCTCTTCCCAAGGATCCTGTCGAAGGTGTAAGATTATGTAATTTCATTTATAAAATCTCCTATTAGTTAATTACTTCAACTTTAACAAGGTGCAAAACCTTATCTACCATTCCCTTGTAAACAGGATTCATCTCAATCTCCACTGACTGGTGTATTCTACGGATACCGAGAGTAAGTAAGGTTGCCTCCTGCTTCTTAGTAGCACTGTTTTTACTTTTAACCTGTGTAACTTTTACTTTAGACATTTCAATTTCCTCCTTAACCGTTAAAAACTCTGTTCATTGGTATACCACGCAAACCAGCAACGGTATATGCATCACGCATCTCAAGAAGGGCAGCGACAGTTGCCTTTACAAGGTTGTGAGGATTTGAAGATCCTTTAGATTTTGCCAGAACATCGTGTATTCCAACTGACTCAAACACTGCACGCATCGCACCCCCTGCCTTCACTCCTGTTCCTGCAGCAGCCGGTTTCATAAATACTCTTGCACCGCCAAATTTGGCCGTTTGCTCGTGAGGTATAGTCTGTTTGCTAAGTGGAATCTTTACTAGATTTTTCTTTGCATCCTCTATCCCTTTTGAGATAGCAGTTGTTACCTCATTGGCTTTACCAAGACCGTAACCGACAACACCTTTTTCATCTCCCACAACCACGATGGCTGCAAAACTGAAGTGGCGTCCCCCTTTAGTTACTTTGGTAACTCTTTTAATCGCAACCAATCTGTCTTTTAGCTCTAGATCGGTAGTCTTAACTTTTTTTACGTTTGTATTTGTCATACTCAATATCTTAGAATTTAAGACCACCTTCACGGGCGGCATCTGCTAAACTTTTAACTCTTCCGTGATAGAGGTAGCCTCCGCGGTCGAATGATACCTGTGAGATACCCTTCTCTATTGCGCGTTTCGCCGCCAATTTACCTACCATTTTTGCTACTTCGATACCAGGTTTTCCTTTGCACTCAGATACAATCTCCTTATCCATAGAGCTTGCAGATGCGAGAGTAACCGCGTCGATATCATTAATGAGCTGAACATAAATCTGTTTATTGCTCCTGAATACACACATTCTAGGTTGATCGGCTGTACCGTTAACCACTTTACGAATGCGCATCCGTATCCTGTCTCTTCTTTCTATTTTACTTAAAGCCATAAATCCTCCACTTGTTATTTAGCGCTGGCCGACTTTCCGGCTTTGCGACGAAGTTGTTCACCTACAAACTTAATACCTTTACCTTTATATGGTTCAGGCTTGCGCAGAGAGCGCAGTTTTGCCGCAACCATTCCAAGCAGTTGCTTGTCGTGGCTGAAAAGTGAAAGAATTGGCGCCTGCCCCTTCTTTACAGCCTCTGTAGTTGCTTTAATCTCCTTTGGCAGCATTACGTGGATATCGTGTGAGTATCCAAGACTCATTTCGAGTATCTGCTCCTTAGCTTCAACGCGGTAACCAACACCCACAAACTCTTGTCTAATGGTGTATCCGGTATGTACTCCGGTAACCATATTCTGAATGAGTGAGCGATATAGACCGTGCATAGAGCGATGTCTTGGCTGATCTGTCGGTCTTGAAACGTGAACCACATTTCCCTCTACGGTAACTTTTATATCGGCATCCACCTTTTGCGAAAGTTCTCCGAGCGGGCCTTTAACCTTAACCACATTGTCGGAACCAACGCTAAGCGTGACTCCGGCCGGAAGGTTTACAGGTAATTTTCCTATTCGTGACATTATTTGTACTTTATTAAATATTATTCATTAATATACATAGCAGACAACCTCTCCGCCTACATTATACTCTTTTGCCTCTTTGTCTGTTATTAGCCCTTTTGAGCTTGATATAACGGCAATTCCAAGGCCATTAAGTACTCTTGGCATATCCTCTACGCCGGCGTACTGCCTTAAACCGGGTCTGCTGACTCTTACTATCTTCTTGATTGCAGACTTTTTAGTCTCAGGATGATATTTAAGAGCAATCTTAATTGTGCCGAAAGGTTTCCCTTCAACAAGTTTATAGCTTATAATGTAACCCTTTTCGTGAAGAATACGGGTCAATTCAAGCTTCATTTTTGACGCAGGGATCTCCACAATTTTGTGCCCTGCAAGAGACGCATTGCGAACTCTTGTTAAAAAGTCTGAAATTGGATCAGTCATTATTGTTTTGTTTTTAGTCTATGCGACACTCATTATGAGTGCCCGATATCCAACTGGTAATTAATAATATATATACGTAGCTCGCGCCACGGTTTTTCTACCAACTAGCTTTGCGAATGCCCGGGATAAGTCCCTTGCTGGCCATTTCACGAAACTGTATACGGCTGATGCCGAAAACACGCATAAAACCCTTTGGACGACCTGTTATTGAGCAACGGTTGTGAAGACGAACAGGGCTTGCATTCTTTGGAAGTAAATCCAAAGCAGCATAATCTCCTGCCTCTTTAAGAGCTTTGCGTTTTTCTGCGTATTTGGCACATAGTTTAGCGCGTTTTCTTTCGCGTGCCTTCATTGATTCTTTTGCCATTATCTGTCTCTTAAGTTAAGATTATTTCTTGATGTTTTTGAAAGGCAGTCCAAATTCACGAAGCAGAGCAAAAGCCTCTTCGTCTTTTTTAGCCGTTGTAACGAAGGTCATCTCAATACCAAGCATCTTGGTGATTTTGTCGATATCAATCTCCGGGAATATAATTTGCTCTTTTATACCCAAAGTGTAGTTACCCCTTCCGTCGAATTTTTCGCTAATTCCCTTGAAATCTCTGATACGAGGGAGTGATACAGCTATAAGCCTCTCAAGAAACTCATACATCTTTGCAGCACGAAGAGTTGTCTTAACACCTATAGGCATACCTTTTCTCAACTTGAAGTTGGAGATATCCTTTTTAGAAAATGTCTGAACAGCTTTTTGTCCTGTAATGATTGTAAGCTCCTGCTGAGCTACATCTACCAGTTTCTTGTCACCTGTAGCGGCTCCGATACCCTGATTGATTACAATTTTCTCCAATTTTGGAACCTGCATCACTGAAGTGTATCCGAAATCTTTCTGGAGTTTTGGTACAATCTCCTCCTTATATTTTTTCTGAAGGTTTGGAATGTAGCCTTTAACCACAACCTGAGCTCCCTCTACTTTAGCAGCTTTTGAAGGTTTTTCGACCTTTGTTGTCTGAGTCTTTGCAGCTGGTTTTTTTGCAGCTCCATCTTTAGTATTTGCCATTATTTAATCTCCTCTCCAGATTTTTTCGCGTAACGAACTAATTTTTCTTTGTCATTCAAACGACGTCCGATCTTTGTAGGGCCTCCCTTAACAGGATCTATCACCTGAAGGTTTGAAATATGAATCGGAGCCTCCTGTTTGATAATACCACCCTGAGGATGTTTAGCATTAGGCTTGGTATGCTTGCTTACCATGTTGATTCCCTCAACGATGGCGCGATTTTTCTCTGTAACGACCTCGAGAACTTTACCGGTTTTGCCCCGATCGTCTCCGGCATTTACATAAACTGTATCGCCCTTTTTAATATGTAATTTCTTATTCATATCTTCTTAAATTATTATAACACCTCAGGTGCTAAAGATACAATCTTCATATAGTTGTCTCTCAACTCTCTGGCTACAGGGCCGAAGATACGTGTTCCGCGGACCTCACCCTGACTGTTTAACAACACACAAGCATTGTCATCAAAACGGATATATGAACCATCTGCACGACGGATCTCCTTTTTAGTACGTACGATTACCGCTTTGGAAACTGTTCCCTTTTTTGTGTCTCCACCGGGAATAGCACTTTTTACGGTAACAACAATTTTGTCGCCAACTCCGGCATAACGGCGGCGGGTTCCCCCCAATACACGTATACAAAGAACCTCCTTTGCACCGCTGTTGTCTGCCACCAATAATCTCGATTCTTGTTGTATCATGGCTATTTAACTTTTTCTACAATTTCTACTAGTCTCCAGCGTTTAGTCTTACTCAAAGGGCGAGTCTCCATAATGCGCACCTTATCTCCTTCGCTGCACTCGTTCTTCTCGTCATGAGCTACAAACTTAGTGGTTTTATTTACGAATTTTCCGTAAATAGGGTGTTTAACTTTTCTTTTAACAGCAACAACAACAGATTTTTCCATCTTGTTACTTACCACCATTCCTATTCTTTCTTTACGAAGATTTCTTTCCATGACTTCTATTTGTCCTTCTTAATTTCCATTTCGCCCAATATGGTGAGCATTCTGGCAATATTTGTTTTTGCCTTATTTATTTGAGATAAATCATCTAACGGAGAAATTGCATGGTTCATCTTAAGTCGAGAGAGGTTTGCCTTCTCGGTTTCGATGCGTTCCTTTAGATCAGTTATAGATAATTCGCGAATTTCGGTTGCTTTCATCTTATTATTTCTTCATTAAATTATTCCTGGTAATCTCTGCGAACTACAAATTTTGTAACTACCGGCAGTTTCTGAGCTGCCAGACGAAGTGCCTCTTTGGCAATCTCCAACGGAACCCCCTCTGCTTCAATTATCATACGACCCGGTGTGATTGGACATACAAACCCCTCCGGAGCTCCTTTACCTTTACCCATACGAACCTCTGCAGGCTTCTTGGTAAATGGTTTGTCGGGGAATACGCGAATCCAGATCTGACCCTCACGCTTCATATACCTAACTACGGCCTGACGAGCAGCTTCAATCTGCTGGCCGGTTAACCAGCAAGCCGCTGTTGTCTTAATCCCGAAAGATCCAAATGAGAGCTGATTTCCCCTCTGTGCGATCCCTTTCATACGGCCTTTCTGTTGCCTTCTGAACTTGGTTTTTTTTGGTTGTAACATTGCTTTTTTTACAGTTTAACGATAACAGTAAATATTTTTGTGTGCTTTGGTCAAAAAAATTTTGGGGTTAAACCCCTTATTCCCTGCGAAATAGCCATATTGAGTGCATATTTGGCGGGATGCAAATATACCAAAAAATTTAAATGTGCAAAAGGATGTTGAAAAATATTTACAATTTCTGCATTTTTAGAAATCGCAGAAAATTAGCACCCCAGAACTTCTCAAGCTCACTTTCGGAGTAACCTCTTCTTAGAAGCTCAATTGTGAGGTTTTTCATTTTTGAGGCATTTTCCAGCCCAACAACTCCTCCACCTCCGTCAAAGTCAGTGCCGATACCTATATGATCTATCCCAACAATTTTTTTTGCATAATCTATATGGTCTGCGATGTGGCTGACATTAACAGAGTCTTTGGGAAGTTCGGAGAGAAAAAAACGACCGGTGGCTATCTGAATGAGTCCCCCTGCATCTGCAATTGCCCTCATCTCGTTATCCTTGAGATTTCTATTGTGATTCTTTATGGAATAGACTCCCGAGTGGCTTGCCATAACGGGATTTTTGCTCACTTTAAGAACATCAAAGAGAGTTTTTGTAGATGCGTGAGAGAGATCTATTATAATACCAAGACGGTTCATCTCCTTAACAACCTCTATTCCAAAAGCAGAGAGTCCATTATGTTCTGATTGTTTATCCATAGAAGCGTCACAAATTTCATTATTCAGGTTGTGACAGAGTGTTATTGCCCTTACCCCCATATCCCGGAACATCTCAAGGTTTGAAATATCCTTTGCAATGGCATACCCGTTTTCAATTGCAAGCACTACAGATGTAATTCTCTCTTTTTTATTTCTTAAAAGATCTTCGCTGTTGTAAGCAATTGAAACAGTAGGGTAACTCTCAACATACGAGCGAAATTTTGAAAGCTGCTCTTTAACGTACTCTGTTGCCTTTATCAATGAGACACTATCTCTTTCGCCCTGACCTATATATATTGCAAACAGAGATGCGTCAAGCCCTCCCTCTTTCATAAGCGGGAATGTAACCTGCCCCGTTGTCACCCTAGTGGCTGAGTTAGGGTTGTTAATCCTGAGCGCAGTATCGTTATGAGTATCTATTGTCAATACTCTTTTATGTATGGAATTTGCTTTTTTAATAAGCTCCGCTTCCGTGTGATTCTGGCTTACCAACACCGCGGGAAATATCAAGGCAGCAGAGATAACTGAATATCTGGCAAGAGTTCTGACTATTTTTCTCATCTGTTTTTCAATCTATATTAAACTTTATGAAGCCACTTCATTTTTTTTGCCAGTAACAATATCAATATTGACAAAATAAACAGCGTAATCAAAAACCAAAATCCCATCCCGTTTACAAACAAGATTGGGGCAAAAGTAATCACCATAATCTCGATAGGAGCAATCGGAAGATATGCGAGAGCATAATCATCCAGAGCTTTACTCTCCATCTTTGGATCAACTATCCTTAACAGGGCAATTCCCATAGCCATTGTTCCTGTCCACCATCCCCACGCAAAGATTGATCTTTCAAACCAGGAGTCCTTGAGAAGTCTTTTCCCCAGATAAAAAGTGATTACCCAGACTGTAAATGATCCGAAAATTATCAGAATAATTAGTGGTACTGCATACTTTACTACAATACTCAGTTGTATAGATGCAACTCCGAAAGCCACCAAAAGATCTGTAAAGGTTCCACTCAGTCTGGTGGTCTGAACCGGGCATATATAGTCAGATACATTATACTTGTCAAAGATTTTTTTCAAAATCAGACCTATTATAAATGAGCAGGAAAAGACCGGAAGTTCCAGTTTGGGGTAAACCGATTTCACACCCTGACTCAGCAGATATCCAATAAAGGCTGTAAAGAAAACCAAAGCAAGATGAAAGGCTAATGAATCTATAGATATTGATGAAGTTGTACTCATTCCTGCAGGCTCCCTCTTCTCCTTTGGGGTAAGTCCGGTTCTCAGATCATTAGGCAACTCTGAGAAATCTTTAATGAATAACGTCTCATTTTTCTTTGCTGCCATCTTGACAAATATAAGCCCGAATATAATTGCCATAACCACTCCCACGGTTGCCGTTGTCATTCCCAGGCTCCTGGCTTCGTCCCATCCCAGACCCTCAAAGGCGGATCCTACTGCCGCAGCTGTACCGTGTCCGCCATAAAAGCCGGTCGGCAACATCAGTCCGAATGCTGAGTTCAGATCCGGCCAGATCAATTTAAGGACAAAAAGGCCGAACAATCCAACTATTGACCACTGTAACAACATTCCCAATTGTGCATAAGCCCATATCGATCCGACTCTCCCGCTAACCTCTTTAAAAGAGAATTTTGGTGAAGAGAGTGGCAGTGATGCAAATACCAGAGCAATTAAAATTGCGGAATAGGTGCCCAGTTGATTCGAAAAGGGTAGCCAACCCAACCCATTAGGGCCCATTGCAAGACCTAAAAAGCCGGCAATCAAACTGGGTGGGATAAAGAGTTGTTGAATAAATTTTACCTTAACACGAATAAATTTCCCGACAAGTAATAGGCCAAAAATAAGACCGAGATCGGTAAACAGAGACCAGGGGCCGAATGTAGAAGAGAACATAGTTTAAGTATTTAAGTCAAAGATAGGATTTTTTATTTTTCAGTAAGGACTTTTTCCTTTGCCAACAACTCTCTAAAAAAAATTGCGTTCATAAACAGTCTTGAACTTCCAAGCCAAATAGCACGAAAATAGGGATCATCAACAAAATATATCAACCCCTTACCGGCCAGAACAGCCGGTGTACCTTTAATCTGGGATGAATAATTGGCACTTAGATATCCACTCATAAGAGGATTCTCGGAATAGATTAACGGAGTAATATATCCTCTCTTTGAATTGGTAATAATAATCTCTCCCTCTTTAAATAAGGGGATCTCTTTTGCTCTTAATCCATATGAAAGCGGACTTGACATATCCAAGATTGAACTTAAAATAACTCCGTTTATAGATGAGCTGTTATCTCTCTTTATGTAATCATAGAAAGAGCCATCTTTTTTTGACTCCTCTTTGGTTATACTTTTTGTAATATTTATCTCCGAAATATTTAACTCATTGAGCGTTTTATACGAAGTCCCGATACCAATTAAAGTATTGCTGTTTGCCCAAAATGAAAGTTTATCTGCTGCCTCTTTTGACAATCTAAAGCTGTTTGTAATAACAATAATATTATATTCATTAATATCTATTGTAGCCAGATTATCAATATCTATAAGGCTCACGGGCATTCCAAACCTAAGGTCTATTAAATGCCACAGTTCACCTATGATACTATAAGCAGCTCCTTTTCCTGTCAACAAAGCAATCTTGGGTTTAGTCACAGGTTTAAAGTGTCCACTTCCTAAATCAAAATTATCTCCTGTGCCATTATCAACTGCAAGAACATCTATTTTATTTGCAGATATATAATTATTTAGAATTTGATTGAGCTCCTCTTTCCCCATAGACTGCTCATTTACAGATATCAATACAGTTCCTGTGTTGAACCCATACCTCTTCTCCCCTCTATTGATAGAGAAAGGAGAGTCCGATACCTTGAGCTTTACTCCCTTGCTTTGAAGATAATACAAAAATTTGTATGCATATAAATCTGTTATCTCAAACAGATAAGCGTAATGGGTTAAGGGCACGACATATGACTCAGAAGAGATATCTGATATCAGCTTTTCTCCGATAAGAGTGCTTAGATCATTTAACTCCGAATATTGTATATTTAGTCCGAGCGGAATAGTCCAAGTTGAAATATCATAAAACGAAGAGTCTTTGTAAGTTGTCGTTTTCTCAAATATAGTCCTTATCACAGAATAGTTATTTTGATTTACCGGGATAATGTAGGCGCTCTCTTTTTTAAAATTCTTTTTATTGATTGACAAATCTTTGCTAAGTCTGAAAATATCAATTTTGTGAACTTTAAGAATCCTCACCAACTCTTTTGTCAGGGACAAATCATCACTGCTGCCGAACAGATAACCCTTCACTTCATCTTTTTGTGCCTCTTTCTGCTTTTGGATAAAGAATCTCTTTTGATAGTTTAATAACTCATTTTTCATCTCAACAGATGCCTCAAGTGCAGAGAATGAACAAAAAACCTGATTTTTAATCATATCTGCAAATCTGATTTTCACCCCATCAACCTCCCTCACAAAACCTCTGGGGTTAGGCTGTTCATACAGTAACCCAACTCCTCCCAATATATCAGGTAACGCGGCTCCCTTTCCGGTATAGTAGTCGTCGTAGCCCTCTCTTGAATAATACATTGTTCCAATTTTGCTTAGAGTCTTCGTGTGATAATCTGCTATCTTCCTGCTAATATCCCAGTTATCGTCGGGAATTAGGTGGTTTGTACTATTTTTGATTCCGGGAGAGAAATATGTTCCGGAAGTATTCCCGTGTTCGTGAAAATCATTAACAAAAGTTGGCAGCCAATTATAGTAGACTTCCATCCTGTAATAACTCTCCGGATTTTGCACAAAGAGCCAGTCACGGTTAAGATCAAACCAATAGTGATTGGATCTGCTGCTTGGAGCAGGCTCTTTAAACTCTCTTGTATTGGCATCACTGTTTTCACTTGCAGATTTATTCGAATTTACCCAAGCTGCGTATCTTTGAACACCATCGGGGTTTTGTGCAGGTTGAATTAATATCACATTATTATCCAGAATTCTCTTAATAAATTCATCTTCGCTCGCAGCCAGAATGTAGGCGACAACTATAGAGGCATTCACTCCAGTCGCCTCATTCCCGTGAATACTATATCCCATCCAGGTGACAATTGGAAGGGTGTCGACGGAAAGTTTTAAAGATTTGACCGGATTACACAGATCCAGATGCTGTTTTCTGATAAACTCAGATCTTTCAAGATTTTTCTTTGAGCTTACCACAAGAAATATGAGTGGTTTACGCTCGTGAGAATAACCATTTTCTATAATGTCTATTCTGTCAGATCTTTGTGCAAGGAGTCTTAAGTATGAAACTGTTTGGTCATAGCTGATATATTGCTCTCCGACTTCAAATCCTAAAAACTCCCTTGGTGAAGGGATATCGAGATTCAATTGTTTGATTTCATCCGGAAAATAGAAGCTTAAATTTTGGGCTGATAATAACCCACTGAGAGTAAAGCTAAGAAATAGTATGATTGTTAAGAATCTCCTCATCATAAAATTTAGATATTATTTGTAGTGACACTCCGATGCTGGGTATAAAATTTATTCCCAGGATATAACTATTGAGTACGGAACTCCATTTAAGATAGACAAGTTCCCGGTGTATAACTCCCCCCACTCAGAACTTATTACATCTACTGTAGAGGTACATTCGACCGCAATATGCCATTTGCCTGCAGAAAGATTGTCAAGAACAATTTCTTTGTTTGCTCCCAAAGAAATGTCCATATAATCGGCATATTGTTTGAACGCAGGAGCCTTTTTTCTCATATAAAGATTAAGATTATATTGGTCATCTGCTTTTAGTTGTACTTTTATGTTTTTTACGTTTTTGGGGATTGTAGCAGTAAAATGATGGTACTGTTTGTCTCCTATCTTTGTATAACCCGGATCATTATCATTTGTCGATTTAATCATATCTCTCGTGACTCCATTTAGCAACTCCCCCTTAATTGTAGGATTTCCACACCCTTCTATTGCAAGTTGTATGAGAGCGCTCATAAGATCTAATCTTTCACCTGACACATAACTCTCAGGATGAGATCCTGTTAAAACTATTCGGCCGGCATTTTCATCCCTCTTCCAAGCCCAAGAGCTGATTTTTTTATCGATAGAGCTATTTTTCCCAATAATTGGTTTATAATCGTACCTGGTTAAAATCTCAGTTCCAGTGGGCAATTCTTTAACATCGTATGCAAATCCTCCTCCGTTGTGATAAACACTATCAATATGCATATCTCCTCCGAAATCATAATATTTTAAAATTGATGCACCTTTCTCAATGAAATGGCCTGTCGGTTTTTTTGCTAACCTTGTTGTATGTGCAATTCCTGGCCATATTCCAAGATAGGACGGGTTTGTTTTGACTGAATCGGGAGAAGAAGCATAACCAAGAGATGCCAGAAACATTCCGGCACAAGTGCCGAGATAACTCCCTCCATTATTTACAAATGTCTGGATATTTGCTCTTCCCTTTTCTGATAGGGATGTACCGTGAGGTGTTGCTTTTCCTCCATTCACATAAATCATCCTGAAACGAGGGGCACCATCGGGATAGAGTAAAACTCCATTGAGGTCTGTCTCACTCCCGGAAAAAATCTGCTGCTGCAATATTGTATCTTGGTGAGTTAACGGCGATTGTGGAGTATCCTTCCCGGTCACAAAGTGCTCTATACTAAGATTTAGTCTTCTTGCTGCCGGGAGGTCTGTCCGAGATGTGAGCTTTATCCCACCATTCATAAAGATATCTTTATAATAGCCTTGAGAAAACAAACTATTATTTATGAATGTTATAAAACAAAAAATTATAATTTTCGCTTTTGTTGAATATATTAACTTTATGATTTTGTGTGTCATATATAAATATTATCTGTTTTATTGTTTAAAGTTATAATTCAAATTAAAGAAAAGTTCAATAGCTTTTACCAGTTGTTCTGCCGTGTTTTTTCTCACTGTTGAACTATTTCTGCTGTCTCGGTTAAACTCCAGCTGAATGGCATCAATTGTCCCTCCTGCGCCCGAACCGCTACTTTCGGTTATATGTCCTCCACTAAAATAACCTGTAATTCCGGGAGAGGGGTTAGATTTATTTGGGATACAGGCTATTCCGTTATTATGCAACAATGTTCCGAAAGAGTTGTCTCCTCTGAGAATTTGAGAAAAACTTTGTTTTGCGCTTACTGTTTTGTATAGGTTATAAACACTGGACTGACTGGCTAAATTATTATTATCAATTTCTGAATCGCTCAAATTTAGCTGCGAAGAACTCAGTTGATATCCTATCTCCACCTCCTGTTTATCGTGACCGTGAGCGTGGATATCGATTAGTAACCCTGAACCGTATTTAGCAAAAATAAGACTCTTTGATTGATCAATATAACTGTAAAACTTATCATAAATACTCTTTGCGGCTGCACTACCACGGGGTATAGCGTAATCTATTTGTCGGTTCATATCTATATATGTACGCTTAAGCCTGCAAAAAATAATATAAGGGTATTTTCCTGTGCGGGAAAAAACCACAGAATCAATCAACTCCGACAACTCAGGAGTATTTGTATCATAAACTGTTGAAAAATTAGGGTCTGGGCAGTTACTTGTTGTTCTTAAGGTAAGTGATGCGTCGGTTAGAGTTCCTCCGTGAGGAACTGTTATTATGAGCGGATAGTTACCTGTTCTGTATTCAATATAGCTACTAGTGAAAGTCTGTCTTACAAATATACCTGTCCCTCCGCCCCCCGGGTTTCCACCCGGAGTCACAACTGGTTCGGGGGCTTTACTACAGCTTAATAAGAGAAGCGAAAGAGTGTATACCGCTATATTAATAAATCGTAAATTTTTCATTTCTCAGGAAAGTTTTTCTCAATAAGTGAGGCTATCTCTTTTGTGAGAGAGTTCATATCAGACAAAATTATACCGGTTTTTCTCCATTGATCTATCTTTCTATTGCTTATCTCAAATATCTTCTCTTCAACCGGCTCTATGAGTTGAATATACCCTGTACCTTTTGCATTAAAGAGTTTGTTAAAATTCAGATATTTATCTCCGTTGCCTCTGGTTATTGCAAATACATTCGATTTTATTGCAAGTGCCTTATCACACATTGGGGAGTTATAAGAGTCATCACTCTTTTTAAGTAAATATGAGTTGTTATTTGCTGCCTTTACCCAAGCCGGGATAGCAATAGAACAGGGTGGATATCCTAAAACCGCCCAAAATGTTGTCAGCTCCGGGTTCTCTCCTTTCTTTACCCCTTGGATAACACACGCATTGGCAGTAATTCTTCTGGGAATAAAGTCAGAATCGGGGAATAGTCCATTTTTAAACAGAGAGAGTGCCTCATTGCTCCTCAAGTCAACTCCTGTTAGTGAGTGGTAAAACGATCTTGAAAGATTGTTGATAATCCATTGCGGAGAGAATAGTTTTTCCGGTGCTCCTTTTGCAAATATATCATTAGCTGTTTGGTAGCGAATATAGCCCTGCCCTGCATCGTATTTTCCGTTATAAGAGAAATTTGTATAAACCAAATAGCCGTTTGGTGCATTGGATTGATCATTTACATCAACCATATGGTAGCCATCACTGAATGTTTCAAAATATGCGGCATTCCCCTCTGCATCTATTACTCCGTAATTTGCAGAGACCTTCATCGGTCTTCTGAGGGTATCCAGGTAATGCTTAAACTCTGTTACATTCTTACAAACCTCAAGGGCTCTTCTCATTAGTGCTCCATTATTTGTACCGATACTCTCTTCAGTCAAGTTATAAGACATTGTATTCATGATTGAGAACCCCTGAGAGTTTGTACCAATCCAAATACTGGCCCTGGTTTCGTCAGTTGCATCACTTCTAACAATGCCAATAAGAGGGTAACCCCTAAAATCGGAATAAATTAGTCGGTGATTCATATTTTGTGTATCTGTATTTTTCCACATCAGGGGCCTCCCATCTTTTGTTGCTTTTCCTGATATAATGACAGAGGTACACGAAAATGACTCGGCAGGAAAAAGAGAGCCTATCATTATTACCAGTAAGGTTATCAATATCTTTTTCATTCTAAAATATTTTATTAAAAGTGGTAAGATGGATCCCGCATGTTGGATCTCATCTCTTTGACACAACGAACATGCTCGCTTGAAACACACTAAATAGTATTAACCTATAGCGGATTCTGCTTACAAAGAGGGTTATAACTAATCTCCAGCTGTGGAATCACCCATTGCCATCTAATATCTCCGGCAGGAACATATCTGCTTAGTTCACCAATTGGCTGCTCTTCATACATATTGAAGTTTGATGCCAAAGGGTCAAGGTTGGTAGGTTCGGTATAGGTCTTCCAACCATTTACTGACCCGCCCTGATTATATCCTGTTCTTGGAGCAGGCCCTCTATCCAATGGTAAGTTTAACCTTTTCAAATCGAGGAACCTGAAACCTTCTGCCCAAAGCTCTACCCTCCGCTGGAACATAATCTCTTCAATAAGAGACTCTCCGCTGTTAGTGCTCATAGTGTAGAGAGGATCTCTGTCTTTTGCAACTACATATAGGGCACTTCGAGCGTCTGTTTCCCTTGCTCCTCTTGCATAACCTTCTGCCATTATCAGATACATCTCGGGAAGACGAACCAATGCAAGATCGGCAGTAATTATGGCTCCACTGTATGAGGTAGATGTGTTTACCGGATAATCAACTATGAATTTCTGACTCATCCATTTATACCTGTTACCTCCCGGAGGATATACCAAATTTACGGCTGTTCTAACATTTTCTACCCAAAGCTGTTTGCGTATATCTGTACTGGAGATTTTCTTATACAACTGATTATAGATAGCCCTTGGTGTGTTACGGTTATACGAAATGTTAGTATTGGAAATGTAGCTGTAAAAATTGGTCAGAGTGCCTGTTTCAATTTCGGGTTGCGCAATCTTAGCCCATATCCACTCCTTGTTGCTGGCATCGGTACATCTGCCCTGTTTGTAATCGTAACAAGTTTTATCCATTGTAGCTCCCGAGTTATCCACTACCAATTTAGCCATTGCAGCAGCCTCCAGCCATTTGCCCTGTGTAAGCAACACTCTTGCCTTGATAGCTCTGGCTACGTGAACATTAATATGCATCTTGGTTGTTCTGTTAAAAGCTACACCAGACAGTAGAGCAATGGATTCGTCAAGGTCACCGTTAATGGAGGTATACACATCTTCTACGGAAGATCTTGCCAAAGGCTCAGTAGTAGAGGCAAGTCGAAGAACTATACCATCCTGTGAATTATTACCTGCCCTGTCATATCTGCTTCCGTAAAGCTGAACAGCGGCAAAATGTGCAAACCCTCTGTAAAATATTGCCTGCCCCTTAATGTAATCACGCTCCTCCTGGGTTCCCTCTGCTGCATCAATGTTCTCGATTACCATATTAGCATTTGCTATTATCTTATAGAGAAACTCATAGATGTGTCTTGGATATTGACTAACCGGATCCCTATGCCGTGTCCAGTTTGTCTCGGTCATAAACTGCGCATTTGATTTAGTATAGACAAGATCTTCTCCCATAAAATCCATCCATAACATATAATATTGATATCCCATTTTAGGGGCGTAGTCTCCCCTATCATACATTATCCTATGAATACCATTTATTGCCATCAGCGCTGTTTTGGTATCCTTAAACATAACTTTTTGGTCTACAGAACTGGTTGATTCTGTCTCAAGAAAACTCTTGGAACAGGACATTGTGAACATTATTGCTATTATAAACAATGCCGATATATATTTTTTCATACTCATCATTTTAAAAAGTTAAAGACAAACCTAAAGAAATAACCCTTGAAGGTGCGTAAACATCTCCATTAGAGATATAACCCGACTGGAAGTTTCTCCTTGGATAGACTCCTCTTCTTGCACTGATCATTAATGCATTATCTGCAGAAAAATAAATAGTTGCATCGGTGATATTCTTCGTTTGAAGGAATTTTGAAGGAATTTTATATGATAAATTTAGATTGGTCAACTCTATCATATCTGAGGATAAGAGCCATCTTGTAGAGCTTGCTGCCCCAATGTTATTTACTGCTGTTCCTGCTACAACCTTTGCTATATTTGTTACATCACCCGGTTTACGCCACCTGCCTAAAAGATCTTCGTGCTGAGCAAAGTAAAGATTTGATCCACTCATAAGAGATTGATAATTATTGTCATAGAATTTACCCCCCAACTGATAATAGAAATTAAACTTAAGAGTAAAATTCTTCCAGGCAATATTTGCACCTATTCCTCCTGTAACAATTGGCAAGGAGGTTCCCGCATAATCGTAAAGACTCTTAGCAATATTTTCTGTATAGTTAACACCATCAATTTCAAGGAGTTCTCCATCTGCAAATGTAAACATATCAACATCTGCCTTGAACAGGTTATAACCAGTCGCTGGGTTCACACCATACCACTGACGTAGCCAAAAATCATAACGAGAGTGTCCCTCTTCAATTTTGTAGACAGAAGTAGGATAAGGGTCCAGAGGTAGGTCAGTAATTTTGTTCTTTAGAAATGTCGCATTTCCGTTAATACTCAATTGAAAATCATTTTTACTAACTGCAACTCCATTAAGTGAAATCTCAAACCCCTTGTTGTACATAGAGCCGGCATTGATGTCAATACTGCTTATACCGGAAGATATTGGCTGTGGTACACTAAATAGCAGATCGCTGGATACCCGGTGGAAGTACTCTATCGAACCCTCTAGCCTATTGTCAAATAAACGAAATTCAGTTGCTACATCGAAGTTATTTGATGTTTCCCAGGTTAATGACCTATTTCCCAAACTCGATTGAATGTATCCAGGCTCACCATTATTGTTGATTGCATAAGTTGCTCTCCAAGGGTAGTAACTGGAAAGATCGTCGTTGCCGACAACACCATATGAAGCTCTTAATTTGAGCATATCAACAAATTCTACCCCGGTCATGAATTTCTCCTTGTCCACTGTCCAGCCCGCACCAACAGACCAGAAATCACCCCATCGTACATCTTCGTAAAAGCGAGACGAGCCGTCTCTCCTGTAAGATGCCGAAAAGAAATACTTCTCATTAAAATCATAATTCAATCTTGAAAGAAAACCCTCCACCCTGTAATTGTTGGTATACGAGTATGGCAATGCATTTACCTCTGTAAAGTTGGCATATTCGAAATTATCTCCGATAATTGTCTGAGTTTTCATTGAAGTGCTTAGGTAGAAATAGGCATATTGATAACTCTCGTGACCCGCGAGAATATCAAAATTGTGTTTACCAAAACTTTTATTGTAGTTAAAAAGCTGCTGAAATGTCCAGGTAGTTGTATTTGATGTGTTCTTGGACGATGAACCCGCATTACCTTTCTGTTCATATACATACCCTCCGCTCCAGCTGCGGTACATATTGGAGCCGAGACCTGCGTTTATAGTTAACTTAAGTCCTTTAGCGAGCGACACATCTGCATATCCCTTAATATTAATGGTCTGTCTTAGATATCCACTGTAATTATTTTGCACTTCAAGTGCGTGATTATTCCCTGCAAATGCATCCCGACTTGGAACCACGATAGTCCCATCTTTTGATTGCCATCCGTTTCCAAAGTCATACATTTTATTACCATTGACATCATATATATACTCTCCTGTTGCAGGATTATGAAGGTGAATCGGCAGTATATTACCGATGTATCTGACGAACCTGAATGGATTGGCGTTGGATCCGCTGGACTCGTTCTGTTCACCGCCTGAGGTTGAATAGGACACATTTAGATTTGTTCCTACCTTTAACCACTTGGTTATTCTAGAGTTGACATTAGCTTTTGCAGATAGCCTATTAAACTCGGATCCTTTTACATATCCCTCTTCCTGCATATAGCCTATTGAGGTGTAATAATCGGTATTTTCGTTAGCTCCGCTTATAGAGATATTTGAATCGTGTCTTTTCCCTAGCTGAGTAATTGCTCCGTACCAATCAGTGTCCTCTTTCCAGTGGTTAACAGCGTTTGGGTTCAGTTTACCATTTGAATCAAACAACTGAGTTGCATCCATCAGGTAAGGGTTATAGCTTATCCCTGCAAGAAACGCAGGACCGGCGAGGGAGTTGGCATTAGCTTCAGTATAACCGTTAAGGACAAATGTGTTACGTTGAGTTTCCCAGTACAACTCCATATAGTCTTTATCGTTTAAAAGCTTGTAATCTGCAGTTTGTTGAGATGTTACTCCAAAGTTATACTTAACCTCTACCTTAGGTTTACCACTCTTACCTTTTTTGGTATTTATCAGCAAAACTCCATTAGCTCCTCTTGCACCATACAAAGAGGCCGATGAAGCATCTTTAAGAACCGTAACGCTCTCTATATCACTTGGATTTATACTTGAAAACGCATTGTCATACGGCATACCGTCAAGTATTATAAGAGGAGCATTACCAGCGTTGAATGAGCCTATACCTCTGATTCGAATTGTAGGTTCAGAGCCCGGTTGTCCGTTAGAAGTACCAATCTGAACACCGGGAGTAGTCGCGGCAAGAGCTTGTGTTATGTCAGTTAATGGTCTCATTTTAAAGCTCTCTTCATTAACAATAGCAGCCGATCCTGTAAAGGTGCTTTTCTTGGCGGTACCATAAGCAACAACCATCACTTCGTCAAGGTTGGTTGCTTCAGGGGCTAGAAAAACATCAATTGCAGATCTCCCTCCAATAGCAATTTCCTGGGTTGTATAACCGATACAGCTAACAACAAGAGTTTGATTTACATTTTCTGCCATAATAGAGAAAGATCCGTTAACATCTGTATATCCCCCTATCGACTTGTTCTCTTTTATGAAAATTGTGGCAAATGGTACCGGCTCGCCCTTAACTCCATCCTTAATTACTCCTTTAACAACCGGGCGGCTTTGACTTTTCATCTCCGTTGTCTGCTGAACAACCGTTGTTTCGTTTGGGACAAGCTCCTTTGGAGTTAGTGCAATTTGTTTTTCAGTAATCTTATAACCGATATTTTTAGCTACAAGAAGTGTCTTTAGAACATTCTCCAACTGCTCTTTGTTGGTTTTGATTGTAACTTCATCGTTTATCCCATTGAGTGAATTGGAATAAACAAATGTAAAGTCACACTGTTTCTCAATAGCCTTAAGAACAACTTTGAGAGGAGTCTTGGATAAATTCAGGGTAATCTGTTGTGCTGACAAATTTATGCTACACAATAACAACCCTGTAAGAATAATTAGAATCCTGAAGTTAGATTTCATATTTATTATGTTTAGAAGTTTTATACAGTACTATACATTACAGCGAAATAAAACCCTAAACACATCTGAAATAAATTTCAGAAATCCTGATTTTATCTTTTGCTCAATATTATCTGTTTGTCTCTGATTTTATAGTCAATCGGCGAACAGTACTTAATCACCTCCATAATCTGAACAATAGATTCTGATTGAAATTGTGCAGTAATTTTACAAGACATTATTGAATAATCTTTAACAATAAACTCTGTACCGTGCCATCTTTCCAATTTTTTGAGCACCTCTTGAATGGGAGTCTCTTCAAAAATCAGCTTTCCATTTTTCCAAGCTATGGATTTGAGAGTATCTGCATTCTGAATAACTCTTATAGGGACATTATTATCAATTATTACTGACTCAAGCGGTTTTAATTTTTTTACATAATCTCTGGAATATCTCCCCTTTGGAGATGTCAATTTTATTGAACCGGAAAAGAGGGTTGCCTGAGATTCATTATCTTCCTCGTATGACCTGATAAGAAACTTAGTTCCAAGAACCTCTATTTTAAGCCCCTTGCAAGTGGTAACAATCATAGCAGTATCCGGGTTACTCTTGACTTCGAAATAACCTTCACCTGAAATTTCGACTTCTCTATATTTTCCCGTAAATTTCTCAGGATAGGTAAGGCGAGTGTCAGAATTTAACCATACCACTGAGCTGTCCGGCAGGGTCACAACCCCTTTAACCCCTTTATTTGTATAGAAGCTAAGAGTGTTCATTTTTCTGTCTGACAGAGTAATGTTTGAGTCGTTTTCTATCTTTCCCTTATTTGAAAAATATTGATAAAAATTTAGTGATATAGCAATTACTAAAAGAAAAAGCGCTGCTATCCTCAATAAAGAGAAGCGAAATGAATTGTTACTTTTCGAAATATTAAGAAACTCTTTTCGAAATCTGTAAAATTCTTTTTTGTGTGCTGTTTTAGACGGTAAACTGGAAATCACATATAGATTTTTCAGTCGAAGGAGATATTTTCTATTCGCCTCCTCTTTATCAATCCACGCCAACACTTGCTCCTGTTCTGCTGGAGTTGCTATCCCTTCAATGAATTTAATCAGTAATTGTTTTTTCATAATATATTCCTGTAAATACTATACAAACCAGAAGTTAATAACCCTAATATAACAGGAAAAAATTCAATAAGATCTCGTCTTAAAGATTTAAGAGCCTGCATCATTCTGTACTCAACATTTTTTACTGACACATCTTGCTTTTTAGATATCTCCTCATAACTCAAATGGTTAAACCTGCTTAATATAAAAGCTTCCTGAGTTTTAAGCGGGAGCTTACTTAGTGAACTTCTGAATTGTTCCATAAATTCATTCGTAAGAAGCAGATCTGCGGATGTATCGGTTAAAGCTTCTAAATTAAAATTGCGAGCAGCCTTTTCAAATTTTGAAACATAATTTGATTCAACTTGGTTATGTTTTAATATATTAATACACTTGTGCTTAGTAGTCGTTAGAATATACGATTGGAGATTACCGTCTACTTCAATATGTGTCCTATTCTCCCACAAACTCAAAAATACATCGTGTGCAACACATCGTGCTGTGTTCATATCTAGAAGATATTGATAAGCAAAATAGACAACCTTGTTGAGAAACTTAAGATAAATCTCTTCAAAGGCCTTGATTGAGCCATTTTTCAGTTCCGACGCACTTTGATCAAACATAGTTAAGTTTATTCGGCTAAAGATAAAACAAAAAAATGATAGCAATAATAGTGTTTTTTTGACAATCTTAATATCTATCAACACTCATTTAAAAATCTTTATTGTTTAATTAGAATTTGGTCCAATTCTTGAACGTATGCGAAAAAAGAGATACTTTTGCCCATTATGAGAAGATGCACCCTATATACCTTAATACTTATCCCCGTTCTTTTTCTGCAAAATAACCTGTTTTCTCAAGAGAAGGGTTACTCTTTGGGATATAGAGTCGAGGGCAGGGATACAGTTTATTATATGAATCTCTCAGAAGTGTACCTCTTCAGTTGGGACAATAAAAGAAAAAAAGATAAAGAGTGGCGGGAGTTCTATCGTCTGGTATACAACTTCCGAAAAACTTACCCCTACGCCCTTATAGCCAAAGAGAAGATTAATGAGGCAGACAGTATCCTGGCAACACAAAAATTCAATAAACGAGAGCGGGAGAAATTCATACAGCAGTTTGAAAAAACCCTTTTTAGTGAGTTTGAGAAACCTCTTCGCAAGATGACATTCTCTCAGGGGAAGCTGCTTTTAAAGCTTATAGACAGGGAGATTGGGCAGAGCTCATACTTTATTATAAAGAATTACAGAGGAGGTGCAGCAGCGGGATTCTGGCAAGGTGTCGCCAAAATTTTCGGATCAGATATGAAAAAACCTTATGATAAATTCGGAGATGATAAACTGACTGAAGAGCTTGTGCAGATGTATAAGAGTGGTACCTTTGAGTATCTCTACTTCTCAATCTTTTAAATTTCTCTTAACTCATATTTGCTCTCTGCCAAACCAGCTCTTTTGTCATAGAGTTGTAAACCAGATAGTCACATCCATAAATCCACTCACCCAGAATATAAAAACCGGCTCCTTTCGGGGTGAGGTTATTGCCTGCAGTATGCATATGGCCAAATATAAAGTAGTCTACCTTCTCTCTCTTTTCAAACTCAACCGCAACATTGTATAGCGGGTCCTCTTCGCCTCTGAACTCAAAATTCCGGCCACAATTTAGTCGGTTATGCCTTGACCATCTTGAGGCTAACCCAAAAGCCCATCTTGGATGTATTGCGCTGAAGGCTCTCTGCAGGAGACGATTTTTGAACACTTTTTTAAGGAAGATGTGAGAAGATTCACCGGTAAGCTCATCTCCGTGTGCAAGACAAAACTTAACTCCATTAATATCTCTTACTGTCAGCTCGTCCAGAATAATAAACCCAACCTCATTTTGAAGATAGTTGAATGTCCACACATCGTGATTCCCGTTAATGAAATATATTTTGACCCCTCTGTCGTTAAGAAGGGCAAGTGCACCCAATGTTCTTGTCAGTCCTCTCGGGATAACATATTTGTACTCGTACCAAAAATCAAAAATATCCCCAAGCAGATATAGTTCAGCTGTATTTTCCGGAATAGTTAGCAGGAAATTGGCAAAGTGCCTCTCCCTCTTAAGGGGATTGAAACCCTTAAGACCCAGATGAACATCTGAGATAAAATAGTGTAGATTTGGTACATCCTGCATATTGTGAACAATCTCTTCTTTAAAGCAAACTTGTTAATTAATTACAGACCACAAAATGGTTAATACGCCTATAATGAGACAATAGAGGGCGAACCCGGTCAGTTTTGCTCTCTTTACAAGAGCTATCATAACCTTACAGGCAAAGAGCCCCGATACAAACGCGGCAGCAAAACCTCCCATAAGTGACAAAGGATCTACACCGGCAGATGCGGATGAGAAATCCCCGGAGATCATCTCCAGAAAAGCCTCTCCCAATATTGGAACAAGTACCATCAAGAACGAAAAACGGGCAATCTCCTCCCTCTTTACCCCAAGCATCAGCCCGGTTGAGATTGTTGCTCCGGAGCGGGAGAGTCCCGGTAGCACAGCAATTGCCTGTGCAACTCCAATTATAAATGCATCTCTGTTTTTGAGCTCCCTCTGTTTTGGCTTAATGATATGAGAAAGCATAAGAAGAGACGAGGTCACAAGAAGTGATATCCCCACAACCAACAGTCCAGTTCCAAATATAGACTCAACAAACTCTTTGAAGAAAATTCCCACAATAAAAACAGGGATCATTGAGATTGCAATTTTTATTAGATATGTGGTCTCATCATTAATGCGAAATTTTAGTGCCCCAATAATCAGAGAGGATATCTCTTTTCTAAATGCAACTATTGTACTTAATACCGTAGCAGCGTGAACGGCAACCTCAAATGCAAGATTTTCACTCTCTATATTAAGTATCTCTTTTCCTATCGCAAGATGACCGCTGCTGCTCACAGGCAGAAACTCTGTAAGACCTTGAACCAACCCCAGCAGTAGTGCCTCAAGAAAACTCATTTGCTTTTTGGCTTATGCATAATTGCGAAAATCTCAACAACAAAACCGGCAAGAATTAGTACCGGTGCCAGAACAACTCTTCTGAAACTGAACATCTCCTCTTTTGGAAATATATCTGGATCTGTTGTGCCTCCGCCTGTCATAAGAGCATAGCCTATTATCATCAGTGCCAGTCCTGCAAGGATATAGACAAGATTTTTGTAAGGAATTGCAAATTTTCCGGAATCCATATTGATGTAATTTAATTTGTTATCATATTTGGGTTAATAGAACATATCGTCGCCGGACATTGATACCAGTCTGTTAACAATAAAAAAGGTGCTGATTACGCAGAGCAGGACTCCTAAAACAACAACACTCCCGATCACTGCCGATATCATTTTTATGTCCAATATTTTATATAGGTCCGGCAGATCTTGCCAGATTAAATATACCACTCCACACAGTAACGCCGCAGAGATAATACCCGAAACAAGGCCCTGAACAAAACCCTTTGCAATCAGAGGACGCCTTATAAAGGCTCGCCTGGCTCCCACCAATTTCATAGTGTGTATTGAAAAACGCTTTGAGAAGAGATTGAGTCTTATTGTGTTATTAATTAACACAAAAGAGATAAACAACAAGAGAGCAATAAAAACAATGATAATCATCCCGGCCCTCTCCATATTGTTATTGATGGTATTCACCAGGGACTCCTGATAGACCACCTCTCTTACAAGAGGCATTGAGGAGATCTCTTCTTCAATTTCGGAGAGAGAATCACCTTCAAGATACTGGGCTTTTAGAAAAAGGTCTATTGAGATGGGAATCGGATTAACTTCAAATATCTCCAGAAAATCACCTCCCAGAATATCTGTCATCTCCCTTGTTCCATCTTCTCTTGAGATAAAGGTTGCGCTTTTGATATACTCTTTGCCTTTTAAAATTCCGAGAACCACCTCGGCCTGATTATCTGTAGCCGAATCTTCAAAAAGTATGGATATCTTAATGTTCTCCCGAAAATACTCTGATACCGATTTGGCATTTACTGCTAAAAGACCCGTTAGCCCGGCAAGAAAAAGCACCAGACTAATGCTTATAACCGACGATAAATAAGACTGTACAAGCCTGCGGTAGATTATACTTTTTTCTCTTTTCTTCATTTCCTAAACAGATTCCAAAGATACATAAAATGTCTAATTAAATTAATTTTATTATCTTTGTAAACAATTTGCCTTTAAAATTTTCATCAAAATGAGTGAGCCCACAAGAGTCCTTTATGTAAGCTCTGAAATTTTCCCATATCTGCCGGAATCTGCAATATCCAGAATTGGTCGTTACTTGCCTCAGGGGGTTCAGGAGAGGGGGTGCGAAATTCGCTCGTTTATGCCCAGATACGGGTTAATTAACGAAAGGAGAAATCAGCTGCACGAGGTAATAAGGCTATCGGGTATGAATATCATTATAAATGATATAGACAGGCCCCTCATTATTAAAGTATCCTCAATATCATCTGCAAGAATGCAGGTCTACTTCATAGACAACGAAGACTATTTCTACAGAAAGTATGTCTACGGAGATGAGAAGGAGGAGTTCTTCCGTGATAATGACGAGAGAGCGGTTTTCTTTGCAAGAGGTGTACTAGAGACTGTGAAAAAGCTTAGATGGAAACCGGATATTATACACTGTCAGGGCTGGATTTCACATTTCGTTCCTCTTTTTATTAATAAGGTCTATTTAGATGACCCCATTTTCGCAGAGAGCAAAATTATTCTATCACTTTATAACGAAGGTCTTAGCCAGGTATTCAATGAAGATACCAGGTCCAAAGTTATTGTGCCGGGAATTAAAAACCGTGATATGGATATTTTAAATCCTGCCAATGGCATAAATCTTGCTAAACTAGCAATTCAGTACTCAAACGGTATTATTTTCGGGGATGAGATTGTTGAACCGGAGTTAAAGGAGGCTATTGACAAGAGCTCCCTCCCTACACTCAATTTTATAGACACCTCAGGCGAAATATCTACTTATGTAAATGAGTACACTCAATTTTACGATAAAATCTTGGCTAAAAAATGACTATAAGGAACATCTTTCGTTCTGCAGCAGCGATCCTTCTCTCTTCACTGATAACATCCTGTATTGAGACCGACAAAACAACAGGCTCCGGCTTAGTTCCGGACAACCATATTCTTAAGGTAAAGACCGCTATATTTGACCTTCCGGTTCAGATGAAGATGTCTGACAGTTTACAGACAATCTTCTCGGGATCATTAGTGGTTGGAGCTTATAAAGATCCCGATCTGGGTCTGGTGGAGGCATCCACGGCATTTCAGATGATTCCTGCGGCAGACAGCCTGAGTTTTGGAACCAATCCGGTTGCAAAATCTTTTAAAATGTATGTTAATGTTGCAGATAAATCCTTTTTTTACGAAAAGGACCAATATGTTCCTCAAAATTTCCACGTATATACGCTTACCAGAGATTTGGATTCATCCGTTGCATACAATAACTCACTCACAGATTCAGATTACAACCCTGTAAAAATAAATCTGGGGGGAAGCATCTTTTTTGGAGGGGACAGCCTGGTAATGGATTTATCACTGGCTTATGCACAACAACTTCTCTCGGCAACTACAGCAGAGAGCGATAGTACAGAGATCTTCCTTAAGAGGTTCAAAGGGCTCTATATGAAAACAGATCCGCTTCCGGGCTCACTTGAGGGTGGAAGATTCAATATCATAGATCCTCTAGACATCTTTTTTACTCTTGAATACAGACATATAGACGCCGCCAATAATATTGATAAAGATAGCCTTATATACTATTTTGTCTCGGATGTAAGACCAACGCTTAACCGCTTTAAACACTCCTCACAGAGCCTGCAGAGCACAAACCCACAGCAGAAAATCTATGTTGAGGGTCTTGCAGGGATTAAACCCTATATAGATTTCAATGATGTTAAAACTCAGATGACAAGCTGGGCACAGGCAAATAACACTGATATCTCAAAACTGATAATAGCCAAGGCAGAGTTAAGGTTCCCATATGAGTTTCCACAAGATTTTACCAGAATGACATATTACCCGTCTCAGCTTTTCCTTTTCACAAGAGAGAAGGGGGGAACCACTACCACCCCTACCGTAATGTATGAACCTGTGGATGATATCTCTTATTATGAATCCAATGGCTCAATAAACCGCTCTCTTTTGTATTACTCTTTGGATATAAGTACATACCTCCAGAAGATTGTACAGAACAAAATTACAGGGAAATCAATGCAAACCTGGGTAGCTCCCATACTTCAGCAGAGTGACCCGTACTCGGGTACTGTCTATTACTATATTCAGAACATCCTTTACGGAAAAGCAATACTCAACGGAAAAGGGATGACAAGAAAACCTGTTTTGGTATTAACCTACGCCGTAATGCCATAATGATATCAATTTTAAAAAGAAGAGGATGACCAAAATGTCATCCTCTTTTTTTATACGTTCAACAACAGCATATTACGATTTAGGAATTTCAAGGAAGTGATATTTTTGTATAGCAGTTTTTTTGCGGTGGAAAGCTCACCGGCTGCGACATCTGTTTTTTAGCTTGTTTTCTGAAGAGTTTTTCGGAAAAAGGCTGAGGACCGTTCAACGACCGAAGGGAGGCGTTCCGTATTCTAAGACTTTACCAAATATATTTTTATTGATAATTGTAACTCTCTGTTTTTCAAACATACAACATAGAGTACTGGTGAAGAGATATTCTCCACTATCTGTTTTCGTGAAAACTTTCATATTCAAATTATTAAGGAGGACTATCTCCTTTTGGACATATTAACCGAATGCGCCAAAGCTTTTTATGGACCTTTTGTTGTCTAGTAATCTAGTTTGCGTACATTCAATACCAACAGTAGCACTAATAATTAATCTAGTTCCGCTAATGCGGCAATCATGCATATGCAAGTTTAATATATCCTGAGCCTCTTTTTACTACAGCAAACATCCTTAGTAACAACTTGAATTTAACAGCATTTAAAACAACACCATAGGCGTCTCTGGTAGATCCCTTCTCGCAAAATTTTCTCCAAAAATAAGCTTTGATTCCGGGATCATGAACAACTGCGCTCCTGGCAGCTTGAGTCAATTCCACTTTTGCCTGCTTGTTACCTAGTTTTGACACTCTTGTTTTTCCATTAATACTTATTCCTGAAGTGTGTTCAAACGGAGCTACACCAATGTAGCAGGCATATTGTCTTGCGTTATTAAATGAAGTAAAGTTCTGAGTATTGACTATTGTAGTAATTGCATTGATATAACCAATACCAGGAACTGTCAATAATAGCTTATAATTATGTCGTATTTCTGTGTCTCCAGTAACTACAGCATTCATTTGCGACTCTACATCAGAAAGTACTTCACTGAGATGTGACATAACCTTTTGTTTTCTTAGTGCTGCCTGGTCTGTTTCATACTTCATTAAATCACTCATCTGCTGTTTATAAGAAGCAATTTGTCGAACATAGTGCTTTCTTTCTATTAGTAGCCTGCGCAGATTTGTAATAGTTTCATGAGGTAAATGACTCATTTTGATCTTTTTTCTAAATGTATAAACATACCATGCTATTCGAAATGCATCAATTTTATCATTTTTTCCTCTTACTAATCCCAATGAGCGCTTGATTTGGAGAGGAGATTCAACACAATAGTCAATTCCATTGTGCTCAAAGAATGACTGAATTTCAAGGCCATAAACCCCGGTGTGCTCCATACAAAAAATTGTTTCACTACAATCAATTCTTTTCTTTTTTAACCACTTAAGCAAATCATTAAAACCCTGAATCTCATTGGTTACTCTTGTGTAATTTTCATCCAGGTTACCATCCTCTGAATGTATAGCCACATCCAAAGTTAATTTTGCGACATCAATCCCGATAAAACATTTTTTTTTCATAATTTTAAACTTCTTTAAGAGTTAACCGCATACATTGAGACTACAGATGCTTTTAATAAGTCCTTTAGCTTAAAATTCTAGTTTGTGATTTCAATATAAGAAAGAGAAAGTCTAATGCGGAACATAGTTCTTGAAATACTAAGAAGCCCCTTAGTTCACTTTCTCTTTCCGGTTAACTTGTTCGAAACAAAAATACACCGCAATATTTATATTGAAATACTACAGTGTAAATCTAAAAGGAAGCCCCGAAAAACACAAAGAAAAAAGCGTTTGAAAAAACTGCGTTGCAGCCGGTGAGCTTTCCACCGCAAAAGTATCGACTTTATATAAAAATAGAGGCTGCCTAATTATTAGACAGCCTCTATTTTTATTCTGTTCTCTTTTAAAACCTATTTAATCTTTTTAAAGACTACCGAAGAGTTATGTCCGCCAAAACCAAAAGTATTGTTTAAAGCTACATTAACCTCTCGCTTTTGTGCTTTATTCAGAGTGAGATTTAGTTTGTAATCAATTTCCGGATCCTCGTGTTCAAAATTGATAGTTGGTGGAATAATCCCGTCACAAATTGCGTGGACACAAGCAAGTGCCTCAATAGCACCGGTTGCACCCAAAAGGTGACCTGTCATTGACTTGGTCGCACTGATATTAAGTTTGTAGGCGTGCTCTCCAAATAGGGAGATGATAGCCTTTAACTCTGCAATATCTCCCAGAGGAGTTGCGGTCCCGTGTACATTGATGTAATCAACCTCATCTATTGAGATACCTCCATCCTCGAGAGCAAGTTTCATAACATTTGCAGCTCCCAATCCGTCCGGATGTGGTTGAGTTATATGGTATGCATCTGCTGTCATTCCGCCTCCTGCAACTTCACAGTAGATCTTTGCTCCTCTTGCTATAGCGTGCTCATACTCTTCAAAAATGAGAATTCCTGAACCCTCTCCCATTACAAAACCATCTCTGGTCCTGTCAAATGGTCTTGAAGCAGTTTTGTAGTTCTCATTATTTGTAGAGAGAGCTTGCGAAGAGTTGAAGCCGCCTACACTTGGAATTGTAATTCCCGCCTCAGAACCGCCGGTTACCATAACATCAGCTTTCCCGAGTCTTATTGTGTTGAAGGCATCAATCATTGCGTGAGTTGAGGATGCACAGGCCGATACTGTTGTATAATTTGGCCCCCTAAATCCATATTTCATTGAGATCATACCCGGTGCGATGTCCGGAATCATTTTAGGAATAAGAAAAGGGCTAAAACGAGGAACGTTTCCGCTTTCGCAATAGCCCACTATCTCATTGAACAGAGTCTCTATTCCTCCGATTCCTGTGCCAAGTATAACTCCTACTCTGTCCGGGTTAATATTTTTGGTATCGAGTGCACTGTCATTGATAGCCTCTTCGCTTGCAATGAATGCATATTGAGTAAAACGGTCAATCTTCCGCTCCTCTTTTCTATCGATACCATATTTTGCCGGATCGTAGTTTTTAATTTCACAAGCAAATTTGGTTTTAAAAAGGGTAGTGTCAAAACGGGTAATAAGATCGGCACCGCTAAGACCAATATCCAAATTGCCAAAATACTCGGCGATATTGTTTCCTATCGGATTAATTGTTCCGATACCTGTAATTACAACTCTTTTTAATTGCATATCCTCTTTTGTAAAATTACTTGGTATTGTTCTCGATGTAAGCTATAGCGTCTCCTACTGTAGAGATCTTCTCAGCAGCTTCATCCGGAATTGTGATGCCGAAAGCCTTTTCAAACTCCATAATAAGTTCTACTGTATCGAGTGAGTCAGCACCCAAATCATTAGTAAAACTAGCTGTAGGAGTAACCTCCGATTCCTCAACGCCTAACTTGTCAACGATGATGGCTTTAACTTTTGCATTAATGTCTGCCATGATTCTAAAGAATTAGTTAATAAAAAAAAGTTATTTGATATTTCAAAATTAGTGTGCAAAGAAAGTTAAAAAAATCCAAAAATGAAAATTTCTATAAAGTGGAATTACATCCTACTGATTTTCAGTATTTAAAAAATTCAAAGTATAGTTATTCTCTAATTCTGTATAATGCTCTATTTTCCTTACCTTTGTGACTGATTTTTTCAATATAAAAATGAGCGGTATAAATATAGCAATATTTGCTTCAGGTTCCGGTACAAATGCAGAGAACTTAATAAATTATCTTAATGATAATTTTTCTATTTTTAATATAACTCCAAAACTGCTGCTCTCCAACAGAAGTGATGCCTATGTCCTTGAAAGGGCAGCCAGGTTAAATGTAAAGAGTGTAGTGTTTTCGGCAAAAGAGCTAAGAGATGAGTTGGTTGTAGATAAGCTTCTAACATACAACAAAATAGACTTTATCGTTCTGGCAGGATTTCTTTTAAAACTTCCGGACAGGCTGGTATCTGAATACAAAGGGCGTATTATTAACATCCACCCATCACTACTCCCAAAGTACGGAGGAAAAGGGATGTATGGCGAGTTTGTTCACCGGGCTGTCATTGAATCCGGAGATACTGAGTCGGGAATCACAATTCATCTTGTAGATGAGATCTACGATAACGGAGAGCATCTGTTTCAGACAAAATGCGCTATAGAGAGTGGCGAGAGAGCAGACTCTCTTGCAAAAAAAATTCACGCACTTGAAAAAGAGCATTTTCCAAAAGTTGTCTGCAGTTATATCCTCAACTACGAAAAGTAATCTCTTACCCGGAGATTACCCTCCCTGTTAAAAATCTGCTATCTGTTAATCTCGGTTAATATAGGAATCTCCAGCCGGAATGCCGTTCCGCTATATTTGGATCCGTCAAATCCCACAAAAACACCTGCTCTGATAATCTGTTTCAACCCAAAAGAGTATCCGGCTTCGGTGTGAATAACATCTCTCTCCGGGAGCCAAACTGTTTTAAGGTGAAGGGCCTCGTACAACAACTGACTGTTTAAAAATGGGAGTCTGTTAAGAATTAGATAGTCTGTGTTGTATTCGCAAACTGCAGTCAGCCAACTTTGGGGCGTAGAGAACTTATAGTTATCCATAAGCAGAGATGAAGAGAGGAATCCGCTCTCTGTAACCATAATATTGGAGGAGCGAAAGTGTTTGTAATCACTTAGAAAAAGTCTGCTCCTGTTATAGAATCCTCCGGCCTCAACAGAGTAGTAGATAGAACTATAGAGCCCGCTTTTAAATCTTTGGGATACAGATGCTCCAACCATCCCGTATTTGGAGGTTGAACTCCCGGAAGAGGGAAGTGATGCTCGCGTAAAAACAGAAAATGTGGGATATTTAGTTCTCACATATCTTTTTCTACCCTCAACAACCCTGTAGTAGTAGTTTGGTGTATAGATGAGTGAAGCGGTGTAAAAGAGTGAGGTGTTGCTTTGAGATGTGGCTCCGTAGATATTATCGGTAATATTTGGAGATGGAATTTGTCGGAACAGTGAGGTAATATTGGCATTCTCAAGCGGAGAGTTTTGATGCCAGGCCAGGCTTGCATTAAACCTTAGTCCGGTGGCAAACTCAATGCTGTTTTTAACCTCTACCCATCTTCTGGATTGGTATTTAACTGGATTTAGACCAAAAAAGTAGGAGGCATAGGAGTTTACAAATGGCGAAACAGAAGAGTTATTGCTTATATCTGCACTGCTCTCTCCCATACTAAGGGAGATGTTGCCTAGCTTTAAAGGAGAGTATGTTGCAGAGAGGTTAATACTCCACAAAAGCTCTTCTCTGTGCGAGGAGTAGTATAGGGCAGGCAAAAATGTTATTGCAGAGTTTTTGGTGAACTCATACTTTGCAAACAGCTCCTGCCCTATCTGATAGCCGTCCACAAAATTAAAATCACCGATAACTCCCGATAGGCCGCTATACCCCAAAGTGAGGTTTTTACCTGCCTTAAAGCGGTTTTTAAAGAGAAGTCTATCCAATATTTTATTACCGGTAGATCTGTTAACCCTCTTTAGGGAGTCCTCCTCAAAAACTCTCTTAAACTCTCCCTTAAGGCTATCTGCCTGTTTGTACGAGAGAATCTCATCCTCTCTTAAGGGGAGCCTGCGAACTTCGGCCCAGTATGTAGTATCTCGTAAACGGGCAAGTGTATCTACCTCCCTTTTAATATTGGTATCTTTTTTAATTTCGAGTCTTTGTGGGGTTTTTATCTGCTTTGTAGCTCTCTTTTGGGTTTGAGATTGTGATATTTTGCCGATGCTGTTTTTTAAAGAGTCCTGAGATAACTCTGCACCTTTATCTCTGCTTGGTTTGCCCTCATTAACCCTACTGAAGGTTACAGATGAGTTAAACCTCCCTTGTGCATTAACTCCCATAAGATTTATCCCTACATCCATTGCATATGAGGTGGGCATTAGAACCAGTGGCTTAACTTCGTTGAAGTTTACGCTGATATTCATAGTAACACCGGTCTCTTTTGAGGTGAAGTCGATATATGAGACACTCCAGGTGTCGTCTACAATATAGATATGCCCTCTTAAAAGTTTAGAGTCTCCACCTTTAGGTATTACGCGAATTTTATTCACAACTCTACCCGATTCGTTGGAGATCCCCTCGTAAATAAAACTATAGTATCTGAAGGCGTTTGTTGCCAGTGGAGAGAGATTGCCGAAGAACTCCTTGTCGTAGATTGAAGTTCTCATCACTCCTGAGATATTATCTATCTTTATTTCTGAAGGGATTGTACTGGAAAAAGCCATAACCTTTTCATCATAGCTTCCGGGATATTGATAACTGATTAGTGAGTGTGACTCCAATAGAAAGAGCTTGTTGAGCACAAGGTTGCTCCTGGCTTTTCCGGCCTGAATTTTTAATATTGCGGGTATTTTTGTAATCTTCATTGTCCCTTTAAGGTATACCGAAGATTCGTAGCTCTTAACCTGCTCTCTGTGAAAGGGAGCTCTGGCTATAGCTTTTCTCATTACAGAGTTGGCACGGTTCTCCCCTTTTGAACTGAAGTATGCGTCATTAAGTTGATAAACCTCCTCCTGCATAACTATCTCCCGAAAGATATTCTCATTTGTCACCTCAAGGGTAAATCTCTCTCTCTTGTATCCAAGTGATGAAACTTCACAGGTGTAGCGACCTTTAGAGAGAGAAATCCGGAACTCTCCCTTGTCATCTGCACTTACTCCGGATGAGATTTCATATACATATATTGTGGCAAATGGAACCGGCAATCCATTGCGGTCAGAGACCCTGCCGCCGAAAACCGTTCCAAAAAGAGTTGAACTCAGTAGTAACAGAAGAGTGGTTAGAGAGAGCCTGTTCACCACTTGTTGATGTGAAGCTTCTCCTGCTTCCACTTATCCTTAGGGGTTTGTTCTCCTTTTGGGTAACCGATAGGGATAAGGCAAAGGGGAAGATAGGGTTCCGGAATACCAACAGCATCCGAGATTGCCTTCATTCTCTCTACACCCGGATATCCTGCAGTCCACACTGCTCCAAGGCCCATAGACTCTGCTGCCAGCAGTATGTTTTGAGTTGCAGCCGAGCAGTCCAGATACCAGTAGTGAGATGTTTGAGGGTTACCGGCAACAACTATTGCAGCCTGAGCCTCTTTGAGCATTCTGTTGTTGGGAAGCTTTTGTGCAAGGGCAGCCATCTCCTCTTTTCCGTGTATGATTACAAACTCCCAAGGCTGGCGGTTCATTCCGGATGGGGCTGCCATCCCGGCCTTAACAAGCAGTTTAAGGTCATCCAGAGATACCTGCTGCTCGGTATAGCTTCTTACGCTTTTTCTGTTGAAGATGTTCTCAAATACAGAATTCTGTGCAAAGATTGTATTACTGTTAATCAATATAACTGCTAATACTGCAAAAAGAGTTTTTTTAATCATAGCTGGGTTTCTTAAAATTATAAATCATTGTTCTGTAAATATTCAAAGCTGTCTCCATAATCTGGTCAGAGAATTTGTACCCGCTGCGGTGAATATCCTCTCCATCTGTCCCGTTGCCGATATCAAAAAAGGAGGAGAGAGAATCAAATGCAAAGAAACAGAAGTCATCTGAGCCTCTGGTTGGTTCCTTGGCGTAGATTATCTCTAATCCGTTACTCTTTGCAGCTGCCTCTACTATTGAGTTTGCGCTGTTATCGTTAACAGTTGCCGGGAATCTGTCAAAGTAGGCAATGGTCACCTCCAGCTTATCTTCTGCCCCTTTCGCCTTTGCAAACCTCTCCATCATTGAACACAATTTATCAAGGTCTTCATCTGCAAACGAGCGGAGAGTCATTCGCAGATAGCCCTCCCCGGGAGTGACACCGTAGTTTATCTCCCCTAATGTAATGTTTACAACAGTGCCTAGGATGAAATCCTTAAAGGAGTCCTTATCTGTGTTCAGACTCTTCATATAGTCTGCTGTAGAGACTATTGCATTATATGGAGATACCGCCTGTTCCGGGTATGCGGCGTGTGAGGGAGAGCCCTTAAAACGGATCTCCATCCCCACCGAACCGGCAGCATAGACCCCTTCGTGAATAATGATGGAATTAAGCGGATAGCCCGGATGATTATGAAGAGCAAATGCATAGTCAAATTTAATTCCGAGCTCTTTAAGCTCCTTTGCCATCATTGAGGCCCCCTCTCCAATCTCCTCTGCAGGTTGGAAAAGCAGCCATACAGTACCGTCAAAATCTCTGTTTTCCGATACTATCTGCGAAAGACCCAACAGAATTGCCATATGCCCATCGTGCCCGCACAGGTGTTCAAATCCCATCTCTGTCTTGATTGCATCCATCTCACAGCGAAACATAACGGAGGGGCCGGTGCCTTTACCTTTATAACCGGCAACTACTCCGTATCCGCCAATGTTTTTATGCAGATAATCCGGCTTGGTAGGCTCTAAATATCCCAGAAGAATCTGAGCAGTTTGCTCCTCTTTATGAGAGTATTCGGGAGAATTATGCAGAACCTGCCTCATCTTTTTCATCTCATTGAATAGCTGCCCTGCCGGGATTTTGTTTTGGGAATTTGCCATTATGCCTGTGAAATTTAGAATTATAAAACCAATAAATTTCAAAATGATAACTCTCTTCATTTTTGATCTTTTCTCAAAAATAGAAAATTAATTTGTGAGATTTTTATTTAAGTGGCATTTTTGCGCCTCGCTTTTAGCTCAAAATTTATAAAAATATGCACACCCGTAAAATAACCAGGCCCCAAATATCTTTTAAACGCTGGAAAAGAGCCTCTTGGGCTCTGCTTGCCTCAATTGGCAAGATTATACGCATAGGGGTGCTTTGCGTTACATCCTCGCTGCTTGTGCTTAAAAGCCAACCGATGCTCGCCCAGAGTAAGAGTAAAAATGTGAACGAGACACTAAGGGCTCTGGAGGAGGTTGTGATAAATACCGAGCGACCCACACAGTTTCAGCCCCTGGTGAGAGTTGTTGCAGTGATACAACAAAAGGAGATAGAGCGGGCAGCCGTTCAAAATATTCAGGATTTGCTAAGGTATCTGCAGGGTGTAGATGTGCGAAGCAGAGGTAGCGAAGGGGTTCAGGCAGATCTTAACATCCTGGGGGGGACATTCGACCAGACAATGGTAATGATAAACGGAGTTAACTTCTCTGACCCTCAGACAGGGCACCACTCGCTAAATATTCCCGTAGATATTTCTCAAATTGAGAGAGTTGAGGTTCTTCACGGGCCGGGAGCGTGGTCTCAGGGGAGTGTCGCATACGCCGGAGCCATTAACATTATAACAAAAAAACCGGTAAAAAAAGATCTGCAAGCCTCTCTATCGGGGGGAGAAAAGGGCTATTTTCGAGGCTCTGCCAATATTGGGATTGCACCCGGCTCCATATTCAAGCGGTGGCAAATTTCCGGACAGGGGGGCGGTAGCCACAACCGAAGTGATGGTTATACAGATAATACAGATTTTGAGATTTCCAACCTCTACTCAAACATATCTCTCTCCAATAACAGCGGTCACTCAATAGATATTCAGGCCGGTTGGCAAAATAAATCTTTCGGCGCCAATAGCTTCTATACTATTGCATATCCTCAGCAGTTTGAAAAAACCCGCCTTTTTCTATCAAGTATTAAGTATTTATGGGAGAGCAGACGCTCTCAGTTGAGCGCAACTATATATCAGAGAAGGCATCACGACAGATTTGAGCTTTTTCGGTACGACTCTCCTCTGTGGTACAAAGGGCACAACTACCATATGAACGATGTGGCCGGAATAAATGTTAACGTGGCATACCGCTGGAAAAGGTGGGGTAGCTCTGTTTTTGGTGCAGATTACAGATATGAGCATATCTACAGCACAGTACTAGGAGATCTTCTCGGGACACCTGTAGAGACACCGTGTGAAGATGGAGTAAGTTTCACAAAAGGGAAAAGCAGAAAAACAGCCTCAATTTATTTAAGGCACATCCTTCAGCTGGAGAGGTGGCGTTTCACTGCCGGGGTAATATTTACAAACAGAATATATGCAGGATTTGCTGCAGCATACACAATAAAACCATACCTTGAACTTAACGGCTGGGTAAATAACAGCTACCGCAACCCCACCTTTACAGATCTCTACTACAAGAGCCCGACCCAAACCGGTAATATGGAGCTAAAACCGGAGGAGGCACTCTCTGCACAACTTGGACTAAGATATACAAAACACAAACTTAGAGCCTCTCTATCTGCCTTTTACCGATATGGATACCGTATCATAGACTGGACAAGGGAGAGCGGAAGCGACCAGTGGAGCGCCGGTAATATCACAAATATAAGATCTGCAGGTGTAGATTTTAATGCCTATATCACATTCGAATCCAGTCTCATATCAAGAGCCGGACTCTCCTACTCCTGGATGGATGTTTCAAAACAGAGTGCAGGTGTACACTCCCTCTATGCGACAGATTTTCTCCGGCACAAGGCCGCTCTCAACATTGAGCACAATATTGTCTCAAAGCTAAGCGGGCGTTGGGATCTAAGCTGGCAAAAAAGAGAGGGAAGCTATCTTGGCCCCGCAAACACAGAGACCCCTTACAAAGGTTTTGTTTTAGCCGATTTGAAAATCATTTGGAACGGGAGAAACATTAAACCTTTTGCAGAGGCAACCAACCTCTTTAACACAAACTATCTGCACATTGGAAACCTCCCGCAACCAAGACGCTGGGTTAAGGCAGGTGTTAATATAACCTTGTAGCGGCAACCATACAATAGGGCGAACATATTTGCCCCTAAATTGTTTTTTAGATTATTAACCATTATTTTCGGAGATTAATCTGTTTTAAATATGAAAACCATTATCACAATAGCTGCACTATGCCTTACCCTTACAGTAACAGCTCAAAACACATTCAGCTATAAGAGTAAAAACGCAGAGGTTATTCTGTTAAGTGAAGGTCAAAGAGTTAGTAACTTGAATAATCTTATCGGGCTTACCCCTGAGATTATTGCAGATGTTGCCCCCGATAAAACGTTCCCCGGAGCTACCAACGCTTTTCTTATCCTCACTGGCGGCAGGAATATTCTTGTAGATACGGGACACGGCAGGGAGCTGTTCAATAATCTTAAGGCATTTGGAGTATCTCCCGAAGATATCGATGTTATATTACTGACTCATCTGCACGGAGACCATATTGGAGGGCTTGTAAAAGATGGTGTGCGAATGTTTCCAAAGGCTGCTCTCTATCTCTCTAAAAAGGAGTTTGAGAGTGCTTCCGAGAGTGCGCTAAAGATTATTAACCACTATTCTAAGGAGATGGTTCAGTTTGAACCAGGCGTTGATACCCCGCTAAAAGTTTATGATAAAATAGAATCTATGGCCTGTTACGGCCACACACCCGGCCATACGGCATTTATTATAGACGACCTTGTGATATGGGGAGACCTTACCCACGCAATGGCTCTGCAGATGCCGTATCCAAATGTTGCCATTACCTACGACACAGACCCACAGATGGCAATAAAATCACGGCTCAAAATGCTCGACTATATAGTGCAAAACAGACTCAAAGCAGCCGGAATGCATATCCCGTTTCCCGCAATGGGGAGCGTGAAGGCAGATGAGAAGGGGGGATATATTTTTGAGCCACTTTATTTAAAATGATAGATAATATAGAGAGGATTATCGTTTTCCGGATTGTGAGATTCAACGATTTTAAGATCTTCTGGCTTTAATACTTTCTTAAAAGCCTGGAGATCTTCAATATTATACTGCATTATTACTGAATTTCCCCAAGTGGTAGAAAAACTCAGCTTTAACCCCTCTTTCGTCTCGAAGAAAACATAGCTTTTTCTCTTCTGCTTCTCCTTTATAACATTTGTAAATTTCCCCGGCCAGCCACTGACCAGGGTTGTAGCCCTGAATTTGTCTGTCTCGAACCCTCCGTATGAATAGTATGCAGGGAATTTCGGGTTCTCGTGTCTCTCTTTGAACCTTTGTAACTGGCTCTCTTTTGTAGGAGTTTTTCCTCTGAAGCTTAAATCATATTCAACTAAATCCTGCATCTGTTTTAGAGTATAATTTTTCTCTCCGAAATCCCAACTGTAAACAGAGCGGCAGGTTGTATCCGATAAATTAAGAACCTCATTTTTCAACCCTACATTATTAAAGTAGAGAGAGTCTTTATAATAGTATGACTTCCTGAAAGGTGGAAACGACATACTAAAATCAACTGTTGTAGGCACAAATCCCTTTGATAGAGTTGCGGTAGATTTTGAATAGTAGTATGCATAAAAGTCATAGCCCCAGGTAAAAAAGAGCAGATTGTCCTTATCAATTGCATACACTTCATTGTAGGCTCTCAAATCCGGAGGCAGTTGTACTTTTGAGATAAAATTCCCATCGAGGTCATAGTAAATCAATATCCCCCAGGGCACTAACACCATCAGTTGATCCAGGAAGGGGTCTACATTAAAATGTCCCGAGTATGTAAACTCCTGAGGCCCTCTGCCCTGATTGTTCATTTTAAACAGAAACCTCCCTTTTGAGTCAAAACAGTATATAACCTGTTTCTCTCCAGACATTATATAGAGCCTGTTTTTGTGCAAAACAATCCCAGAAGTGCGACTGAGCAGAACATCTTTTGTTGTCTCAAGCTGAACAACAGAGATAGAGTCTACAAAATCAAAAATTGAGACGCTGTCTCTTCTTTCGATATTAATTTGAGCATTGGAGCTATCATTGGGGCTACAGGAGAAGATAAGCAAAACCAGAGTGGTTGCAGCTAAAATTACTTTTTTCATAAAATATGAGTTAAAAATAAGAGTTGGGAATTTCACATTAAATGTAACCAATAAACTAATAATAAACAAATAATCACATATCTGTAAAGAAAAGTTCAATCAAACAATAAAAAGAGTTTAAAAAAAGACCTATGTAACCATTTTTAGTTTAATTTTACAAGATTATGGCTTAAAATAATACGATATTAATATAAAAATCTATTGATTATGAAGAGTAAATTACTGGTTATGTTAGTTTCATCTGCAGTTATTGCCTCATCCTGCACCGGTGAGGGAGGAGAAAAAACGACGGAGACGCCAATCGGCAGAAGCTCCATTGAGGTTGTTAATGGCATTATGACCCCCGAGATAATGCACAATTTGGGCAAGGTTACAGACCCGCAGGTATCTCCGGACGGAAAAGAGATTCTTTATGGTGTATCCTTTACAAGCATTGCGGAGAATAAGAATAACCGCGAGTTGTTCATTATGGATATAGATGGTTCAAACAACCGCCAGATAACCTCAACAGTAAAGAGTGAAAACAACGCCCGCTGGATTAACGAAGGTAAAGAGATTCTCTACCTTATGAGCGGCCAACTCTGGAAAATGAACAGGGATGGATCTAACCCAGTTAAAGTTGGTGAGTATGGAGAGGGTATTTCGGAATTTGCTCTCTCTCCCGCAAAGGATAAGATTCTCTTCGTATCCGAGGTAAAATCTATACAGACATCCAAAGATTTATGGAGTGACCTTGATAAAGGGAGCGGCAGGATGATAGACAAACTTATGTATCGTCACTGGGACCATTTTGTAGAGGCTATCCCACACCCCTTTATTGCAGGTTTTAATGGCAGTGCAATTGCAGATGTTGTTGATATTCTCGAGGGAGAGCCTTATGAATCTCCAACAATGCCGTTGAGTGGAATTGAGCAGCTCAGCTGGAGCCCCGACGGCAAAAAGGTTCTCTATGCATCCAGAAAAGTTGTGGGCCGCGAATATGCCTACTCTACAAATACAGATATCTATCTATATGACATTGATGCTAAGAGTCACGAAAACCTCACCGATGGTATGCCGGGATACGATACAGACCCTGTATTCTCTCCCGACGGAACCCATTTTGCCTGGCTGAGTATGGAGAGAGCCGGCTATGAGGCAGATAAATCCCGTCTTTTTATAATGAATCTGCAGACAAAAGAGAAGAGAGATCTTACCCGTAATTTTGCATACAATGCAGAGAGCCCTGTATGGTTACCCGATGGATCCGGGCTCTATTTCAACTCTTGCGTAAAGGCTCTTACAGGAATTTATCAGATAAATATTGCAGACGAGACTATCCGCAAAATAACCGAAGGGTGGTATGACTTCGGCGGCGTCTCAGTTGCCGGTGACAAGTTAATCGCTCTCTACAGGAGTATGTCGCAGCCAAACGAGATTGTGTCGGTAGATCCGATAACAGGAGAGTACACGCAGATATCTAAAGAGAACGAACATCTGCTCAAACAGATAACAATGGGTAAGGTAGAGGAGAGATGGATAAAAACCGTAGACAATAAAGATATGCATATGTGGGTGGTCTATCCTCCGGGATTTGACCCCGCAAAAAAATATCCGGCTCTGCTATTTTGTATGGGTGGCCCACAGGGGACCCTTAGCCAGAACTGGTCATACAGGTGGAACTTCCAGCTGATGGCAGCCAACGGATATGTGGTTATCCTTCCAAACAGAAGAGGAACATCTGCCTTTGGGCTGGAGTGGGGAGAGCAGATCTCGGGTGACTATATCGGGCTCAATATGCAAGACTACCTCTCCTCTGTTAAGGAGATGACCAGGGAGAGCTATATTGGCAAGGTTGGTGCTGTAGGCGCAAGTTATGGCGGTTACTCCATCTTCTACCTTGCAGGTATTCACAAAGGTGTTTTCAGCGCGTTTGTGGCTCACGCCGGAATCTTTAACCAGGAGCATATGTATATGACAACAGAGGAGCTGTGGTTCCCACACTGGGATAACGGAGGGGCACCCTGGGACGACAATGCCACAGCAAAGAGGCACTATGCAAACTCTCCTCACAAGCTGGTTAAGAACTGGAATACCCCAATTCTTGTTACACACGGGGAGCTTGACTACAGAGTTCCGGTTGACCAGGGGATGGCGGCGTTCAATGCAGCTCAGGCTCTGGGGGTTCCCTCGGAGTTGCTGCTCTTTCCGGATGAGAATCACTGGATTTTAAAGCCACAAAACAGCGTTCAGTGGAACAGGGTCTTCTACCGCTGGCTGGACAAATGGCTTAAACCCGAATAGTATCAAATGAATGGAATCAATTAAATAATTACATACAAAGCAATAATTACATACAAACAAGAAGTGATGAAGAGAATTTTACTATTTACGGCACTGGTTCTTACGGTCTCTTTTGCATCTGCGCAAAAAAAACCTCTGGATCACAGCGTTTATGACGGTTGGAAGAGTGTGGGAGCATTCAATATGACCGAAGATGGCAAATACACCATATTTATGGTTAACCCGCAGGAGGGCGATAACTACCTTGTCTCAATGAATCTTATAAATTTTACAAGAGATTCTATAGCAAGAGTAAATGGTCCTAAGATGACAGACGACGGAAAATTTGTCGCAGCAACAATAAAACCTACATTTAATCAGAGCAGAGATGCCCGCATTAAGAAGGTTAAGCCGGAGCTTATGCCTAAAGACACTTTGGGAATCTACAATATCCAGACAAAAGAGCTTAAGAAGATTCCGTATCTTAAAGAGTTTAAAATTGGCCGCTACGGCAAAGATTTTATAGCTTTTAAAACAACTCCTCCTGCAGATACAAGCAAGAGCAAAAAGCCTGTTAAAAAGGATAAGGATGAGGGCGAAAATGTGATGGTATATCAACTATCTACAGGGATGATTGATACACTTAAATTTGTTTCGGATTATGATTTTACAAAAGGGGGAGACTCACTCTTCTTTGCTACAAGACCTAACTCAAAGGATAGTGTTAATAAACCCGGTCTTTTCCTATATATCCCAAAGACAAAATCCATTACTACCCTTTACAATTACCACCTCAAACAGAGTGTTAAACTACCGTTGGTAAGTAAGGATAACAAACATATGGCATTCTATGCCAAACTGGATACAACCAAGAATAAAGATAAATTCATCTCTATTCTCTACTACAACGCAACACTGCCTCAGGCGAAACTGGTAATTGATAATAATTTAACCGGAATGCCGGAAGGAATGAGAATCACAGAAAACAGGTCACTGCAGTTTAATAAAGAGGGGAACAGACTCTTTTTCGGAATCTCAAAAATATTGAGAGAGAAGGATACAACCCTTGTAGATTCCGAACTGGCAAAACTTGATATCTGGCATTATAAGGATACATATGTTCAGCCTTATCAACTTATTAACCTCACAAGAGAGCAGAGGAAATCTTATGTTAGTGTTATTCGCCTCGACTCAGAGCCTAAACTTGTTCAGCTTGCCAAAGAGGAGTATGAGCAGGTGCAGGTTCCTAATGAGTGGTCTGCAGATTGGGCTTATGCTGTCTCAGATTATAACTACCAACTGGAGTCTCAGTGGAGTGCAAATCCAAGAAGAGATGTCTATCTTATAGATGTAAATACCGGTGAGAGCAAACTGATTATGAAGGACCAGTACATTGGGAGCGGCGCTCCATCTCCTGATGCAAACTTCCTGGTATGGTACAACAGTGTAGATAAAAACTGGTACTCCTATGAGGTAAAAACCGGCAAAACCGTTTGTCTGACAAATGGGTTGAATGTCTCATTTACAGACGAGATGCACGACACTCCGGAGATGGCACGACCTTATGGTCACGGTGGCTGGGCAGAGGGAGATGCAGCAATCTACCTCTATGACAGATATGACATCTGGCAGATAGACCCGAAAGGAGTTGCTCCGGCAGTTATGCTTACAGACGGTGAAGGAAGGAGAAATAAACTGACTTTCCGGATTGTTCGCCTCGATGATATTCTCCTCCCTCCCGGAACTCCCGGAGTTCGAATGGAGCCAATCAAACCTAAGGAGACTATCTACTTCTCTGCTTTTGATAATGTTACCAAAAACAATGGATACTACTTTAAGGAGATGGGTAAGAGAAAACCTCTAATGAAGCAGTGGGTTATGGAGCCGGTTACTTTTGTCTATCTTAACAAGGCTAAGAAAGGAGATGTAATTACCTATGTAAAACACAACTTCACAAACTCTCCGGATGTGTGGGTTACCAAAGATAACTTCAAAACCCAGACTAAGGTTACAGACATCAACCCTCAACAGAGAGATTACAACTGGGGAACTGCCGAGCTTGTAAAGTGGAAATCAAAAACAGGACTGGATGTAGAGGGAATTCTTCACAAGCCGGAGAATTTTGACCCTACCAAGAAGTATCCAATGATTGTATATTTCTATGAGACCATCACAGATCTTCTTCACGTTTACAGGGCTCCGGCACCAAGCCGTTCAACCATTAACATCACATTCTTTACTAGTAACGGATATCTGGTATTTACACCGGACATCTATTATCAGATAGGATATCCGGGGAAAAGTGCAATGGACTGCATTGTGCCCGGAGTAGAGAAGATTTGCGAAAACCCTTGGGCAGACCGCGACAATGTTGCAATTCAGGGACAGAGCTGGGGCGGATATCAGGTGGCCTATATGGTTACCCAGCCGGAGATCTTCAAATGGAAAGCTGCCGGAGCGGGTGCTCCCGTTGCAAATATGACCAGTGCATACGGCGGTATCAGATGGGGCTCCGGAATGGTTCGCCAGTTCCAGTATGAGCACACCCAGAGCCGTATCGGCAAAACTCTCTGGGATGGATTTGACCTCTACATAGAGAACTCCCCACTCTTCTTTGCAAATAAAGTTGAGACACCACTCCTCATTATGCACAACGACGAAGATGACGCAGTTCCGTGGTACCAGGGTATTGAGTACTTCACCGCACTTCGCCGTCTTGGCAAACCAGTGTGGATGCTCCAGTACAACAAAGAGAAGCACAACCTTGTGAGCAGAGTTAACGCTAAAGACCTTAGTGTAAGACTATCACAATTCTTTGACCACTACCTCAAAGGGGCACCAATGCCAACCTGGATGGACAAGGGAGTTCCTGCTGTACTTAAAGGAATAGATTGGGGGTTGTAGGGTAACCTTGCCAAGGGTCGTGGGGCTTTGCTCATTTTAAAGCACTTAACCCAAATCGCTTCACCAATAACTACGGGCTCGCAACGTTTACACGTTGCGGGCTCGTTTTTTTTGCATAGAGCAGTTGAGAATGCAGGCAAAGAGTAATGGCACGGAATTTGTGGCTAACTGACGCGGAATTCTGCTCTATACCAATCAATTACTTCACTTACACAATTATCCCCGTTATGAAAAATCTACCTTTTCTCCTACTGGTTTTCTGTATGAGCTCCCTGCTCAATTCGTGTGACGGCAATAAATCCGGCGAATCTGCCTCGGATGGTATAAAAACAATCTCACTCCCGGATGCTATTGGCAAAGAGAGGATTGTAAATTTAAGCGAAGTGGCTCAATCTATCCGTTACATACCTCTGGAGACTTCGGATATTTCGCTTTTAGGGAATGTCTCCAGGCCAATACTTGAAGATGGGGTGTTTTATGTTATCGTCAGTAAGGGTTTTAGTCAAAATGAGTACAGAATGTACCATATTGACGGCAGATTCAAAGGGAAACTTGGAACATTAGGAAGGGCAAAGGGTGAACTACCCCAAATTGAGCATTTTTCCCTCTCGTTCGATCCTGTAACGGGAAATCCTATGATCTACTCTATCAACAAAATTGTTGAGTATGACAAAGATGGAAATTTCATTAAGGAGGTATACGCACCAATAGATGAGGGGAGTAATTTCAGAGGTTACAGAATTCACAAGGTGGGTGAGAATTACATCTCTGTTGTAAGCGATATAATGGCCAATAAATTCGGGATTATCTCCTTTAACAGTAACAAAGAGATTATAGCCGAATCTCCTGTTGGGATCATTACAAATAATAACAAAGAGACCAAAAGTGCAGAAGATGTTGCCGGCAATCAAGAGAGTATGACAATATCCATAGGGGGTGTAATGACAAATTCAGTAGTTATTATAAGCAGGCATCCTACTCTCTATCCCTATAAAAAGGGGTTCAGATATGTGTCAGATAATGGTGCTGAAATTTATTCTTTAGATGAAAAACTGAATACCACCACTCACTACAATCTCGATTACGGAAAATATAAACGTCCGGTAAAAGCTACTGAAGATGAATTGAATAGGAGTATAATTTTTGTTGCAGGATTTACCTGCGAATCCGAAAATAATCTATTCCTAACTTACAATTTTGGTCAGAACGAACCTAATGGTTATACTCCTCCGTTGGTATCTGCACTTTATGATATTAAAAACGAAGAGCTGGTTTTGCTTAAAAGGGACAATCCCGAAATGAGAGGGTTTAAAAATGATCTGGACGATGGTGCTCCCTTCTGGCCGGTTCATATCTCAAGGGAGGGAGAGATGATAATGCCGCTCTCTGCTGCAAAATTTATTGAACTCAGTGAAAAGTATGACTCGCCGGAGATGAAGAGGGTTGCAGCAACTCTTACCGAGAACTCCAACCCTGTTATGGTAATTGCAAAAATAAAATAGTCATTTTATGAGAAAATATCTTTCCAGGGTTTTAATTATCGTCATCTGCATTTATTTGACCTCCTGCAGTAGCGAAAAGATATCAAATGAGCTGGAGGTAATCTCATTTGAGGGTATCCGTGATGGAGCCGGGATTGTAAATCTGAGCGAAGTTGCCTCATCTGTAAAATACATTCCTCTGGAGACCAACGACTACTCACTCCTGGACAACGCTCCACGGCCGGTAATGGAGAGTGGAAATTTCTATATCTTCTCGGGGAAGGAGTCTTGTTACAAGGCATTCTCGGGAGATGGCAAGTTTATAGGGAGAATCGGCAGAAAGGGCAGAGCTACCGGGGAGTATGTGCATCTGCAGCCATTCTCGCTCTCCTTTAATTTCAAGAATGGAAACCCGCTGCTCCACTCTTACAACAAAATTATTGAGTATGATAATGATGGAAAATTGGTAAAAGAGGTACTTGCTCCTGACACCCTTAAGAGCTATACAAGCCTTAAAACAATGAAGCTTGGGAAAAATTATCTCGCTCTTTACGGAAACCTCTCAAAAAATAGATATAAATTTTTTTATTTCGATTCTCAGGGTAGAATAATTGATGAATATCCAAAGAGTTATGAGCTCTCTCCTGTTAAGCAGATCCGGGGAGATGCTGATGGTGAAGAGGAGGTAATGGTTGGTTTTAAGGTTATGATAACTCCTTCAGTCTATAATTACAAAGATTACATTAAGGTGATTACAGAGACAAACGATACAATTTTCTCCTTCGGGCCACAATTCGAGAGGCATATTGACTATATTCTGGACTACGGTAAAGAGAAAACCCCAGATTATCCGACAGATACGGAACGAGAAAACTCCCTCTATATAAATTCACGATTTACTTGCGAATCTGACAACTTCATTTTCTTCAGAGTTCATTTCCCTGCAACAAATCAGCGTAATATTTCCAGTTATACAAATCTGGCCATTTATAGTAAAGAGAAAAAAGAGCTCACTTTACTAAAAAATAGTGAAACCGATTTTAGAAGTTTAACTGGTTTAAGAAATGACATTGACAACGGTATACCATTCTGGCCATCATATATTTCAAAAGATGGTGAGATGATCATGTCTATTTCTGCCCTAGATTTCATTGATCTGAGTAAAAAGTACGACTCCCCCGAAATGAAGAGAGTTGCAGCAACCCTTACCGAGGAGTCAAATCCGGTGATGGTTGTGGTAAAATTGTAACTGATAAGTACAAAACGGTATTTATTAGAACTTTGTCTATTAGAACTTTATAAAATAGAAGGGGCGGCCATTTTGAGCCGCCCCTGCCGTTACATAACACAAGGTACTTAATAACTACCCTATTTTAGCCTTAAGATGCTTTGCAGCGCCTCTGATTTCAAATAGCCATCGGTAGTTTTATCGTTATAGAGTGCTTCAAGCGCCCCGATAATTTCGCTCTTATTAATACTCCAGTTATACCATCCCAGCGCCTCGGCCAGAGTGATTCTCACCTTAAGGTCATCCGAAGTGTCTGACAAAACCGCTAGTAGTTGGGAGAGCGGTTTTCGGTTGTTGTAGTTTCTCAATGATCTTATTGCAGATATCCTTTGATCATTCGCAGCACTTTTGTCAAATATAGTTTTTAATCCTGCCTCCTGTCTTTTGAACTCCTTGTTAAGAAACTCAGAAATCTCACTTACGGTTTTCGCCTGGTTTTGCAGAGCTGACCCTTCACTCTGCCTTTTAACCTCACTCAGGAGCAACTCCTTTTCGAACATCAGCAAAGAGCTCTGAGCTGCATACTGAACCCGTATACTCTCGTTTGAGAATAACAGGGTGTTCACCAGCGGGGAGATTAGTTTAGGATCGCCGCAGTAGCCCGAAAAGCGGGCAGCATTTCTCCTTATGAGTTCATACGGGTCATCCAAACCAACCAGCAGAGCTTCTGTAAGGTTTTTATCTGCCAGGTCTATAACTCTTTTTAGTGCCTGCATGCGAACAGTAGAATAAGGACTCTCCCTTAAAACCTTCAAAAGAAGATCTGAGTAGCCAGGTGGAGGGTTCTTGGCAAGCTGTTTAAGTGCTATCGACAGATAATTTGGATTATCTGCGTTTTTCTCAAAGAGGCTCATCCAGTACCTGTTATCTTTTGATCTGGTTGCAAGATCTCTGTTTAACAAATCTCCCCGTTGTCTGTTTTTTGCAGATTCTTCTGCCGAAACTTTGGATTGCTCTGCCGAAGTTTTCGGTTGTGTTCCCGGAATCAACCTGTATGTAGGGTCTCCTACAAGGTGAGACTCAAGGGTCTGGATCTCTTTTTGCCAAAAGCCCACTCTTGCCCCCTCGGCCAACATTCCGATAAGCTCCATAGACCATTTATCCTGCAGTACATTAACTGTGTTCCCCTGGGCAACTACAGTATTACCATCTGCAAACACGTGGTAACCGGCAACATACCCTTTCTGGTGGAAAGAGCCGTTATAACAGGCGTCAAAGATGGTTATCCTGGACTGTGGTGTGATAGTTTTAAGGTCCTCAAGGGAGATGTTGATGTTGGCGGCAAATGTAGAGTCGGCGGCTTTGGTTGAACGGAGTACCTCTTCGTCAAAGAAGGACTCTGTTATGCCAAAATCTGCCATCATACTGCTTTTGAAGTCACTTTTCCGCTTTCCGGCATATCTGCGGTATGTATTTCTAATGGAGACGCTCATCGCCTCCATCGGGCCTGGAACCTTACCTGTGAGGGTGTTGGGTGCCGGGTATTCTCCGTTTATATACTGGGTATCAAACGCTCCGTGTTCGTGAAAGACAAAGAGGTCGGTACCTTTACGCTGCATCCTCTCATAGAGTTTGAACTTCATAAATGGGTCCTGCCGGAAGTTGTAGAAAGCGTTACCTTTTGAAGAGAGAAACGCTGCAGGGAACTGCTCCTTAATTGCAAACTGTTGGTTTTGCCAAACAGTAAGACAATCTGAGTTATAGCCGTGACCATTAAAGAAGATAATATTGTCTGCATAGTTTTGCTCCAGATGTGCCTCAACCGCCTTTTTGAAAAAACGCCTGATAAGCTCATATGGCTCTACCCCAAAATCTGATGGAGGAAGAACCCGCGCAGAGTAGAACTCACTCTCTATCTTCTGGGGTGAACTCTCTTTAAGATTGTAATAGAAGTGGCGTGGGTTCAAAGAGTCTATTTTAAAAAACACAAACTCAAGGTCCAGATCGTCATAATATCTGTCACTTGTTACAGATGACTCGGTGATGGGGAAGTTATCTTCATCCATCTTAAAGGCTGTGGTTGCGTGTTGAAAATTCCGAACCCTTACAACAGGAATATCTCCGACAAATAGAGCCCCCTCCATTACCGGACGCTTTTTGTAGATCTTTCGTATCTCTTCACGCAGTGTCTCGGGTGAGCTCCACTCTCCAATGAGAATCTCAACCCCCAAACCCTGCTGTTCAAGCACTTTTTTATACTCTGCAACCTCTTTTGAAGCGGCGTCGAAGCTTTCCCTGTCTATTATAACCAGAAATCTGGATGCATATTTACCCTTTGCAGGGATAATGCGACTTCTTCCCTCCATCTCCGATAAAGATCCAATCAGTATCAGAGCTAAAAATATGTATTTTATTACTTTTTTCATCTTTATCTCACATTATCGCATATACACCTCTAATCTCGCAATTGTCTTTGTAAGCTCCCCAAGCAGTTTTGGGTCAATCTCTTTGTCGCGGGATGCCTCTTTGCATACAGCAACAATTTCGCCCCTTTTGTATGAGAGGTTAAACCAACCCAGAGCCTCTGCCAGAGCGGTTCTCACAGCAAGATCCTCCTTAGGGTCTTTCAGAATTTTAAGCAGATCTTCCACTTTGTTGTGATATGCATTGTTGCGGAGCATTCTCACCGCAGATAATCTGGCTTTTGTGCTTTTAGCCGGGTTTGTAACATCATCTGCCATTTGAGCAATCCGTTTCCGGGAGTCAAACCTATCTTTGAAATCTGCCCACACTACCTCTTTATCATAAAAAGTTGTATTAAAGTCCAGTTGGGCTTTAACCTCATTTTCGAGCTTTTCCATATCCATAAGGTCAAAACAGAATGCAGCATTGAACTGCACCCGCTCGTCCAGATAGTCGTTCAGATATACAGATGCAATATATGGTATATACTCATCCTTGCCGACTCTTCCCATTGCAAATACAGATTTACGCCTTATGAACTCATATGGGTCATAGATAGAGCTTTTAATGAGCTCTTCAAACTTGCCGTCATTGTAATACTGAAGCAGATGAAAACATTGCAACCGTACCATATAGTGGGGTGAAGATTTGTAGGTTTGCAAAAGCAGGTCACTCATTCCCCGGTAATTGAGGTTAAAGAGGGTGTGAAGGGCTAACCCCTGCATATCCGGATGAGTCTCGAGCTTAAGCACCGAGAGCCAGTAGTCCGGTTCCCGTGATTCTAAATTAACCCTGGCTGGCCCGTCACCTTTAAACCTTAAGGTTGGGTCTCCGATGATATGTGACTCCAGAATATTGACTCTCCGGGCCCACTCTCCAACACTAAAGCCCATTCCGAGCATCCCCATCAGGTCACTTGAAGATTTGTCCTGAAGAACATTCACACTGTTACCAAATGTAACTAATGTTTTACCCTCGCTAAAGATGTACTCTCCGGCAATGAAACTATCTTCTCTAAAATCTGAATTGTAACAGGCATCAAAGATTACCATCCTGGCATTAGGTTTTATGCCCGGGATATCTTCGAGGAGAATTCCCATATTTGCATCGGTGAGTGAATCCTTCTCAAGTTGCTCATTTGTTGACACTCCGGCGAACCAGGTGGAATCTATCTTATATTGCTCCATCCAACGGATCTTCATCAGCTCTCTTTTTTGAGAGTCTCTCTCTTTTCTAAGAGCTACACGAAAGAGGGAACGGGCAGCCTCGCTGTATTCCGAGATACCCTTACTATATGGAATTCCTGTAAGATACTGGCGATAGGGCATACCGTGTTCGTGAAAAATCATCAAATCCATCTCCTCCCTTCTTAACTCCTGAGAGACAACATCCTTCATATAGGGATACATATTAAAGAGTAGAAACTTTACAGAGTTCTTATCTTTAAATGTGTTTGGAAACTGCTCCCTGAGTGTGTGTCCCTCCTCTTTCCAGGCTGTAATGCTGTTTGAGAATGACCCTTCTCCTGTATATGATGTTATTACATCCAGATAGTTCTCTTTGGCTCTTTCGCTAAGCAACTTCTTAAAATAGCCTCGAATTTGGCTATACCCCTGCTCGCCCTCTCGGGTTGGTTTGATCCTTCCGGTGTAGATGTCACACTCAATCTTTTGAGGAGAGTCTCCCCGTAAAGAGTAGTAGTGAAACAGTGGTTTAACACTGTCTTTACCCAGATAATCAAACTTCAGATCGAAGTCGTCGTAGAAACGATCTGATGGGACCGAGGAGCTCCCGAAGGGAAAGAGCTCCTGATCCATCTTAAATGCAGAAGTAAAGTGTTGAGCATCCCTTAACATAGGAATTGGGATCTGCCCTAAAAAGAGAGCCCCCTGGAGACCTTTGTTAAGATATAACCCGTGCAGGACATCCTTAACCTGCATAGGATCGCTCCACACCCGCGCAACCACTACAGCGGAGAGCCCCTCTCTCTCCAACACAGATCTGTAGTTTTCTATTTCGGCCCTGCAGGCCGTGTAGGTATCTTTGTCAACAATTATGGCAAACCCCCTCTCTGCGCTTAGTAGCTGCGCAGAGAAAGAGATTACCGTTAGAACAAGAACTAATATCTTTTTGAACATTCTTTAAGTGCAATTTTAGAAGGTAAATCCAAGCCCGATAGTTGTCTGCATACGATTTCCTTCACCCTCTACAGGTTTGTAAAAATCGGCGGCAACTTTAACAAACATTCCGGATTTGTTACTTCTGCTGATATTTGTAAAGTAGCTCACTTCGCCTCCAATTTTATAGTAGTCCATACTGGAATATTGCATATCCGGTGTCATAAACTGGGTAATCACAGGAGAGGTGGCATCGGCTCCTTTATAGATATAGTATCCGTTAATATTATTTTTATAGATAAAATCTGCACCCAGAATCAACCTGTTTGCAAGCTTAAGAGGGATATTAGTCTTTGCATTTATCCCAAGATATAGATTTTCTACTCTCATTTTGGATTTTGGTAAAATGTAGAGGTCGTCGTTATCCCTGTAATTAGCAAAAAGCCCCGCTTTCCACTTGTACTCGTGAGAGGCACCGCGGAAAAAGTCATACCTGGCAACCATATCAATCTGGTTGTATGTAGATCTTACACTGCTGTAAACATCTACCCAGCGCTGAACCTCATATGTGTTATCAAGAACCTGAACATACTCTATACCGCTTGTATTATTTACACTGTATGAGAGATCCAGACGATGAAAATTATCACAGCTCTTTGTTACGGTAAGGTTGGCCGACATCATCTCCTCCTTTACTGTACCCTCTTTCTTGGGTTTTGTCGGGGAGCTGATAACATCTTCCACCCTCAGGTGGTAGTTACCAGACAGGATAAAGTTGATATCTGAGATGCCGTAAGAGTATTGAAAGTCTCCTCCGAATTTATTGCCGCTGTAAACAAACGAACCTAACGATTGAAGCCCGCCCACTACTGCCGAGTAGAAATTCCCGAGCCCTTTAATAACATAGACATCCTGGCTTAGCTGACCGTTACTGTTGGTAGTTCTGGTCTCCTCCACAAGGTTTTGATAGACCATATTTACCCCTACTGAGTGCTTGCCAAACATCGCTGCAATACCAGGTTTAACAGTTACTGTGTAGAAATAACCAACGGAGCGTGGGTCAACCTGCTTTGCTCCGGTGCTTGTAACATATTCGCCCTGGATACCAACTATATACTTATCCCATAAAGGCTTGCTGGCAACCTTCATCTCCAGTTTATAGTTCTGACTTTTCCAGTCACTCATATTTTTATCTACAGTGTAGAATGGCATACCTCTCTCCGGATTGATCATCGTGGTGTTGAAAAGGGTGTTTCTAAGGGTTTCGTTATTGTAGGAGAATTTTCCCCAAACATAACCTCCGTTTAGTTTTAAACCTCCCTCTGTAGATACTCCCAAAAAGCTCTCTTTCTCTCCACTGTGGCTCATTTTAAAGTCACCGCTCTTAATTTTGTATTGAAAATTAAGGTCGCTGTAGTCGTGCATCTTGTCCAAAGAGAGACCAGCTGCGTTATTTGTATTGAACCATAAAGACCTGGCCTTTAACAGTTCAATAGATGCCGGCGAATTTTGTTTCGCCGCCTCCTGGGCAACCGCTGCATTAGTGGTTAATAGAGTCATAATTAGTGCTCCTGCCCAATATATATATTTAACTTTTCTCATTTTAATATTATTGATGATGTTAAACACTATTTCCAAGTATTCCAAGATGGGGCTTTTGCACCATATCTTCTGATAACAGGAGGGTTCAACACTTCAAAATCCTCCGAACTGTTGTTTGTATCATACAGAATTACCCTTCCATCTGTCTTTGTCTCTTTTATCTTTCTTCCTACGCTCACGCTCAGGTAAGTCCCTCCAACAGTGGCTGCTCCTGCATCTAAAACGGCAGGCATCCTCTTCAGCTGAACCTGGTTTGCATTTCCCACCAACTCGAGGGCATCCACAACCTCTTCAATCGGAATTTTGTAGTTCTTGGTTGTACTTCCCACCGGGCTAACGAAAATGGCAGGGTTTATAGCAACAGAGGGGTAGTAGATTACAAAAGCTCCTCCGAACACTGTGGTTAGCCACTGCGGTGTAGGTGAAGGCCAGAATGCCATAACCATATTTATGGCAGGATTGTCCTGGATAAGTGACGTTGTATTGATGAAGGTCTCAAACTCTGCGCTCAACAGATTCATTGGAGAGCTTGGATTAAGATTGGACTTCTTGTGGTCGTCTGCCATCTGAGCAATAATAATAGACTCTCCCGGGTTTAGAGGGTAGTCAACATTTGTTGGCACCTGCCAAATGGTAGATGCATACACAAACTTGGATGCGTCATCACCCGGCCAAACAGGTAGGTTTGCTGTTGCAGTCAATGGGTTAAGAATTGCAATACACAAACCCCTTACATTCTGAACAGTCTCACTGTTGTTGTAAATTTCGTAGAACTGATCCCGGAAATATGAACCTCCGGTAGGAGTTTTTGAACCGCAATAGTAGACCTCTTTCAAAACCAGTGCACCAGATTTTGAAGCACCAACATTGACTGATATTTGCTTATTGTTTGTTACAATATCTACATTAACCACATTACCGCTGTAGTTGTAGGTAAATCCATCCTGAGCCTTCTCCGAAGACAAAGTAATTGTATAAATTCCCGGAATAACATTATCCACCGTAACTGTACCGTTTGCGCCCATAGTGGTGTTCACCTCATACCTTTCGGCATAGTTGATCAATTTTACGTTAAATCCGTTGGGAGCGGGAGCCGATCCCAGATCGAGGTTTGCTTTAACCACTACGCTTAGTGATTCGATCTCTCCTATTTTGGAAACCTCTTCGAACTGCTGGCAAGATGCAGCGGTGAAAAGAGCCAAAACAGCTACTATTAATATTTTATAAATATTTTTCATCTCTGACATTTTTTAACTATTTGATTGTTAATGCCAATTCAAATCCGAAGAACAGAGGTATGTTCAGGCGGGTGAATGAGCCCGGTGTTCGTTTACTCTCGTAGAGTGGCCTGCTGTTAAACATATTGTTTGCATAGAAGGAGGCCTTTAAATTCTCACCTATCTCTTTAGTGAGGTAGAAGTTTATAAGAAGAACAGGGAAATAGGCTTCGGCTACAAAACGAGACGGGCTTCTGCTGCTAAACATATATGCAAATTCAGGATCATCCTTCATTGCAGGATTGAATGGTTTAACCTGTCCATCCAATCTTGAAATATATGAGACGAACATAGTGTCATTCCCGTAGCTTGTCCAGCTTTTGTTGTGCCAGTTAACCTGAGCTGTAGCTGTTACAACAAATCCGATAGATGGGATGTTGTGAATAACTCTTAATGTAGTTAAAAACCTCTCTCTCTGGTCTTTTGTATTTCCCTCTTCGTAGATACCAATATTTTTCTCCAGGCTGTTAAGATTTTTGTTAGTCCCGAAGCTATTCGCATCATTCCACTCGGTACTTCTCATATAGGCACCGCTTAAAACAAATGAGGTCCTTATTGCGTCAAACCTTCCGAAATCAAAATCAAATTCAACTCCTTTGTTTATCGCTTTAATGGTATTCATAGGGGTTGCAAAACTTACAAACACCTTGTTTGTAGATTTCTCCTTAAGCTTAGGGATTGAGCCTGGTACTGCCTCACCAATTTCGTACTGAACATAGTTGATAAGTCTGAAGTTTTCTGCCCTCATACCTAAATCGTAACCGTTGATAAGGTTTTCGTTGTATGCAGTAACTGAGAATCTCATCTTATTGATTTTTAGGTCAAATCCAAATTCGCTTTTGGTATTTGAGGCAATCTTCAGAGCCTTGTTTTCGGTGTTAAAAATCTTGGTTGATGAGAGTAGAAGCTGCTCTGCTACAGGAACAGACGAACTGTTAAGAGTGTTGTAGTGCACAAAATCAAAGTATGCGTTCTCCGGACTCAAATATAGAGTCCCGGGAGCTTTGGCAGATACTCCGTAACCTCCTCTTATCCAAAGTGAGGCGGGCAGAAGCTCAAACGATGCGTTAAAACGCGGAGCAACAATATTTTTACCCGCAATGTTATCGTATCTTACTCCAGCCTGTGCGGTAAGATCTCTCTCCCCGATATTCCAGGTTAGGTTCTCCTCTGCATATAGACCCATTTGAGTTATAAAAGGGATATCTGAATATTTACGAGGTCTTGAAGATGAGTTCTCCGAACTTAATACCCTGTATGGAGGGTTTTTAAGATCGTATATCTTCCCGTCACCAAGGTTTCCGTCTGTCTTGAAATCTGCTCCCAAAACGATTCTATTAGTGATGTTTCCACTTCTTTTTGAGAAGGTTGCATTAATCTTTGCAAAGACATTGAGCTCTTTACCATAGATGTCATAACGGCTGAAATACTCGTTAGGCAGATATGTGGCATAATAGCTGCTCTCGCTTGAAGGGATATTTGTAAGTTCGCTCCCGTTCATATGGTACACCTTCTGACCAGGCTTGTTGCTTAGTACTGCACCATCTGTTCTGGACATTGAGTAGGCAGAAAAAGCGTTTCCCAATAGCTCCTGACGGAATGAGTGTTTATCTCTGTAACTTGCAGATGCTGTGTACTTGATATTATTTAGCCAGCCCCAGTTGATATTCCAGGTTCCGTTTGTATTGAACCTGATGCCCATATCTTTGGCTCCTGTCTCAAGTTGAGTTCTCTGGTCATCCGGGTTTCTTTCGCGTGTATCTTTACCCAGAGATAGGTCGAATGAGGTTGTCGAAGATAAGTTCTTAAAGGTATTCGAATAGAGTGCCTTTGCAGTTACCCTCTGATAATATGCATATGACTCGGTCTGATCTGATGCGCTATATGCGTAGTCTCCGCTGATATTGATATTACCTCTCTTCTCCCCCAGACTTATCCCTTTACTTACAGAGGTCTGATAGATATTGGGGTCAGTTTTAAATCTGATTGTAAGAGGCTCTTTACCCGCCTTAGACCTTACGATAACTGCTCCTGAGGTTAAGTCTCCGTACTCCACGGAAGGGATACCCCTTATAACCTCAACAGATTCAATATTGTCTGTAGAGATAGAGCGAATATCCAGCCCTGAATTCGGAGATGAGCCCCCTGCAACTGCCGATCCTCCTCCGTTGATTGTCGGATTAAGAGTCTGCATATTTGCATTATTTGATAACGGAGCACCATCTACAATAATTGAGGTACCCATACTGTTCATATTTGTTGCAGAGCCCCCTATACTGCGTATAGTAAAGGTTTTGGCAATAGAGAGACTTGGGTTTACGGTAATTCCGCCCGGAAGTAGTTGCATAATATCCGATAGCGAACTAGTCTGAAGGTGGTCCATTGCCTGTCTTGAGATATTGGAGGCTGTTGCCTGTCCCGCTTTTCCTGCAGTAGCCACAACGGTTACATCAGAGAGTCGGAATGAGCTGTACTGCATACGGAAGGTGATCTCGGTCACCCTGCCTGAAGCAAGTACAAATGTTGTATCAATGGTCTCCATCCCGAGAAACTGAATTTTCACATTCACTCTTCCCGGAGATAGTCTCTCAAATGAGAACTCCCCCTTTGTGGTGGTAGTGGTTACCGACCCCTGAGGGAGAACCTGGATTGTTGCAAACTCAACAGGGGTGTTTTCTGTCCCCCGTTCAAGCACAACACCTTTTAACGTAGCATAATTTCCCTGAACAGAACTTTGTGCCGCCAGATTGGCACAAAATCCCATTACAAGAAACAACACTAACGCAGACAGAGCAAATGACTTCGCACCTCTGTCCGGAACCTGGATTTTGTGTCTCTTCATAGTTAATAATTGTTAAATTTGGTTAGTTGTATAAGTTTTTTTAATATTCTTATTTTTTTCAGTAAGTAAGTCGATAGACTGTTCTTAGAAGCTCTTTTTTAACAGCTTCGTTCTTCTCTATATTTGCCTGCTCTTTACAAACGGCAACTATCTCGCTCCTTTTGCTGGAGTTTGTGTACCATCCGAAAGCCTCTGCCAGATAGATTTTAAGATCGGCATCTTGAGATGTTCTCAGAAATTTAAACAAGATATCGATGTAGGCAATACTGTTGGAGTTACGCAGAGCAGTAATTGTAAATCGTTTGTTTTTTACTGCAACTTGTCCCGTCCTAAAATAACGTTACATAAAATTAACGTTATGGAACAAAACATTAAATCACATTATGTTAGGCGTACTCAAAAAAATTATAGTATGGCCTTTAAATTGCAAATAGTTGCAGAGGTAGAACGTGGCGAATTGACAATAGCCGGTGCACACCGTAAGTATGGTATTCAAGGCAGCCATACTGTTGGAGTATGGATAAGAAAATATGGTATCTTAGATGCAGAATATACTATTCCGCAGAAAGCCATGAAAAAATGCCAGGAACAACGACTCTTAGAGTTAGAGCAAAAGGTATTACTCTTGGAAAGGCAGAAGGCTGTACTGGAAAAACAGCTTGAAATCTCGGACAAGAAAGTCTTATTCTTTGATATGATGATAGATATCGCAGAAGAAGAGTTTAAAATACCTTTAAGAAAAAAATTCTCACCCGAGCAATCGATCGATTCGTTGAAACTAACAAAGAAACAATAAGTTTCACCTGCAACATGCTCGGGTTAAGCAGGCAAAAGTATTACAGGAGCCGATGGTCAACGGCTAAAAAACAAGATACGGCAAGTAAGGTAGTTGCTCTTGTGTTAGGAGTACGTCATTCTATGCCGCGTATTGGAACGAGAAAGTTGCACTACATTCTCCATGAACCATTAAATGATCTCAAGGTAGGTAGAGATAAGCTTTTTTTGATTATGAGGTCGAACAACCTGGATATAAAGGCCAAAAGAAGCTATCATATTACCACCAACTCACATCATCATTTTAAAAAGCATAGGAATCTAATATCTCATCTGGCAATTGTACGTCCCGAACAGGTGTGGGCATCAGATATAACCTATATAGGAAGCAGGAACAACTCGCGATATTTATCTCTTATTACAGATTTATATTCTAAGAATATCGTAGGCTATGACTTGTCTGACAATCTTAAGACAGAAGGGCCGATCAGGTCTTTAAAGATGGCAATAAAAAGTAGAAAATATCAGAACGAACCTTTAATTCATCACTCTGACAGGGGAATACAATACTGTTGTGACGATTATCAGAGAGTTCTCGCTAAACATAAAATTCAGGTGAGTATGACCGAATCATATGATCCGTACGCAAATGCTGTTGCAGAAAGAGTGAATGGAATTTTGAAAGATGAATTTATGCTTGAAAAATATGACGTTGATGATTCAACAATGAGACGCCTTATTAAAGACTGTATTGATGTGTACAATTCAAGACGGCCTCATTTTTCTTGTAACATGCTCACACCCGTTCAAATGCACAAACAAAGAGCAATTAAGATTAAAACCTATAAAAAAACTGGCAGTTGTTTTACAACTACCAGTTAATTTGTTTATTTTAGCTTGTCAAACCTGTAACGATTTTTTAGGACAAGACAACTTCCGGGTCAAGAAGGGCTGCAAATTCTTTCTCTGCCCTGTCAAGTGTATAGAGCAGTCTTTTTTTATCTGCACTTTTGTTATTGTACCACTGCTCACTTTTAGACTCAACCACTCTTTCAAATGCTTTGAGAGCCTCAACTTTTGAGTATGTCTCACATCCGCCGTTAAGCTGAAACTCAACTCTTTTGCTTGTCCCGGGAGCGTATCTTATTTTGAAAACATCATCTATAAGTTCTGGAGATAGGTTTGTGGAGGCCTCTTTGGCAGCAAACCTTCTGATTAACTCATAGTTATCGTATAGCCCGGCTCTTATAGAGGCAACCAAGTTAGGGTTGTCTTTTTTGTTTATTAAATAGAATGCCTGCAACCTTACGGTAGGCCTGCTTTCGCCTCTCTGGATTGTTAGGAGTTCGTCCGTTGTGATTTTACCGGCAAAAAAGAGCATCTTCATTGCCAAAGATTTTAGCTCCGGATTTGAATCTTTCATCGCCTTTCTCCAGAGCTTCTCGTCGCTCTTTTTTAATACCAGAGCTTCGTCCAGCCAGTTAAGATCTGTTCTTGAAGATGTGTATCTGAAAGTAGGGTCACCAATCAGGTGAGACTCCAGGGTCATTTGACCTTTAGCCCAGTTGCCCACACTCACCCCAAGGTCCATAAGACCTATCAGCTGATTCGTCCAGGTGTCCTGAAGAGTATTAACCGAATTTGCCTTAACTACAACTGTCTTCCCTTCGTTAAAAATATAGTGGCCGCTGATGTAGTCATCCAGATGGAAAGATCCGTTAAAACAGGCGTCAATGAGAATAACCGGAACATTGGATTTGTATCCGTACATATCCGGAATGTTAATATCCATAGAAGCATCATCCAGGCTATCCTTTTTCATCACTTCGGGATTAAAGGCATTCTCTACCCAGGACTCCGGAACTGAATAGTTCTCTACATAATATTTTTTTGAAGCAGCTGTATCTTCTGCGTTTCTTATTTTTCCTCTGAAGAATTTCTTAGTAAGATCAAGCCATATATTGGCCGAATTGGTTATTGGTGAGCCGTTAAGAAGCTGCGCATCCTCCGATCCGTGATGATGAAGAATTGCAAGGTCAAGATCTTCTCTTGAGAGCTCTGCCATAAGGCGCTGTTTAACGTAATCGTCAAAGGTAAAATCTATATAATTCAATTTCCCTTTACCCTCGCGAAAAATATTGAACTGCTCAATCAGAGTCACTCTCTCATCTGCCCTGGATACCATACAGTTTGAGTTGTATCCGTGCCCTGCAAAATATGACACATCGGTTATGCCCCTTTTTATACCCTTCTCTCTGACCGCTTTATCCAGATACTCATTTATAAGTTCATAGCTATTCTTCCCGGGTACAACAGGTGGTTTGATCCGTGCACTGTAGATGTCACAGTTGATTCTGTGCGGCGAGTCATCGCTAAGATTATAGTAATGAAAAAGAGTGTGAACAGAGTCTCTTTTTATATATTCAAATTTAAGGTCAAAGTCGTCGTAGAACCTGTCCGACGGAATTGAGGAGTCCTCCCATGCCCTTCTCTGGTCCATTTTAAAAGCTGTAGAGAGGTGCTGCCCGTTCCTAATCATTGGTACGGGTATGTTGCCGATAAAAACGGCCCCCTCAAGATTTTTCTCAACATATAGTTTGTAAAGTTCTGCTCTCAAAGAGTCCGGCACTCCCCACTTATCTACCATTATTATCGGGACAAGTCCGTCGGTCATTACAGAGCCGGCAAAACCATCAATTGAATTTTTACAGTTGTCGTAGGTGGCCTTGTCAACCACTATTGCTACTGCCCTTTTTGCAGGTTTTGCATTAAGCAAACCCGCCTGAAGTATTGAAAATGAAATCAGTAATATTGTAACAAATCTTTTCATCATTATTGTTTATGTGATGTATATAAAATTTAATCCCCGCAAACCTGATTGCGAAAACAAAAACCAAAAACGGGAGGTAAGATTTTTACCCCCTATCGCTGCAGATCATAAAATCAGCTGACGATTCAACTCGAATATGGGTATTGGGGCGCATCGGAACAGCGCGTGAAAGGTCTTGATAATTGGACGCTGGATAATGGCAATCCCAAGACAGAGCATATTCTGCGGCAATAACAGTGAGATATCCGTTAAAATAAAATCAAACGAATAATCCTGAGAATCTTGATCTGAATCAAGAAAATAGTATGAGACAGAGCAACAGTCATCTTTTTTTGGCTCCTTTGCCAGCAGGTGTTCTCCGCAGATACACTTGTGACCTTTATGAGAACTCTCTACCTCGTGGGTACAAGAGCATTGTGTACGGATACCGAAAAAAGAGAGCTGGGATGCGTGGTCGCAGTGGCAGGAATATCTGCCAACACCCATCAAAGTAAAAAGATAGATGGAAATTGTTGCTGTAGTCAGTATGAAATTCTTTACAACCACTTTTATTAAACCTGCCGTTGTGGCAAATGTAGTAAAAAAAATTGTTTAAAACTCAAACCGGATACAATCTTCATCACAAGAAACAATAGAGGAAGCGGGAAGTATCTCTTTTAAAAGTGTAAGATGGTTGCTATTTTTTAAATAAATTACCGCCAAATTCCTGTTATTTAACCCCTTCTCCGCGACCCACAACTTATAATCTGAAACTCCTTCTAAAAGTGAACAGAGTCCGGGGGCACCATTTATCAGCGCCAGTTTACCCCGAATATATTTTACCCTTCCCGAAACCGGGTTTATTGTAGAGATCTCTGCAGGAAAAATTGGCTCTCTTCTCTCTAAACCCTTTGAATAGATTGCCAGCAACTCTACCGCCTCCTTTTTAAACCTCACAGCACTATTTTCATACACAATAGAGAAGTAAATATCTCCAACTACTGCCTGCATCTGGTATGGTGAGAAGCAGTTAAACAGCGAAAGTGTATCTACACAACTGCAACGGAAGGTGTGAAGTGAGTAGATTCCAAAAGCATCCTCTGGTGTTGGCATTTTGTATATCTCAATGGTATACTGCTCACCTTTATATGTAACCTCCAAAGCTCTTAACTCTTTGAAATCGTACTCCAGGTATAGATCGCTGCCACCGTTCATAAAACCATAAAGGGCGGTTCCGGTGAATGTTCTCTCTCTTGTAACCTGAAGCTCCTGTGCACATAGGGGATCAACTGATTTAAAAAGCGTAAGGGTTACAATGAGTAACACTATTTTGTTGATTTTTAAATTGAAATCCATCTCTTATAATTCCGGAATCTATATTATTTTTTCTATAACAGAGATCTTATCACGATCTCCTACTCCAAGTTTCAGCTCCTGAGCAAGATCTATAAATCTTGAAGATTTTTGTAAGTCCTCCTTCTGGATACCGTTCTCAATTCTCTTTTTTATAATCACATCGTGACCAACTCTATCTACAGCAACCGGGTCGCTCCCCACCAAAAGCATATTGTAGTTGCAGATAAACTGTGGTTTTGCAGATGGACCCCCGTCGAAGCACCCGACAAGACCATCCACAATATTTAAGACAACCTTATCTCTCAGAGGGGGAAAAGCGCAGATATAGGCGCAGGTTTCGTGCCACAACTTATGGAGCCGGGATGTGTTGGTGATTGCCCCGAATGAGAGGTTTTTAAGGCAGAGAGTTGTGGTTGGTCCTGCATTCTTTAGAATAGGCAGGTTAATAATCTTGGTAACCCTCTCTGTACATATTTTTGTGAAGTATGAGTTTTTTCCGCCATTAACCATATATGGAATTGTATAGTCGTCATAAACTCCGTCAAGGTCTGCATAGAAGAATTGAGATTTATCTATACGACTCTCACTATGAAGTTTACCCTGCTTATCATAAAAGCCCCCATCTGCATCCTGGCACTCTGTTCCCGTAATTGTTATACCGGGATAGTTCTCCTGAGTATAGCCGGTTTCGTGTAGCTGCATCTCCCTTCTGTCCCATATCACAATATTCTCTCTTGGGATTCCTGCCTCCTCCAGCTGCTTTATTACCGACTTTGTAACAGCGTGAGATGTAGTCAGAAGTTTTCCCGCTACAGGGTTGACTTTAAGACCTATTATATCTTTCGGCCCCACAAATTGTCGCCACGCCTTTTTCAGTTTTTTTTCGCCTGTCAGCGATAACATAGCCTCACTCAACATTCTGTATGCAGCCTCCTCTTGAGGCTTCCCGTCAACTACAGATTTTTGGTCTACAACTTTTATAACTCTCCCGGGGTAGAGTCCCGGCATAGATTCTTTTACTCTCGGGATTTTTACCGCATCTGCAATATTTGTTTCGATTGCATCTGCACCAAATAGTAACGACGAACCCTCTGCTGCCTTAAGAACAGGATTGATTGCCATAGCAGCACCTGTCATAGAGACAACTTTAAAAAAGTCTCTTCTTTCCATAATAAAGTGGTATTTTGAATTAGTTATATCAAAAAAATCAAATACTCCACTCGGCTCCCTCTTTAGTATCTTTTATCGTTATCCCAAGCCGGGTTAGGTTATCTCTTATCATATCGCTTTTGGCAAAGTCTCTGTTTGCTTTCGCCTCTTTTCTCATCTCAAGAACTATCTCCATCACTCCATTAATAATCTTACTGTTTGAAGTGAGCGACTGCTCATCTGTCAGACCTAAAACACCCTCTGCTATGTTCTCGAAGAGGGCCTCTATAACCTGCTTATCTTCAGTTGTAAGCGTCATCTGTCCATCTTTAGCCGAATTCACAATACGAACGGCATCAAATAGATGAGCAAGGGCAATGGGAGTGTTCATATCGTCGCATAGTGCTTCATAGATGCCTTCGTGCAGGCTCTTAATTTCGGGTGAAAGTACTCCCTGTTTTGTATTGATTGAAGAGATATCTCTTTTTGCCTGCATCATCTTTTTATAGCCCTTCTCTGCAGCGACAAGTGCCTCGTTACTGAAGTCCAGAGTACTTCTGTAGTGAGCCTGAAGAATAAAAAACCTTATTGTCATCGGGGTGTAGGGCTGAGTCAAAATCTTATGAGAGCCGGTAAAGAGCTCCTCTAAGGTTATAAAGTTGCCCAAAGATTTTCCCATCTTCTGGCCGTTGATGGTTATCATATTATTGTGCATCCAGTACTTAACCCCGCCTGTACCTCTTGAGGCTGTGTTTTGGGCAAGTTCGCACTCGTGGTGAGGGAATAGCAGATCCATTCCGCCTCCGTGAATGTCAAAATTATCTCCCAGATACTTGGCACTCATTGCCGAGCACTCCAGATGCCAACCAGGGAAACCGATGCTCCAGGGAGATGGCCATCTCATTATATGCTCGGGAGCTGCTTTTTTCCAAAGAGCAAAGTCAAACTGAGATCTTTTATCCTGCTGTCCTTCAAGTGTTCTTGCAGTATTGGAGAGCATATCTTCGAGAGACCTTCCGGAGAGAATACCGTATGGGTATTCACGATTGTATCTCTCAACATCAAAATAGACAGATCCATTACTCTCGTAAGCAAATCCCTTTTCCAGAATTGTCTCCACAAGAGATATCTGCTCAATAATGTGGCCCGAGGCTCTTGGTTCAATACTTGGTGGCAATGTATTGAGAAGCTTCATAGCCTCGTGGTACCTTATTGTGTAGTGCTGGACAACCTCCATCGGCTCTAACTGCTCTATCCGGGCTTTTTGTGCAATCTTATCCTCCCCGCTGTCAGCGTCATTTTCAAGATGCCCTACATCGGTAATGTTCCTTACATATCTAACCTTATAACCCAGATGTCTGAAAAGCCTTACCAGAACATCGTATGTTATTCCGGGCCTGGCGTGACCCAGGTGAGCATCGCCATATACTGTGGGACCGCAAACATAGATACCGGCTAAACCGGGGCTTATCGGTTCAAACTTCTCCTTCCTCCTTGTGAGTGTATTATAAATTAAAAAATCTCTTTCCATAAGTGTAAAAGCAATAAGGAGGGAGATTTCACTCCCCCCTGTTTAACGCTTCAAAAATAGTTATAATTTTCTATTCCTCCACACTATCTGCAAGTTTTATGTTATAGGCTACTATCTCGTATGTTTGCCTCTCAACTCCGGTTTTGGTTTGATACTGAACCGGTTTTAACCTGCCTGTAACAGAGAGAAAATCTCCTTTTTTGATTTTACCGAAATCCGGCATACTCTTTCCTGCCCAGGCGACAATGTTGTGCCATACCGTCTCCTCCTGAAGCTCCCCTTTTTTGTTTTTAAAACTCTCATTTGTTGCAAGGGAAAGTCTCATTACAACTCCCCCATCTTCAAAATTGCTGATGCGTGGATCAAACCCCACATTCCCTCTTAACTCAACTCTGTTTAGTGACTTTTCCATAATTTGATCTTTTATAAATTAATCTCTTACAAAATAATTAATTCTAAACTGATAGTTGTATCCGTAAATAGATAATTAAAATTAAGAATTGAATAAACAGAGCGAATTATTGACTACATTTGAGTTATTATTAGATTCGCTATAAAAACACCTAAAATACTAATCACCAACACAATGAAACAGTTTTTATCACTATTGACCATTGTATTTATCCTCTCTTCGCTCACATCTTGCGTAGAGAGTTCAAAAAAATACAAAACCCTTTTGGCCCAGATGGACTCCTTAACTTTGGTTAAAGACTCTACAAGTGCAGAGCTTGAGCAGGTTTTTGAGACCTTGAACGAGGTGGAGAACGGGTTGAAATCCCTTCGCGAAGCCGAAAACATTCTGGCTCTTCAGACCCAGTCGGGAAAAGAGCTTACCCTTAATACTAGAGAGCAGATGAAGTCAGATGTAGCAGCAATCAGCGAAGCAATTGCAGGTTACAAAAGTCAGATCGAGAAGCTTAAAAGTGAAAACCGTATCAAATCTGCAGAGTTTAAAAAGAGACTTGACATTCTTAGTATGGAGCTTGAAGAGAAATCTGTGTTGATTGCAGACCTTCAAAAGCAACTGGAAGATAAGGATTCTCAACTGAGACTTAAAACCCAGCAGATTGCAACTCTGGACCAGGCTGTGAACAACCTGCGCAGCGATGTATCTTCTCTATCACAGGAAAAAGAGGCTCAAAAAGAGACAATTGCAACTCAAGATCAGCTCTTGAACAGTGCATTCTATATCTCAGGAACAAAAGATGAGCTTATAGCTGCCAAAGTTCTCTCTAAAGGTGGTCTATTTCGCTCTGCAAGAATCTCTTACGAGGCAGAACAAAGTGCATTTGTAAAAATAGACATAAGAGATGTTAATGAAATTAACCTGAATGCAAAAAGGGCCAAGGTTCTTTCTGTTCACCCAACAGGCACATATAGCGTTGAGCCGGATGAGAACGGGATGCAGGTAATTAAGATATCTTCACCTGCTGCATTTTGGGAGCAGACCAAGTATCTTGTAATTCAAATACAATAATAGTTTCTCACGCCATTAATAACCGGGTGCCGGGCTGCATTTTATAGAATGTAGTCCGGCATTGGTTGTGTGATGTCATAAATAGGCCCCCTATAATAATCAAACAAAAAACAGAATATGAGAATTAAATCCGGAACAATTATTACAATAATAACTGTTCTTTCAATCTACTCCTGTAACAGCAACAAAATGAAAAACACAAATCCGCTACTGATCCAATCTTTAAATCCGTTTGAAGCTCCTGCTTTCGACAAAATTAGAGACGAGCACTATAAACCTGCATTCGAAGAGGCAATCGCTCTGGGAAGGGCACAGATAGACTCAATTGCAAACAACACAGATACAGCCACCTTCGAAAACACTATAGAGAAGCTGGAGTATGCCGGGAAAGCACTCTCGGGTGTAAGCTCAATCTTCTTTAACCTTAACGAAGCTAATACCAACGATGTAATGCAACAGATTGCCCTGGATGTTTCGCCTCTTTTATCGGAGTATTCAAACGACATTATGCTCAACGAAAAACTTTTCGAGAGGGTTAAGGTTGTGTATAGTAAGCGGGGAGAGCTTGACCTTAATCCCGAGCAGATTAGGTTAACAGAGGAGACCTTCAAGGGTTTTGCCCGAAACGGAGCAGACCTTAAGGGTGAGAGCAGAGATAAGTTTCGCGAGATAAATAAAGAGCTTTCGCAAATCACACTTCAGTTTGGTCAGAATGTGTTAGCCGCTACAAATAAATTTACACTTCATATCACAGACAACTCAATGCTGGATGGTCTACCTCAGTTCGTAACAGAGGCATCGAGTGCAGAGGCAGCAGAGAGGTCCCTTCAGGGATGGGTATTTACACTCAACGCTCCCAGCTACGGCCCTTTTATGCAGTACAGCAATAACAGAGATCTGCGTGAGAAGATGTGGAGAGCATACAACAGTAAATCCTTCGGAGATGAATTTGACAACAGAGAAATTGTAAAAAGAGTTGTTGATCTTCGGCTTCAACGGGCAAACCTGCTAGGCTATACTAGCCACGCAGATTATGTTCTGGAAGATAATATGGCGGGTACATCTTTGGCTGTAAATAAATTTCTGGGTGATCTTCTTGAGAAAACCCTCCCATATGCAAAAAAAGAGATAGAGCAGATTCAACAATATGCCGCTAAAAATGGGTTCAACTCACAAATTATGCCGTGGGATTTCAGCTTCTGGTCTGAGAGATACAAGAGTGAGAAATATGCAATCAATGACGAGTTATTGAAGCCATACTTCCAACTGGAGAGTGTAGAGAGGGCGGTCTTCTCTCTTGCAGACTCTCTCTACGGGCTTAAATTCACTCAAAACAACTCAATCCCTGTTTACCACCCGGATGTGAAGGTTTTTGAAGTTCACGATACCGGCGGTCGTTTTCTCTCTCTGCTCTATGTAGACTACTTCCCACGAGAGAGCAAACGGGGCGGAGCCTGGATGACATCATTCCGCGAACAGTCAGTTGTAGACGGAAAAGAGAAGAGACCATTTGTATCACTTGTATGTAACTTTACCAAACCAACTCCACAAAGCCCTTCTCTTCTTACATTTTATGAGTTCAACACCCTTCTGCACGAGTTTGGTCACGCACTTCACGGTATGCTGGCAGAGGGTAACTACTCATCCCTTACAGGAACAAATGTAGTTCGTGATTTTGTTGAACTTCCATCTCAAATAATGGAAAACTGGGCAACCGAGAGCCTCTTTCTTAAATCGTTTGCAACTCACTACCAGACGGGTGAGGCAATTCCGGACGAGTTGATAAAAAAGATTATTGATGCACGCAACTACCTTAGCGGCTATGGAAATGTGAGGCAGCTCACATTTGCCATAAACGATATGGCGTGGCACTCTGTAACTTCGGCATCACAGATAACCGATGTTCTGGAATTTGAAAAGAGCGCAATCAAAAAGGCCCAAATTATGCCGGTTGTAGATTCGGTATGTATCTCTACCTCCTTCGGTCACATATTCTCCGGCGGCTACTCTGCCGGCTACTACAGCTATAAATGGGCAGAGGTGCTTGAGGCAGATGCCTTCTCCCTGTTTAAAGAGAGAGGAATCTTCAACAAAGAGGTTGCAGAATCTTTCCGTAAAAACATCCTCTCAAAAGGAAACCTGGAAGATGCCGGAAAACTCTACATAAACTTTCGCTCAAGAGAGCCAAGGGCAGATGCTCTTCTGGAAAAATTCGGTATGAGCGGCAATAAAAAACTATAATTCTTAATTATAACCAGGCAGTTTTTTTGCTTTTTCTTTGCTCTCTTCGATATTGATATTGAAGAGAGCTTTTTTATCCTCTTACTCCTTGAATATCTGCCTCAGAGACCATTTAAAACTGATACCGATTTATAATTTTTTTATTATTTTTAATCAATAATTCTTCCATTGACAAAAAAATTTTTACCTTGCAAATCTATATTGGGATTAGGATTCAGAGATTTTTTACTATAAATATTTATTATCTATTATGATAGCTAAACTATTATAATTTATTATGAGGCAGATAGCAACTTGCACTTGATTTTTTTTTAAGATAACCCTTTATAAAAAACTTCGCACAAACGCTACTTACTATACTTAACTTAATTATCTAAACTATGAAAAGGAAACTATTGGTGTTTTTTCTCTTCTGTATTGGGTTTGCAACAATTTTGCCGGCTCAGACAGCAAGGAAGCTATACTCAGTGAAAGGTTTCATTTACGAAAATGAGACAAACCTTCCCATTGAGATGGCTTTAATCTCTCTTCCAGATCTTAATCTTTGGGCAACTACCGATTCAAAAGGTATGTTTACCATTAACAAAGTTACTCCCGGTACAACCAGAATGGAGATAACCTGTTTGGGATTTCAGACTCTGGCAACAAGACTTACGATTGAGAGGGATCTGGATAGCCTGACATTTAAGCTGAAAGAGGATAACCTGAAACTTCAGTCGGTAATTGTTACAGCTACCGAAAACAGAAGCTCACTTAACACATCCTCCAGAATGGACAGACAGGCTATTGATCACCTTCAGGTTATCAACCCTACAGACATTATGAGTCTGCTCCCCGGGGGAAAAACTGTTAACCCGGACCTAATGGAACGAAGCATCTTTACTATAAGGGGCGGTGACGGAAACGGAACTTTCGGAACTGCCGTTGAGGTGGATGGAATCAGACTCTCAAACAACAGTGCGCTCTCCGGAGCAACCGGTGTAGATACCAGGAACCTCTCTGCATCAAACTTTGAGTCAATAGAGGTTATCACAGGGGTTCCATCTGTGGAGTACGGTGATATGACCTCTGGACTGGTTATCATTAAAAGTAAAAAAGGTCGCTCTCAGTACAATGCTACAGTTTCGCTAAACCCAACCACAAAACAGGTTTCGCTTAGCAAAGGATTTGACCTTAAAAAAGACAGAGGGGTCCTTAATGTAAATGCAGAGTATGCACACGCATATGAGAATCCGGTATCACCATACACCACCTATTTCCGTAACGGATATGGACTAAGCTATACCAATACCTTTAACAGAGAGGGCAAACCGCTGCAGCTCAATGTTAATGTAGGTGGGACAATAGGTCGTCAGGACTCTAAAGCAGACCCCGATGCATTCAGGAATACCTGGGAATCATCTGCAGATAATGCCCTTAGGTTTGGAGCAAGTGCAAACTGGCTTATAAACAGCAATTACATAACAAACATTGATTTCAGTATCAACGCCAGTTATAAGGACGACCTTTATAAGCAGAACAAATACTACTCTTTTGCCACTATTCGTCCGGCAACTAACGCAATGGAGAGCGGATACTACGAAACCAACTATCTTCCTGCTCAGTTCTATAACCTTAAGATTATAGACAGTAAAAGTCTCAATTTTGGTGCAAATATTAAAGCCAACCTTAACAAAAGATATGGCGATATTATGAACAAACTAAAAGTTGGTTTGGGCTGGACAAGCAGTGGGAATGTGGGTAAAGGAGAGAACTTTGAAGATAATTTATATGAGGATGGATACAGACCAAGGCCTTATACAGATATTCCGTTCCTGCATAATGTAAACGCATACATAGAAGACAATGTTATAATCCCTATAGGGAAGACATCTTTGTCGCTTGTAGGCGGAGTTCGTATTGAGGGGAACTTCATTAAAGATATGGCATATGATAATGCAATATCTGCATCTCCAAGGTTTAACGGAAAATACACTCTGGTTGACAGAAGATCCGAAGCCGGATTTTTAAGAAACCTGAGCTTTAGAGGCGGCTGGGGTATGATGGAGAAGCTGCCGGCTCTCTCGGTTATCTATCCTATGGATAAATATAGAGACTTTCCGGTCTATTCCAAAAACTACGGAACTCAAAACAGCTACTTCAATGTGTCAAATACAACTGTTTTCCGTGACTTCTTCAACCCGGATCTAAGATGGTCCAGAAGCCGCAACATTGAGGCAGGTATAGATGCAAACTTAGGCGGAGTTCAGGTTTCGTTAGTCTACTATAATAATAAAGCGAAGAACCCGTATATTACAGAGGAATACCTCGTTCCTTACTCTTACAAAAAAACAAATGAAAATTTCCCCGTGCCTAATAACCCTCAGTTCCGTGTTGACAAAAACACCGGAGACATCTTTGTTTTGGATAAAGATAATCCGTCACTGGGAGAGGTTCTCATCCCAAAATCTGTAACCGATACTCTATTCATAAAAAATGCTATGCAGGCTAACGGAGAGCCAAGTACAAGACAAGGGGTGGAGTTAACTATAGATTTCGGTAAGATTGAGGCTATCAGAACATCTTTCCGCGTAGATGCAAGATACTCATATTCAAAAGAGATTTCGGAGAGGCTAAACTCTTCGTATACCAGGCAATCTCACTCTACTCTCCCTGCAAATGCGGGAAGATCATACGAGTATGCTGCTTTCTATCTTGGAGGTACAGGCAGGTATCAAACATATAACGGTGCGTGGGGAGACGGGCTCACAGCCAACTTCACCGCAACAACTCACATCCCGGAGATTCGGATGACCATCTCTCTCAGAGTTGAGGGGACTCTTTATGCCAGGTCTCAAAAACTCACCTACTACAATGGTAAGGAGTGGGCATTCCTGCTGGACGCAAACGGGAACAAAATGGATAGAAGCGTTTATAATCAAAAAGAGTACTTCTCCGGTGTTTGGCCTGTAGCTTATATGGGATTCGACGGAGTTGTCCGTCCGTTTACACAGGTTCAGGCACAGGATCCTAAATTCGGATTTTTGATTGGGCAGGCAAATACAGTCTACTCTTTCGTAAGAGATGGAAATGGTGCATACTTTATGTCTAATTTAAGTATTACAAAAGAGATTGGCGATTTAGCTTCACTATCTTTTTATGTTAACAACTTTACTAAGAGCAATCCATATCTGGAGAGTTGGGCTACAGGAGTTAAGATGGCCAGAAACATTGACTTTGCGTATGGAGCAACTTTAAGAATAAAATTTTAAACTAATCGGATATGAAAAAAAGTTTATACATAATATATCTACTAGCTTTTGCCACTCTCATCTGCTCCTGCCAGCAAAAATTGCAGGATCTGATAGATGAAAATCCCTATGGAGAGGGGACACGAAAGCTCAATATTAATCTTATATATCCTGTAGGTTTTGAACACGAAAAAGCGGGAGCAGAGATTAAAGTTCTAAACCCAAGCAACGGTATTGAATATAAATTGTATTCAAACGATCTTGGTAAGGCATCAATAGATCTTCAATACGGATTCTACAGAGTGTCGGTAACAGATAAGGGAACTCCTGTATCGGGAGCAGTACCTATCTTCAACCGGAGTGTAGATCAGGTTCGCCTTGTTGACACATTAAAGGGGGACTTAAATATAAATGTGGAGCTTGCTCTCTCATATGCAGGACAGCTAATCATTAAGGAGGTCTACTACAGAGGAAGCACCGGTCTGGATTTAAAAACTTTCCAATATGACAAATACATCACATTTTACAATAACAGCAACGAGATTGCATATCTGGACAGTGTATGTTTTGGAATTGTAGAGCCATACAACGCCCCTACAAACCCAACTCCTTGGAGCTATCTTAATGCAGCCGGACAGAGAGTTATCAGAGACACAATTCCTATTATTGAGGCCATCTGGCAATTCCCCGGAACAGGTAAAAGCCACCCGCTTCAACCCGGCAAAGAGGTCGTAGTTGCGCTGAGTGCTGCAGTTGATCACACCATACTCAGGCCAATGTCTGTTAACCTCAATGTTCCCGGCTATTGGGTGTGTTACAATCAGAGATACACAAATGCCAGTTATCACCCATCTCCGGGGCCAAACCTTGCCAACCACTGGCTGGATCTCCTTTGGAAAGAGGGAACTTCAAGTGCATACCCATTTTCAACAGTAAACCCTGCTCCGGTCATTTTCCGTATCCCGGAGATTGGAGCACAGGCATATATAAATAATCCTGCCAACAGAAGCCGTAAACCGGGTACCACATCTGCAACCGAATATGTAATGATCCCATCTTCCTGGGTTTTAGACGGAGTTGAGTGTTTTGATGTTACAACCAAAAATAAACGATTCCCTGCTTCTATAGATGCAACTTTCGTAGTTATGGGAGATGCAGACAGATATTTGGGTAAAACAGTTCACAGAAAGGTTGATGAAGAGGCAACTCAAAAGGCCGGAGGAAGGATTGTTTATATGGATACAAATAACTCTGCCAATGATTTTTATGTGAGATCAAGTCAATCAATTAAAGAATAGTAAAAAATCAGGATTATGAAAATAAAACATAAATATATATATATCTTATTTGCACTCTTTCTTTGTCAATTGGCTTTTAGCTCACAAGTTACAGGCCAAAACAAGAAGCAGATTAAAGAGAAGTGTCTGTACCACTTTGACGACCTTAGCAGGAAACAGACTTGGACAGATAGCTATAACGCTGCCGGCCTTGGGTTTATAGATTTCAACAACTCCTCTTTTATAGAGGCTTATATGGGAAAAGGAGACGGAGCATTAGTTAAGTATAATGAATCTGACGATAATTTTAACTTTGGTTTAAGAACAGCATCCTATAAAAAAATCAACAAGACCACCTTTTTCGGCAAGATTGACTACAATAACTTTAGAGGGCAAAATATGACCTGGAGCGGTCTTATCTATCCGGAGAGATATCTACTCTCTGTTGCAGACAGCAGACCGGCAGAGAAGAGGAAAGAGAGCTATAAACTCAGCGGAGGTTTCTCTACCCCTATTGCAACAAATCTTATTTTCGGAGCTCAGATTAACTACGAAACTGCAGATCTTGCAAAGATGAAAGACCTTAGACACAAAACTAAGCTGCTTGACTTTGAAGTTACAGGAGGTTTGATTTACAAAGCCGGGATGTTTAACATCGGTGCAAACTACTACTATAGAAAGTTCCACGAGAAGGTTGAATTTTCAAAAGTAGCAGATGATGATGTTCTTTATACAGGATACCTCTTTAAAGGTCTTTGGTTCGGAATGTTCGAAAACTGGACAAACGATGCATTGAACCTCACAAGACCATTTACAGACGTAATAAAGGGTGGCTCCGTTCAGGTGGAGTTTTTGAAAGATAAATTCAAGTTCCATAACGAATTAACCTATAAGAGTCAGGAGGGTTTAACGGGCCCCGGTGCAGATAAAGCTTTCTCTCAATCGGAAGCTGTAACCTATGAATATAAAGGTATAGCATCTTTTGAGCAGGATCATATCAGACACTACCTAAAGGTTAATGCCAACTATTCAGATGCATCTAACTATGATAAGGTAACAAATCAGGAGAGAATAGGCGGTATCTATGTTACCTTCTATTACGGACTGAACAAAGCTTTCTCCAGAAGAACCTTTGATTTAAACGGTGAATATGAGATTGCTCTGGGAAGGTACAAATGCAATCCGGACTGGAACTTCAAAGCGGGGTATAGCTACACTGCACAGACCTCAATAAGTTCAATTGTCAATCCATTGTACTATACGCAAGATATTCGGGTAGCATCTGCATACGGAAAGGTTAATAAAAACTTCATTCTTGATAAGGGTATGATAGACCTTTCTCTGTTAGGAGCGTATAGCTCCGGAAGCGGAATTAAGCAGAGGGAGAGTATCTCGGAAAATGCAGTTGGCATCAATTTAGACGATGTTGTGGCTACTCAGGTAACCGCTCTGCTAAACCGTGAATACGAATTTCTTACCGCAGGTAAATTCCAGGGAGAGGCCGGCTTTCGATACTCCCGTTTTGTAACCACACAGAACACTGCAGGCTCAATATATCTGGATTTGAAATACTCTTTCACAAAAGCGAAAGAGCTTAAATACCACGATGGTGACAATGCTGGTGTATTCTATATGGCTCTGGGTTATTCATTCTAGAGGCAGATGTTGTTCAAATGTTATATGTAACTGTAAAAATGTGGTCTAATAATTACACATTAGAGTAAAAGTTACCTTAAACATTCATTAAAAAGAGAGAGGCTGTCTAAAATTAGGCAGCCTCTGCTTTTTATATAGTCGCCACTTATGCGTGGTAATCCAAAACTCTATTTAATATCCATCTCCTTTAGAAGATGGGTTGCTCCGGCATATTTCTCTATCACCCAAAGTACATAACGGATATCTACACTCACAGATTTACAGTATCCCTCAACGAAATAGACATCGCCTGCCATAGACTCCCTGTTTCCGTCAAAAGCAAGACCAATAAGTTCCCCTTTAGCGTTCATTACTGCACTGCCGGAGTTTCCTCCCGTGATATCGTTATCGGACATAAAGTTAACATAGAGAGTGCCATTTTGGCCCCATCTGCCCCAGTCGGCTGCTTTTAGAGCACTCTCATAATTGGCCTTAACACGGAACTCATAGTCGTTCGGGTTAATCTTCTCCTGAATACCTTTTGTGGTTGTTTGGTAGTGATAATAAACAGCATCTTTAGCCTTTATCCCGCCAATCTCACCAAATGTAAGTCTCATTGTAGAGTTCGCATCAGGATAGATATTATTGGAAGTCTCACTTTGCATCTCATACATTGCCTTAACATAGGCTGTTCTTTGAGTTCCGGGATCAATATTAACCGCCTTGAGTAGAGAATCTTCCAACCTGTTATAATTACGGATTCCTGTTGTCTTAACAATATCAATAATTGGGTCTGTCTCAATATCCTTCAAACTCCTCTTTTGAGAAAAGAACTTTTCTAGTCTTGCCTTGCTTGTGATGGCACTGTTGTCATATACATAGTCTGCAAGTTTATCGGTATTTCCTTCAAATTTAGCAAGCAGATTCACAAAAGCATCATCATAAAAACTTTGTGGAACCTCCTTTGTAAAATACCTGAGCATCACTTTTAACAGCTCTTTATCTGCTTCAAAATCTGTGCTTTCAAATGTTTTCAATGCAATCTCATTGAAGTTTTTAATCAGTTCGTCTTCCAGGGTAAACTCCTCAATTTTTGCCCGAGAGAGTGCAGATATCAACCCGCTGAACCTTTGACCCAGCCCGACAAACTCTGCTCCCCTGACCATAGATTCACGGAAATATTCACGAATTCGTGTAATCTCTGCCTTTACATCATATGCAGTTTTTAGGTTAGACAATACTGAACCATATTTTGCAACCCTCTCCGGTTTGGCAGATATCCAGGCAGCAAGTTTAGCCTCTCTACTCTCCAGCACATCTATTACATCAAATCTGTCAATACAGAGGTTCTCCCATTTAGCGTAATCTGTATAGTTGCTTACTCCAAAATATTTATCGGAATATTTAAGTCTCAACTCTTGTGACGCATCCATATACTTTTTCCACACATCAAGTTTTGATCTTCTTACTCCGCTTATAACCGGATTAAGAATTTCAAATTTCTCCCGCAGCTCAAACGATGACATATACCTGTTGGTTCTGCCCGGATATCCGAGGATCATTGTAAAATCGTTCTCCTTTACACCTTTTGATGATACAGAGAGGTATCTCTTGGCAACCAGTGGTTTGTTCTCTGCAGAGTACTGTGCAGGCTTACCATCTGCACCTGAATAGACCCTGTATATGGCAAAGTCGCCTTTGTGCTGAGGCCATCCCCAGTTATCTGTCTCCCCGCCGAAAGCCCCTACAGAGACAGGTGGAGCGCCAACTAAACGAACATCACTATATGTCTCATAAAAATAGAGATAGTATTTAGTTCCTCTCCACATAGATGAGAGCGATTTTTCGTATGGGTTACTCTCAAATTTCTTCTCTATTACCCCGGAGACTTTGTTCATAAAGAACAGCCCGCGCGGCCCTGCAGCATCGAGGCTATCAATAATTTTATTGACGAAGTCAGTCACATCCGATACTCCTCTGAGAAAGGTCACACTTTTCCCCTTTATTGGTTTCTCGTCACTCATATTCATTGCCCAGAATCCATTCTCAAGATAGTTATTCTCCTGAGTACTTAATGAATGAATATCCCCGTAAGCGCAATGGTGATTAGTAATCATAAGCCCGTTAGGCGATATGATGCTCCCGCTGCAACCTCCTCCGTCAATTGCAACAATGGCATCTGTAAGTGCAATCCCATCCGGATTATAGATTTCACCCGGCTTTAATACAAGCCCTTTACCCTTCATTAGTTCAAAAAGCTGTTTATCCAGCAGGTTCACAAGCCACATTCCCTCATCGGCAGATGCCCTTGGCAGAATAAGGATAAAAAATGACGCAACAATAAGTAATCTCTTTTTCACGATAATAATTTTGAGTTAATAATCTGTTTTATTGTAAAAATATCTCTCTAAAGATATAGTAAAATTTAAGCTGAATACCAGTCGAATATAACTGTATGATCAATTTAAAACCCTTATTGGTATTATATTTGAGCAAATTTAGCTATTTTTGCGACAAACCGTTATTTTTTTATAACAGTTCTTGTTTTCCAACATTTTAAATCGTGCCCAAAAGTTAGCCGTATACAGATGTCATCCCGGAAATGGAAATAAACATTATTCACAACATATATTTATTTTTAACCACTTTCTAAAATGAAGAATTTGAAAAAAAACTGGTTCCGCCATTTAATACAATGGGGAACCTTAATTGCGATTATCATTATCCTGACAAAGGTATTCGGGAATGAGAGCGCAGATCCTGAAGCTTACTGCCCATTCGGGGGTCTCCAGACGCTGGGAACATATCTGGTAGCCGGCTCAATGGCCTGCAGTATGACTGCAACACAAATTATGATGGGTGTTGTACTGGCTCTGGGAGTTATTTTGTTTAGCAAACTTTTTTGCGGTTATCTGTGCCCTCTTGGCTGGGCAACCGAGTATCTGGCAAAACTGCGCAAAAAACTAAAAATTAAAGAGATCGTAATTAACTACGGCACAATTGCAGATAAAATTCTGCGTCTGTTTAAATATGTGCTTCTATTCTGGATCTTCTACACAACCGTAAACAGTTCGGAGCTATTTTGCAAGAACTTTGACCCTTATTACGCTGCAGCTACAGGCTTCCAGGGTGAACTTACAATGTGGATGGCACTTTTGGCCATTGCAATTTTTGTACTTGGTAACCTATTCGTTAAAATGTTCTGGTGCAAATATCTATGCCCGCTTGGAGCACTCAGCAATATCTTTAAATACGCAATAACTTTTGCAGTTCTTGTTGGAATTTTCGCACTTGTAAACTACAGCGGGTTAGCCGTTTCGTGGGTATATCTTCTTGGTGCCGCATCGTTGATAGGCTATCTGTGGGAGATATTATACCTTGAAGTTAAGGTGTTCCCTCTTCTTAAAGTTGTAAGATCAACCGAGAAGTGTAATGACTGCGGTCTTTGCGCAAAAAAATGCCCATACGGAATTAATGTAGATAAAGTAGGCTCTGTTAAGAATGTAGATTGCAACCTTTGCGGCGAGTGTATTGCCAGTTGCAACCAGGATGCTCTTACCTTTGGCGGCAAAAAAAGTTTCCGCTGGGTTCCGGCAATCCTTACAATCGTGCTTTTTGTTGCTGCCCTATTCCTTGGCAAAACAATGGAGCTCCCTACTATTGATATAAGATGGGGTGATGAAGCTAAACACGAACAACTGGAGAAATTCCGCGTTGAGGGGCTTCGCTCGGTTAAGTGCTACGGAAGCTCAATGGCTTTCTCTGCCACTCTTAAAAAAATACCGGGAGTATACGGAGTTGCGACATTTGTAAAACACTCTAAAGTAGACATCTACTATGTACCATCTGAGGTTACAGAGGATAAGATTCGCGAGATGATCTATGTCCCTTCAAAATTCAAGATTGCAACCCCACCTGTTGAAGCTCAGCAGATAAAGGTCATTACAATCTACACCGAGAAGATGTACGACAGAATGGATCCAAACTACCTTGGTCTTCAGTTCAGGAATACCGGCAAAGGTTACTATGGCATCGAAACTGAGTACTCTTGCCCGTTAACTGTAAGGCTCTATATGGATTTAAATGAGCCTGTAGATGAGAAGTTCTTTAAAGAGATGGTTGAACTTAAGCAACTTGAGATGCCTGTACACGGCGGTGGCGTTAATATCGTAGAGGTAGATTTTGAGTATATTGGCCTTGCAGAGGGCTCAGATACCATTACCAGAAGAGAGTTTTTGGAGCGTCAGTTTAACAAGTTCTCTGTTCCTTTCAAAAAGAATCAGGAGAGCTGGGACGGCAAAAACGCTGCAGTATATGAACTTGTCTATCCAAATCTTGACAAACCGCTTATCACGAGAAACCTTCCATACCTATCAAACCACCTCTCTCAACTCGAGGGCTTCCTCTCTATCGAGACAACCCTTAATGAGAGTGACGAGTACTGTTTCAGAATTACCTACAGAGCAGATGTTCTAAACGATGATAAGATATGGGAAGCTTTGAACAAAGCTAAATGGACTATCAAAAACAAAGAGGGTGTTATGGAAGATGTAGATCCTAAATTTACATTTGATACCAAAGGCGCTACCAAAGCGGTTACCAAAGAGTAACTGCATCATATATTTAACGGCAAATAAAATAGATGAGAAATTTAATTAAAGTCACTACACTCTTCACCCTGCTCTTGATATTAACACCATCGAGGGCAGATGAAGGGATGTGGTTAATCAACCTGCTGGATAAAAACCTCACTGCAAAGATGAGATCTGCAGGGCTAAAGATTGACCCAAAGATTATTTATGACGAAAACACCGCATCCTTGAGTGATGCGGTTGTAGCACTGGATTTCGGCTGTACCGGAAGTATTATCTCAAAAGATGGGTTGCTTATCACAAACCACCATTGCGCATATGGAGATGTTCACGCACTGAGCACGCCTAACAAAAACTATCTTGAAGATGGTTTCTGGGCGATGAAAAGAGACCAGGAGATCTATATTAACGGTAAGTCTGTCTTCTTCCTGAGAAAGGTAATGGATGTTTCCGACGAGGTGAAGAGAGTTTCGGACTCACTTAAAACAGCCGGTCAACCATCCGGGATGAGAAGAATTTCATCGGTGATGGAGGGTGCTGCAAGTAAAAAAAGCGGTATGGAGAGTATGCTTATGTCAATGTGGAGAGGCTCCAAATACTATATGTTCTACTATGAAGTCTACACCGACATTCGTCTTGTTGGAGCACCACCGGTATCTATTGCTGCCTATGGCGGAGAGACCGATAACTGGGAGTGGCCTCAGCATAAAGGAGACTTTGCTCTTTACAGAGTTTACGGAGGAAAAGACGGGAAACCTGCAAAATACTCGGTTAACAATGTTCCAATAACACCGAAAAAAGTGCTAAACATCTCCACCAAAGGGGTAAAAGAGGGTGACTTCACAATGGTGATGGGATTTCCCGGAAGAACAAATCGCTACAACTCCTCTTTTGGAGTAAATGAGAAGGAGAGGGTTACAAACCCGGTATCGGTTAAACTTCGTAAGGGCAAATTGCAGATTATGAATAGCTTTATGGAGGTAGATCCTGCCGTAAGACTTAAATATGCAGATCATTACTTTAGTATCAGCAATGTTCAGGAGCTTATGGCCGGAGAGGTTACCAACTTCAGGCGTTTTGGTGTTGTTGACATCAAAAAGAGCCAGGAGGGTGAACTTCAGAGCTGGATAATGAGCGATCCGACAAGAGCCGAAAAATGGGGTGACCTTCTTAAAAAGATGGAGGAGAGCTACAATAAGATTGAGAAAATTGCAAAGGCCAAAAAATATTTCCAGGAGACGATGGTTGCAGGTCAAGGTTTTATCTATATGGGAAACCGCACCAACTCTCTTAAAACAGCTAAGGATAGAGAGAAGCTGGATACTCTAAAGGTAGGCAGTGAGCATCACAAGACACTTGTAAGAAACATAGAAAGTGGTTATGAGTCTTGTGACCTCAGGGTAGAGAAAGAGTTGATGTACTTTCAACTGCGCGAGTTTTTGGGAGCAGTTCCCGAGGAGTATTGGGGAGATTACATCCGCAGGCTTTACAAAGAGTTTTATGGCGACAGTAAATTGATGACAGACTATATCTTTGAAAACTCAATAATTCTCAACCCGGATAAATTTCGTGCGACAGTAAGTAAAGACCAGCCGATAGATCTCTATATTGAAGACCCTATATCACAGCTCTCCAGATCTGCCAAAATTACCGAGTTCAACAGTGACGAGGCAAAGATTATGAATGGCGAGAGCGTTTATGATATGGAGGCCTACTACACCCGGCTTGTTTACCAGATGAACAAAGAGAGGGGTGTGGTTCAATACCCGGATGCCAACTCTACAATGAGGCTAACATACGGAACAGTCGGCCCAATTAACCCTTCTGACGGAATTTACTACAACTCACAAAGCACAACTCAAGGGTTCATAGATAAATACAACCCGGACAATTATGAGTTCAACATCAAGCCGGAGGTTCTTTCACTGCTTAAATCCAAAGATTGGGGCAGATGGGGAGATAAAGGTAAATTGTATGTAAACTTCCTCTCAAATAATGATATCACAGGAGGAAACTCCGGAAGCCCTGTCCTCAACGCGAAAGGAGAGCTGGTTGGTCTCGCATTTGACGGAAATAAAGAGTCTTTGGCGGGTGATGCATACTTCCATCCTCAAATGAATAAATGCGTCAATGTAGATATCCGTTACATCCTTTGGATTATTGAAAAATATGCAAAGGCAAATCACCTGATAGAGGAGATGAACTTCTCCACAAAATAGAGAGAATATGAACCAAATAAAAAGATTCACCACCCTGCTAGTGGTAGCCGTAATAGGCATCACGGCAGGGTTTGCGCAGAGTTTCGATGTTACCGGTCCACTGCCTGCAGATAATAATTTTAAAATAGGTAAGCTCGAAAACGGGCTTACCTACTATATCCGACACGCCACAAACCCGGCCGGTAGAGCTGAGTTCTTTATTGTCCACAATGTCGGCTCACTTCAGGAGAATGACAATCAGCGCGGGCTGGCGCACTTTCTGGAGCATATGGCATTTAACGGCACTAAGAATTTCCCAAAAAAACAGTTGCTGGAGTATTTTGGAAGTATTGGAGTTAAGTTCGGAGCCAACATAAATGCATATACATCAATGGAGAGAACTGTCTACAACATATCTGCAGTTCCCGTACAGAGAGGGGTCGTAATTGACTCTGCCCTGCTGGCACTTCACGACTGGTCTCACTACATCTCCTGCGAACCGGCAGAGGTTGAAGCAGAGAGAGGGGTTGTCAGAGAGGAGTGGCGCAGGGGAGATGACGCCAGGACCAGAATGATGAAGGGAATTACACGATTTGAACAGAGTGGGTCACGCTTTGCCCAAAGAGATGTGATTGGTCTTCCGGAAATTATTAACACCTTCACACGCGAGACCCTTGTAGATTACTACCACAAATGGTACCGTCCGGATTTGCAGGCTGTTATAGTTGTGGGAGATATTGATGTCGCAGATATTGAGAAGAGGGTAATTGAAAGATTTTCAACTATTCCAAAGGTTGAGAACGGAGCTGTAAGAGAGTCTTACTCCATTCCTGTAAATAATAAGCCTATAGTCGGGTTCCATACAGATCCCGAATCTAAAGCGCTCTCTGTTAGGATGACAATAAAGATTCCTCACCTCTCTGCAGCAAAAAGGCACACAACGGAAGCCCTTTATGATGAGCTGATAAGGAACCTTTTCCTGGATATGTTCAAGATTCGCTGCCAGGTTGCAGTGGAGGGAACAGACTCACTTACCAAAGCTCTTATCCCTGTATTCGGGAATATAAGCTACGCCAGCGGCACATTCACAACAACCTCGCTTCCTGTTGATAACAAATCTACCCTCAACGCACTAAAAGCAGTATTTATTGAGGTTGAGAGAGTGAAGCAGCACGGTTTTGAACAGGATGAGCTTGACCCGGCACTTATAAGAGTTAAGAAGCAATGGGATGGATTCCATAAGAGAGTGGCTAAGCCAAAAAACGAAGATTATGTATCTGCAGCCGTAGAGCACTTCACACGAAATAACCCCCTATTAAACATAGACGGCTATTTCGGGCTTTCAAAAGAGCTTCTGAACAAGATCACTCTTGAAGATGTCAACTCAGCAATATCAAAAATTATAACCGACCAGAATCGTGTTATAATATTTGCAATTCCTGAGAGTGATAAAATCTATCTTCCTACCGAAGATGATGTTCTATCGCTTTTGGATGAGGTTCAAAACACCCCTCTGGAGAAATTTATTCCTGTCTCAGATAAAGAGATATCTCTCCTCAAGGAGATTGCTCCGGGTAAAATTTTAAAAACGAAAGCCTTAACTTCAAAAGATCTCAACATAAAATATGAGAAACAACTAGATTCGGCAACTGAGTGGACTCTGGAGAACGGGGCAAGGGTAATATGGAAAGAGAGCTATGGCGGAAGCGACAAGAGCATCCGTATGAGAGCATTCCGCAATGGTGGATATGCACTTCCCCAAAGCATTAGAGAGACTAAAATCCTCGAGCAGTTCCTCTCACGGTTTAGCGTTAACGGGCTTAATAAAAACGACAGAACAAAATGGAGTACAAAAAAGGGTGTCTCCGTGAGTTCAGGTATCGGATACAGGAGTAACGAATTCTCCGGAACATTTACCAATGTTAAAGAGGCAGAGGATATGTTCCGTTTGCTATACCTTCACTTCACAGATGTTTCGGTTGACGATCGTGAACTTAGAAACTTCAAAACACAGTTGTTAAAAGGGCTTTCAACCGACAAGGGAGAGACGAATAGCTTTAGAGACTCCGTGAATAAGCTCCGTTTTGCAGTTAATCCTACTCATTTCAAACTTGACTCCGCCTACATAAACTCCATTACTGCAGATATGCTGATGCAACTCTATAGTAACCAGTTTATGAACCCTGTAGGTTACACATTTGTATTTAGCGGTCCTATGGAGGCATCAAAAGGCAAAGAGCTTACAGAGAAATATATTGCCTCAATTAAGAGCTCTAAATACAATGCCCCTAAACTAAGCTATAAAGAGGCTACCGTTAAAGATGGAGAGGTAGAGCTGCGCTACAAGGCAAAGAATATGCTCAGTACCAAGGCAGAGGTTACCAGAACCTACCACGGCAAAACAGAGTATAGCGCAGAGAATAATCTTATGGCAAAGTTTATAACCTATATCCTCAGAGACCGATATATGAAATCTATCCGTGAGGAGCGTGGAGGCACATACCACGTTGGGGTTACGGGTGAAATTACAAAGTATCCGAAAACACTTTGCAAATTCACAATAGAGTTTGATACCGATCCTGCTCTGGTAACGGATCTGCTGGAGGTTGTGCAGATGGAGATAGAGAAGCTGGTTAAGAGTGGCCCTACCGAAAAAGAGATGAAAGAGATAAAACTCTATTTATCTAAAGTTTATCAGGATCAAAAAGATGATCCGGCCTGGGTCTCTATTATTACTAATGCAATTATTGGGGAACAAGATTTAAAATTGGAGGAGAAAAAACTTCTTGATAAGATGAACTCCGCTGATATTCATAAATTTGCAACCTCAATCTTTAACGCCGGGAACAGAATGACATTTGTTTTTGAACCGGAGATGTAATTGTGGCAAACTCTTTGATTGTGTTTATTTATAATACTTTTGGTTATGAAAAAAATAATTTTCGCACTTTTAGCTCTCATAATTACTGTTAGCAGTTGTGGTCCTAAAGTCTATGTCACCCGTGATCAGAGAAAACAGGGCTTTGAACCCCGCGAGATTAACGAACACCGCACCGATTACAATAAAAGAAGAGGTGTTAACGGAAGGTTGATATTTATTAAAGAGAACCCCAGACACAACCGAATAACCGTTGTCGTGGATGACAGAATCCGGTTTGATATGAGTAATGACCATCGAAAAAGAGATTCAAAGATGAGACAACTCAGGTTAAAACCCGGCCGTCACGACATTAAGATCTTCGTTAACGGAAAGCTGATTGATCAGAGAAGTTATAATGTTGTACCAAACAGAGATATAAGAATCTCTTTGTAGGAGGAGAGAGACTATCTGCCTCTTTTGCAGATAACTCTTCCTAAGAAGGTAAATGCCAATGTTATAACAATAACCACAAACCCGGGCTCGGCGTACTGAACTTTTTGAGCCCACACAATCTGAAGAATTGCAAGAAAGACCAGAGAGATTGCAGAGAGCAATCTCTCTGTTTTTTTCCATCCCCCCAAGGATGCAATTACCACAAGAATATAGAGTGGATTGCACCAAAGGAGGTTATAGTTTGAGTAGAGCTCCCTGTGCTCTGTAATCAATATAATTAATGTTAACACTGCCCCAAGAATTGAGATTAAAGTAACATAGAGATTATCTGCCCATCCCGAGCACCCCTTCTTAAAAAAGAGTAGCACAACCGCAATCAGAAGCAGTAGCAGGATAGATACCGGAGTGGAGATAAAATTTAGAAATCCACCCCCGGAATTTGAACTTTGGCTATCTGTTATCAATTCAATCTCTTTGGTGACAAACGGTTCTGTTCCGTTTTGACTCCTGGCAAGGATTGAGTATAGGTTTTCCGGCAAAAACATACTCTGCCATAAATCTATCTCTCTGTCCAGGGTGGAACCCAAAATTAGATTAATTCCAAATTTTGTCCACCCGTCTATATAGCCATTAATTAGCTCTCTGTCTGTAACCTGTGCACTCTGCAAAACGAGCTCACGATTTGAATCGGTGACCGAGTAGATAATATCTCTGAGTTCCGATGTGCAATTTTTATAGAGGAAGCTATAGAGGTAGTATCTGTTCTCGGGCCTGTAGAGATACTCCAGACGCTCCATAATTTTATCGTTCTGCTCGTCGGTGAGATTTAGTTTCTGCTCCTTAACACCTCTGTTCTCCCACTTGTACTGCTCCATAAAATCGGACATAGTCTGAATTCCGAGCAGATATTTTAACTGACCCTTTACGAACTTTGAGTAGAAATTTGGAGTGTTAAAATCGAAGAGGCCAAAATTGAACACCAGGTCCCTGCCAGATTGCGGATACCAGGCTCTGAGTGCGCTATGGCCAAAGATTGAGTATAGTTCATTACCGCTGGAACAGGTTATAAGGGATATTTCGGGCCGCTCGCCAAGCGCTCTTCCCGGTATAAAAACTACAAAAATTAAAAGCCACTTCAGGAGATATCTTTTCATATAATTCTCAATTCTAATCTACTCTATATTCTAATCTACTCTATCCAATTTGCTTAAATCTAAATATCTATCCCGGATTCGTTTATTTTGCAAAGTATTGTGGCGCTCTTCTCTGTTTTGTCTTCTGTTCAAAAGAGTAAGCTGCTTCAATAAGCAATGGTTCACTCCAGGCTCTTCCCACAAATGATATTCCAACCGGCAGTCTGTCTATAAATCCCATCGGTACAGTAATGCTTGGATAGCCGGATATTGCTGCGTAAGAGGAGCTTCCACCCATAAATTTATCTCCGTTTATGGGGTCTGTTTTCCAGGCAGGTGAGCCTGTTGGCGCTATCAACAGATCCAGATTGTTTTCACTCATAACCTTATCTATTCCATCCTCTCTGATGGCCTTAAACATTCTATCGAGCAACTCTTTATACTCCGGTGAATCTATCGGCCCCTTCTCATTTGCGGTAATTAAAAGATTCTGATCAAAATAGCGAAGCTCAACAGAGTCTTTAAGGTTAAACGCTATCAACTCATCCATATTTTTAACTACAGCACTCTCGCCCAGAGATGCAAAATATTTGTTGAGTCCATCTTTAAATTCATATAACATTATCTGAAACGAAGCTGCTCCACTGCCCGCGGGAAGCGGAAACTGAATATCCACCACCTGAGCACCGGCACTTTTTATATACTCCACTGCACTATCCATAAGAGTATCTACCCTATGGTGATACCCGGAGATGTTTTTTAAACGCCCGATTCTCTTCCCTTTAAGCCCGTCTATATTTAGAAACTGAGTGTAATCTTTCAGGAATTTTGCATCCGGATTAAGTGTCTTAAGATCTGAAGAGTCTACTCCTGTCATCACCCCCAGAGCGATTGCCACATCAGCCACAACACGCCCCATCGGCCCGGGGGTGTCCTGAGTGAATGATATAGGGATAATTCCACTTCTGCTTAGTAAACCGACTGTGGGTTTTAGACCGACAATTCCGTTGTTGTTTGACGGACATACAATACTTCCGTTTGTCTCTGTTCCAATTGCCAGTGCGCAAAGGTTTGCCGATACAGCAACTGCAGATCCCGAGCTGGAACCACAGGGGTTTCTGTCCAAGATGTATGGATTTTTTGTCTGGCCCCCCACTCCGCTCCAACCGCTCGAAGAGAATTTTGAGCGGAAATTTGCCCACTCGCTTAGGTTTGCCTTTGCGATTATTACTGCTCCGGCCTCCCTTAACATCTGTGCAATTCGGCTGTCTTTAGGTGCAATGGAGTTTTTCAATGCAACAGCCCCGGCTGTTGTAGGCATTTTGTCGTATGTGTCGAGATTATCTTTAAGTATAACCGGGATACCGTGCATTGGCCCCCTTACCTTTCCCTCTGACAGCTCTCTATCTAAGGCTCTTGCAATCTCCAGTGCATCCGGATTAACTATAATGACCGAGTTGAGCATAGGGCCGCTTTTGTCCAGTTTCTCAATTCTTTTTAGATAATCCCCTACAACCCTCTCTATCGTAAAACTGCCATCCAGATATCCTTTGCTCAAATCTGAGATAGTGATCTCCTCCAGATATGGAGCATAGTTCTCAAATACCACATCTGACTCTGTTTTGCACCCTATTGTCAAAGGCAGACAAAGAGAGAGTGACACCAAAACCTTCACCGAAAATTGAATAAGCTGTTTCATACCAATTTAAGTTTAACTCTTTATATACTTTATTTACTTTAGTTTAACAATGCTATTTGCCGAGCCTCCAACGAGATAGTAGCGATTTGCTCTTGGGAAATATTCCTCTTTGTTTAGTGCGGATATCTTCAGACACATAGAATACCCCGGGATCAAAATCTGTAAATATCTTCTCTACCTTCCTAAGCATTTTTCTATCTACAACGGTCTCAATAATATCTATCTCTCCCTGCGAACCTGTCCCGTGAATAAGGGTTGCGCCAAAGTTACTCCTGTTAAGCAGGGCCACTAGCTCCTTCCCGTTCTCTTTGGTATAGATTCTAAAAAGCAAAACCCCAAAAGCAATTCTTTGCTCAATAAGAATCCCCACAAAGTTTCCTGTTGCATAGCCGGCAGCATAAGATAGATATGCAACTGTGTCGTTTGCACGGGAGAAGATTTCAGAAATTATTACGATCCATATCAGAACCTCAAAAAAGCCTATAAATGGTGCAATGTACTTCTCTCCTTTTGATACAAAAATAATTCTTAGAGTCCCCAAAGAGACATCTGCAATTCTTCCAAAAAAGATAACTATTGGAAGAAGGTAGGGGTACATATCCAGAAAGTCAAACATATTCTCTTTTTTATTTATTTGTTATTGACTGTAATTTTATCCTCCTCTCTGTCGGTCACATATTTAAATGCCTCTCCAAGATTATTCACAATATCTCCCGCAATCATTGAGATTTCACCAAATTGTTTTGCCGCAAAATCCCCGGCGGTGCTGTGAATAAAGAGAGCAGATATTGCACTCTCTTTTGGAGAGTAGCCTTGTGCCATAAGAGCAGCTATTACACCTGTAAGAACATCTCCGCTGCCTCCTGTTGCCATTCCGGGATTCCCGCACACATTGAACCATATCTCTCCATCAGGTGTGGAGAGAGATGTATTTGAACCTTTGAGCAGAACATAAACCCTGTATTTTAATGAGAAGGCCAACTGCATTTGAAGCGCCTGAGCAGAGTCGCCTAACTCTCCTGCCAATCTGGAAAACTCTTTAGGGTGTGGGGTTAACACAGAGTTCAGTGGAATTAAATCCAGCATCTCTCTGTTGGCCGAGATGATATTTAATCCGTCTGCATCTATAACCATAGATTTGGTACAGCTCTTTAAAAGAGCTGATACTCTCTTTACCGTTTCGGGAGATGTGCCTATTCCGGGACCAAAAGCAATTGTTGTAAACTTATCGTAATCTGCCACTATTGAAGTTAGGCACATTGCCTCCGGTACCGAACCCTGAACTATCTCGTACAACTCTTCGGGGACATTCAATGTTACGAGCCCGGCTCCTGACCTCAACGCCCCTTTTGAACAGAGGATTGCTGCCCCTGCCATCCCATATGAGCCAGCAATCAAAAGTGTGTGGCCGTAATCTCCTTTATGAGTGTTTTTTAACCTTCTCTTTATAAATGAGCTTACAAATTCCTTATCAATAACATTGTAGGGAGTCTCTATGTTTTGTTTGGCATACTTGTCGAGTCCGATGTCAAGAACCTTCCAATCGCCAATAAATTTTGAGTTCTCTTTAAAGAACATAGCCAATTTAGGGAACTCCAGGGTAAGTGTGATATCTGCCTTAACAACTGTTCCGTTACTGTCAGGGGTCATAGTATCGGAGAAAAGGCCACCGGGTATATCTATTGAGATCACCTTAGCATTTGAGTTGTTAATTGCTTTGATAACCCGGGCATATATCCCCTCCGGACTACGATTTAACCCGGTTCCGAAGATTCCGTCAATAACCAAACAATTCTGATCAATTTGAGGGATATCCGATATGCTCTCCATCTGATTTATCCGGAAAAGTTCGCAGCTAATTTTTTGTTCGGCTAAAAGAGAGGAGAGAGCAACTGCATCTTTGCCATTGTTCCCGGGTCCGGCAAAAATCAACACTCTCCTGTTTTGTAAAGGTATATTGTGGGTGAGCCATCTACTTAGAACATCTGCAACTCTTTGTATGAGTTCATATTCAGATATAGATTGACTCTTTAGGGTAATCTTATCAATTTGTGCTATCTGTCCTGATGTAAATATTTTCATTCCAGTAGGTTTTAAGAGTGGACTCCTACTGTTTTATGAGAGTGTAGTATACTGAATAGATACCCTCAACTCGGTTTTTATTTTTATCCAGAGAGTGAGCTTTCCCATCTTCAAGAAGGAAGTATCTCTTGTTCCCGGTGTTGTATGAAATTGTTATTATATTATTAGACAATGTGAATCTCCCCTGTTCACTTGACCCTTTTGATTTATTATCTGTATAGTCCATATTGAGAGTATAGGTGGAGTCTTTTCTTAAGATTAGAGTCGTTCGTATTCCGGCACCGGCAGAACAGGGTAGAATCCCATAGTAATCTCCTTCAAAATCTTCAATTATCTTAACCTCTATGTCCAGCTGCACCGGTGCTTTGAATTCAGACTCCTGCAGCCACCTACATCCCTGTGCAAACATTAAAGAGATAATTATGATAATAAGAAATCTCATATTTTGGCCAAATAGGATCCAATCACGCTTAGCAAAATATCTTTACTTACAGGCTTCGTGAGATAGTCTGTGCAACCTGCATTAAGAGCCTTTTCGCGGTCACCGTCCAGGGCAAATGCAGTGAGGGCGATTACGGGAATTTTTAAGTTTAGTTTTCTTATCTCGCGGGTGGCTTCATAGCCATCCATTATCGGCATCTTAATATCCATCAGAATAATATCTACAAGAGGAGTATTTTTAAACATATCCAGAGCTTCAGATCCGTTTTTAGCGTGGATGACATTTATATTCTGATGTCTCATTACAAGCTTTACATACTCTGCATTTGCAAAATCGTCTTCGGCGAGGAGCAGCTTATAGATGCACTCCGTCTGCTTTGGTTTGGTAAGATCGTTTATATCATCTGACATTTTATCTCCTCCTTTCAAGAAAAACTATTGTGTTATAAAAGTGGTATAAAGATATGAAAATAATCCAAATTTATAGTTAGTTATAATTTACAGGTTTATTTACCGGAATTTCAAATTCAAATTTAGAACCCTCACCCTCTGAAGATATAACCCATATCCTCCCAAACATTATCTCTACATAGGCTTTGGCAATTGAGAGCCCAATGCCAAGTCCCTCGTATGCCATCTTAACAACATTATCTGCCTGAACGAATCTGTCAAAAATATGTGTGAGTTTCTCCTTTGGAATTCCTATCCCGCTATCTTTGACAAAAAAATGAGCATAACTCCCATCAATTTCTGCACCGATAGTTACTCCTCCTTTAGATGTAAACTTTATTGAGTTATTTAACAGATGAGACAAGATTGCAGTGAGCATCTCTTTATCTGCGTAAATTTCACAATTATTGTTTTTCGGGCGTTGTGTTATGCAGAGTTCAATCCCTTTCTCCTTTGCCTGATGTTCAAACCCTGAGAGAAGAGTGTCAAGCAGATTATTCAGATCTATCCTGCTGTAGAATACCTTTATCTCTCCGGTCTCCAGCCTTGAGATTGCAACAAGATCGTTAATGAGCAAAAGCATTCTTTCACTGCTCTTACCAATTATATCAATATACTCACTCTTCTGTTCACCTGTTAAATTCTGGGTTTTAAGGAGCTCGGAAAATCCGAGAATTCCATTCATAGGTGTTCGAATTTCGTGACTTATGTTTTCAAGAAAGGCAGATTTCAACCTGTCGCTCTCCTTTGCTCTCTTCTCTGTTTCGCGCAACTTTTCAAGATGCCTTTTAATAAAAAAGAAGAAGATTATGCCGGTTATAACTACATAGAACCAACCTTTATATGTTTGAAAATTATGTATTTTTTTGTCATCAGAAATAGTAAGTTCCAGTAGCAAGTCAGAAAATAGAATCCATAAACCACCAATAACCAAGTACATCGCAGTTATTCCATATTCGAAGCGGACTCTCTTAAACAGATTCATATATCTGTATTTATATATATTATTTCTGAAAAACAGAATTTTTATGAGCTCATATTGACCTACAATTTAGGAAATCTTTCTGAATTTATCGATAAAAAATAAACAAATCTCTTCGGGTGCCGTTATATCATTTAAACTTAATTTATGACCAATCGAAATCTCTACCATATGAGAAAAGAGTATTCGCAAAGCTCACTTGAGAGAGAGCACTTATGCGATAACCCATTTGAGCAATTTTCGAGATGGTTTGAAGAGGCTCTTGAATTTGAGCCCCACGAAGCCAATGCAATGACTCTTGCCACAGTAGACTCAAATTCAGCTCCTTCGGCAAGAGTCGTGCTGCTCAAAAGCTTCTCCGCGGATGGTTTTATTTTCTTTACAAATTATAGCAGTAAAAAGGGTGGAGATATCTCTGTTAACAACAGGGTAGCCCTTCTTTTCTATTGGCCTCAAACAATGAGGCAGGTTAGAGTCGAGGGGAGTGCTTTTAAGATTGACCCTTCTGAATCTGATGAGTATTTCAACTCAAGACCTGCTCATAGCAAAGCTTCATCTGCACTCTCTAAACAGAGTTCACCACTTGAAAACAGAGATGAGTTTGATAAGAGGGTAAACACTCTGCTCGGAAGTGGAGCAGAGATATCACGCCCGGACAATTGGGGCGGCTATAGCGTAAAACCAGATCACATTGAATTTTGGCAGGGTGGAGTGGGAAGATCTCACGACAGGTTTATCTACGCTTTAGAGGGCTCACAAGAGTGGAGTATCACCCGGCTCTATCCATAGTCGTGCTTTCTCTTTGTGATTGCTAACCTTTTAGGCTTATTTCAGCTAGCGCATCCCTCTTTAAGATCACAATATCCTTTTCGTTAAGTGAGATAAGGCCATCTTTTTCAAAGTTCTTGAGCAATTTTACTGCACTCTCTGTTGAAACTCCGGCAAATTCGGCAATATCTTTACGGGAGAGAAGATGAAATATGTCCGGATGTGAGGGTTTTAAACTATCCAGGTAGAGAAGGCTCTCTGCAATCCTGCCATTCATCTGTTTGTACAAAACTGTGCTGAGTTTAGCAAAGAGATTTGAATTTACTTCACAATAGCGTTTTATAATGTTTAGCCCGAATTCACCGTTACTTTTTATCACTCTGGATATTACCTCTTTTTCCACCAAAAATGCCTGGCAGGAAGTAAGTGCAACTGTAGAGTAGCTATAAATGTTTTTTGTAAATACCTGAGATAGACCTACAAACTCACCCGGCTGAATTACCCTCAAATTGTAACTCTTCCCATCATACCCCTCTATGTACTGTCTGCACAATCCGTTTATAACAAAGAGAATATAGGAGGCAAAAGCACCCTGTTTAGTTAGGGAGTCTCCTCTGCGGAATAGTACCTGAGTTTTGCTCTCCCTCACTATCTCAAGCTCTTGTTGTGAGAGCATCTGGAAGCAGGGGGCACTAATGTCACAGATATAATCTTGATCTTGCAGGCCGATAGTCTTCATCTCAATTATTTTTTAATCAATGGAATAGAATTATGTACCAATACAAAGTTAATCTAATTCAATTAAAAAGTTGTCTAATCTCAATTGCCGGGTTGTTGCACAAGAGGGACAAACTAGTGGCTATTAATTATTACCGCCATATCTTTGCACCAGAAAACAAATAGGTTAACAAAAATTAATTAACACTAAAAATTTAACACAATGTTATACACAAATCTTAAACATATTGAATCTGCAGCACAGTATAATAAAATATTGAGCGAAAATGAGAATGTAATGGTTATATGCGGCAGAATGGGACCTATGTGTATCCCGGTTTACGGAATTGCAGAGGAGCTGGAGGGGGAGTATAAGCACGTTCAATTTTTTGATATGGAGTTTGATAATCCTGAGTCTTATGTAATACGCAACCTCCCTGAGGTAAGAGGCTTTATGGGTATCCCATTCACAATCTACTACAAAAACGGAGTAATTGTAAAGGCAACATCCAGCATCCAGTCAAGAGATATGATTACAGCTATATTGGACAAGGAGTTTGGATCACCAAACAAGGGTTAATTCCATTCTATAAAAGGGAAATTGCAATGAATACAAATCACTACGAAGTAATAATCATCGGAGGTGGCCCGGCCGGCCTGACAGCAGGCATCTATCTCTCTCGTGCCAGAGTTAAAACTCTTATATTGAATGAGGGTACTATAGGGGGTCAGATGGTGCTGACTCACGAAATTGCCAACTACCCGGGAGTAGAGAGCGTAAGCGGCTATCAACTCTCAAACATAATGAAGAGACAGGCTCTCTCATTTGGTTGTGAAATTCGGTCCAACATTTCCATTAAGGAGTTCGATCTCTCACAAAAGGTTAAGAGTTTCGTAATTTCAGACGGAACAACATATACCGGTGATGCAGTAATTATTGCTACAGGAGGGCGCTCTCGTACTTTGGGAGTTCCGGGAGAAGATCTTCTCAAAGGTCGCGGAATCTCATACTGCGCAACCTGTGACGGAGACTTCTTTACAGATAAAGAGATTGTAGTTGTGGGAGGAGGGAACTCTGCACTTGAAGAGGCTGTATCTCTCACCAAATATGCAAGTAAGGTAACTATCATACATCAGTTTGACCATTTCCAGGCTTTCGAACACGCAATTGCAGAGGCTAAGAGTAACCCAAAGATTAGCTTTGTAATGGAGTCAACGATAACTGCTTTTTACGGAGATGAGAGGTTGGAGAGTGTAGATATAAAAAATCTTAAAACAGATGAGAAAGTAAACTTTAAAACAGATGGCGCGTTTATATTCATAGGTTATGTTCCGAACACAGAGTTTCTCAAAGAGAGAGTGAATTTGAACCAGTGGGGAGAGATAGTAGTCGGGCCGGATATGTCAACCGATATAGAGGGTGTATTTGCAGGCGGCGATAGCATAACTAAGCGTTACAGACAGGTAACTACAGCAGTCAGTGACGGTACCATTGCGGCTCTTAGTGCCTCGGCTTATATAAATGAACTTAAAAAAAGCACTCGCATCTAAAAGGAAACATAATAAAAAGGCTCCAAATCGTAATAACTTTAAATATTTTTTAATTATGAAAAAAAATGTTGGCAGTACAGACAAATGGATAAGGGTCATTATTGCCCTTATTATTGTAGCTCTCTACTTCGGTAATGTAATAACCGGCACTTTGGCAATTGTTCTGCTGGTTGTGGCAGGAATCTTTATCCTTACGGGATTTGTAGGATTTTGCGGATTATACACCCTGCTTGGTATAAATACCTGCACAAAAAAGTAGATCTCACTATATAAATAGAGACCGGTTGCTTTAACTAAAAATTAGAGTAACCGGTCAGATGTTTTTTAATTATGTCGATTAAAAGTTTTTTATTCACAGGTTTAAGCACATAATCGTCACATCCGGAATTTAGTGCAATCTCTTTATCTATTGAAAATGCATTTACGGTTACAGCAATAATTTTTACTGTTTTATTAAACTGTCTTATTTTTTTAGCGGCATCAAGTCCATCTGTGAGAGGCATTCTCAGATCCATAAGAATCATAGAAATTTCCGGGTCATCTCTCATAACACACACTGCCTCTTCACCATTCCAGACGTGAATAATTGTGAATTTTTCATCTGAGAGAATCTTTTCCAGCAACTTATAACTTATCTCATCATCTTCGGCAATAAGAATTTTGTGTATTCTCTCTCCATCTGCACGAATGCTTTTATCACTTGGTATTTCCCGCTTTAATATGACCGGTATATATGGCACAGCAAAGTAGAAGGTACTGCCCCTGCCCTCTTCTGACTCGACCCACACCTCTCCTTTCATCAGATGGGAGTAAGCCTTAACAATTGAGAGTCCGAGACCCGACCCCTCGTGTGGTCTCTTATAGTCGAGATCTGCCTGGACGAACCTCTCAAAAATGGCCTCCTGTCTGGTTTTTGAGATACCTATTCCGGTATCCCTCACATAAAATATTATGGATTCATCTTTTAGATATGTCCCAACTTCAATCTCTCCCGAATCGGTGAATTTTATTGCATTTTTTATAAGGTTGGTAAGAATCCCATCTAAGATATGCTGATCACTTACTATCACATCTGCAATCTCTTCACTGTTTTTCAGAAGTAGTGAAATCCCCTTTTCTTCGGTTTGATTTATAAAAAATTTGTAGTGAAAATTTAGAATCTCCTTTATGTTAACATTGCTGTAAATAACATTTAATTGCCCGGATTCAATCTTTGAAATCTCTATGATATCGTTGATTGTGCTTAAAAGCCTCTCTCCGCTTTTATTTATAATCTCAAAATAGTATTGTCTGTCGTCACTTGTGAGGTCTACATCATTAAGTAATTGTAGAAAACCCATTATTCCATTCATCGGGGTCCTTATCTCGTGACTCATATTTGCCAGAAATGCCGTTTTTAATCTGTCGCTCTCCTCTGCTCTCTCTTTAGCGCGAATAAGATTTTCAATCATACTTATTCTCTGCATAACGATAGCAATCTCGTGAGCAATCATCTCCATCAGCCTCATACTTTTGGCATCGTATGCATTTTTATCTGTATAGCTTTGAACAACCATAACCCCAATGGCTTTATGTTCAATAAAAATCGGAACACCAAGCCAGGATTCACAAAGTGTTCCGGTTAGTTTAATTCCGTACTCCTTTGCGAACTGAATTATCTCCTCTTTGCTCGTCAATATTGACTTTTCTGTTTTTATAACCAACCCGGACAAGGTATCTTTCGCCTCCCACTCTTCAAACTTATCATTGTCGTCGAGGAAGATAATCTTCTTTAATTTATCAGTTTCGGGATTATATGAGGCCACAAAAAAGTTATTTGCATCCAGCACTTTACACAATTCACTCCTAACCACCCGAAGAATATCCACCAGGAGGATTGCATTTGCAGATGCTCTTGAAACCTCGTACAGTACCTGCTGTATTTGTTCGTCTCTTTTATCTTTTGTTATATCTCTGGCAACACCGAACATAATGTTATCCTCTTTATAGGGATATGAGTTCCAGGAGAGCCATTTTACTGACCCATCCTTGCAGATATAACGATTTTCAAAACGATAGACCTCTCTTCCTCCAACAATTGTTTTGGTTATATTTTCAGTTAAATCTCTGTCCAAAGGGTGAACAAATTCCACATATGGTTTTGAGAGCAGCTCCTCTTTACTCCAGCCAAGCTCTCTCTCCCAGGATGGATTGAGCTCTTTAAAGAAGCCGTCAAACCCGGCAATGCATATCATATCAAGGACGTGATTAAAGATCTTATCGCTGGTTTTTAATTTCTCTTCAAAGGCCTTTTTGCCGGTTATATCCTCGACTATAACTGCAAATTCATTCTCTCTGTTCTTGTATGCAATAACATTGAAATATCTACCAAGCTCCCGGGCATAACTTTCAAAAGAGGCAGGTTCGCCGGTTAAAGCTACATTACCATATTTTTCAATCCAGATTTTTTCTATGTTTGGCAGTACTTCAAGGACCCTTCTTCCTATCACTCTCTCTTTTTTCAGCCCTGTAATCCTCTCATAAGCAGGATTAACATCCAGAAACAGATAATCAACCGCCTCACCCTTTTTATTAAGGATTATCTTGTGTACAGCAAGACCAAGCTGCATCTGGTTTACAAGCGCTCTGTGTTTTTCCTCACTGTTTCTAACCTCTTCATCTGCCTTGATTCTATCGTTAAGCTCTCTTTCAAGTTCTTGTGTACGGCTCTTTACAAGAGCTTCCAGCCTTATTTTCTCATCTCTTTTAAAAACATTTGCTGCCCGAATCTTTAACATAGCTTTAATTTGAGATATCATCTCGGTTTCATCTATAGGTTTTGTTAAAAAGGCCTCGGCTCCTGCTTCTAACGCCTGTATTCTGTTTTGACGACTCTCTTTTAGAGCAGTGACGAAAACAACCGGAATATCCTCCAGTTTCGGGTCACTCTTAATTACTTTGCAAACCTCATAGCCATCCATACCAGGCATTAAAATATCCAGAAGAATGATATCCGGGATTACTCTCCTGGCAAGCTCCACCCCCTGCCTTCCGCTAAGGGCTGTATAAACCTCAATATCCGGAAATGCATCTGCAATAATAGCCTTAATACTTATAAGGTTATCCTGAATGTCGTCTATTGCTAAAATCTTGGCCATATCTTCTTTTTTGTATTATCTGCCCCTGCTCTTAACAAGCTCCGCTACTGCTTTTATAACTTGTTCCCTGCTCACATTTCCCTTACGAATGAGCTGATGAACATTATTGTACTTTAAAAATGAGAGCTCCTCTTTACTTAGGTACTTTGCAGTAAGAATAAGCACAGGGAGGTGAGATGTCTCCTCTTTCGCCCTAATACTCTTTAACACCTCAAATCCATCCATCTCCGGCATCATAAGATCCAGAATCATCACATCAGGAATCACTTGCGAGATTTGTTCAACTGCTTCTGCTCCGTTTGTAGCAACATCAATAGTGTAGCCCTCCCCCTCAAGCATATCTCTAATTTGTATTATACTGGCCTCTGTATCCTCTACCAGTAAAATTCTTGCAGATTCACAGTTTTTCAATGCCTGAGAGTTTTCAGATGTTTGTATCCCGGGAGAGCTCTCTCTCTCCGTTAACTCCCGATGATTATTTAACTCTTGAAGATTTAGCGGAATAACAACCGTAAAGATTGAGCCCTCTCCCTTTTTGCTCTCTACCGTGATATCACCTCCAACAAGATTTGCATATTTTTTTGCAATGGCTAGACCCAACCCCGACCCTGAGTGTCTCTTTGTATTACTGCTGTCTGCCTGGCGAAACTCATCAAAAATAATTGGGATATGCTCTTTATCGATACCTATGCCTGTATCACGAACCGAAAGAATTAAGTTCTCCTGGTTGGTTTGAACAGAGACCTCCACCTCTCCCTTGTCTGTGAATTTAACCGCATTAGAGATGAGATTTTGAAGAATATGGCGGCATTTAATATAATCACTATTAATCGAGAGGTTCTCCTGCCCGCTAACTGTGATTATAATCTCTTTCGGGCAGGCCTGCGGAGTTATCATCTCTGTCACCTCTGCAATTAATTCACTTAAGTTAAATTTCTGAACATTGATTTCGTCCCTTCCGGCTTCAATTTTTGCCAAATCCAGTATATCATTGATAAGATCTAAAAGTTGTTTACCGTTTCTTGTAATAATATCAAGGTACCCATACTCCTCTTTCTGAATTTTATCTTCCAACCTCCTGTTGAGAACACCGGAAAGAGCAATAATTGAGTTTAACGGGGTCCTGAGCTCGTGGCTCATATTGGAGAGAAAAGAAGTTTTAAGCCTGTTGGAGTTATCCAGTTGAATCTTTTGTATCTCAAGCTCTCTGTTTTGCTCGGTAAGCTCAGAGGTCATTGATTCCAACTCCCTCTTTTGAGCTTCAAGCTCTCTGTTTTGCTGCTCCAGCAACTGAGAGATTTTAATGTTTTTTCTGTATGCAAGAATACCGCTCATCCTTGCATTCAAAGTAGTGCTAACAGAATTAATCAAATCAATATCAAAGGGTGAAAAGTTATTTACCGTAGATAGCGAAATCACGGCAACAGTCAAATTTTCCACAATAACCGGAATTGTCAATATCTCATTAGGCTTGAACTGCCCATACACAGTAGAGAAGGTGAACCTGCACTCCGGGGAGATTGATTTAATATGGTGAATCTTTTTCGTTGAGAGCGCCGGCCCGAATTCACCCTCAAAGTTTACTGCAGAGAACGGTTGGCACCCTGTCTCATCCATACCAAGGCACTCGAAGCGCTCAAATTGGGATCTCTCCTCATTGAGTAGGTATAGTGCCCCCATTTGAGCACTGGTTAATTCGATAATATTGCTCAGCAGTTTATGGCAAAATTTATGGGCGTCTTCATATACAAGCATATCGCTTGCAAGTTTCGATGAACTCTTATTTAGGATTAACTCCTTCTCAATTGTGTCTGCTAGTTCATTATAAGATTTGGAGAGCTCTCCGAACTCGTTCTTTGAGCTATAGCTGCTGCGGGACCCTCTCTCTCCCTTTATAAATCGTTTTGATGAGCCGGTCAACTCTGTTAGTGGTCTTTTTATATTTCTAATCAGAAGATATACAATGGCTATAGTCAAGCTAAAAATGATGAGGACAACTACAATCAACTGTCTGTTGAGCGAATCATTAAGTTTGTTTGCATTTAGGAATAACTCGTCCGCTTTATTAGTGGAAAACCTATCAATAATGTCTATTTCTGACATTATTCTATCTACCTTCACTCCTCCGGCACCAACTCTCTTCGTTCTCTCCGTGGCTGCCTTTAAATCTTTCTCCCTGTAAAGACGAATTGTCTCCTCTCTTATAGATTTCCACTCTACAAGAGAGTTATACAGGGTATCCACATCTTGTGACGGGCCCAGGTAACGAGATTTTAAAACCTCAATTTTACTGAATGCATCTGCATCATACTTGTCTATCTCTGCTAAAATCTCTGCAGCTTCAAATTCATTCCCTGAGATAACCAGATCCTTCATACCTCTGTGGATAGATAGGACATCAGATTTTATTGCTCCTATTGCCCTGCGAACCTGAAGAGGGTGGTTGTACATCTTGCTAACCTCCTGTGCAATCCTATCTGTATGCATCCAGGCGGTCACCGAAAGTAAAATCCCGAAAAACAGTATTATTCCAAATCCTATTTTCAGTTGGGTGCCTATTTTAAAGTCGTATGTTTTCATAACTATTCTACTTATCTTTTTTAGTCATTTGAAATATTGCCGAATTTGGGAAAACCTCCGTAAATCCAAACTCAAGCATAAACGCCCTCTCTGTCTCTCCGGTAACCAAATAGGCATCTGCAGATATACATTTTGATATTTTTCTTATTATTGAGTTCCGGTAGAGTGGTTTGAAATAAAAAAGCAGATTGCTGCAAAAGACAATATCAAAGTCTCCGAAAATACTACTGGGAGGGCAATAGGCATCTTTAGAGAGAAGATCAAACTGAGAAACAAAAATCCTGTTTTTTATCTTCCTTGAAACTAAATAGTTATCCCCCTGTTTAATGAAATAATTATGGAGCCTTTTTAGATTTATATTACCTACCATATCGGTTGAATAGACCCCTTTTTCTGCTTTTTCTACCTGCTCCGGGTCTATATCTGTAGCAATAATCCTATACGACAACACAGAGGTTGATGTAGCTATTAACTCTTCACACAGAATTGCCAGTGAGTATGCCTCTTGCCCTGAAGCACACGCTGCAGACCAAATTCTTATCTCTTTTTGTTTGAGTCTGTTTTTAAAACTAAATAGTGCAGGGAGCACGAGCTTCTCAAGATATGCGAAGGTTAATGAGTTTCTAAAAAACTCACTATAACAAACGGTAAGGGATCCATTTAATGCAAGACACTCCTCTTTGCTGGAGATTAAAAGTGACAAATACTCTCTTTTTGAATGGACTCCTAATGTTATTATTCTCTTTTCTATTGATTTTAACAGAAAAGAGTCATCATATTTTGATATATCTTCACCCGATTCCCGAAGCACATAAGATACTACTTCACTCAAAAGAGACTCCATAAGATTATTTATTGAGCTTATAAGTCATAATATTTCCGGAACTAATATTTCTGTGAAATACAATTCAAGTAAATATAGGCAATAATATTATATTCTAACACTCTATTTAAAACAACTTCCACAAAATTTTATAACTCTTTCTGTTGAGGAGCAACAGTTAGAAAGTGCAAATTATTGAAAAAATAGAGCTAATATTGTAGATAATTTCTTACTGAATGTGTTTATAAAACCATTTTTCAACTATCGCATCTTTATTTGGGTGCTTCTGGCTCTTGCCATAATAATGGGCGGAGTATCACTGGTTGTTGCCTATACATACAATCTGCAAAAAGAGACTGAGAGGTATATTGAGCAATCCAGGAGCAGCGTTAATGTGGCGAAAGAGATGGAGGGTGAGCTTGCATCAATAAAAGAGCTAACCTCCAACTATCTGATGAATAAATCTAACCGATGGCTGGATTCACTTAAAACCCGTCAGTCAAAATTTCTTACTCACCTGGAGCGGGCTAGATCCAGAGCAAATACACCCGAAGAGATTCTTCTTATTCAGCAGATATCTGCACTATTTTCTAATTATGAGCAGAATATCTTGATTGCCGTTTCAAATCTAAGAATAGGAGAGAGCGGCAAAGCCAATGCCCTTTTATTACACTCGGTAGAAAATCTGTTAGTGACTATACAGCAAAAAAGCAATGAGTTTATAACCTTCAACCTTAAGGCAGAGGTATTCCACGAATCTGTAATAAGCCGCACCAATGTTATAATATTGAGGATACTAATATTTCTGGGCTTTGGCGGTATTGCTGCCGGCTTTCTGCTGGGGTGGCTTATTTGGAGAATGCTCTTTGCTCCTATTACTCAATTGATACTTAAAGTGAGAGGGGTTTCCGGAGAAGCTGTTTTTGAGCAGCTTAAACTACCGCGCGGGGGAGAGTTGGACGAACTTGGCGAAAGGATAAAGGACTTGATAGACAGGATTAACAGAGCAAATGAAGATCTCTCCAGAAACAAAGAGCTGCTGCAATACTCCAACAAATTCGCAAATCTTGGCAAGATTGCTCCCACAATTGCTCACGAAATACGAAACCCTCTCGCAGCTATAAAGATGCTTGTATACTCTATAAGAGAGGAGGCCAATCTACCCGAAGCCATAAAGGAAGATTTTGACATTATCTCTCGTGAAATTGACCGAATCGATAATTTTACCAAAGATTTTCTCAGATTTGCCAAGCCTGCAGATCCTGTCCTGAGTGATATTAACCCTACAGAACCCCTTAACGAGGTAATTAAACTCCTTACCCCACGGTTAGCTAAAAACAGTATTACTGTTGTTAACAACACATTAAAATCTAAATGGATTGTAATGGCAGATTCCGGTCATCTTAAGCAGGTCTATATGAACATTATCCTCAATGCTTTGGAAGTGATGCCACAAGGGGGAGAGCTTGTTATTGATGCAGAGGTGGTAACAGATAGCGATCTTCTAAATCCCGGGAAAAGACGAAAATATCTTAGACTGGAGTTTGCAGATACGGGACCTGGTATCCCTGAAGCTATTATGAAAACTCTCTTTGAGCCGTTTATAAAAGGCAGCGATATGGGAGTCGGGATTGGACTCTCTATATCGCAAAGCATAGCAAACTCTCACAACGGGTGGATTCGGGCAGAGAACAAACCCAACGGAGCAGGAGCAATATTCCGCTTCTATTTGCCGATTATTAATTAACATCTTTGATTAAATATTTATAACCAACTAATTAACTCTTTATGTATAAGTTGCTAATTGTAGATGATGAGCAAAGCGTAAGATACTCTTTCAAAAAGCTTTTTAACTCCTCTAACTATACATTTAATGAAGCAAGTAATGCCGATGAGGCTATTGCCTCTTTTAAAAAAGAGAGGCCGAGCCTGGTTATCCTGGATATAGAGATGCCCGGAAGAGACGGAATTCAAGTTCTGAAAGAGCTCAAGGAGTTATCTCCAACTCTCGTATGTTTCCGGGCCAGTTGTAATCAAGTAGCTGTTTCATTGAATCCGGGTGTAGAGATATTGTCTCTCCTTTTGTTCCCGAGGAGTGTCTCCTAAGAAAGTGACGGGTTAATAACGGAATATCCTCCTTTC
>Ga0351876_1002_pt1 | contig 105002 bp, 96 predicted proteins | sample BONcelFGM3001C15_FD_206774 | JGI IMG/M metagenome (GOLD analysis project Ga0351876, IMG submission 206774) | Enriched cells from coal bed in the Powder River Basin, Montana, United States - BONCAT cells FGM rep3 HSBNCT.FGM.300.1.C15 ...
CCGCGGCTTGCTTTTTTCACATCAAAGTCCGCGGCCTGGATGAGGCGCAGCAGAATGTTCTCCACGTCTTCACCCACGTACCCGGCTTCGGTGAGGCTGGTGGCGTCGGCAATGGCGAACGGGACTTCGAGCATTTTGGCCAGGGTCTGGGCGAGCAGGGTTTTGCCTGTGCCCGTGGGTCCCAGGAGCAGAATGTTGCTTTTCTGGATTTCCACATCGTCCGAACTGTTTTCCTGTGCGTTGATACGCTTGTAGTGATTGTAAACGGCCACGGAGAGCACTTTCTTGGCGTGGTCCTGGCCGATAACGTACTGGCACAGGAAATTTTTAATTTCGCTGGGCTTGGGTACGGACTGGATTTCCACATCGTAATCCGTGGACTTATATAGTTCCTCTTCAATAATCTCATTGCAGAGGTCAATGCATTCTTCGCAGATGTATACGCCCGGCCCGGCCACAAGCTTTTTCACCTGGTCCTGGCTTTTTCCGCAAAAGGAGCATCGCAGTTTGCTTTTGTCGTCAGTAAATTTGAACATTCTCAGTCCTCTCGTTGCTCTGTTGCCGTGCAGTGATCCCTGTGCGGGTTGCGCTTATTCATAATATCACGCAACCCCGGATTTTTTTTCATGCCGCATTACATGATCACATTATAAGAGGTTGTAACATGGATGCGGCGAAAAGAGTTCACTATTTTCATTTTAGTGAGTTCCCGGGAAGCGTCCATGGATTGGAATATATTTTTCAATGACAGGGCGAGACCTGATTGGATGGCTGGTGCCAAGGCCCGCAGGCGGCGCAAGCGCCGCCTGCAGCGTCAGCGCATGGTTGCAGAAATAACTTGATCGATGAGTCCGTATTCCTTGGCGTCTTCGGGCGACATGAAGAAGTCGCGGTCGGAATCGTGTGCGATTTTTTCAATGGACTGGCCCGTGTGGTGGGCGATGATTTCGTTGAGTGTGGATCTGATTTTGAGAATTTCCCTGGCGTGGATGTCGATGTCCGAAGCCTGGCCCTGGAATCCGCCCATGGGCTGGTGGATCAGGATGCGTGAGTGGGGCAGGGCGTAGCGCTTGTCCTTGGTGCCTGCGCACAGCAGAACCGCACCCATGCTGGAAGCCTGTCCGATGCAGATTGTGGAGATGTCGGGCTTGACAATCTGCATGGCGTCGTAAATGGCCAGGCCGGCCGTGACGGAGCCGCCGGGCGAATTGATATAAATGTTAATTTCTTTGTTAGCGTCTTCTTTTTCCAGGAAGAGCAACTGGGCGATGATCACGTCCGCCATGCGGTCTTCCACGGCGCCGCCTACAAATATGATGCGATCTTTGAGCAGTCGGGAGAAAATATCGTAGGATCGTTCGCCCCGGCTGGTTTGTTCGATGACAAAGGGAACAAGTGTCATTCTTTGTCTTCTCCTTCCTTGGCGCTTGTGTCTTGCGCGGTTTCTTCGTCAGGCGCCTGCGTTTCGGCGTCAGGCGCCGTCTGGTTTTCCCACTGTTCCTTGAAGCGTGCGCGCGAAGCGAGGAAGTTCGAGACCTTAGAGTCCTTGAGCTGAGTGCGGACTTCGTCCATGAAATCGCGGTCCTTGGCGATTTTCTTGATCTGGCTCTTGTTCAATCCGTTTTGTCCTGCGTACTGAGCCAGGGCCATGGACAATTCTTCGGCAGTGATTTCCATGCTCTCGCGAACAAAAATCTCATTAAATATAAATTGTTTCTTTAAATTGGCTTTGGCAACCTGTTCTTCATCCTGGCGCAGCTTTTCTTCGGTCAGGTCTTTGGCGGCCAGCACTTCTTCAAAAGAGGGCCCATCGGGATTTTGTTCAATCATGTTGCGCAGCTTTTCCATGCGGGTTTCCACTTCGTCGTCCACCAGTTTCTGGGGAATTTCGAGGTTGGTTTTTTCCAGAATCATGGACATGACGCGGTTGCGCAGTGCTTCATCCCGAATCTGACGCTTGTAAGCCGTGATGTTGCGCTCCACGCCTTTGCGCAGTTCTTCTTCAGTTTTGTAGCGGCCCAGAGACTTGAGGAATTCCGCATCGATTTCGGGCAGCTTGCGCTCTTCAATTTTCTTGATCTTGATTTCGACTTTGATGTTTTTCCCGGCCAACTCCGTGTTCTGGTAATTGTCGGGATACTTGACCACGAAGTCTTTTTCTTCGTCGCAGTTTGAGCCGGTGATTTTTTCTTCAATTTCGGGCAGGATTTCCTGGTCGCCGAGGTGGATGGACACATCCTGGGCCTCGTCGAAAACTGTATCAGGCTCTTTGCCAGCGATATCAACGATGGTTAGTTTGTAATCGAGAGTGACGCGGTCATTTTCCTGCGCCGGGCGCGCTGCCACTTCTTCATGCGTGGCCTTTTTCTTGCGCATATTGAGAATGGTTTCTTCAATTTCTCCATCGCCCGGTTCAACTTTTTCAGACATATCAAGATCGAATTGCGAGTAGTCGGCCACTTCAAATTCCGGAAGGACTTCAACTTTGGCGCAGACAATCATGTCCTTGCCTTCTTCCACTGTGGGCCAGGGATCGAATTCCGGGGAGTCCGTGGGGATGATGGTCAATTCCTGGATGGCATCGGAGTAGATTTCCGGAAGCAGTTCCTGAAGGAGCTGGGCGTGGAGGCTTTCGAGCCCGAACATGCTGTTCAGGATGTGCCTGGGCACTTTGCCTTTGCGGAATCCCGCGATTTTTTGGGAATTGGCTATGCGCGAATAGATGCTTTGCAGCGCAGAATCAATACGTTCTGCGGGAACCGTGATTTCGATTTCCGCTTTGTTGTCTTCCCGTGAAAGAAGTTTTGCATCAGCCATGTCTCAACAGCCTTTCTTGTACATCGAACGTCGCTTATGGGCACCGTTCATGGGAAATGTGGGGGGCGTGTGATGTGTTGCGAATTAGAAAACGGATGAAAGTGATGTAATAGTGTCGTGTGTGTCAATTGAGGAACGGACACCCGTTTCTGCCCCAAAAAAGTCTCGAACAAAAAAAGCGGGAGACGGGATTTGAACCCGCGACCCCCACCTTGGCAAGGTGGTGCTCTACCACTGAGCTACTCCCGCAAGTCGTACCATTATTACCTGTCAAATTTCTGCTTTCTTGTTCAGACCCGGGCGGACGGCGCCCGCTATGGGCGAGGAGAGACTTGAACTCTCACGGGTGTCCCCACCAGAACCTAAATCTGGCGCGTCTGCCGATTCCGCCACTCGCCCGAGTTCGGTTCCTCCCCGCAAGTGGGTCGTATAGGGATCGAACCTATGACCTTGGGATTAAGAGTCCCCTGCTCTACCAGCTGAGCTAACGACCCGTGCGCGATCCCTTCCATCACAGCTTGGTGCTGCAAGTGCAGGGAACATGCAGCCGAAATGCTATCGGCCACAGTGTCTATTATAAAAACTTTTTTTACTTTGTCTTCCTCCTGTTTCAGAAACTTCAGGATATAAAAATATATCCATCAAGTATCCGATGATCAAGAAAATTTCTTGAAATTATTTCAGAATGTCCTTGAGAGCCTTGCTGGGGCGGAAGGCTGGCGCCTTGGTTTCGGGGATCTGGATTTTCTCGCCGGTCTTAGGATTGATGCCCATGCGAGCCGCGCGGGTTTTGACTTTGAATGCGCCGAATCCGCCGATGTTGATCTCTTCATCCTGCTTGAGGCAGTCGGTAATGGTCCCGAATATGATTTCCACGGCCAGACCGGCCTCTTTTTTTGATATGTTCATTTTATTTGCCAGCACGTCTATGAGTTGGAGTTTGTTCACTTCCACACCTCCCGAAATTTATCGCCAATATTCCTTTCAGGGCGATCACAATCTTGCGTATTATATCTAAAAAACACTTTGGAAACAAGATTTTTAAAAAATATCAGGTAATCGCACAAGGCTTTCATTTTGAAGGTGAGGAGCGCGTTTTTGTGATGGCATGTGACGCATGTCACAGAACTGCAATTTCCACGCATCCGGGTCCGCTGTGCGTGCCAATCACGGGGCCGATTTCGCAGGTGAAGATTTTAATGGCGCCGAATTTTGCTCTAAGCATAGCTTCTGCTTTTTTGCATTCCTCGGGCGCAAGGGCGTGGCCAACCACGGCTGTGGTGGGTTTGATAGGAAGTGAAGACAGGTGGTCCATGACTTTCTGAAATGCTTTTTTCGTGCTGCGTGCGCGCGAGGCCGAGGCAATGACACCGTCCTTAATGGTGAGGATGGGTTTGACGTTGAGCATGCCGCCTATCATCTGTCCGGCCAGGCTGAGGCGCCCGCCGCGCTGCAGGTATTCCAGTGTGTCGACCACGAAAAACATTTTCAGCTTGCGGATGGAGTCCTCGATCAGTTTGAGAATTTCCTCTTTGCCGGCGCCCCGCGCCGCGGCCTGCGCGGCGGCATGCACGAGCAGAAATAACCCTGCCGACACCTGCTTGGAGTCTATGGGGATGACGTCAACGCCGGATATCTCAGCCGCCGCGGTTTTGGCGGACTGGTAGGTGCCGCTCAGGTTTTCGGACAGGTGGATGGAAATGATGACGTCGTGGGTTTTGGCAATGTCTTCGTAAAGCAATTTGAAATCGCCCGGGGAGGGCATGGATGTTGCAGGCAGGATTTTGGAGCGCGCCAGGCGGTTGAAAAACGCCGTGCTGTCCATGTCCACGCGATCTTTGAATGTATCATCCCCGAAGCGTACGTTGAGGGGGACCACGGACACGTTCAAATCCCAGACCATAGGGTCGGGCATATCCGATGTGCTGTCTGTGACAATCTTTATGCGGGCCAGAATGGATGGCTCCTATTCTACGGAATTGGTTCTTCGATTGACGGCTGCGGCGAAATACCCGGCGCCGAAACCATTATCTATATTAACAACTGCAACGCCGGGAGCGCAAGTGTTAAGCATGCCGAGCAGAGCGGCCAGGCCTCCGAAGGATGCGCCGTAGCCCACGCTTGTGGGCACGGCAATGACCGGAGCGCTGACCATGCCGCCGACCACGCTGGCGAGGGCGCCTTCCATGCCCGCGGCCACCACAATGGCGCCGGCCTTCTGCAGGATGCCTGTGTGTTCCAGGAGGCGGTGGATGCCGGCCACGCCGGCGTCGTAAATCCGCTCCACGGGGCTGCCCATGAATTCGGCGGTGACTGCGGCTTCTTCGGCCACGGGCATGTCGCTTGTGCCCGCGGATACTACGGCCACGGGATTGAGCGCCGGCTTCGGGGGATCAAAGATAAAAGTGACACAGCGCGCGCGCGCGTGGTGGGTGGCGTTTTCTGGGGCGATGGCTGTGATGTCCGGGGCAAGATCCGCGGGTACGCGCGTGAGGAGCAGGTTTTCGCGCGCGGAGGCAACGGCGCGCGCGATGTCAAGGATGTGCTCGGGCGCCTTGCCCTGGCAGTAAATGGCTTCGGGATATCCTTTGCGCATGGAGCGGTGGTGATCGATTTTCGCGAAATCCAGATCTTCGTAAGGCAGGTTGCGCAACGCGTGCATGGCCTGGTCCACAGACACATCTCCGCTGCGCAACTGTTCCAGGAGTTTTCTGGTTCGTTCGGGATTCATGGTTTGCGGTTGTCTCCGAGGCTGTTCACTTCGTCGAAGCTGCCAGAGCGGTATCCCTGCAGGTCCAGGGTCACATAATGGTATCCGAGCTTTTTGAATGCGTCAACAATGCCGGCGCGCACGGACAGGCGGGCGAGCATGGATATTTTTGCCGGGGGCGCCTCGATGCGGGCGGTGTCGCCATGGTCGCGCACACGCATTTGACGCAGCCCGGCCCGCCGCAAAATATTTTCGGCTTCTTCGATGCGTTTGAGGATTTGTTCATGGAGCGGCGTTTCATAGGGCACGCGTGTTGCGAGGCATGTGTGGGAGGGTTCATCCCAGTTTGCAAGTTCGAGAATGCGGGCTGCTTCGCGCACATCTTTTTTTGTGAATCCGGCCTGGCGCAGGGGGTGGAGCACGCCCATTTCCGCAGCGGCTTTTTCTCCGGGGCGGAACACGCATTCATCATCTATGATGGCGCCGTCCGCCACATGGGGCAGGCCGCGCGCGGCGGCGATTTCAAACATGGATTCAAACCGCTCTTTTTTGCAAATGTAGCAGCGGTCCGGCGTGTTGCGCACATAGCCCGGAATTTTGAACTCATTGCTTTTAATGATGACATGCCCGGCGCCCCACTCCCGGGCAAGCTGTTTGCAGATGTCGAGTTCGCGTTGTGTGAAGGTGGCGGATGTTGCGGTGAGAAGCAGGGCGTTATTTCCGAGTTGTTCCACGGCTATGCAGGCGAGCAGGGTGCTGTCCACACCCCCGGAAAATGCCACGGCCACACCCTTCATATCTCTGAGGATGGATCGCAGGCTTTCAATTTTTTCAAGGATGTGTTTTTTAGTCATTGCAGCACCCGCATGGTGTCAGACCATGAATCCTGTGAATTCGCCGTAACATTCGGAAGGCTCTGATTTTATTATAGGGCTTCAGCCGTCTTTTTGCAGGGATTCGAGGGGCGGGATGTCGTTAAGGCTGGACGCGCCGATGAAGCGGAGGAATTCGTCGGTTGTGGAAAAAATGAAGGGGCGGCCCGCGGCATCGGATTTTCCGCTGATGCGGATGAGTCCTTTATCCATGAGTGAATTAACAACGCCTTGAGAGTTCACGCCGCGGATGGCTTCAATTTCAGCGCGGGTGATGGGTTGCCGGTAGGCGATGATGGCCATGGTTTCCAGGGCCGCGCGGGAGATGCGCATTTTTTCAATGTTGGCGAAGAAGAATTTGAGGTCTTCGATGAATTCGCGGCGGGTGGCGAGTTCCATGCCCGCGGCTGTTTCGAGGAGTTCCAGGCCGGTGCCGTTGCACTGTTCTTTAAGCCGGCCCACACACTGGTCCAGAATATCCTTGTCCACATGAAAGTGGAGCTGGATGTCCTCTCGTTTCACAGGTGCGGGGGAAAGGAAGAGGATGCATTGCACAAGGTTGGTCAGGTAGTCTCTGTTCATTGCGTCACCGCCCCGGATTGGTCCTTTTCTTTGACGGTCATAATGATATCACTGTAAGGCACTTTCTGGTAGGCGTGGATGCGACCCTGGTTGACCAGGTAGATGATGGCGAGGAACGTGAGCACGGCCTCGGTTCTGGGTGTGGCGCGGGACACGATGTCGGTGAAAGCGGTGTTGTTTCCCCTGCGCTGGATGATGAATTCAAACACTTCGGAAATGCGCTGGTTGAGCAGATACGTGTCGTCGACTCTGACATGGTAGGTGCGGTCTTCGGAGGCGCGGCGCAGCACCTGGTTCATGACCAGGAGCAGGTCAAACGCCGTGACCTCGTCCACGTAGGTGACTTCGTCGAGAAAGCTCGGCGCGCCCTGGGCGCGCGTCTGCGATGCGCGGAGGCGTTCCTTCATGGCTTCGCTGCGCAGTTTGAAGTGTTCGGCGGCTTCCCGGAAGATTTCGTAAAGCGCCAGCAGGCGTTCGCGCACCTGCGTGGGTTCTTCTTCTTCTTCCTCGGCGTCGATTTCAATGTCGTCAAGTTCGGGCTCGTCGAGGGGATCCTGCCAGGGGAGCAGGGCGCGGGATTTCACGAACATGAGGCCGGCCATGGCCGTGCAGGGTGTGAAGTCGTACGTTTCGGATTCCAGCATGATGTGCGCCACCTGCTGGGCCAGCGGAGCCAGGCGCACGTCGAGGATATTGATTTCATAGCGGCGCACACGCTCAATGAGCACCTGCAAAGTGCCCTGGTACTCGGGGGATGAGAGCGTTATTTCGTAGCGCATCAGTCGTCGGCGATCAGAGATCCGAGTGTGGTTTTTTCGCGCACTTCCTGCATTGTGGCGCGGGCTACCTCGCGCGCGGCTTTGTTGCCGTCGCGCAGGATATCCTTGACTTTGTTGATGTCCGCGGCCAGTTGTTCCCGCTTTTCGCGGAACGGCGCCAGCCACTCCGTGAGCACATCGGCCAGTTCCTGCTTGCACTCGTAGCAGGACCATGTCCCGGCTTTGCAGCCCTGTTCAATTTCCGGGATGCGGTCTTTGTTATTATTGTACAACTGTTGGAAAGTGAACACATTGCATTCATCGGGATGCCCGGGGTCGTTCTTGCGCGGCCGCTTGGGGTCCGTGATCATGGTCATGACTTTTTTGCGGATTTCTTCCGGCGTATCGGACATCACGATGTGGTTGCCGATACTTTTGCTCATCTTGCGTCGGTCCGCGCCCAAAATGCGGGGCGTCTGTGTGAGCTGGGCCTGGGGCTCGGGGAACACCTTGCCGTAGAGTTTGTTGAAGCGGCGCACCACTTCACGCGAGATTTCCAGGTGCGGCACCTGGTCTTCACCCACGGGCACGAAATCGGCTTTGTAGATGATGATGTCCGCGGCCTGGAGCACAGGGTATCCGAGCATGCCGTAGGACAGGCCCTTGCGTTCGTCGTCGTCGCGGAACTGTTCTTTAAAAGTGGGGCAGCGTTCGAGCCAGCCGAGCGGTGTGGCCATGCTGAGCAGCAGGTGCAGTTCGGCGTGCTCGCGCACGTGGGACTGGATAAAGAAGGTGCATTTTTCGGGGTCGAGCCCGGCGGCCATCCAGTCCACAACCATGTCCAGGGTGTCGGCGTGGATGTGCTTGGCGTCGGGGTTATTGGTGAGGGCGTGCCAGTCGGCCACCATGTGGAAGCTGTCGAATTGACCCTGGAGCTCAACCCAGTTTTTGAGGGCGCCTTCATAGTTGCCCAAGTGGATGCGGCCGGTGGGCCTCATGCCGCTGAGAATACGTTTTTTCTTGTTTGCCATGTTTCAAAGACTCCATTGTCTTTTCATTGTTACGTGATGATTATATTCACTTTGTGCTTAAAGGCCAACGCGGCTGCGCGCGCGGCGCGGCGGCATGAACCCCGTGCGCTTCATATGAGTATGAGAATTCCGATTCGCAGGATGTGCAGGACCGGGCTGAATATCATGCCGATAATGTCGGTCATGATAAGAAACAGGATGATGAACATTCCGTAAGGTTCGATGCGCTCGAACGCCATGGCCTGCTCGCGCGGCAGAAGCATCATAAGCACTTTGGACCCGTCCAGGGGCGGCACCGGGAGCAGGTTGAAAACAACGAGCACCAGGTTCAGCACCATGAACATATACATGAGCCACGCGAGGTAATAGGAAAGGCCGGGACCCTCGGGCCTCATGTAATTGACGACCCAGTAGACTTCCTGCCCGCTGACGAGACCGGAGATGAGCAGGATTTTCAGAATCACGGCGCCGATTACAACGAGCCCCAGATTTGCCACAACGCCTGCCAGGGATACTCGGATGATGCCCGCGCGATATTCCTTGAACAGCAGGGGATTGATTGGCACGGGTTTGGCCCATCCGAAAACGAAAGGGGAGAACAGGGCCGTAATTGCAAATACGGCGGTGCCAATGGGATCGAGGTGATCCACGGGATTGAGTGATAGGCGGCCGGCATATTTGGCGGTCAGGTCGCCTTGCCGGAAAGCCACATAGCCATGGGCGTATTCATGCGCCATCACGGCGATCATGAATAATGGGAAGAACACGACTAAGAAAATGATTTTTTCTGGACTGGGCATGCGTATCGGAAATCAGTCCCAGGCGTTGAGCAGCTTGCGCGCCAGGGCGAGTTCCTGCCTCCTGTTTTTGACATTGCCTTGAATTTTGCTGCGGCGCACCTCGCGGAGCACTTTTGCGAAAATGGGCGAGGGCTCGTGCCCCATGCCCAGCAAATCGCTGCCGTTGATTTCAAGTTTGATGGCCCGTGTTGAGTGAACAAATCGGGCCACGCGCTCGCGGCCTTGATTTTCTGCCGCGGCCGCGTAGAGGTATACCAGGACTTCATCCTCTGCGCCTGCGAGGAGGTTCTCGACTTCGGCCGGCCCGGTTTCTGGATCTTCGAGTGGCGCGCGCGCATCAAGCGAGTAAAACAGCGGGTTGAGAAGGGGGGCCGCCTGCTTGCGCGAAAGGGCGATGCGCCGGGCCAGGTTCAGAAGTGTTTCATCACCGGCGCCGTGGCACGCGGCCATGAGGTATACAACCCATTCCTGTGGGGCGAGCGGATTGTCGCCCGCGCACAGGGCGTCAAGCGCCGCGCGCACCGTGTCATCCGGATCCAGAAGCGCGGTGTGCAGTCCCAACCCCGGGGCCAGGGCGCCGCTGTCAATGTTCAGGCCGTTCAGTTCATTAATTATAGAAACGCGCGCGGGATCTTCAAAACAGGCTGTGATTTCCTTGCGCAGGCGTGCGCCGGACAACCGGTGCAGGATCTCTGCATCCAGGGCCGAGTGAAGCAGGGTATTCGTTTCATACTCGAACCCGAAATCGAACCGGTGCTGAAACCGGATGCCGCGGAAAATGCGGGTGGGGTCGTCCATGAAGCTGTCGGGGTGCAGCACGCGGAGCAGGCCCTGTTCCAGGTCGTCTGCGCCGCCGTGCGGGTCCACGAGTTCCCCGGGTTGTTCTGAAGCAACGGATGCGGCCAAGGCGTTGATGGTGAAATCGCGGCGTGCGAGATCCTGGAGGATGGTGTCCGCGGCCTGCACGCGCGGCAGTGCGCCGGGATTTTTATAGGTTTCCGTGCGGGCTGTGGCAAGGTCCACGCTTGCGCCGTTTTCAAACGACAGGGTGGCTGTGCCGAATTGTTTATGCATGGACAGGGCGGCGCGCAATTCCATGGATGCGGCATGGGCCAGGGCAATGGCGTCGCCTTCAACGACGAGGTCCAGGTCCGGCGTTTGCATGGAGCGGCCCATGAGCAGATCGCGCACGGCGCCGCCCACGAGGTACAGGCCAGTGTTTTTGCGCCGGGCCAGATGTCCCAGATTGACGAGAATACGCGCTTGCCCGGGCGGCAGCGCTGTTTGTAAGCGATCCCACAGGTTCATTGTTTTTGGAGTGCATACTCGATTTTATTGACGTCGTTGACTTCCATAAGGACGTCTTCGGTGTAAGAATCCACGATTTGCTTGTAGAACACTTCATCGTACTCGGCGGAGTGCGGCATTCCGGCTTTGATGTTGAAGTCCACAGTGCCTGTGCGGCTGTAAGAGAGGATAGCAAAAATTGGCACGCCTTCCTGTTGGATGACTTCTTCATATGCGGCGTTCACGCTGAGACGCGCGCATTTGGATTTGCCGCATTTTACTTTTTCGAGATAGGTGTACTTCACGGGCAGTGATTTTTCATAATCCAGCGGGAAATACTGCCCCTCTCCGGCCAGGGATTTTTTAATGGCAATGGTTCTGTGCACCTCGTGGAACTGCTGGCTGGTCCACGTGTCGCCCGGCTTGATTCTTCGTTTGGGAAGATCGAAAAACAGATCGTACATGGAAAACGTATTGTTTTGCATTTTACGTTCCATGATGTTCCCCTGGGCCGTGAGCAGGATTTGTTCCTGTCCCAGATTTTTATCTTTGTAGACTGTGCTCCGTCCCGTCAGGGTGGGGGTGGTGACTTTCATCCATACATTGCCGGAACGCTCCATGTATGGGTCCACAATGATGTTAATGGTTCCAGCCGGGGTGTCTTCGAAATAGGGGTTGCCCTGTCCATCCGTGCCGCCGTTGTACACGGTGCGCTGGTAGACGAGTGGCGCGCGCGTTTTGGTGTTATACCTCAGCCGCGGCTTGCACCCTGCGGCCAGGAGGATCGCCGGGAGCATAAATGCGAGCAGGGCGAAACGTAACCGGCGAGAGCCGGTGTTCATGGTCAATCGCTCCCTTCGGGCACATCTTTTTTGTAAAGGTCCGCGTAGGTTTCCCGTTCCATGATGAGCCGGGCCTTCCCTTTTGAGACCGCGACCATGGCAGGGCGCGGAAATTTATTGTAATTGCTGCTCATTGCGTAGTTGTATGCGCCGGTGGAAAGCACGGCCAGGATGTCGCCGTATTGCGGGTCCGGCAGGGGCAGTGCTTGAAACAGGGTGTCGGTTTCGCAGTGGCGGCCGCACACGCGGAATGATTTCATGCGGCCTTTGGCCTGTGCCTTGTTGGCGAGCAGCCCGTCGTAGGTGGCGCCATACAGGCCCGGGCGCACATTGTCTGACAAACCGCCGTCCACGGTCACATAGTCGCGGATGCCGGGGATGTGCTTCACGGGTCCCACGGTGTACAGGGTAATGCCCGCGGGGCCGGCCACGGAGCGGCCCGGCTCCAGGATGATGCGTGGAACGTCCAGGCCGAAATCCTTTGTCATCTGCTTGACCGTGCCGCAGACCTGGCTGGCGAACTGGGCGGGGGTGGGCATGGGGTGTTGGGAATCATAGCGCACGGGCAGGCCGCCGCCGATGTTTAACTCCCGAACCGTTGCATTCAGGTCGCGGTGAAGCACGTGCAGGAAATTCATGGCGCGCTCCGCGGCCACGCGGAACGGCACGGGGTCCAGAATCTGTGAGCCGATGTGGTAGTGGACCCCCATGAAATCGAGGTTTTTCTTTTTCATGATGCGCCGCACGGCTTCGAGGGCGTCTCCGTTTTCAAGGGGCAGGCCGAACTTGGAGTCCAGCATCCCGACTTTGAGCAACTCGAAGGTATGCGCTTCCACGCCGGGGTTCACGCGCACCTGCACGCGCGCCTTGACTTTCAGCTTGCGCGCCACTTTGTCCAGGATTTCAATTTCTTCAAACGAGTCGATGACAATGCGGCCGACCTTGTGTTCGAGGGCGAAGGCCAGGTCTTCTTGTTTTTTGAAGTTGCCGTGCAGAATCGTATTTTCGGGCTTGCATCCGGCCTTGAGCGCGCCGAACAGTTCCCCCGGGGAGGATGCGTCCAGGCCCAGGCCTTCCTGCACGGCCACGCGCATGAGGGCCACTACCGGGAGCGCTTTTGTTGAAAAACTGATGTGTGCGTTTGGGCAGTGCTTTTCAAACGCCGCGCGCTGCGTGCGGCACATATCTCTGAAAATATCTTCGCTGATCACATAAAGCGGGGTGCCGAATGTTTTTGCAAGGCGCACACAGTCTGCGCCGCTGAATTTCAGATTCCCGTTATTGCCGATGCACAGGCCCGGGTACTTCTCGACCTTGACTTTCACTGGCAATTCTCCTTTCCATCCATTCCAGGTTGATGACAATAGAGCCGGCGAGAATATCGTGGAATCCGCGCTTGAACTTGCCGACGAAAGTGATGAGCGCGCCTGATGCGAGTATCAGGAACACAAGCACGGAAATGGCGCGGAGCAGGATTGCCATTCCTGCGCCAAGGGATTCCGCGCCGCCGATGCGCCGCGCCAGGGAGATCATGTTGAACAGGTTCTGCATGAGCCAGAACCCGACAAAAGCCCATATGAGCGCGGTGAGGAACCCGACCCAGCGCCATGCAGCGCCCAACAGCGTAAGGGGGCGGCCGTCCGTGTGCCGGACATTCAAACCCAGCGCGTGCTTGCCCAGGGTGCGTCCCCAACGATAGTGGGCTCCAATATAATATATGGATCCTGTGAAAAGCAAGCTGACGTAGTAGCTGACCGGGAATGTGAGGCCATGCACCTCGGGCATAAGCTTGATGGACACGGCCCAGAAGAGAAACGTCATGGGCACGGATCCGAGCATGATAGCCAGGCCGTCAAGGGATACCGCTGCAATGCGGCGCAGTTCCTTGTTCCACAGGGGTTTGCGCAGGCTGGCGCGCGCCGATTGCATCGCCGCTTTGCCGGGTTTGATTTGTTGCGCGGAGCGGGACAGCCTGGCCCTGGCGCCTGTGGGCCGGCACACGCCGCAATGGGGCCGGCCGTTTTCGAGTCTTTCGCATTGCGGGCACAGGGGTTTGCCGCATCGAATGCAGTAGGAAACAGCCTTGTACTCCGGATGCTCCGCGCACATGTTGCCCGGAGCAAAGGTGGGTTGAGTGGTGTGTGGCTGCGTCGCCATTGCGGGCACAAGGGGTGCGCCCTGTTCGCGTACGGGAGACTTGGTGTGATCCGGGCGGGCTTTGTGCTGCGCCGTGCGCGCAGCGTCGAGCGTGTCTTCAATATGGGGCAGGATGTCTTTGCAGAATGCGCGTGCGAAATCTCCGGCAGTGGCGAAGCGGTAGGCAGGTTCGCGCGATAGAGCCCGCATCACGGCTTTTTCCACATCTTCGGCCACTTCGGGCAGCATATTGCGAAGCCGCACGGGCGGCGCTGAGAATTTTTGTTCACCGTCTTGAAACGGCTGCTTGCCGGTCAGCATGACGTAGGTGAGAAAGCCCAGCACAAAGATGTCCGAGGAGGCGGTGTAGGGCAGGCCCGCGGCCTGTTCGGGTGAAACGATGGTGTGCGCCCCGGCTTGTTCCGGATAAATAAACTCGGGCTTGAGGATTCCGAAATCCGTGAATATGGGTGTCAGAGATCCTTTCCAGAGGATGATGTTGTCGGGCTTGATATTTCTGTGAATGTACCCTTTGGCGTGGATGTGGTTCAGAGCCGCGGCAAGCTCCGCCACAATTGCGGCTGTTTCCTCAATTGTGAGCGTGCCGTGTTTTTGCATGTATTGTGACAAAGGGCGGCCTTCAATGAAATTTGTGGTGGCGAAGAGTATGCCCTGGTCCTGGCCGGCCTCGATTATGGAGTTGATTCCAGGGTGTGTGAGGCGTGCGCAATCCTGAGCCGCGGCCAGAAAATGTTCTGTGAAATCCGGGTGGCTTTCCAGCACCGCGGGCAGCACGGTTTTCACCGCCACATGATGCTGCGTTTCCAGGTTGATTCCGCGGAACAAAATGAAATTGCTGCTGCGGGACAGCTCCTGTTCCAGCTTGTACGTGTTGTTCAGAATGGTTCCGGTCATGCGGTCCCCGTATCCTCGGGATGCTTTACCGTGCGCCCGGCGGCGCCAGTTCCAGGTCGATCTGCACGTTCCCCTGGAAAAAAACGGAATCCTCTTCGGGCAGAATAGTCATGGCATCGCCCTGGATGCGTGTTCCGGCCATGGACAGCCTGGCCTCCTCGACCATGAGTTTGCGGTCCAGATTGTTCCAATGCAAATTCCTGCCCTGTATGGCCGCGCCTTTGTCTGCGCCGACTTCCCCATGAAATGCGCCCTGAATTCTCACTGTGTCGGAAGCGGGGTCGTAGAAAGTGAGCGGCGCCACGAAATGCAGCACGCGCTCTTCATCGCCGAATACCTGCCCCTCGACGCCGCGGAACACGCTGGCCCCGGTTTCCGTATTTGTTTCCACTTCATCGGCCTTGACCTGCCACTGCACTTTCCCGTCAACGATGTGCGTGATTTCTGGACGGCGCACTTCAAGATTGTTTTTACCGTCCGGTTGCTTTGCGCCGTCGGGGTTATTTGCATCGCCGGGATGTCCGTTTTCTTTTTGTGTTGCGGCGGCGTTTGGTGTTTGCTGCTGTGGCGGAAGTTCGGGCGTGCGTACAAAGCCGAAGTAGATGCCAAGGGCCGTGCCCGCTACGATGCCGGTGACCGTAAGGTAATAAAGAATTTTTACTGCGATCCTGTGTTTCATTTTTCATCCGCACCGCCGATGTAGTGTTGGCGGATTGTCCACACGCTTTTCAGGCTTTTCATGAGAAGCGCCGGGCCAAGCTTGGAGTTGCCGGCCTTGCGCTGCTGAAACAGAAAAGGGATTTCCCGGACTGTGAACCCGCGCCGCACCATGGCGATGAGGGTTTCCTGCACGATGTCCGGGCCGATGGTGAACATGTGATCCAGGTCGAGCGCGGCCAGAGCCTGTGTCCGGTACGCCCGATATCCCGTGGTGCAGTCTTTGACGCTGAGTCCCAGAAGCAGGCGGATGTACCAGTTTGCGGCCAGGGTGATCCAGCGCCGCACGAAGGAGCGGCCGGTTTCTCCGCCCCCCGGCACCAGGCGCGAACAGATCACCATCTCCGCATCCGAGAGAGCGGTTTCCATGGCGGGAATGTACTTGGGGTCGTGGGAGCCGTCCGCATCCATTTCAATAAATGTGTCGTACGCGTGTTCCAAGGCCCACCGGATGCCGTCGATCATGGCGATGCCGCGCCCGCGCACAGAATCGGTGCGCACGATGAGGTGAATGCCCGAATCGTTTTTCTGCATATCGCGCACAATGTCCGCTGTACCGTCCGGGGAATCGTCGTCCACAACAAGGGCCTCGTGGTCCGGGCCCAGGGCGCGCACTTGGGTGATCATCTCGCGGATGTATTCACTCTCATTGTACGTTGGCAGAAAAACGATGGTTCCAGGCATGGATCAGGGCCTGCTTTCCAGGCAAAGTTTGAAGAGGCCGACGCTGCGCACCACCGCGCGTTGCAGCAGTGGGCCGGCCTGGTCCATGGCCTGCTCCAGGGTCATGGGGCCGGGCACAATGGGTATGACCGCATCGAATCCGGCCTTGTGTAATTCTTTTTCACCCTCTACAGCACCGCAGAATGCAACCGCCGGCACATGATGGCGCCGGGCGAGTTCCAGCAGCCCGAACGGAGCCTTGCCGTGTGCGGACTGCGCGTCCATGCGGCCTTCTCCTGTGATCAGTAAACCGGCATGTTTCATGCGCTCATCAAGGCCGGTAGCGCGAATCATCATATGGATGCCGGAAACGAGTTCCGCACCCAGGAATGTCATGAGCCCGAAGCCCATGCCTCCCGCAGCCCCGGCCCCGGGCGTGTTGCGCGCATCCGATTCAAATGTCTCCGCGGCAATGTCAGCCAGTTGCTTCAATCCTTTTTCCAGTTTTTTCACATCGGCCGGTGACGCGCCTTTTTGCGGGGCGTACATGGCGGATGCGCCCTGTGGGCCCAGAAGGGGATTGGTCACATCGCAGGCCACGGTAATGCGTGTGTTCTTAAGTTCCGGCATTACGTTTGAAGTGTCGATGCGCCGCACGTGAAGCATATTCTCCCCGCGCGGATACAATTCCATGCCATGAGCATCGAGGAACCGGTATCCCATGGCGGCCGCGGGTCCCATGCCGCCTTCGGTTGTGGCGCTGCCGCCGATGCCCACGATGATTTCATGGCACCCTTTTTTTATGGCGGCTTTAATGAGCAGGCCCGTGCCAAGGGCCGTGGCTTTCATGGGATTGCGCTGCTCCCTGGTGAGTAGAGCCAGCCCGGACGCGCGCGCCATTTCCACAACAGCCGCGGGGCGGTTTTTGAACAGGAGGTAATCCGCGAACATGGGTTCGCCCAGGGGGCCGGGCACTTTTTTGCGAACACGCCGGCACGGCGCCGCCGCAGCAAGGCAGTCCAGGGTGCCGTCCCCGCCGTCGGCGATAGGCACTTCATCCACACACACGCCCGGAATGGCCTGCTTGAGCGCTCGCGCGATGATATGCCCGGCCTCAACGGAACTGAGGCTGCCCTTGAACGGATTGCATGCCACAATGATTTTCATAATGCTCAAACCTGTCTGGTTCCAAAGGTGAGTCTCAGGATATGCTGCACCGTCTGGTACATGATAGCGAAGTCCAGGAGGGGATGATAGTTGTAGATGTAGAGCAGATCGTACTTGAGTTTCATATCCGCATCCGAGTCGTACAGGCCGTTGACCTGGGCGAGCCCGGTCATGCCGGGCTGAACTTGTTTGCGCTCCACATACGCCGGGTTGTTTTTTTCAAATTCCTGCACGAACTCCAGGCGTTCGGGACGCGGACCGACCAGGCTCATCTGGCCGAAAAGCACATTGAACAATTGGGGCAGTTCATCGATTTTGGTCTGGCGCAACACTTTTCCCACGGGCGTGACACGCGGGTCGTTTCTGGTTGAAAGCATGGGCCCCGTGGCTTTTTCCGCATCCGTGACCATGGTGCGCAGTTTGATAATACGGAACAGGCGCCCGCCTTTGCCTACGCGGTCCTGGGTGTAGAAAGCGGGTCCCCGCGAGGTGAGCTTGACGGCGAGCACGCCGAGCAGGAGCACGGGCAGCGCGGGCACGAACAGGAGCAGGGACAGGCCTATGTCAATGAGCCGCTTAAGGAGCAAGAGGCGGCGCAGGATGGGTTTTTTGGACATGAAGATGAGCGGCACATCGCCCAGCACAGTGTGGTGCAGGGCGCCCACAACAATGTCGTGCACTTCGGGCACCAGATATACGGCGACTCCCGGGTGCTTCAGGATGATTTCAAATCCCAGGGAGCGTGTGCCGCGCATGCTGTCGGTTATAATCACGCACTCGGCTGTGGTCTCTTGGATAGTATCGTGAAGCAGGCCCGGGTTGTCCTGGGGCAGGGATGCCGCGTGAATGAAGCGCTTGCGCGGATCCACGGTGATGAAATGCTCAAGGCTCGCGACACGGGCCGGATTGCCATAAAGAATCACGCGGCGCGTGGGCAGGTTGCGCAAAAACCAGTCCTGCATAGAGATGCGGAAAAGGGAAAAAGCCAGGAGCAGCACTATGTGGGAAATGATGAAAACCGTGCGGGGAAAAGCGAAGTCGCGGCTGATGAACGTGAGCGCGATGATGCCGATTGTGCCGAAACTCACTGAAGTGAAGACCTTGAAAAAAACACTCAGCGCGTCATCGTCTTCATTGTTATCATACAGGCCCTGCACATAAAACAGGATTACATAAACGAGAGTAATGTATTCCCAGGTGTTGTAGTAGGCCATGATATTTCTTTCCGGCGCGTCTCCCAGGAACCGGATGGAAAAAGTGGCCAGGATACAGCCATTGATCAGCAGGGAGTCGAGCAGGAGAAGGAGAAACGGATGTTTCCAGATTTTCAAAAGAGAGTCCTCTGTTTTAATGCCGCGCATGTTTAATGCGCATCATGGCGCGGACCGCCATGACGGGGGCGCTGCGCCCCTGGGATGAAAAATCGCCTTCAATTATAAGTCTTTTTCATTTTTAATGCAAAAAAACGACAGGACACAATGATTTTTATTAACAGGGCGCTCCTTGTCCATCATTCATGCGTTTATTGACTTTATGGGTTTTCGTCTATTACCATTAACCTTGATCGCGTAACAATGGGAGGCATTTGGTGGATAACATTGAGATTTTGAAGCAAACAGGACTTTTTGACGGGCTGAGCCAGGATGAGTTGAAGCAGATTGAAAAGGGATGCCAGGAACAGGCATATCCCATGGGCACAGTCATCATCGAGGAAAACGATTCGCCCAAGGAAATGCTCTTCATAATTAAAAATGGTGAAATTGTGATCTCGACATCTTCGACTGATGAGCAGGGCGGGGACTCATTCCTCACCACGCTCGGACCCGGAGAAGCATTCGGCGAGGTGTCTCTCATCGATAACCAGCCGCACTCGGCCACGGTGCGCACCATGTCGGACTCCATCGTGCTTCTGCTGCCCGGCAAGTATTTCAGTTCCCTTGTGGAAGTGAATAAAAACATCGGTTACGTCGTTGTGGGCAATATCGCGAAACTCATCTGTGAACGTCTGCGCAGTTCCAATTTCGCGACAAAACACTTCGGCCTTTTCGGCAAATTGGATTGACAACCCGCATGAAATTATCCACCGCCGTTTCCACACCGGACGCGCAATTCAGCGCGTTTGCGCTTAAAGGCGGTTTCGACGACACCTTCGCCATGGCGCATGGCCTTGGCCTGGATGGCGTGGAAATTCACGTGCGCGATCCCCGGGATGTGGATGCGCAGCAGATAAAGAGCCTGAAAGAAAAATATCAATTGGAAATTACGGCCATCGGCACGGGCCGCGCGTTCGGAGAAGACGGGCTCAGCTTTTCTGATTCGGACGCAGGCGTGCGCAAAGCGGCCGTGGCGCGCATCAAGTCCCACGTGGATTTAGCCGAAATTCTCGAATCCCACATCATCATCGGCCTGGTGCTGGGCAAAAATCCGCGCACACCCGAGATCGAGGCAAACGCCTCGGCATGCATGCAGCAGTGCGCGGATTACGCTGCCGATAAAAGCATCGATCTGTTCGTGGAGCCCATCAACCGCTATGAAACAGGGTTCATTATCACAGCGGATGATTGCCTGTCCTTTTTCGAAAAAGTGGACCGGCCCAACTGCAAAGTGCTTCTCGACACCTTTCACATGAATATTGAAGAAGCCGACATATGCGCGACCATCAAGAAGGTGGGCGCGCGCATCGGGCATGTGCACGTGGCCGACAGCAACCGCTGGTATCCCGGCGCCGGCCACCTGGATTTTGAAGGAATTGTGCGCGCACTGCACAGTGCGGGCTACAATGGGTTCCTCTCCGCGGAGATGTTCCCCAACCCGGATCCGGAAACCGCGCTTTGTTCCATGGTTTCGCACATGCGGGCCATATTCGGCAAAATCGGCTGATTTCATGGGCACCCCAGGCAAACCCCAAAATGTCCAATACTTCTGCGGCGTGATATTCGATCACGCATATCCGCTGGATGAAATTGTCAAAGAGCTGGAAAGCCGGTTCGGGGCCATTGATTTTCAAAGCCGCATTTTTCCGTTTGATAAAATTTCCTATTACGAAAATGAAATGGGTGTGGATCTCAGCAAAATATTTCTGGCTTTTAAGGATCTCTGGCCGCCGGACAGGATCGTGGATATCAAACTGGAAACCAACGCCATGGAACAGGCCGCAATGCGGCAAGGTGCTGGCGGGCGCATGTGCCGGCAGATCAACCTGGATCCCGGTTACGTGGAAATGCCCAAGATGGTGCTGGCATCCACAAAAAATGCAGGCAACAGAATATACATGAGCCGGGGCATCTATGTGGAATCCACGCTCATGTATACGCACAAGACATTTCACGCCTGGCCGTGGACGTACAAGGATTACCAGACTGAAGAATATATTGTATTTTTCAATAAGTTGCGGGCACGTTACGCGGAGAAACTGCGGGGCGAATAGGGCGGCGGGCTATTTCAGGAATCCATTCAGATACATGTTCACCAGGAAATTTTCATAAGACTTAACGTCCGGGCAGCGTTCCCGAATGGTGTCGGATTTGCCCCAGAGCACGCAGGCGTCACAGATGATTTCCATAACCAGGAATGCGTCCACATCTTTAAACGCGCCCTGGTCCACCCCCTGCTTGTAGATAGGTTCAAAGCTGCCGATATACAATCTCTTGAGGCTTTCGATGCGCTCATGATCAATCTGGGCCATGCCCTCGACTTCGGGAATCACAGTGCGCGTGGCTTCGTGGTATTGATCGATGAGTTCCAACTGAATGCGAATGGCGCGGCGCAACTTGGTCTCTGGCTTGATATTCAGTTTCACCAGTTTTTCAACTTCCGTGAACAGCCGTGCGTGGACTTCGGAAATGGCGAAAAAAAGGATATCTTTTTTACTCTTGATATATTCGTAAATTGTGCCTTTGCCCATGCCGGCTTCGTCGGCGATTTCCTGGACCGTGGCCTTGTGGAATCCTTTGCGGGCAAACACGCGCGTGGCGGCTTCAAAAATCTGCGCACGGCGTTCCGCGGCCAAACCGTTGCTGCGGCCGCTTTTTTCCGTGGTTGGTGTTTCGGCCATAATCGTTCCCGTTTCAGAAAAGAAAAACAGCGGGGAGCCAATGCTCCCCGCCGGGTTTGCTTAAGAGTTCTGGGAGGCGGAACCGGAATCCGAGCCTGCATCCGATCTGCGCCAGAAAGCGAGTTTGCCAAAGATGCGGCCGCAGAATGAGACGATGTCATCAACGATTGTATACATGGTCGGGATGACGAGCAGCGTGAGCATGGATGAGACCACCATGCCGCCCAGAGCGGCTACGGCCATGGGCTGGCGGAACCCACCGCCGCTGCCCTGCATGAACGCGGCCGGCATCATGCCGCATATGGTGGTGAGTGATGTTATGAGAATGGGGCGCAGGCGCACAGGCCCGGCGGCTTGAATGGCTTCGTTGCGCTCCATGCCCTTTTCCCGGTATTGGTTTACGAAGTCGATATAGATGATCGCGTTGTTTACCACGATTCCAATCAGCATCACGATTCCGGTCATGCTCATCATGTTCATTGTCATGCGCCCCAGATACAGGCCCCAGACCACGCCGATAAATGTGAGGGGCAGGGTGAACATGATGACGAACGGGTAGAAGAAGGATTCGAATTGCGCGGCCATGACCATGTACACGAACAGGATGGCAAGGCCCATGGCAAGGCCCATCTGCATGTTCATCTCTTCCATGTCTTCGGACTGGCCGGCGAAGTGGACATTGTATCCCGGAGGCATTTTCATTTCGTCGATCTTCTCCTGGATTTCCTTCTGCACCGTGCCAAGCGGCCGGCCCGCCAGGTTGCCGCCGATGGTGATTTCGCGGATGCCGTTCTTGCGGCTGATGCCCACAGGGCCCTGTTCCTGGTAAATGGTGGATATGCTTGAGATCTTGACCGGGCCTGACATGGTGGGAAGCGTGATGTCTCCAATGTCCTCAACACGCATGCGCTGGTCTGGCTGGAAACGCACCTTGATGTCGTATTCGTCACCCATATCCCGGAACTTGATGCTGTCATCGCCTTCGATGGCTGCGCGCATGGTCATGGATACCGTTGCGATGTCCAGCCCGTATTCCTTGAGTTTCTTTTTATTGAATTCCACGCGCACTTCCTGCTTGCCGATTTTCCAGGAATTGTTTACATCGATGGTTCCTTCTGTGCTTTTGACGATTTTTTCAATTTTGTCTGACAGGGCCACGAGCGTATCCATGTTCGGGCCGTTGACTTCCACGTTCAGGTCGAGTTGTCCCGGGGGGCCGCCCATGCTTGCCTGGCTGATCTGGAACAGGGCGTCGGGAATCGTGGCCACCTTTTTGCGCATTTCCTGCAAAATCTGGTTCGTTGTGCGATCCCGGTCCTTGAAGTCCGTGAGCTTGACCATGATGTATCCATAGTTTGGGTCGCTGCTCTGTGTGCCTGAACCGCTGATTTGTGCGCCGACCGTGGAGCTCATGACCTCGAATTCAGGGAGTTTCTGCACAATGGTTTCCACCTTGCGCACCACATTGTCTGTGTCCCCCAGTGTGGCGTAAGGCGGCATTTCCACGATAACCTGGAATTCACCGGTGTCCCCTTCACCCACAAACTCGAATCCGACAAGGCCTTTGGCCATGATGAAAATGGCAGACGCGAACATGACGGTTACGGCGAGAATCACAACGTAACGGGTCCATTTATGAACGCAGAATTTGAGAACTGCGGGGTAGCCGGCCTGAATCGCACCGAAGAATTTGTCGAATGCCGGGAACAGGCCGTAAATAAAACCTATGACGAAGACCAGCGTTGAAACGGCGGTGATGGCGAACCCCATGACAAGGTTTATGCCGCCTTGTCCTGTAAGAGCTTCTTTGACCATGGGCAGGCCGATTGTCAGGCCGGTGTATGTGGCGCCGGCCATGGCCAGCAGGGCCAGAATAACGATGAACCCATTGGGAGGCTGCTTTTTGGCGCCGTTTGCCCCGCCTTCCTGGGGCTTGAGCAGCTTGGCGGCCAGGGCCGGGGTCAGGGTGAAGGCCACGAAGATGGAGAAGATGGTGGCGAAAGCGACAGTGAAGCCGAATTCCTTGAAGAACTGGCCCACCATGCCGGACATGAATGCCATTGGCAGGAACACGCAGATGTTCGTGGATCCGGATGCGATGACGGCCAGGCCGACCTCTTTAATGCCGTCCCGCGCCGCATCCTGCGGCTTTTTACCCATCTCCAAATGACGGAATATATTTTCCAATACAACGGTACTGTTATCCACCAGAGTTCCTACGGAAATGGCCAGGCCCATGAGGGACATGAAGTTGATGGTGAACCCGGCGGTGTAGATGGGCATGAACGTGCCGATGATGGCCACGGGAATGGCCAGGAAGATGATGAATGTGCTGCGCGCATCGCGCAGGAACAGGATGATCATGATGGTGGCGAACAGGGCGCCGTACAGTAAATTTTGCTGCACGTCGGAAACAGCGTCCTTGATGAATCGCGACATATCGGATGTGAGTTTTACGTTGAAGTCGGGCAGCTCTTTTTCAAGCTTGAGCATTTCTTTCAGAGCGCGGTTGCTGACTTCCACGGTGTTGGCGCCGCTCTGTTTCTGGAGGGAAAGGTTGACGGCGTTTTCGCCCATGAGCCGTGCGTACTGGTCCACTTCCTTGTACGAGTCCGTGACCGTGGCGATTTCACTGATTTTGACCATGCCGAGCTGTGTGGGAATTTCCACGCCGCGGATTTCGCCGACTGTCGCGTATTCGCCCACGACCCGCACCAGGCTTTCGTCGGTTCCGTGCTTGACTTTGCCTACAGGCACGTTCAGGTTGTCCCGGCCCAGGGCTTCCACAACTTGCAGGATGTTCAGGTTTTTTGCCGCGAGCCTGTTGCGGTCAATATCAATGTGGATTTCGCGCTCTTTGCCGCCGAGCAGGGCAACCGTGGCCACGCCCGGCACCTGCTCAAGCCGCTTTTTAATGATGTCTTCGGCTGTCTTGCGCACTTCGATGGGCGGCCGGTTGGATGAAACCGAGAAGAACATGATGGGGAAAGAGTCGAGATCGAGTTTGAGAACAATGGGGTCTTCGGAATCGTCCGGCAGCAGGTGCTTGGCTGCGGCCACTTTATCGCGCACATCCGCAGCCTTGGCGTCCAGGTTCACGCCCACATCGAATTCCAGGGCGATCATTGATAGGTTTTCTTCAGAATCGCTCTTCATGCTTTTTAGGTCAGCGAGGGAGCTGAGTTCGTCCTCAAGTTTATCTGTGACCTGGGTTTCGATTTCCTCGGGATTGGCGCCCGGATAGACTGTGACCACCGTAACCCATGGGATGTCCACTTTGGGAAACAGCTCCACGGGAAGCCGGGTATAAGCGTTGATTCCCAGCACCACGATGGCCAGGATCACCATGGTGACGAACACCGGCCGTTTTATGGATATTTCGCTGAAATTCATGGGAGCGTACCGTCCTTGTGATGAATGCCGTCAGATCAATAATCTTGAGTAGATTCTTTAATGCTCAGCTTGGCGCCTTCGGACAAAAGGTTTTGGCCTTGATAAACAATGCGTTCGCCCGGCTTGATGCAGTCGTCGGTAACGGCCGTGTAATTCTGAATCCGCAGATGCTCCTTGCAGGTGCGTTTCTGGGCTTTCCCGTCTTTGTCTGCGACCCACACGATTTCGTTTTCCAGAACGGCCTTATAGGGAATAACCAGTAAGGGTTCGGAAGTGAGTTCGATGTCGCCTTCCACGAACATGCCGTGTCTGAGGCCTGTAACCCCGTCGGGAATGATGGCTTCCACGGGCGCCTGCCTGTTTTGCTCGAACACAAATGTGGGAACATAGCTTATCGTGGCGGTGAAGGGTTTGCCGGGCAGGGCAGTGGATGAGAAAGTAATGGATTGGCCCACCTGCATTTTGGGCAGGTCATCCTCGTTAATCATCATTGAGATTTTCTTTTCGCCGTTGCGCAGGATTTGAAAGACTGCGGATTCGGGGCCGATCATGGCGCCTTTGACGGTCAAGCGCAGGCTGACGGCGCCATTGATTTCACTGCGCACAACCGTGCGGCTGAGGCTTGTGCGCGCATAGGCCAGGGCGGCCTGGGCCTGTTGAAGCTGGGCGCGCGCGGCGTCCACCTCAAGCTGTTTGGTGCCGGCGTCGCCGATGTTTGACTGGATCATCGCATTGTCCAGATTCTTCTTGGACGTTTCGACCTTGGTGCGCATGCCCACCAGGTCTTGTTCGGAGATGACCCCGGCCTGGAAAAGTTTTTCCATGCGTTCGAGGTTCCACTTGTCATATTCATAGGCGGCGCGCGCTGCGTCGGCCATGTTGGAGGCCAGATCCTGCTCGTTGAGGTTCTGGCGTTTTTCCGCGATTTTCATGGCAACGCTGGCGGCCTGCACCGCGGCCTCGGCCTGGCGCACGCCGTTCTGATAGTCCGTGGGGTCGATTTTCAGAAGCGGGTCCCCCTCGGAAATCTTGTCGCCTTTGTCCACGTAAATTTCTTTGACCACGCCGCCAACCTGCGGGGTTACGTTCAAGGTGTCGGGCAGGTTCACGGTGCCGGTAAAATGAACATTGCGGTTCAGGTCTTTTATTTGTGCGGTGACCACTTTCACGGGGTACCCATCCTCTTTGCGGACATCCTCGGTGGATACGGTTTTTTCCTCTTTGGGGCCGCACCCGGCCAGCATGGCGCCGGCGAGCAGTGCTGCGAACAGGATGGATAAGAATTTGTAATAGCGCGTCATGATATGACTCCTGGTTCCTTTCGGGACTTTGGATTAAAAGTCCTCGAGTTTTTCAAGGCCGAGGGCTCTGGCCAGGCGGGCCTTTGCCATCTGGAGATCGAATTCCGTTTTTATCAGATTGAGTCCGGCCTGCATTTCGCCGAACAGTGCGTCCTTCCAGTCCAGTTCGCTGGTTACGCCCTGGCTGTAGCCCGCATCCGCCATTTCGCGTGCGCGTGTGGCCTGGCGCATGATGGCTCTGCTGGTGTCCATGCGCTTGATGGCTTCTTCGAGATTGAGGTAAGCCTGCTGCGTCTGCAGGATGATGCCTTCACTTGCATCCACGGCCTGTAATTCCAGGCGGTGCGCCGTTTCATTGCCCTGGCGAACACGGGAGCGCGCCAGGCCGCTGTCGTACATCTGCATTTCATAGGCGACCACATACCGCCAGGAGTTTTCCGATGAGAATGAAGAGCCATGGCTCATGAGATTGTGAAGGTAAGCGAATGATATCATGGGCCGGTTTTTGCTCAGTTGAGCCCCCAGGCTTGCCTGGTTTTGGGCAAGATGAAGCTGAATGAGTTCAACGCGATTGGCGAGTGCAAAATTTACGTATTCTTTCACAGGCGCCAGTTCCGGGGCCTGCGCACTGCCGAGTTCATAGCGGACTTGTGTGTCGCGCTCCACAGGCAGGCCGATGACATTATTAAGCGCCATGCGCGCGAGGTTTACGCCGGTTTCCGCGGTGATGAGCTGCTCCCGCGCATCGGCCAGCGAAACTTCCGCCCGGATTACATCAAAATATGGGATGATGCCCTGTTCGTAGCGCGCTGAGGCGCCGGTCATATGGTCCTCGGCAAGGGTCAGATTTCTTTTCACGACCTCAAGGCCGCCCATGGCGAGGATGTAGTTGAAAAAGGCTTCTTTGGTGTCAAGCGTCACATCCAGGGATATGCGCTCCACATTGAGTTCTGCTGTGTCGCGGCCAAAGCGCTGGGCTTTGATGCTTTTGGTGCGTGTTCCGAAAGTGAGCAGGGGCACAGAGAAAGTGAGGTCCAAAGTGCGGCCGTTCTTGGAACTGAGCGGCGCATTGATGGGGGCTGTGGGCTCGGCATACGGAATCACGGTTCCGGCTGCGACATTGGAGGGTGTGGGCGGCGTGGTGGATAAATCCATGACCGTGGTGTCCGTGGAGAAAACCAGGGCCTTGGCGCCGTAGGCTGCAATGGTAAAGGAAGAGGGATCATGCACGCGCTGCCAGTTGCCTTCCAGCTTGAGGCCGGGGTTGAACCGGGCGCGGGTCTCCACGATTTTTTTCTGGGCGATGTTGAAATCATGCACAGATTCCTGAATTTGCCGATTGTTCTTTTTGGCCGCGTCAATGGCGGCGTCCAGGGTGAGCGGCGCTTGCTCCAGGGTTATCTCCATTTCTTCAAATGCCGAGGCCATTCGCGGATAAACCGTGAATGCCAGCAGCAGGATCGTGATGAAAAAAAACCGCGGGCCCTTCATAATATTCCTCCTGACAATTGAGGGATCAGCCGACCGACCGGTCGGTCGGCTCTACAAAGTATACCGACACTCGATGATTGGGATCAAGTGTAAAATGCAGGTTTTTAAACATTTATTTTGTGTTTAAGACAAGATTTTCCACAGTCGGGCGGACTTGCGCCACGCATAAATCAGGGGTTGCCGCGTCCGCGCCGTGCGGTTAATGAGGGCTATTTCTGTGTAATGTGCCGAATAAAGCCCATGCCCGCCCGGGCCCAGTATTGCAAATCGCGCGGGTTTTCCATGCGGGCCAGGCGCTGGGCTATGTAGCCTGGCCGCAGGTAGAATTTTCTCAACAGCCAATTCTGATAATATTTGAGGCGTTGTGGGGAAAGTGTCTGGGTGCGGGAGAAACTTTCCGCGGTAAATGATTGCGCGTATGCGCTCCAGGGGATATCGGCCGCCAGCCCCTGGGCGCGCATGATGTCGAACAGTTCGGTTCCGGGGTAGGGGGTGGCGATCATCACGGAAATGAGGTCCGGGTTGAGTTTCCGGACAAGTTGCCAGGTAAGGCGGATATCGGCCGCGGTTTCGGTGGGATGGTTGCCCACCATGAGGAACGCGCAGGACATGGCGCCGGCCTGGCGCGTCCATGAAAAGGCCTGGCGGATCTGGTCCAGAGTAATTCCTTTTTTAATAAGCTTAAGAATGCGGGGGCTGCCGCTTTCCACGCCAAAGGCGATTTTGATGCAGCCCGAGCCGGCCATGGCGCGGATCATGTCGCGGTCCACCTGGTCCACGCGGGTATCGCAGTCCCATGTGGCGGGCAGGGCGGCCATGCGCTCGCAGAATTCCATGACCCGGTTGCGGCGCAGGGTGAATGTGTCATCATCGATGGTGAAATGATTGAATCCGTAGCGGTTAATGCATTCTTTGATTTCTTCCATAATATGGTCGATGCTGCGGAAGCGCACGTGAGGGCCGAACATGCGGTCACTGCAGCAGAAGATGCATTTGCCAGGGCAGCCGCGGCTGGTGAAAATCTGGGTGCTGCGGTATCTGTCCGCGGGGATTCCGGGCGTGGACGCCCCGCGGTATTTTTTGAAATCCAGAAGGTCGCGGGCGGGCAGGGCCAGGGAATTCATGTCCAGGGGTTTTACGGGAATACCCGTGAAATCTTTAATCTCTGCGCCAGTGCGGATAATGGCGCCGGGCATATCGAGCGTGTCCCAGGCGCCTTGTGCGGCGGCGCGGCACAGGGCCACGATTTTTTGTTCGCCCTCGCCTGTGGCCAGGGCGTCGGCGTGCAGGCACTCGGCCATTGTCTGTTGGGGCAGGATGCTTGCGTGTGCGCCGCCGAGCAGGATTTTGGCGTGGGGCGCCGCTTGTTTCACACAGGCCGCCATTTCGAATGCATGTGTAATCACCGGCGTCATGGCTGTGATGCCAACGGCCAGGGGCTGTTTGTCGTGGATTTGTTTTTTGAAATGTTCGGTGTTGAAGGTGTTTACTTCATAGTCCATTATTTCTGGTGTGAACCCGGCGTTGCGCAGGGCCGAGGCCAGGCAGCAGAGCCCGATGGGGTGTTGCAGGGCGTGCAGGTGCGCCAGGCCCATGCTGCTGCTGGGGCGGATAAGAATCACGGTGCGTTTGGAATTCTGTTCCATTGTGTCCGGCCATCGAAAGCTGATTTGTTGCTGCCATAAGAATAAATCAAATCACGCTCCGATGATAGTGACCGATTGAAATGTCACGGTATCCGTTGAATAGCAAAGCCATTTCATGTTTAATTATTGGGGATTTGAGCCATGACAGAATCAACAGACGAGAAGATTAAAAGTTTTCTGGACACTTGCCTCAAGGGGCGGGGGTTTGAGATTGTGCGCCTTGCCGGCGATGCTTCGACACGGGTTTATTATCGCGTGGCTGTGCAAGGCGGGTCAAAGCGGGGCCGCCAAACCCTGGTGTTGATGCACATGGCGGAGCCGGATCCCGATCCGCTTTTCATCGGAGTGCAGCAGGTTTTGCACAGTGCGGGCGTGCCTGTGCCGGCCATTCACGGGTTTGATCCGGGGCTCGGCCTTATGCTCCTGGATGATTTCGGCGACATCACCCTGGAACAGGCTGTTTCGGGTGCTGATGAGCAGCACTGGCTGGCTCTGTATTTAAAATCTGTCCAGATCATGGCGGATATTCAGTTTAAGGGCATGGCGCAGCGCGGCGAGTGCCCGCACCCCTGTTTTTCGCTGGCTTTTGACACGGACAAGCTCATGTATGAAATGGACTTTTTCGTGGAGCATGTTCTGAGGATCTGGAAAGAGGCTGAGTTCAAACCAGGCGAGGAGCGCGCCCTGCGCGGCGAACTGGAGGCCCTGTGCGCCGAACTGGCCGCCGAGCCGCGCGTGCTCTGCCACAGGGACTATCACAGCCGGAATCTCATGGTGCTGGAAGACGGAGAGCTTGGCGTGATTGATTTCCAGGATGCGCGCATGGGGCCTTGCCAGTATGACCTCGTGAGCCTGCTGCATGATTCCTACGTGGATATGCCGCAGACGGTTCGCGAACAGGTGTATGATGCTTACGTTCAAAGACTGGAAATTGAACTGCCGGGCGGCTTAGATAAAGATCATTTTTATAACATCTATCTTTTGATGGTTTTGCAGCGCAACCTCAAGGCCGCGGGATCTTTTGCCTATCTGGATTGCGTGAAGAACATGAACCGCTACCTGGCCCGCATGCCGCAGTGCCTGGGGCACGTGCGCGCCGCGTTCGAGCGGCTCCCGGCCAAAGCCCGGCTCATGGAGTTGCTTGAAAGCTATCTTCCGGAATTGGGGCGCACGGGTTGACAAGACTTTGGTTCGGCAAGCGGAGGCTTTGAACAGATGAAGGCCATGATTCTGTGCGCGGGACTCGGAACGCGCCTGCGCCCACTTACCAATTGTATTCCCAAACCCCTGGTTCCCGCGCCCGATGAGCCCCTGGTGTTTCATTCATTGCGCCGCCTGGCCCGCGCCGGCGCCACTCTGTGTGTTGTGAATCTGCACCATCTGCCGCGTGCCGTGAAAACCGCAATCGGCGATGATTTTGAAGGCATGCGCATTGTATATTCCCACGAACCGGAAATTCTGGGCCATGCGGGTGGCCTCAGAAAGGCGGCCCACATTTTTGAGGGGGAGCCTTTCCTCGTCATGAACGGCGATATCTATGCTGATGTGGATTGCGGCGCTGTCATGCGATTCCATAAAGAGAACAACGCCGCTGTGACGGTTACGGCCAAAACGGATTTGCCGGAATCGGATTTGAATCTGTTGGGATTTGATTCTGAAAACACGTTGCGCACCATACGCGGCAAGCCGGGGTGGAGCGGCCCTGCCCTTTCCCACGGCATCAACGCCGGAGTATTTGTCTATGATCCGTCATTTCTGGACCACAATGTGCCGCCGGGCCGTTTCTCGGGATTTGCCGAAGTCCTGCAGCCGCTTCTGGAGCAGGGCGATGCCCGGATTCGGGTTTTTCCGTACACAGGATATTGGACCGATATCGGAGATGCGGAAAAATACCTTTGCTTTTTAAGAGAAGTGCTGGATGGTAAAGTTCCGGGCATCCCTGGCGGGCATATGATATCCGGGGATGCCGGGATTGCGGGCGCGGCGGATATTATTGCGCCATGCCATATTGCCGCGGGCTGTGTGGTTGAAGATGGGGCTCGCATCGGCCCCTATGCCGTGCTCGGCCGCGGGTGCGCCGTGGGACGCGGATCTCATGTGGCGCATTGCCTTGTGGCCCCCGGGGTGCATGTGCCCGGAGGAGCTATGGTGAAGCACTCCGTATTTTGTAGCCTATAGGAATAGAGCGGTTCAATGAGCATGAATCCGGAGGGTGCGCAAAATGTATATTGTCCGGATGCATTGGTCAGATGGCCCATCCTCCCCCTTTGATTTTTCCGGGATTTCCGGAATGGCTCAGCGCGGATTCCATGGCCCTGCTTTTTACATGGTGAATTTATATCGGGACCGCGTGGACTGGACCAAATGTTTTGGGCCGATTCTGTAATCCGATCTGTATGGGTGGGAAAAGCGCTTGCTTATGTATTCGGTGTGCGCGCAGTTTCTGATGAAGAAGCGAATCTTAACAATAATGCGCGAGATGGATGGCTGCGCGGTGTGGAGCGTAGCGGGCTTGCGCATAATGCGTGGCATGCTAATCCGGCCCGCATTGTCAAAGAGTGGGCGTTTGCGTCATAATAGAATGCAGTATGTAAGATCGGCCTGCTGTGGTCAATTCATAATATTGAAAGCAAAACAGATGATGAAGGAGTGGCAATTGCCATGAAAAAACCGATTTTGATTCTTGCGGTGCTGTTTGCCGTTTTTACAATGTGCGCGGGAGCAATGGCTTCGGATGCCTATATTGACGACGAGAGCGGCATTGTTGTTGCGCGCGGGGAAGCAACCATGTCTTCGGGCGAGAGTTACGAGGTTGCCCGAATGCGTGCTGTGGATAATGCTCGTAACAATATGATTCTGCTGGTGGAAAAACAGTACCTTGATCTGGATTCCATAACTGTGGGGCAATACCTCACGCGGCACGCGGACAAGCGCGCCGTGGTGGATCGCTATATCAGCACTGCGCGCGTGTTTAATGAAACCCAAGAAAACAGCGTCGTCAAAGTCACGCTTCTGCTCGCTTATTACGGTCTGGACGGATACCAGGCCATGATCGCGGAAATCACGGGCAAGGAGATGCCTGCAAACCCGGCTGATTCCCGAAATATGGATGTGGCGGCCAAGGCCCCGGACGGAGAGAAATTCGTGCCCCGTTCTCCGGAACAAATGGGCGAGCCGTACCGCATTGCACTGGCGCCGCTCGTGAATGACAGCGGATATAACACACTGGAACTGGACGAAATCTTTACGGATATGCTGCGGGGATTCTTTAAAAAAGATCGCCGGTTCCTATTCCTCAGCGAACAAGACACCATGGAAATATTGCACACGAATCATTTGACCCTGGAGGATGTCCGCAACAGCGATGTCACAGAGTCACTGGATATCGACAGCATTGACGGCCTTGTTACGGGCCGCATTATTCGCTATGAACCGCGCGTGAAAAAGCACGGCATTGGCGGCGCCGGATACCTGGAGATGAATTTCGACATGGAAGTGGAACTGCAGGTGCTGGACGCGACAAAAGGCAAGTGGGTTGTGTTTGACGTGTTCAAGGCGAACATGAGTGAGCGCACATTCACGCTTAAATCCGCGGATGACGCGGAGAAGTTCATCGCCGCCGATGATATCCGGTCCAGCGAAGGCCTGGCCGGGCGCGCGGTGCAGGACATGCTGCGCCAGGTGGACACCGCCATCCGCAGTTCCTTTCCGCTCGAGGGTTATGTGCTCAAAGTGGTCAGTGACTGGGTTTACATCAATCTCACGAGTATCGACGGGGTCCGGGAGGGCGATGTGTTGACTGTATACCGCGTGGGCGATCTGCTTGTGGATCCTGTTTCCGGCAACACTGTGGATCGTATCCAGGACCGCATCGGCACTATTGAAATCGTGGATGTTAAAGAAACCTATACCCAGGCCAGGGCTAAAGATCTATTCGGCCTCAAGATTCAACCCGGCGATATCGTCACACTGAAATAAAGGGAGTCGATCAATGCTGAAACGGCTGTTGCTTATAGCGTGCCTGGTGCTTATGGCCCGCGCTGCATGCGCCCAGGAACAGAGGACACTCCGGCTGAAATTCAATGCCGGCGACGTGTATCATTACGCTATCGAATTGAGTGGAACCGGGGAAATGTCCATGCGAACCCCGGAAGCCATGGATATGGATATGGAGAGTTTCGACGTGCCCATGGACGTGTCCATGTATTCTGAAATCGAAGTGAGTATTGTGGATGTGGCCGCCGATGGCACGGCCGGCATGGATATTTTCATGAACCGGTTCCGCATGAATACCGGACCGGGCATGTCATTCGATTCTTCTGATGAAGAAGAGGATTTGCCCCCATTTCTTGAAGTGCTTTTCGATGAACCCGTGGTGCTTAAAATGGCGAGTGACGGCAGAGTGCTTGCAGCAGATTTTCCGCAGACCGATGCCGAAATGGACGAAACCATGAGCATGCTGTTCCCTGCGGATTTGAGTCCTGCGGATATATTAAAACAGGCCATGTTCAAACTGCCGGCGGAAGCCGTGGCCCCCGGGGACAAGTGGACCCAGGCCGCAACCATTCCTGTGCCCATGTCCAATGCGGAAACCATTGACCTTTCGTATGATTTTGAGATGAAGGGTTATGAGACGGTGAAGGGGCTGGATTGCGCGGTCATCGGGATTCGTGTGAATGAGGATTTCAGCCGCCAGCTTCAGCAGATGCAACTGACCGGATTCAGCGGCCCCGAGGAACGCGTGACAATGCATTTCGACCGGCTGTCCCTGGATTTCAGCGGAACGCTTTATTTTGCCTGGAACGAAGGGATTTTCATCGGCGCAGAAGGCGCCCTGGAACAGGATGTCCGAGGAACAATGACCTCAAGTTCTGAAGAGGACGTCATTGGCATGGGCATGAATTTCATAGCAGATATCAAAGTGGAACTGAAATAAATACACGGAAATTTTCTGTGACAAAAAGTGGGGAGAACCGGAAGGCCGGCTCTCCCCTTTTTCATGGGTTATATGCCTGTGAGGCGCTGTGCGAGTGAGGCGACGGGCGGCGCGGGCGCGGCGGGCGCCTGTGCGGATTGCATGGGCTGGTCGGTCAATCCGTCGGCGTCCGGTTGCGGCATGGCGTCCGGAGCGGAGGCTGTTGGGGGTGTCTGCCTGAGCGCGGCCATGCGCTGTAAAACTTCTTCGCGGCCGGGCAGATCCAGGTGTTCCATTACGTACTGGCGGTCCACCACGGGCAGGCCGTCTTCAGCGGGCGTGCCCAGCAGGGCCAGGGCCAGATTGGCTTTTGCGGTGCGGTCTGCCGGCAGGGTGCTGTTGGGGCCGATGGCGATGTCGAAAGTGATGTCCAGGTCGGACAGGTTTACGGGCAGGGAAGCGGCCTGGCGCCGGCATTCTCCGTAGCGGTACACGCGGCCTTTCTTGTAATGGCGCAGGATGAGCCACAGGATTTTTTCGCCCGCGGCTTTTAGGAAGCTCTCGAAGAACCGCGCACTGGGGCGGATGCGGCGGTTGGTGCCTTCCTGCAGGCTGATAATGGCGCGGCCGCTGCGTATGCCCGAAGATTCCTTGCCTTCACTTACATCGTGGATGCCGCTGATGTCGTCGGCCAGGCGCAGCATGCGGTCATATACGGAATAGCCGTCGGCTGCGGCCGCCTGCGGGGGCACGAATTGCACACCGTCCATATGGGTAACCTGGATTTTTTCCGCCACGATATTCGAGATGTTGTCCGGGTCGGTAAGAGCGCCTTCTTCATACAAAAGCTTGGCGTTGCCCACGAGGCGCATATTGGCCATGATCTGCTGCATGATCATGTCGGCGTTTTCCTGAATAGGCGCCAGGTCGCGTACATCGCTCTTGCCCATGAATCCGCCGGGCACGGGATTGGCTGTGAATTTTACGAACGGAAAACCGGGGTAGGGGTTGGGCTCGTCGCGCAGGATCACATTGCCGCAGAAGGTCACGATGCGCCCGTTGGGATATTTCGGCATTTCAACCGGGTTTGTGTTCTCGCCGTCAACCCTGTGCATACTGTTGTCCTTGAAATAGCCTTCCACAAGCACGGTTTTTTTCACCCGGAATTTGAGTCCGTCGTCTTCATCGCCTTTGTCCCGGTCAGGATACAGCACCGAGAAGTCGGGATCGGGCTGAATTTTCTCTGCGGCAACGCCGTAGCGCGCGCGCAGTTCTTCCACATCCACGACTTTTGTGTGGAAGCAGAACCTGCAATCCGCGATGCTTTTTGCATCCGGGTCCGGGTAAAAATCCTCGATGGGCACCCGTTCAAAGACAACATCGCCCCGGAAATTTTTCAGTTTCCGATTCCACCAGATTTTGGCCACGGCGGCGCCGCACACGCGCGCCTCCTTGACCAGCGAATACAATTCTTCGTCGATGCCGTTTTCTTCCCACCAGTTGTCGAACACCTTGGTGAGAGTCTCGGCCAGGCCCTGGACGCCGCCAAGTTTTTCCACGGCCCTTTGCAGGGTTGTGGATTCCCATTCCGGCGCACCCGGGCCCGGGCTTTCCGGGTTGATGAAAATTTTGGGCCGGTTGTCCGTCTGGATAGCCGTCATGGTGTCGATCTTGGACGCCACCAGGGCGCTGCGGAATACGCGTTTCTTTTCGTCCTCGGTGACGCTGTCGGGATTCTGCCAGTAAATTTTCAGGCTTTTGTTCAGGTACATTTCGCGGTTGTAACGGATTTCCCGATGCGCCTCCTCGCATTTCCTGTGCGCCATCTCAAAGCGATCCTTGAGGAACTTCAACATCTGTTCGTGGTATTCCGTATCCGGATCCAATTTGATTTCTTCGCCGCTCATCGTTTTCCTCCTCAATTTGCGCCGTCCGCTGCGCGGAATCGCCGCGTTCTTTACGGGGTATAAAAAAATGAGACACTTAAAAGCGGACATGCGAAAATTGCTTCAGGCCTGAAAAATGGCTTTGATGGATCAAAAAGAGTAGCAATCACCGGCATTTATAGATTTGAGATAAATTTTGGATTTTTTTACGGTGGGACGAAAATAGGGTCTCAAAATGGTATTTTTGATTTCAATAATGAGACACTTTCTATAAGCAAAGCAGGTGCTATATTTTCGGTAACCATTCCATTTCTATAAGGAATTTAATTTGCATATAAATTAATAAATATGATATATTAACATTCGCAGAATTCATTTAAAGAACACGGGGTGGGATGGATATGTTGAGAAATCGATTTGGCGCGCTCATGGCGGCAGTCATGGTTTTTGCGATATGGGCAGCGCCTTCTTATGGCGGCAACCAGCTTGTGAGAGAGAGCGGCAAGGATCCCGTGGTTCTGGTCCACGGGTATGCCGGGTCCGTGCTCGGGCAGTTGTCCGTGGAAGGGTACTGGATTTATTACACCACCCGCTTTGCCATTGATGGATATGACGCATATAAGATTGCCCTGCCCGACGGCGCCCTTGCCGATGTGCGCGAGAGCGCGGCCAGGCTCAAGGATTTTGTGGATAATGTGCGCGCACGCACGGGGCGCAACAAGGTGGACATTGTGTGCCACAGCGAAGGCGGTCTCGTGGCGCGGTATTACATCCAGAACCTGGGCGGCGCGCAGTATGTGGATGATCTGGTGACTATCTCCACCCCGCACCGGGGCACCACTGTGGCGCACATAGGGCCGGGCAAAGCCTCCCGCCAGATGGAAGTTTATAATGATTTTCTCAATGAACTGAACCGAACCAACACGTTTCCCGGAGATGTCGACTATACAGCGATTCACAGCAATCACGACGAGATCGTGTTTCCGACCCCGAACGGGTTCTGGGAAGGCGCAGTGAATATCAATGTAAACCTGCTGGGGCACGCAGGTATCATGTTGAACGAGGATGTGTACCAGTCCGTTAAAGGCGCAATTTCAACGGATATCAGCGGAGGCATGAGCCGCCTGCCCGTGCAGATTCAACGCCCGTCCATGACAACGAATTCAAGCAGCGTCACCCTGGCAATCAATCCTTTCAACCACCACCATACCGATGAAGACATGCGGCAGATGCGGGTAAGCAACTGCCCGTTCCTCAGCGGTTCGGACTGGGAAAGCGTGTCCGGCGCGCGTTCCTGGCAACTCGACGGCGGCGAGGGCCTCAAGGCCGTGTACGTGCAATTCCGGCACAGCGGCAACTGGCTGTTTCCCAAGAAATCGCCGGTTTATGTGGATTACATTTTCGTGGATCAGACAGCGCCCGAAGGCGGTGTGAATATTATTCCCGACACAACGATCAGTTCGCGCGTTGATGTGGAAATCACGGCCAAAGACAATTCGGACAACTACAAGGAATTTAAAATCTGGAATGCGCTCATAGCGTTCGGCATCGAAGACCTGGGCGTTAAGGAAATGATGGTTTCTGTGAATGCGAATTTCAGCGGCGCGCAATGGGAGCCGCTGGCTTCGCGCAAAACCGTGGACCTGGGATCCGGATCGGGTTCGCGCGCCGTGTACGTGAAATTCCGCGACGGCGCCGGCAACGTGAGCAAAGCCTATTCCGATACTGTGAATCATATTGACCCCGTGGCCGACGGACTCACCATGGTGGACGAAGATGTCCGCAACCCCGTGGTGTTCGTGCATGGATACATGGGTTCGATAGTGGGTGATGTCAGCACCTATATCAATTGGGTATATTATGTGGAGAAACTCAAGCGCGAGGGGTTCAGCGTGCACCGCATCACATTGAGCGATGCGGGTTTGCAGGATGTGACCAAGAGCGCCGCGGAACTCAACGCATTCATTAACAGCGTTTTGTCCGAAACCGGCGCCGCCAAAGTTGATATCGTGTGCCACAGCGAAGGCGGGCTTGTGGCGCGTTATTACATCCAGAACCTGGGCGGCGTGAACAAGGTTGACGATCTGGTCACACTCTCGACGCCGCACCGGGGCACCACCGTGGCGACAATCGGCCCGGGCGTGGCCGCGCGCCAGATGGAAGTGGCCAGCGATTTTCTCAAGCAATTGAACAGCGGCGATATCACACCCGGCGACGTGGAATACACGGCCCTGTTCAGCAACGGGGATGAAATAGTCGTTCCCGGCAAGAACGGATTCTTTGACGGCGCTATGAATGTGAACTGGAATACATTCGGCCATGCCGGAATCCTGTTCCATCCGGATCCCTACAATGTTGTAAAATCCGCAATTTCCAAAAAATATATCGGCGTGTCGTCGGCCAGGGCAGTGGAGATCGCCTTGCCGGATATGGTTACGTCATCAGTGCAATGGCCGGTGAAACTATCTGGATACAACCATTACGACACGGATAAACGGCAGACACAGATGCTGATCAGCACCAGCCCCACTTTCCAGGGCGCGTCCTGGCAGGCGTTCTCAGAGAGCGCCACTGTTTCTGTAGCCGGCGAAAAGGACGGCCTTATCGGCGTGCATGTGAAATTCAGGCGCGACGGCGGCGCCGAGTCGCCTTCTTATGTTGATTACATGGTGCTGGACCGCACCCCGCCCCAGGCCGCGGTGGCCCTGGAGTCCCTGGACGAAGACAGCAATGTGGCCACGCTGAAAATTTCTTCGCATGACAATTCCGATGAATACGGCGATTTTGAATGGACCAACCTGCTGCACGCTTACGGCATCCTCAATATCGGCGCTTCGGCCATGATAATCAGCGAGGCTTCGGATTTTGCAGGCGCCAAGTGGGAAGCGCTGGCAGGGCAGAAAACCCTGCAACTTTCTCCCGGGCCGGGCAATAAAACCATTTATTCGAAATTTCGTGACCGCGCCGGAAATGAAAGCGACGTGGTGGCTGCGGAGGCAAACATCTTCGATGGTGTGAACGGGTACATGGCCCTGGAGCAGGAGAAGAATCCCGTGGTGTTTGTGCATGGATACATGGGTTCGATCGTGGGCGATGTGAGTGCTTATATCAATTGGGTGTTCTTTTACGAAAAGCTCAAAGCCGACGGGTACAGCGTACACCGCATAACAATCTCGGACGGGGCCATGCAGGATGTTACCGCCAGTGCGCAGGAGCTGTTCGATTTCGTGATGGATGTGCGCGCCAAAACCGGGGCCGCGCGTGTGGACCTTGTGTGCCACAGCGAGGGCGGTCTCATTGCGCGCTATTTCGTTCAGAAGATGGGCGGCGCATCCCTGGTGGATGACCTGGTGACAATTTCCACACCGCACCGGGGCACGTCCACCGCGCATATCGGGCCGGGCCTGGCCGCGCGCCAGATGGAGATCGCGAGTGAATTCCTCCAGCGCCTCAATGCCGGCGACGCCACACCTGGAAGCGTGGATTATACGGCTATCTTCACCAATGACGATATCACTGTGACGCCGGCAGAGAACGCCTTCTTCGACGGCGCGCTCAATATCAACACCAATGGATACAACCACGCCACGATTCTGTTTTCGGAAGAAGTGTACACATGGGTTAAAAACGCCGTGTCCCTGGATATCGGGCACAACGTGTCGCAATTGCCCGTGCACATCAATCTGGATGGCATGGTTACGTCTTCGCCGCAGGTTTCCCTCACGTTGAACTATTACAACCACGAGGATCCGCAGACCCCGCCCGCGGAAATGATGATCTCCAATGACAAATTGTTCCAGGGTGCTTCCTGGCAACCGGTCACCGGTTCCCAGGGCTGGACGCTGGACAGTGACAGAGACGGGCTCAAGGCCGTTTATGTGAAGTACAAATCCCAGGGCGGAGGCGAGTCCCCGGCTTATGTGGATTATGTGGTGCTGGATCGCACCGCGCCCCAGGCATCGGTGATGTTGCAGCAGGCCGGGGAGGGCGGTAGCCTGGATGTCTTTATTTCAGCCTCGGACAACACGCAGGTTTATGAGCAGTTGACCCTGGCCCATCTTTTGAAATCCTACGGCATTCTGGGAATCGGCGTCAGTGAGATGATGGTGTCTGCTTCGCCGGATTTTGCGGATGCTTCCTGGCAACCCTTTGCGGATAAGCTGGCGTGGGCGGCCGCGCCGGACGCGGATGCCAAACTCTATGTTAAAGTTCGCGATACCGCGGGCAACGTGAGTGATACATACACGGCGGCGTTTGAAGGCAAGCCCGATGTGGGACGGGAGATTCACGACCTGGCCGTGGATTTCCTGCTCCAGATGGATGCGGGCTGGACCTTTGTCTACATCCCGACGCAGCTTCCCGAAGAAATCCGCAGCGCCCTGGCCCAGGCCACCCGCCAGAAGGAGCGGCGCGCATATGATTTCAAGGAGCGCATGTTCCGCGATGTGAACGAGGCGTGGCAGGCAGCGGGCGGCTCCGCGTTCTGGGTGCACCTGGACAAGCCCCTGGAGCAGGCCGTGCAGTTCACGGTGAGCGGCGCGGGCGCGGCGCGGGCGGCATCCAACCGCATCGCCCTGGAGCCTGGCTGGAACGTGGTGGGTGTTCCCGGGTACCAGGCGCTTTCCCCGGATAGTGTGACCATCGTTCACGGCGCAGTTTCGCACTCGCTTGCAGAGGCAAATGAACTGGGCCTGGTGCTGGGCAGTCTGTTCGAGTTCAAGGATGGGTCCTATGTGGAAGTGCAGGACATGCAACCTTTCCGGGCTTATTTCATGCGGGCTTACCAGCCCTGTATTTTGCAGTTTCCCTGATGGATTCCAATGACAAAGAATCCGGTGGAATAACCAAGTTCATTCCGGAGTCTGTTTACACATGAAGCGATTTCCTTTTATTTGTTATGCCCTGTGCGCCGTGCTGTTGTGCACGGCTCATGCGGCGCGCGCGGAATTCGATTGCGGCGATGAAACCTGCGGCAAGCGCATCCAGGTCATAAGCGCGGTTATGGAGCTTTTGCGCGGCCTTGAATTCCGGCAGCCGGTTTCGCTGGAGCCGCAGTCGCCGCAACAGGCCCGAGAAAAGATCCTGGCCCTGCGTGAGCGCGAGGGCATGACTATCGCTTCCCTGTCCGCGCTGCAACAGGTGTACGGCGTCATGGGCCTTGTGGATGCGGGTTTTGATTTGAATGCCACATATGCGGAAGTCAACAGCCAACACGCGCGGAGCATGTACGATGCCGCCGGGGGCAAGGTTTATATTACCGAGCCGGGCAAGACTCCCGGGTGGGAATCTCCCATGGTGCGCAAAGCCATGGAAGCGCTGGGCCTGTCCGAGATTGAGTTTCTGATCGCCAGGGAACTGGCGCATGCTTTGCCCGCACAAAGTTTTGATTCCGGGGCGCTGTTCGATGCCGGTGGCAGGAACAGCGACCAGGCCCTGGCCGCGCGGTCCCTGGCCAACGGGGATGCGGTCATGTTGCTCGTGGATTTCCTGTTGCGGCACACGGGCGCCAACAGCCTGGCGCTCAAGAATCCGGGTCTGGCCATCGCCCAGTTCGCGCCGTCCGTGAATCTTGTGAACCGCCCCACGCTCGCCGGGCTTCCCGAAGCCGTGCGCGGGCGCATCACGTTCCCGTACGTGCAGGGCTACGATTTTGTGCTTGCCCTGCGCCAGTCCGGTGGATGGCCCCTTGTGAATGCAGCATACCAGAGCCCGCCCATGAGCACAGAGCAGGTGCTGCATCCGGAAAAATATCTGGAGCAGCGGGATGTGCCTGTTGAGATCCACTTGCCCCCCATGGAAGATGCGCTCGGGGGTTCAGCCGTGAAAGTGTTTGATGATGTGTTCGGTGAACTTGGTCTGCGAGTTTTCCTGGAGCACTGGCTGAATTCGGACGCGGAAGCCGAAACCGCCGCAGCCGGGTGGGGCGGTGACCATGTCGTTCTGTATCATTTGGGAGACAAGGCCGGCGCACTGTTGATCCTGTATACCACGTGGGATTCCACCGAGGATGCCATTGAATTTTCTTCATCCGCGGAAAGGGCGTTTGCTGCGCTTTCCGCATCCCGGGGCGGCGCCGTAAATATCCAGCGCCTGGCCCGCGACGTGATTGTCCTGTATGGCAATTCCGCCAATGCACTGAACACAGTGGCCACCACACTACTGCGCACAACCAAGCAGCCGGTGATCGCGCCGCCGCCCATGGTGGAGTCACTGGACCCGGACTCCGCGTTTTTCGATGAGCAGATATTTTACAGCATGCTCAGCCAGGTGCCGCCGCGCAAGCCCGACCTTTCAAAGAACTGGCGCATTTCGGGCAAAACCTATGAACACAAACAGTACAAATACCGCATCAAGGCGCCCAATGACAACTGGGTGTTCCAGCCGTTTACCCTGGGCAGCCAGGTCATTACAGAGTTTACGGCTTTTCACAAAGGGTATGTGGGTTCGGAAATCACGCTGGAATCTTTCGACAGGCCAGCACCCGGGGAAATAGACCCCCTGGACGACATGATCCTTTTCGTCAACCAGCAGATGGGCAGCTTTGAGGTGGTGAGCGAGCGCGAGACTAAAATCGCGGGCCTGCCCGCCCGGGAGGTCACGCTCAAGGGTGTGCTTATCCTTCCCATCACCGCGCGCTACACGGAATTGCTGGGCAAGGATCAGGTGTTTGTGTTCACTGCGGCTACCGCCAGCTACTTGTTTGAAAAGCTCGTGCCCGAGTTCGATGCATTCATCGAGTCTTTTGAATTATTGAACTGAATCCCCGGCGTGGCTATATTAATTGAATCCCTGTGCGGCTGTGGCCGCACAATGCTTTATTGCATGAAAGGAATTACCAGACATGAGCGCAGGAGCGAGCAAGCGGAGCTATCAAATCGGGGTTATGCCCGGGGACGGAACCGGCCCCGAGGTCGTGCGCGAGGGCGTCAAAGTGCTGGACGCCGTGGCCGCCCTCCACGGGTTTTTCGTGGATTACACGCACTATGATTTCGGTGGAGAGCGTTATCTGAAAACCGGCGAAGTGCTTCCGGATTCGGCCATCGACGAGTTCAGGAAACAGCAGGCCATTTTCCTGGGCGCCATCGGCCATCCCGACGTCAAGCCCGGCATTCTGGAAAAGGGCATCCTGCTGCGCACGCGCTTTGAACTGGATCAGTACATCAACCTGCGCCCGGTCAAGCTGTATCCCAACGTGGATACGCCGCTTAAGGACAAGGGGCCAGAGCACATTGATTTTGTAGTGGTTCGCGAAAACACCGAGGGCCTGTACGCCGGCGCGGGCGGCACACTGAAAAAGGGAACGCCTGATGAAGTGGCGGTGCAGGAATCCATCAACACGCGCAAGGGCGTGGAGCGGTGCCTGCGCTTCGCCTTCGAATACACGCAAAAACGCGCTCAGGAAAAGAAGCTCACCCTGTGCGGCAAAACCAATGTGCTCACCTACGCATTCGATCTCTGGGAGCGCGCTTTCCATGAAGTGGCCCCGGAATATCCCGATATCAAAATAGATTACGCGCACGTGGACGCCATTTGCATGTGGATGATCAAGAACCCGGAATGGTTTGATGTGATCGTTACGGACAATATGTTCGGAGATATCATTACGGATCTGGGCGCCATGATTCAGGGCGGCATGGGCATCGCCGCGGGAGGCAACATCAATCCCGAGGGCACATCCATGTTCGAGCCCATTGGCGGATCCGCACCCAAGTACACGGGGCAGAATGTGATTAATCCCCTGGCCGCAATCTGCGCCGCTCAAATGATGATCGACCAGCTTGGGGAAACAGCCGCCGCTGCGCGCATTGAAAAAGCTGTGATTCAGGTTCTTACTAATGATATCAAGAGTCTGCAGGCAGGCAGGATGGGCCATTCAACATCTCAAGTCGGCGATCTGGTTGTGAAATATCTGGATGCCTGAATGCATGATGTGGTCATATTGATGGGCCTCGCATTGCTTTGTTTCGCGCCGCCACCTTATTCTATTCTATAAAAATCACCGCCAATAGTAAGTTTTTCATTTGTGCCATACGATTGCGTTTTTCATATTATTTTGAAAATCAGCATAATTCCATCAGATAATCCCAAAATGCACGCTCGCGAAAAAGTGTCTCATTATTGAAATCAAAAATATGTTTTTGCCCCGCCTTTTTTGCAGATTCAAAAAAAATTTGAAATTTTTTTAGAATCATAAAAATCCCCTTTACTGCTTGGATTTATTTCAATTTGCTATGTTTTTTTATGCCCTTTTGTGGGCGCAGCATGTCCGCTTTTTAGTGTCTCATTTTTTTATACCCCGTGAAAAAGCGCGAAACACCGGCGCTGAGCCCGGCCGCGGGTTCCGCGGCCCAGGGCCGAAAATCACAAGTCACGGGAGGAAACCCATGGAAGACAAGGAAAGAGAGCAACTGCAGGAGGAGGCGCTGGAGGCTGCAAGCGAAAGCATCGCTGATACCGCCACAGCAGACTCAAACACCGACCAGGAAGGAGCCAGCCCCGAGGGCCAACCTTCCGAAAAGAAGTGGGCGAATCTCTTCGATTCCCCGGAGAAGCTGGAGCAGGCTTACGGGCATATCTACCGGGCGTTCCATGCCAAGAGCCGCGAACTGCAGGAAACACGCCAGGCTCTGGACAATCTGGTGCAGTCATTGTCGCAGCAGGGCGCACCGCAGGGCCTGCCCTTTGCCCAGCCCATGTGGACCGAAGCTCAGGCCGCATCCGGCGGAATGAACCCGGCTGTGATGCAGGCTGTTGCCGCCGCGCAGCAGACCGCACAGGAAGCACGAGACCTTGGAGAGCGCTTCCTGGTTTCAAGCGTGGAATCCCAGGTCAACAACTTCTTCAAAGAGCATCCCGAACTCGGCGACACCGAGGAGGATTTCGAGACGTTTGCCGATGAAGTTGCCATGTTCCTGGGCGAACTGGACGTGGATGCGCTCCAGAAAGTTCCGCAGGCCATGGAGCGCTCATACCGGATTATCCACTACCCGGAAGCCGTGCGCGAAGCCCGCAGAAAACAGGAGCAGGAGGAACGCGACGCCGAGCGGTTCGAGGTCGAAGGCTCAGGCGCAGGCTCCATGAGCATGCCGCGCAACCAGTCCCGTGAAACCAGTTTCCGCAAGCTCGTGCAGCGGCTCAAAACCGAGTCCGGGCTGTGACGCTTCACGCTGCAAAATTTGCTAAAAAGCAAAACACTCACGAAAAGGAAGAGGTGATTTATTCATGAGCAATCCCACAAAGTCCATCACCTGGGACAATCTGAATTCTTCGTCCATGGCCGAATTCGACCGCACGCTCAAGGACGGAATTTTCAAGAAGCATCTGCTGCTGCGCAAGCTCGATGAAAAGAAGAAAACCTACAGCGGGGGCGTGTACATCACCGAGCCCATCATGAAATCCATGGGCAACGGCGGATCCTACTCCGGCATGGACGTGCTCACACCGCAGGACAAGGAAATCGTGACCATGGCCGTGTTCGAGCCCGCGCACTACGAGACCGACGTGACCATCAGCTACACCGACGATCTCGCCAACCGCGGCCAGGCCCAGATTTTCGACCTGCTCGAAGCCAAGTACGAGAACGCCAAGAAGACCATGGAGTACCATCTTACAACGGCTCTGTTCGGTGACGGCGTCAAGGCCACTTATGGCAATGCCCCCATCGTGGGCCTCAAAGCCGCAGTGGCCATCGATCCCACAACCGATCCCGCGTCCGGGGTTTACGGAGGCATCACCCGCGATTCTTCAACCGACACGGATTTCTGGAAGAACCAGTCCAAGGATGAAACTGCGGGCGGGCTGGACGGCCTCACAATGCTCAAGCTCCAGAACCTCTGGGGCCTGTGCAGTGACGGTAATGAGCATCCGGACATCATCGTGACCACGCAGTCCATCTACGACAAAGTGTGGTCCCTGGCCGACGCCCGCCAGCGCCTGGGCAACGAGGAAGCCGCCAAGCTGGGCTACCAGTCCATCGACTTCAACGGCGTGCCGCTGATCGTGGATAAAAACGCCCCGGTCGGCTATCTCTATATGCTCAACACCGACTACATCTACCTCAAAGTCCACAAAGACGACGACATGGCGTCCACACCGTTCCTGCAGGGCACCACGCAGCTCGTCAAGGTCAAATACATTACCTGGACCGGACAGCTCGTGTGCGGCAACCCGCGCTACCAGGGCGTCATGTTCGGTCTCATATAAGGAGGGGGTGACACACCATGTCCAACATTTTCGATGAACTGACCGCAACCGGAACGACCCAGAAGTTCACGCTCGGCACAACCCGGCGCGTGGGCGGGCGCAACTACGTGTATGTGCAGCTCTCGGCTGATGCGCAGAGCCCCGCCGCCTATGGAGCTGTGCTCTACGGCACGCTCAGCGACAGCAACGTGGTGACAGATGACATCAGCACAACGCATCCGAACCTGGTGCGCGGCGTGGCCATCGGCGCCATGGCCAAAGGCGCTTTCGGCTGGATCCAGACCTGGGGCGGCCACAGCGCCGTGGCCACGGACGGAGGAGACGATATCGCCACGGGCGACGCCATCATCGGCGATCCGTCCGCCGACGGCGTGTGCGACTCCGTGGCCGCGGGCGCCGCACCCACGCACAAGATTATTGGTTTCGCCACGAGCGAGGACGTTGATTCCGCAGATACCGTGGCAGCCTACCTGATTCTCGAGAAAGGGGACTGACGGTCTCCGGGGAAGGGGCCCCTCCCGGGCTCCTTCCCTCTCCGTCATTTTATTATGCTTACATTCGACGCAGCACAACTCATGGATGCGGATTCCTACGGATACGACCCGCTTACGCGTTATGCCACGGAAACCGCCAACCACCGCATAGACGCCATGTGGTGGCTCAAGTGGATGCGCAACCTCAAGGAAAACGACCAGGCCATCGGGGCCTTGCCTCCTTTGTCGCTGCATTTCGGCGAGTGGTCCGGCAGCCCCTGCCTTGTGGCCGGGGCAGGCCCATCGCTGGAAAGAAACATCAGCCAGGTGCGCGAGGCGGCGCGCCGTGGCTGGCGTATTGCAGCCGTGGATCGCGCTTTCAATACCCTCAAGAGTAATGGAATTCATCCGGACATCACTGTGACAAGCGACGCGGGCCCCGGTGTGGCGGATTTCTTTGACAAAGAGTTTCTTCGCGAACCCGACACCTTCGCATTATGCGTGATTACCCATCCGTGTGTTTATGAAAAACTTTCCGGGTGCCGGCGCCGCGTGTTTGCATGCATTAATCCGTTCAGCGCATTCTGGAAATATGTGCAAAACAATTACCCCCAGGGCCTGTTGTGTCTGCGGCCTGGATACGTGGTCACTTTTTCAGCCGTGGACCTGGCGCAGTGGATGGGCAGCCGCCTTGTGGTAACCGTCGGCAACGACTTGTGCTGGCCTTCATACGCAGACGTGGATACACGCTACAAACAAGCGCGGCTCATGCACCTTCCGGACGGGCGCGTTACCATTCCCGCGTTCCACAAGGCCGCGCGCGCATTCCGCTTTTTCCCGGACCACCATACCAATGTGCGGTTCGCCGACGCGTCGGGCGGCCTGGTTCGCGGCTGGGAGAGGGTGAAACTTGAGCAAATCGTGTCCGGCTCGGACGCGGCATGAACAACGAAAAGAGGTGACATCATGAAATGGTCCGACATCATTACGCAAGTGCGCGACCGGCTGCAGGAGGAGAGCGAAACATTCTTCAGCAACGATCGGCTTCTGGATATCGCGCGGCGTGTGCAAATGGAAATCGCAACCGTGGCCGAGTGCCTGGAGTCATCCTGTGCCTGGGTCACAACCGCGGACATTATTGAATATGATTTGCCGCCCGATTGCCTGAATATGCAAGCGGCTACATGCGATGCCTATCCGCTCAATCAGGTGGATTTCCGCCGCGTGCACGCCAAGACGTATCCCGTGGGGCAACCCGCGTGCTATTACATTTTTGGAAACCGTATTGGTCTTTATCCCGCACCCTCGGGCCCTCTCTCGCTCAAGGTGTGGTACTCACAGCGCCCGCCACTGGGCGCCATGACCATCACGCACAGCGGTGTATCCGGAGCAACGTCCGCCACCGTTGAAGTGCAGGACAATGCCCTGGTGCTTGTGATCGCTGGCGGCGCTTATGCCGGTGTCAACACTTTCCAGTTTTCTGATGCGAATTACAGCACTGTCGGCAAACTCGCCGCAGCCATCACTGCGCTTAATAAGGGCTGGATTGCCTCGCGTGTTGCCGGCTGCAGTGAGGATGAGCCGGCATCAAATCTGGAAATCGCAGGTGCGGCAAGCGCATACCAGAAAACCCTCACCCTGGATTGTTCGATTAAATTGCCCGAGCAGTTCCAGTTCCTCATCGAACTGGGAACCATCTACCGCGCCTTGTGGAAGGATACCGAGTATGAAGCCGGAGAAGCGTATCGGCGCGAATATGTGGACCGGCTCGAAGCCCTGCGCCGGCTGTACGCGCGGCGCAACAGCCGCAGCGGCACGCGGCAACTGCGCGACGCTTACCGGTCTTCATCTCCCGGGTCCGCCGGCATACGTGTTTTTATCCCTTGAACCGCACGGAGGATATGTGCATGAAAACGTACAGTATTTTTCATATCAACGATTTTTCCGGTGGTCTCATGACCAAGGCCGCCCCCATGCAAATCAGCGACAACCAGGCCGTGGATTTGCTCAATTGCGAGTTCGATATGACCGGCGCCCTGGCCAAACGCAGCGGGTTTACCGCTTACAACAGCACCCCCATCCCCGGCGCAGGTCTCATAGACAACCTAATCCGTTACTACAAGAATGACGGAACGCGTATCCTGGTGGCCACAGCCAACAGTGCTTCGGCCAACAAGGTGCACAAAGGAACGGACGCCACTGGTACGTTCACTGAAATCACCGGGGGTTCGGCGCTCGACAAAGACAAGCCCATCGACATGCTCATATACCGCGACGTGCTGTTCATGTCCAACGGTAGCCAGCCCATTCAGTACTGTTCAGGCGGCGCATCCAAGGCCGATGTGTCTGGCTCGCCCACGCCACCCACCGGAAGCTGCATGGCCGTGTGCGACAACCGCCTGTTTGTTGCCGGGAACAGCGCCAACCCCAACAGGCTCTTCTTCAGCGGCATCGCACTATTTTCCGCCCTGCCCGCCGTGGACTTTCCCGCAACGAACTTCATCGATATTCCCAAACAGGACACCGGAGACAGGATCACCGCTCTGGCCGTGTACCGGGATGAATTATTTGTATTCCGCCGCAACGATATGTGGGCGCTCATCGGCAGCGGCCCCGAGGATTATTACCTGCAGGAAATCAACAACCGCGTGGGCGCCCTCAGCCACCGGGCCGTTTGCAACACGGGCGATGCATTGGTTTTCGCAGGCCCCGGGTGTATCCATGAATACCGGGATGGCGTCATGCTTGACATCGGCCGATCCATTGATTCGGTTATCACCGCCCTGGATTTCAGCCGTGTCAAAGTTTGCTGGTACCCGGCGAAAAAGCAGGTTTGGATCTGCGGCGGCACCTCGGCCGCATCCAATAATCGCGTGCTGGTTTACGATACCATGCTCAAGGCCTGGAGCGTGTTTGATCTTTCTTTAAATGCGCTTTGCCTGTTCTCGGGCGCCGGAGACTGCGGGGAACTCTATGGCGGCTCCCCCACAACCGGCGCTGTGTGGCGCATGGCAGACGGCTCATCCGATAATGGAGATGCGATTCCATTCTCTTACCGGACCAAGCACTTCGATATGCATATCCCTCAGAATATCAAGATATTCCGCCGCCTGTATTTCAACGTGAACACGGCCGTGGATACCGGCTCGTTCGACGTAAATGTATCGGTTGATTTTGGGCGGACCACGCAGTCCGTGTCAGATATCAGCTTCAAGGGGTTCAACCGCTGGGGCCATTTCGTGTATGGGCAGGCGCCCTATGGCGGGGGCTTGCTGCAAACAGCGGTTGTGCCCATGCAAAGCGGCATGGCCGGCCGGTACGCAAGCATTCAGATAAGCAGTTCAGACAAGAATCCCCTGACGATTTTTTCCATCGGGATTCAGAACAAAATCAAACCTTTGAGAGGTGAATGACATGGGATGGCAAAGCAGCCTTCTTGGCGGCAACGTAGTCAGTTCATACGAACATATCGACAACCTTCGCAACGATCTCACTGCGGGCAGGTTCTGGGACAACGGGGAGACAAAATACACCCGCGTGAGCCATGACGGCGCCAACGGCATCGTCGAGTCCAGCTTCGGCAACCTCGTGCTTAAGCGTGCGGGCGCAACTCTGCTCTCTATTGCTTCGGAAAGCGTGTTGTGCGAAGGTGATTTTGATGTTCGAAACGGCAATTCGGTTGTTGCGCACAATGCTGAAAATTCCGCATATGCATACATGTACCATGACGGCGCAAAGGCCGTGTTCGCTTCCACATACGGCCGTACACAATTGGCCGGCAATGCCAATCACCACGTGCATATCGGGTCCGGCGCAGGGCAGTCGCGCATTTATTTCTACGACGCCACCTTGGGTGAGTGGCGCTATATCTATGTGGACAACGGATCCGTGCAGGTGGGCGCATGAACGCAGAAAACATGAAAGACTTGCTGCGGCGGCGTTGCGACCTTTTGAATCGGCAGCTTGTGAATATCAATGACGAGTTTGCCGCGCTCAACATGCGGACCCGGGACCTGGAGCGCGTGCTGCTGCAAACCATGGGGCAGAAAATGGAAGCCGAATTATTGATTGCAAAACTGGAGGAGGATCCACATGCCGAATACCAATATCAGGACAGTCAAAACATGGGTGCCGGATCGGGACAAAGGTCCGGGCTGGTACATCAATCCGGAAACAGGCCGGCGTAAATTTGAAGATCTGAAAAACCATGCAATGAACGGCGAAATGAAAGCCGTGAACGAGGCTCTTGCAAAAGCTGGAATGCCTGAAATGTGGTCCATTCGCGTGGTGAACGGCCCGGGCGGTGAGCAGTGGGCCGTGACAGCAAATCCGGACTTCAAGCCCCCGCAGATTGGGCTCGGCATTGGCAAAGATGCGCAATGGTCCCTTCCGCGGGATTTGTACGGGCTGGGAACTCCCAATGATCCGCAGGGTCCGGTTAAATCCGCCAGAACGGCCCAGTTCACAAACTGGCTGGCGCGCTCGGACCTCAATGGTATTCTGGAAAAGTTTCCGGAATTCAAACCCTTCGCCGATGCATACATGCCCGTTGCTGAACGGTTTCTTCAGATCCGCGCTTCGCAGAGCATGCCGTCGTACCTGGTTAATACACGCACCGGAAAAGGCGCGGCCACTTCCGAGGAGATTCTGGAGCAATGGATGCGTATGGTGGCCCTGCAGAAAGGGCACGCGGATTTCGGAGTGCCTGTGCGCAGCATGCAGGACATCGCCCCGTATCTTCAATTGCAGGGGGATCGAGGCCTGGCGCCGTTTATTGATTATTACGCGCAGGAAAGCAAAAGCTGGCTCAATAAGAATTTACCCACAATCCTAGGCGGGTTGAGCCTTGTGGGCTTGAGCCCCGTGGCGGCCCTTGGCAATGGCCTGGGGTCTGTGCTGGGCAGCAGCATCGCGGGCCAGGCTGCGGCAGGGGCCGCCGCCTCTGCCGCCCTTGGCGGCGACGCATTGCAGGGGGCTCTGCCCGCGTTGCTCGGCGGGGTGGGTGATAAACTGGGCGCCGCCAATCTGGGCGCGGGAGGCCAGGCCGCATCGCAAGCTCTTCTGTCCGCTGCGCAGGGGGGCAACCCGCTTGCCGCAGCCTTGTCATCCTTTACGCAGAGTAAAACCGGCGGCGCGGACCAAAACAATCAGGGAGGTATTTCAAACATGGGAGATTTTAACTGGAAGGATATTCTGGCCACGGCAGCAGCGGGCGCGCTCACAGGCAATTCCGCACCCACGGGCGCTGCCGCCGCCGCGGCGCTGCAATTGTTAAACGGCAACACAGGCATTCTTCCGCAGAACACGACCGGCGATGCCCTGGGCGCCTTGCTTCAGGGTTATGCGCAGAATAAGCTGCAAGGCGGTTCCGGCGCACAGGGCGCCGCCGATGCTCTCGGCAACTTGCTATTCGATCAGTATTTGTCATCCGGAACACTGGACGACAAGCTGCGGGACATGATCGGAATTCCCGACGGGCTTGGTGGCGCTATCCAGAATGCCCTCCCGCAGGGGACTTGGGATGTAATGCAGGACTGGCTGCGCAACAAGATTTCAGATGAATTGAATATACCCCGGGAAACAACCGGGAACAGCGCATCCACCGGCGCTTCATCACCCGGCTCCCAGGCAGGAACGGCGCCATCTGCAACGGATATCTACTCCCTTTTTCAGCATTTTTATAACAGGTTGCCCGCAGGGGATGCAGGGTTCAAGGATGCCCTGGATATGCAACACGCGGCCACGCAGAAAAGCCTGCAGAGCCAGTACCAGGACCAGCGGCAGGCCCTTAACGCGGACCTCAACAGGCGTGGGCTGTATTCATCGGGCATTGCTCTTCAGCAACAGAGTCAGCTCGGCGAGCAGTTTAACAACGCCCTGGCTGATGCTTCGAGCCAGCGCGCCCTGGATATTTATTCAGCCCAGCAGGCACAGGAACAAAACCGCCAGCAGCAGGCATGGGATATGGCCCGCACTGCGGCATCCCTTGGAAACACGGGTGCGGCCTATGCTGGAATACCCGCTCAGGAAACGGCTTCCGCCCAAGCTTCGCTCAACCCATTGCAAACACTGATTAAAACTATTTTGGACCGCAGTACGCAGCAGCAGTCGCCTCAGCAGCAGCCCGCATCCCAGACACGGCTCCCGGCGATGAGCCAGCCGTCATCTATTCCGCAACTGCCCGCGTCACAGGGAGCCGCCGCCACAAACGCCGTCCCCATGTTCACATCACGCACGGGGGAACAAACACCTGGCGGCAGTACGATAGGCGCGGCAAGCAAACAGCGATTCACGTTTTCATCATCGGCAGGGGCTCTTCGCTCAACTCCGGCGTTAACCGCAACTGGCGCCTCGAGCGCAGGTAAGGCCAGGAAGCCGTTCAAGTTTTCCTATCTCGGCTGAATCACATACGCCGATGCGTAACAATCGCGAAAGGAGAGTGATATTATGCCGCGCAATATTTTTACCGTGGTCATTGACCGCATGATTTCGGCAGCGCGCGTTAAAGTGCGCAATGAGGATGATTCCATAACCTGGGAAGTGGACGCCAGCACGGGTTACGGCAGTGTTGCCGTCAAGGACATGAAGCCCGATGGAACAAACAGATTGCCAGCCATGGATGCCGCATCACGCGCCGGATACCAGGTCATCACAGACGGGACAAATACCATGCCAGCGGGCGATGCGCCCGCGCGCGCCCTGTACGCCAAATGGGTGCCCGAACGCCCGGCCAGTGATCTCGATGCTTCCATTATTATTTTCAATCATGGCACAGTCACGGCAAACTGGAGCACCAACACAGCCGCGGCCGTGGCCCAGAGCGCGGACCGCGATCTGTGGATCACCGATGTGAGCCTGGTTCCCACAAGCGACCCCACATCGGAAATCCAGACGCAGCACATTCCATTTCAATTGTTTGTCGAAGACACCACGGACTCTCAGTACAGGCAGATTCTTCTTGGGGGAATCCCCGGCAACACGCATTTCATTTTTAACACACCGCTCAAAATATCCCGTTCGCACAACTGGCGCACGGGCGTGAAGCTGGGCGGGGCCGCCAATCTGAACATCTACGCGGTCATCAATGGATTCGAGGAGGCTTGATCATGGTATTTCGATTCACAAAAAAGACATATCCCGACGGGCTTGTGCAGCTTGTGGTGGAAGCTGAAACCGCACCCGGAGTGTATATTGTTCTGGGCGCGCGCGGCATCCCCGCGGTCCTGGCCGACGACAGCGAGTATCTCGAAAATCTGAAACCCGTGGCCTTGAAAGAGTTTCTGGCCCACGTGTCCGAGCAGGCCCCGCCGGGCGAAGCATCCCTGGGTGTCATCGTGGATTAGATGCGCATTGCACTTAATGCGTATGCCTGTCCCGCAGCGCCGAAACAAGGAGGTGAAATTCATGCCGGATCCCGGATTGGATCATGATTTGCTGATCCGCATCGACGAAAACGTAAAAGCCATCAAGGACCGCTGCGCCGTGTGCGCCCGAGACCTTGAGGAGCACGAAGATCGCATCGCTTCTCTCGAAGGCGAGGTCAAAGCCGTGAAAGTGCAGCACGGCATTTGGAGCGCCCTGGCCGTAGGCGTGAGCGGCGCTCTTTCCGCAGCCCTGCGCTGGGTCAAATAACATGACTTCGCCCTGGCCATATCGAGCCGCAACAAACATAAGAAAATGAGAGGTCACATCATGGAATATATCGATAAAATTCTCACCCCCGAAACTCTGGGCTTCGGCGCCGCCGTGGCCGCTCTCCTGCTCGCCAGGAGTAAATTTTTCACCGAGCGCGATTATAAGCGCGCAAAGGAATTGCTGGATATGGGGCATTCCCTGGCTGAAATTGCCGGCAGGACCCAGTTGAAAATCCATCAGATTCAGGGTGAACTGCAAGACAACGACGCGGAGAGTTCCCTAATGAAGACAATTCAGCGAAAGGGCAGGAAGGCGATTCGAGGCTGGTTCTGACATCGGTTTAATTATTAAGGAGGCCGATATGCAGGAGACGAATTATTTCAGAGCAGTTCCAATAAAGCCGCAATCTGGTTGATCAGGGGCTGGGCCGCGTCTTTTTTTGTTGGGTTGAGCGAAGCCCATGGTAATGTTAATTTGCCAAGCTGCTCTGTTTGGCTTTTTGTCAGATGTTTCTTTTCATTAACCGCGACTAATATTTTCTTTTCCTGCAAGTCGACTTCCCCCTGGCCAAGTTCCTGTTTTAATATGTCAATTTGTTTGGCGAAGGAATCTGCGGAGGCGCAATCAAGCACGAACAGGAAAACAACAACGCGGTGCATGTGGCGCAGAAACCAGTTGCCCAGGCCCTGGCCATCGGCTGCGCCCGCACACAGGGCGGGCAGGTCCAGAACTGTAAAGCGTGCGTAGGGCGAGACTTCACACACGCCGATATACGGTTCCGTGGTGGTGAATTCATATTCAGCGATTGTGGATTTGGCGTTGGTGAGGGCCTGCATCATAGTGGACTTGCCGCTGTTGGGCAGGCCGATGAGGGCCACGTCCGCGGGGATGGAGTATTCGAGGATGATGCGGCGTTCCTGGCCGGGCGTGCCGGGCGTGCACTGCTGGGGCACGCGGTTGGTGGGCGATGCGAAGCGCACGTTTCCATCGCCGCCCCTGCCGCCCTGGGCCACCACAAGCTTGTCCCCGTGCGCCACGAGTTCGCCCAGTAGTTCTTCGGTTTCCTCGTCCCAGGCTATGGTGCCGATGGGCACATGGATGACGCAGTCTTTGCCGCCGCGGCCCTGTTTGCGCGCTTTGCGGCCCGCGGTGCCGTGTTCGGCTTTATAGGTGGATTTATGCCGGATGGAAGACAGGTCCGGCACTTTATCGCGGGCTTTGAGGACAACATCCCCGCCGTTCCCGCCGTTCCCGCCGTCCGGGCCGCCCCGGGGAATATATTTTTCACGCCGAAAACTCACGCAGCCTTCTCCGCCGCGTCCGGCTTTTACTGTGATTTCAACCTTGTCGATAAACATGTTCGGCTCTGATTTCTTTTTGGGACACGCGCAATGCGTCCGCTAATCCTTCCGCTGTTGTTATCTCGGTTCGTGTGGAAAGGGTTGTGGGGTGGGCTTGCCGGGCCGTGCGATCAGGACCAGTCCTCAAGCCCTTCCTGAACGGCTTGTTTAAGCGACCCCACGATATCCGTGATGCGCAGGGCGTACTTGCCGTCGATGACCATGACTTCTCCGCGCGCAACCAGGCGCTTGTTAACCAGGAGGTCGATGCGGTCGCCGGTGCGGGTATTCAGCTCCAGCACGGAGCCGGGCTTCATCTGCAGGACGTCCTTGAAGAATTTGTCGGTGCGGCCCAATTCCACGCTGACCTGCATGCCAACGTCGTGGATCATCGCTATTTTGCGGTCTTTCTGCTTTTCGGCCATGCCCTGCCTCCGGTTGTCATCGCGCAGATTGTGCAGTGCTTGTCACGACCCGCGTCCATCCTTAGATTACAAGGTATATCGGCAATCGTCCATATACATTAACATAATTCCGAAATTGATGCAACACGCAAGCCAACGGCGCCTGTTCATGCCTGAAGCTTTCTGCGGTTTTCCAGAAACGAGTCCAGGGTGCGGCTTGTGACCTGATGGATGCCCGTGTCTACGATACGGGATTCGGGGATGCCGCGCATCACCGTGTCCAGGCCGCGCCGCGCGATTTGATACAGGAAATCCATGAGGCGGAAGCCCATGGAGTAAGGGCGCTGGGCCACGGTCATCTGGATGATGTCGCGGCGCAGCAGTTCCAGGAGCCGCTTGCCTGCGTCCATGGATACAATTTTCACCTGGCCGGCCCGGCCCGAGGCTTGAAGGATTTCCGCATTGATCCTGGCGGATGTGCCGGAAGCGCAGAAAATGCCTTTAAGGTCCGGGATGTCCCCCAGGGTCTGTTCCGCGGCTTTGCGCATGGCCGCTTCGTTTTCCTGGCCGCAGACCTGGCGAACGATTTCAATGCGCGCATAGCGGCCCATGACTTCGCGGAAGCCCTCAATGCGCTGCTTGCAACTGTTCACAGTCAGCGACGGCGTGTCAATGATGATCCTGCCTTGAAATTCAATGAGTTTTGCAAGCACATAGGCGCATGTGTTGCCGGCTATGCGGTTATTGGTGCCAACAAAAAATGAACGTGTGGATTGCGGGGCGTCGGTGTCGAATGTAATGCAGGGGATACCGGCGTTTGTGATGCTCTTGATGATGGCGGGTGCGCGGCCCGCATCCAGGACCGCCGCAGCCACAGCTTTTACATCCGGGGCTCCGGCGATGCGTCGGGCTGTGTGCTCCTGCCACCTGGTAATGTCATTTTCGTGGCTCACTTCCGGGCCTGGCGCAAGGTATTCCACATCTATCTCGAAATGTTCGCGCGCGGCATTCACGCCCCGCTCTACTTCGCTCCAGTAGGGGTCGAAGGAACCGCTCAACATGCTGAGAATGGCAACTTTCATAATCAATAATATTGTACTGTGTTCCGAAGATTAGTGCATGGTGTTTGATTTTATTGATCTTGAAGGGGCCGCAGTACGGGCGGGTTTGTGGAGATGTCCATGCGCAGGATTCCTGCTGATGTGCCCAGCCAAACGGTGTTCCCCTCTGGCTCAATATCATATACCGCAATATCCTGGCGTGGAATTTGTAATGTGGTGATGGTGTTGTGCTTGATGTCAGCGCGCACCAGGCAGCCCGGCGCGGACTGCATGGATGACACGGCGGCCCATATTTTGCCGTCGCGTTCGATGCAAGGGGACGCAAGAACCCCGGACCGGCCGCAGGGCAGCGGGGTGCTGATCCGGTTCGCGCCGGTGAACAGGTGCGCGTGCGTGTCGCTGATGACCACGGCATGATTATCGTCGGGGGCGCACAGGCGGAGCGTTTCATTGCCTAAAAGGGTTTTGTCGGCAGTGAGATGCTGCAGCTTGTTTTTACTGAACAGGTACTGGTATCTGAACAAGTGGTTGTCGCGTGCGATCCACACGGTTTTCCCGGCAAACACTGCATGCGCAGGGTGCAGTTTCCGCCAACGGTCGGGGATGTCCAAAATGGCGCTCCACGTGTCTTTACGCAAATCGTAGCGCAGTACGCGGCCTTCTCGGGTGGCGATGATGAGATCATCGCGGTGCTTGATTACGGCCATGGGCGGGTGCGCGGTTTTCCCTGAAGTGGCAACCGTGTGGCGGGGCGGGGTGCAGGAAATGTCGTCTGCGGCGCAAATGTGAAGCTTGCCGTCCGGGGTCGCCAGCACGAAATCATTTCCCAGATGGAAAAATTTCGTATCTACGGAAAATGTGCGCACATTCCACACCGCATCGGTGCGGTCATTCATGGCCAGGCTGTATCGCGATGCGCCCCAGATGCGTGCGCCGTGTTTTTCCAGTTGCGTGGTGGCCAGGTGCTCCAGGGCCAGGGGAAGGGACACGCGCGATGATTCCAGGCCTTCAAAATTCTTTTCCAGAATGTCCGCCACAGCACATGGCGGCAGCACGGATTTTGCGGGCTGGCTTGTATCCGGATTGAATTTCATGGTTTTGCCCGAGGGGAAGCCCAGCCATATTTCGCCGCCCAGGACCGCGGCCAGCGGCTGGTAACTTGAATTGAAAACATCGGGCAGGCTGAAGTACTTGATAGACTCCCGCACTGGGTCGAATCGCGCCAGGCCTTTGCTGGTTGTGATAATGAGATTTCCCTGCAAGCGCCCCGCAATTATAAGGTTGTAGCCGCGGGATGATGAAACGATTTGCGACCACTGTTCTTTGAGCGGGTTGAACTTGCCCAGGTTGCGGTGTGAGGAGTACCAGATGGCGCCGTCGCCATCGGCCAGGATGCTGTTGATCAAGCCCGGGTCACCGCTTTTGACAGGGGTGCGGTATGCGGACACGGTGTTGCTTTTGATGTTGTAGGCCATGAGCGTGTTGGCGTAATAAAACCAGACATGGGTTTCGGTGGGAACAATGGGTCCGCTCCATTTGTGGTACGGGATGCGCGAAAATGGAAGCGGGCAGTCCAACTCTGAGTCAGCCTTGTTGATGGTGCAGATATTGCCCTTGACTTCTCCAAGCCAGAGAACGTTTCCAGATGATGCCATGGCCCGGAAATCGTGGTTGGGTTTCTTTTTGTTGAAGACGTGGAATTCTTCCCACAGGTGCAGGGCGGGGTCGTAGCGCATGACACGGTCCGAGAGAAGCAGCCACGTGTTCTGCCCGTCGTGCGCAGCGTCGAGAATGAGCTCGCCCCGCTGGCGGATATCCTGTGAGCGGCATGTGGCGGCATCGGGTGTGCAGTGAACTACGTCGAATTTGCGGACAATCCAGATTTCGTTTTGTGTGCGGATCATGCGGCGCGGCTTATTTTCAAAGGCTTCATTAATCACGATCTGTGTGGATTCACCGGTCTCGATATTTGTGCGCTGGATTCCGATCCCGGTTCCGGCCCATAGCACGGGGCCGTCCTTGACCAGGCTGTAAACCGTGGCCCAGGCCGGGAATTTCCCGGCCGCGGCCGGCAGGGCCGCCAACAGTAATAAAAATACCACGGCCAGGGCGGGGAGCCACTTACGGCGCGGGTTGTTTGAGCGCATGTTTTGTCGCAACACTTTGTTCACGGGAAATCATTATAGCACAGAATCCGTGCGGTTTGCCGCAAGGGGCGGCCGATCACGGTTTAACGAGCAGGGGCGCATGCGCCAGAACGGCTTCAATACCGGTGTGTAATTCAGGATAAAGCGTTTTGAAATCAGCGGTGTGCGCCCTTGTGAGGCCCGACTCCGGCGCATCGAAATCGCACAACAGGTTGAAAAGCCGTTCCCGGTGATCGCGGGACAGCCGCCGGGTCACGGCCCGGGCCGCCAGTTCCATGAGATGAATCCCGGGCAGGCATGCCTGCATGCCCGATTCGCGCCACCACCGGGCCACGGTTTTTTTGGGTCCGCGCCCGAATCCGCCGCAGCCGGGTGCGGCGCGCATGAGTTGGTGCGCCATGCCGCCGCCCGGCTCTATGCGTGTGCCCACGGGATAGTTGCGGCAGCATGCAGGCCGCGCGGTGTGCACCGAGCACAGGTTGTTTTCATGAAACATACACACGCCTCCGGGCGTGCGGAGCGACGCTATGGGCACGCCGTTGAGCCCGGCGTCGCGTTGTACATCACAGTATACATTGAGAAATCCGGCCGAATTCATGCCCAGGCCGCGCGACAGCAAAAAGATATCCTGGGGTGTGAGCGCGATGTAGCGATCATCCCGGCAGCATGCGCCGCACATGCAGCAGTCGAACTGGAATGAATCTTCGGGCGCCAGGTTTGTTTCCGGACATGGAGTCGCGTAATTCATAGGTTATTAATATAATCGGACAAAGTGTGAATGTCTGTATTTCGCGTTTCGAACCCCATGAGCCCGGAATTGTGAGCGGTACGCATTTAAATTGGAGCAGGGGCGCGCCATAATAAAGGCGGAACAGTTGCACGATGAGCTGTTGTAAAAGAGAATAAGGGTTACGGTAAGATTGCCATGGCGGAAAAAGATTTGCCATCAACGGTAGTGGTTAAAGTCGGGTCATTGACCCTGGCCGATGAACAGGGGAATATGGACCCCGTGTTTTTGAGCGGCTTCGTATCCCAGCTCGCGGCGCAGCACAGGGCCGGACGGCGCATCGTGCTGGTCACATCGGGCGCGGTGCGCACCGGCGTGGAGCGGCTCGCCCTGCGCACGGACCATCCGCTCAGCGTGAGCGACAAGCAGGCGGCCGCGGCCGTGGGGCAGGGCCTGCTCATGGAGCGCTATACCGCCCTGTTCGAGGAGCACGGGCTTATAGCCGCCCAGGTCCTGCTCACGCGCGATATCATTAATTACCGCCAGAAATATCTGAATGCGCGCAACACCCTGATGCGCCTGCTCGAACTCGGCGTGGTTCCCGTAATCAATGAAAATGACACCGTGGCCGTGGACGAGATCAAATTCGGCGACAATGACGCCTTGTCCGCCATAGCAGCAATGCTTATTGAGGCCGACCTGCTTGTTTTGCTTTCGGATGTTGACGGGTTGTATGACAGCGATCCACGGAACAATCCGGACGCGCGCCCCATCCGTGAAGTGCATGAAGTGGACGCGGGCATCGTGGCTGCCGCGCGGGGCACGCGCGGCGGCGGGGGCACGGGCGGCATGACAACCAAGGTGCAGGCCGCGCGCCAGGCCATGGCCGCCGGCATCCGCACCATTGTGGCCCATGGCCGCACCCCGGACATTGTACAAAAAACAATTTCCGGAGATTTTCCCGGCACCGTGTTTATTCCCCGCGACAACGGGCTCACCAGCCGCAAAAAATGGCTGGCCTTCGGCATTACGCCCGAAGGGCGCATTATCATCAACCAGGGCGCGCGCGATAAAATCGTGTCCGCGGGCACGAGTCTCCTGCCGGTTGGCATTGTGGCCGTGGAAGGCCGGTTCGGCGCGGGCGCCAATGTGGAAATCGTGGACGAGCAGCATCATGCCGTGGCGCGCGGCCTGTCCAACTATTCGGCTGATGATGTTAATAAAATAAAGGGAATTCATTCCGAAAAGATCGAACAGATTCTGGGTTATAAAATCAGCGACGACGTGGTGCACCGCGACAATATGGCGGTTGTTTGACTTTCGCACGTTGTAGCAAATGAAGGGGAACACAGGACATGTCGAAAAAAACACAAAATATGACGGAAATGGCTCAAAACGCGCGCGAGGCGTCACTTGCCCTGGCGCGCCTGGACGCGGCGAAAAAGAATCGCGCACTCAAGGCCATGGCCAATGCGCTTCGTGAAAACAAGGATTTGATTCTTAAGGAAAATGCCAAAGACGTGAAGGCTGCGGAAAAGCTGGTGGCCCAGGGCAAGCTGGGCAAGGCCCTGCTCAAAAGGCTCGCCGTGGATGAAGTCAAGCTTGAAGGAATGGCCGTGGGTGTGGAAAGCGTGGCCCTTCTTGCCGATCCCGTGGGCCACGTGCGGGAAACCCTGATTCTGGACGACGGCCTGGAACTCAAACAGGTGAGCTGCCCCATCGGAGTCATCGGTGCGGTATTCGAATCGCGCCCCGACGTGGTGCCGCAGGTGTCGTCCCTGTGCCTCAAGGCCGGCGATGCGGTGATGTTCAAGGGAGGCAGCGAAGCCGCGCATTCCAACCGCGTGCTCGCGGATGTGCTGTCCCGGGCCGCGCAGACCGTGCCGGGTATCACCAGCGGCGCCATTCAACTCATCGAGACCCGAGAGCAAGTTAACGCCATGCTCCAGCTTGATGAATATATTGATTTGCTCGTTCCGCGCGGAAGCAATGAATTTGTGCGCTATATCATGGACAACTCGCGCATCCCCGTGTTGGGCCATGCCGACGGAATATGCCACGTGTATATCGACAAGGACGCTTCGCTCAACATGGCGTGCGATGTGGCTTTCGACTCCAAGGTTCAATATCCCGCTGTGTGCAACGCCCTGGAAACCCTGCTTGTTCACAAGGACATCGCCGCGAAATTCCTGCCGCAGATTATGAAGCGCTACAGCGCCGCAGGTGTGGAAGTGCGCGGCTGCCCGCGCGCGCGCAAGGCCGCCCCGGGCCTGGGGCTCAAAGCCGCCACAGAAGCCGACTGGAAAGCCGAGTACCTGGACCTTGTGCTGGCCGTGCGCGTGGTGGACTCCCTGGCCGATGCCGTGGCGCATATTAATAAATACGGCTCCGGCCACACCGAATCCATTGTGACTAAAAACAATAAAAATGCAACGGAATTTATTGCCGGCGTGGATGCGGCCTGCGTGTTCCACAACTGCTCCACGCGTTTCTCGGACGGGTTCCGTTTCGGCAAGGGCGCGGAGATTGGAATCAGCACGAACAAGATTCATGCGCGCGGCCCCGTGGGCCTCGAGGGCCTGGTGATTTACCGCTATATTCTCAAGGGGAAAGGGCACATTGTGGCCACATATGCGGGCCCCGATGCAAAGCCGTTCAAGCACATCAGAAAATAGGGCGCCCACGCCGCGTACGCTGTGCGATTGCAGACTTATAAAACCAGTGCATTGTCCTGGCCGGTCCGGCTTTTAAACCGGTTGTTGCGATTTATTCAATTTTGTACTATATCGTGACCATGTCATTTTTAAGAGTTATACCAGCATCCGAAAAACTACGGGTCTGCCGAGTCCTGATGGCAATTGGGTTGCGCAGCCGTACAATCGCTTTACAATATGATCCGGTGCCTTGATATGGAACAGAAGAAAAACAGAAGCGAAGTGCGCGTGATTGCCAAGAACAAAAAGGCGTATCACGAATTTGAGATTTTGGAAAAGATCGAAGCCGGGCTTGTGCTGACCGGGTCTGAAGTCAAGAGCCTGCGCGACGGATCGGTGAGCATCAAAGAAGGTTATGTGAAAATTCGGGGCGGCGAGGCCTGGCTTGTGGACACGCATATTTCGCCATACAAGAATGCGGCGCCGGGCGCGCAGCACAAGCCGTTCCAGCCGCGCAAACTGCTATTGAGCCGCCGCGAGCTGAATTCTTTGATCGGCAGTGTGCAGCGCAAGGGGCTCACCCTCGTTCCTCTTTCGCTCTACTTCAAGGGCAACTGGGCCAAGCTGCAAATCGGTCTGGCGCGCCACAAGAAACAATTCGACAAAAGACAGGATATTATCAAGAAGGAAACCGAGCGCGACATGGATCGCCGCGTGAAGTCGCAGTCCATGCACAGGGATTAAACACCCTGCGTAACGGTTCTTTTTTGAAGTCAGGTTGCACCCGGCGCGGAAAAATAGCGCTGCGGGTGTTGATACAGTGGATCCGTCATCTTACAATCTGGAGAGAAGGGGGCGTCAGGGTTCGACGGGGTTACGAGCCACCTGGACTGCAAGCCGAGTTCTCCGCAATCTCGTTAAAAAGGCGGGACACTTAAACAACAAGTGCGAACAACAATTTAGCTCTCGCCGCTTAATGCGGTGACGTCACCTGCGTTTTGCCGATCGGATGCAACGTGGCGCCGCTAGATCGGATAGGGAAGCCCGATACCCGGTAGGGCCGACCGAAACCTTTCCGGGATAAGCCGCATCGCATCCCGCCTGCCGGAGGCGCTGCGGACGAAACTCAAATGACAGGACAAGCTTGTAGACGTCGGGGTGGCAGTTTCTTCGGACGCGGGTTCAAATCCCGCCGCCTCCAAACCCATCATGCGGTTATCTTGCAACACTTCTGAAAACTTTGAAGAAGGTACCGTGTTCCGCGCTCTGGAATTATCACAGGAGCGCGGATTTATTTTTTACCGGGCATTTTTAGGCATAATAGCATACTGATCGGATCAACAGGGATCAACTCGAAAAGGCGGGAATGGTATTGTTCACAAAAATGAAATTCCGGTTATTTCTGGTTTTCGCACTTGCACTGGCTTTTGCGCCCCGGGCCGCCCGCGCCGCGCATGGTGAGTTGCAACGCACCATCAATGCGCAGTCCAATGCGCTCAAAGCGGAAATTACGTTCGCCACGGATTTTCATATCAAGACATTTACGTTGAATAATCCGCCTCGCTTTGTTGTGGACATGGAACCGGCCCTGTTACCGGACGGCGGCACACCCGGAGGAACCACATTCAAAGTGGATTCACGCGGGATCAAGTCAATCCGCATGGCTCAGAACAGCCGCAACCCGGACCGCGTGCGCATGGTGTTTGATCTCAAAACAGCGGATACAGTCCTGACTTTGGCAAAAGATCCTGGCAAGCCGCGCCTTGTCATCACCGAGCCGGGCGCCGATGCCTCGCGGCACAAACCCGCAGTCAGCAATCCCAAAATCAGTAAATCCGCAAAAACCACAACTCTGACCTTTGATGTTTCTGCAAAAGACACCGGGGTTTCCATCAAAGAGCGCGCCGGAGAAGGGTTCGGGCAGGTTCTCGAAATCACTTTCCCCGGTTACTCCAAGGGGCCGTCCGGTATGGATATCAGCGCCGGCGTGGTCTCTGCACTTGAGTGGACGGAAACTGCGGATGCGGCTGTGGCCAGAATTAAAAGCCGGGTGCCTGTGGCATTCAAGATGGACAAATCCGGCGGACAAGCGGTGTTGCGCCTGGAACAACCGGCTATGAGCACGACGCATATCTGTGTTGATCCTGGACACGGGGGCAAGGATTCCGGCACTGTGGGATTCGACGGCACCACGGAAAAAGAAATTGTTCTTGACATCTCGCTTCGTTTACGGGACATGCTGCAAGCTTCCGGGGCGCGCGTCACCATTACCCGCAACAGCGATTATTATCTCACGCTGGGCGCGCGGGTCGACGTGGCTAACAATTCCGGGTGCCAGTATTTTGTGTCTATTCACGGCAATGCCCTGCCCGATCATGACCGCAAGCCGGACCGGCGCGGCGCCCAGTCATACCACTACGGGGAGTCCAGCAAAGACTTCGCCGACACCATGCTCAAGGAAATGGTTTTCATGATGGGCGTGGGCGATATGGGCATGTATGAACGCAAGTTCTACGTGATTCGCAACACGAACATGAAAGCCGTGCTTGTGGAAATAGCATTCCTGTCACAGCGTGATGACCTGGCCTTGCTCAAAACACCCGAGTTCCGCGAGAATGCCGCGCGCAGCCTGTATAATGGGCTTGAATCCTATATGGGGATGCATGGCGCGCGCATGAAGCCTGTTGCTTTGCCCGCCGCCGTGGCAAAGCTGGTTCCGCGCACGCCGTATTATATCAACAGCGCCGGGGAAGCGCGCTTCGCGGAAATGCCTTCAGACCTCAAAGAACTGCCGAATGAAGCCGTTCCCGCAGTTGTGGCAACGTCTTCACCCGCGCCGTCCATGACCGTGGTTTCTCTTCCCTCAAATGATAATGCATCATCCGAGCCCGAAGTGCTTGTTGTCACGCGCAGCCTGCCCGCAGAACTGCACGAAAAACAGGGCCCTGCGGGCGCGTACAAGCCGCGTCTGCGCCAGGTGGGCGCCATTTACCCAAAGGAACCCTGGAATTTCAAGCGCGATTACGCCGGACCCATGAGCCGCGCCCCGCGTTGACCCTTTGGCGAATTCGACACAAAAAATATATATTTTAAAGCTTTTTCAAGTTGCCTATAGTTTTTTCGCAGGCTTTGCTATAATTGGCGTCAGCATGTTGCAACTTTGAGAAACAGGATCTGTTTATGACCATATTTGAACAAACGCAGGAACAAGTGCGCGAGTGTATCCGGCTGGCGCAGAATGTGAAACAGGCAGGCGACCGCCTGCTTGAAGATTGCAGTCAGATCAAAGATCCGGCCGAAGTGGGACCTCAACTCAAAGATTTCAACACCCGGTTCACCGCATTTCAGGCTGAACTGGACGCCCTCGGAATTTCAGAAATCGATACGCGCCCGGAACTGGATCCATCAGCCCCGGGCAGCGCCGTGGGCGAACTGGTACAAGCCATTCGGGATCTGCTCAAAACCCATCAGGACATAATCGCCGTGGTGCAGGAAATGGGCGGGCACACAAGCGAACGGTTGGGAGCAATCCGCCAGGCCCGCGACATCTTCCAGAAATTCGTAAAACCCAAAGATGACAGGCAGCCGCGCTTTTTCGACAAAAAAGGCTGATTTTATTTATTTACTTTTTTTATATTTGAATTGACACTCGCACCAATATGAGATAGATTAATGCCGTTCAAGAAGGTTTGGCAAATTAACGACAAAAGGAGGAATTGTTGTTGTGCTAACATCATTTTACGACAGTATCCTCTACCAGGCTACAGCCAAGGGCATGGACGCTGCCGCACTCAGGCAGAAAGTCATCGCGAATAATATCGCCAATGTGGATACCCCGCACTATAAGCGTGTCGAGGTAAATTTCGAGGACGCTTTTAAAGCCGCCCTGGAGAAAAGCCCCAACCGCCTGGTGGGTTTCCGCACCGATAACCAGCACTTCACCATCAACGGCAATCCCAATTTTCGCGACATCACTCCCGCCATGTGGCGGCAGAACGACACCTACAGCCGCTCGGACGACAACAACGTGGACATGGATGTGGAGATGGTCGAACTCGCGAAAAACGAACTTATGATGAACTCGCTTGTGGAGACGCTGAACCGCAAGACGCAGCGGCTGAGCGCGGCTATCACCGGAAGGAGCCAGTAACCGCTTATGTTTCTCCAGAACGAAGTGAAATTCAAAACCGGCATGTACACAGGCATGGACGCCAGCGCCTCGGGGCTCACGGCCCAGCGCAAACGCCTTGATGTGATCGCCGGCAACATTGCCAACGTAGACACAACACGCACACCCGAGGGCGGCCCGTTCAAGCGCCAGCTCGTGGTGTTCGCCTCCAAGAATGAATTCGACGCCCGCAAGTTCCCCTTCCTGCCCATGAAAATCAAGACGCAGATGCAGCAGCCGGGGCAGGGTGTGCGCATCACCGAAATAATGAAAGACCCGAGCCCTCCGCGGCTTAAATATGATCCGGGCCATCCCGACGCCAACGCCGAAGGCTATGTAGCCTACCCCAACGTTGACGTAATCAAAGAAATGGTGGACATGATTTCCGCTTCCCGCGCTTATGAAGCCAACATCATGGCCATGAATTCCGCAAAGAACATCCACGCCAAGGCTCTTGGCATCGGCAAATAGATTTCGGAGGACTGATACATGGATATTTCATCCGTAGGCCCGATTCGCCCGAACACTCCATTCCCGGTTGAGACCGACAAGCAAGTCACCGGCCCGCAGACTTTCGGCGAGCTGCTGAATAATGCCGTAAACGTTGTGAACGATATGCAGATCGATGCGGACAATAAGAGCCTTCAGCTCGCCCTCGGGGAAATCGAGGACACGCATGAAGTCATGCTCGCCATGCAGAAAGCCAGCATGTCCCTGCAACTCACAATGGAAATCCGCAACAAAGTCATAGAAGCCTACCAGGAAATTCTGCGCCAGGCCATGTGACAAACGTGGTAAAAAGCCCACAGGAGCTTGACTGATGAGAGAACGTCTTCGGATACTTCGAGAAAATCTTCAGGAAATGTGGACCAAAATGACCCAGCGCAACCGCTGGATCATGATGGGCGCCGCAGCGGCCATGGGCGTCGCAATTATTGCCGTCATCGTGTTCCTTACGGTGTCGGCGCACCGCCCTGGAATGTCGGTGCTTTATAGCAATCTGTCCGGCAGCGACGCCCATGCCATTGTTCAGAACCTGACGAAAAGCGGCGTGAAATATGAACTCGCCGACGACGGAAAAACCATCAAGGTGCCGCAGGACAAGATGCCGGAAACCCGCATCAACATGGCGGCCGAAGGTCTGCCCGCGGGCGGCACCACCGGATTTGAACTCTTTGATGAAACCCGTCTCGGCGTCACCGATTTCACACAAAAAGTAAATTTACGCCGCGCTCTGCAGGGTGAACTGCAGCGCACCATCGCAGGCCTGGACGTGGTCGAGTCCGCACGCATCATGATTGTGCAGCCCGAGCCGAGCCTGTTCGTGACCGAGCAGCAGAACCCCAGCGCCTCGGTGGCCGTGAAACTCAAGGACCCCAAAGAAGGCCTCACCAACGAGCAGATCAATGGTATCATGAATCTCGTGGCTTCTTCCATCGAGGGCATGGACCCCCAGGACGTAACCATCATTGACAATCAGGGCAATCTGCTGTCCGATCTTGAAAGTAAAAAGAAAGACGCGGAAAAGATTGCCATGACCGCACTGCAACTCAAGCAGAAGCGGGAAATTGAGGAGCAGTACAAGCGCGACATTATCGAATATCTCGCCAAGGTGTTTGGCGAAGAGAACGTCGTTGTCATGGTCAAGGCGGAATTGGATTTCAGCGAAACCCGCGAAGAGGATGTCCTGTACAGCCCCATTCGTCCGGGCGCTGACGCCGGCGTAATCCGCAGCGAGCAGCTCATTGATGAAAAATATCTCGGCACCGGCACCGTGCCGGAAATCGGCGTTCCCGGCACCACCTCCAACATTCCCGGATACAAAGGATTGGCCGAGGGCAATGCCGAATACAAGCGCACTGAAGAAACCCGCAACTATGAAATCACCGAAGAGCGTACCTGGAAGGTCAACGAAAAGGGCAAGATAGCCCGCCTGCAGGTGGCGGTTATCCTCAATGAAGGCCTTGCGAACCGGGAAGGTGAGCAGTACGCCCGCGCCCCGCTGATTCGCGATGTCGAGGAAAACCTGTACAGCGGCGCCAACCTGGAACGCGGCCGCGGCGACAGTGTGGACGTCAAGGTGTTCAATTTCAAGATGGACAAGGAAGACGAGAGCGTTCGCGACCTGGCCGCAGCCGAAGCCAAGCGGCGTTATTTACTGCGTATGGCCTCGTACATCGTTCTTGCACTGGCCGTTCTGGCCATGCTCATCCTCGGCTGGATCGCCCTCAAGAATGTGGTTGTGCCCGAGGAGATTCCCGAGGAAGAACCCGAAGAGGATATCTTTGAGGAGCCAGTTGCCGTAGAGGAACTCGATATCCCCGAGCTTACAGACGAACAGCGCATGCGTGAAAAGATACTTGAAGAAGTGCTGCGCATGATCAACGACGACCCCGAGGGGGCGGCTCTGATCGTGCGTTCCTGGATGTTTGACGAAGACAGATAATTGTAACCGAGTCACATAGACCCTGAACCGGAGTGCTGCAACATGGCAAAATCGGATGATAAAATGAACGGACTCAAAAAGGCTTCCATGCTTATGGTGGCCCTGGGCCCGGAGATCTCATCGGAGATCTTCAAGCACCTTTCGGATAGTGATATCGAAAAACTGACGCTGCAGATTGCGAGCCTTCGCAAGCTGGGGCCGTCGGAAAAGACCCAGGTGCTCGAGGATTTTTACAACCTGGCCCTGGCCAAGGAGTATATCCTCACCGGCGGAATCGATTATGCGCGGGATGTGCTGGAGCGCGCCCTGGGCACGGGCAAGGCCATGGATGTTATCAACCGCCTGTCCTCGCTGCTTGATGTGGCGCCGTTCGATTTCGCCCGCAAGAGCGACCCCAACCAGTTGCTCAACTTCATCCGCAACGAGCACCCGCAGACCATCGCTCTCGTCCTGTCCTACCTGCAGCCGGCGCAGTCGGCTTACATCATGAAAAGCCTCAATGATCCTTCGCTGCAGGTGAGTGTAACCAAGCGCATAGCTGTTATGGACCGAACGAGCCCCGAGATTATTAAGGAAGTTGAAAAGGTGCTTGAGAAAAAGCTGTCCATGGTGCTGTCGCCCGAGTACACCGAAGCCGGCGGTATCCAGGGGGCCGTGGAGATTCTCAACCGTGTGGGCCGCAAGGCAGAGTCCGAAATCATGGACAAGCTCAGCGAGGAAGATCCGGAACTGGCCGAGGAAATCAAGAAGCGCATGTTCGTGTTCGAGGATATCGTCAAGCTGGCCGACCGCGATATTCAGCAGGTGCTGCGCCAGGTGGAAAGCGCGCAGTTGGCCACAGCCCTCAAGAATCAGAAGGACGAAGTGCAGGCCAAGGTTTATACGAATATGTCCAAGCGCGCCGCGGATATGCTCAAAGAAGATATGGATTTCGCGGGTCCGGTCAGGCTTCGCGAAATCGAGGAAGCGCAGCAACACATCGTCAACACCCTGCGCGGCATGATCGAGTCCGGCGAAATCGCGGACTATCGCGCCGAGGGCGGCGATGCGATGTAACGCTCCGCCGGGGCGCATAATTGAAGAGGATTTAAGTACTTAATATAAGGGACAATATAAGGGAACAAGGAAACGTTGCCGATGAGGATCATAAAGCAGGAAGATTTCGATCAGGTAGCCAGAAAAATTCATGGTATGCAATTTGAAACTTTTCCGGCTGAGTGGCTTTTGAATCCGCCTGCGGGAGAAGAGGCCGAGGAGCAGGATCGGGGAGGCAACGGGCGCGATTATTCCGTGTCCGGAGAGCCCGAGCAGCACACCATCGACCTGGCTGCCGTGCAACAGCAGGCCGATCAGCTTATCGCCCAGAGCCAGCAGCAGGCCGATCAGATTCGCGCTCAGGCGCAGCAGGAATTCGACCAGATCCGCGCCCAGGCGCAGCAGGATGCGAACAGTATTATTGAACAGGCCCGGCAACAGGGAGAAGAAGCGAAAAAGGAAGCCTTTGCCAGCGGTTACAGCAGCGGCGAGGAGTCGGGTTTCAAAAAAGGATACGAAGACGGTTACGGCAAGGGCAAGGCTGTTGCCATAGATGAAGCCGCGCAGAGCATCAACATGGTGAACAAGGTCATCGAGGAACTTGAAAGCTATCGCGCCCAGATTTTGTACGAGTCCAAGCAGGATATTGTGAAGATGGCTCTGGCCGTCGCGCAGAAGGTTCTGCACAAGGAAATTATGACGGATCCCAACACCGTGATCAGCGTGGTCAAGAATGCGATCAGCAAGGTCGGGTTCAAGCGCAAGTTTATGGTGCATGTGAACCCCCTGGATATAGAAGTGCTCAAGGCCGCGGGCTCGGAAATCGTGAGCGCCGTGGATAGTCTGGAATCACTGAAATTCAAGCCGGATCCCAAGGTGGAAGCCGGCGGCTGCGTGGTGCGCACTGAGTCCGGAACCGTGGACGCGCAGGTGGACCGCCAGTTCCAGGAAATCAAGGAGAACGTGTTGAACGCGATGCAGTCCGAAGAGGACGAGCAGGTGCGGCTCTGACCGCGCGGCGTTCCAGCAGATAAGCATGCGTGAACCCACACGCCTCAGCGGTGTCGACGAATTCGCTAGCTTCGTCGGAAACATGTCCCTGGTCAGACAGAAGGGGCGTGTTACTGACGTTGTGGGCATTATTATTGAGTCCCTGGGCCCCAATGTGCCCATCGGGGAATTCTGCACAATCACCAACAGCAACGGCACAAAGATCGATGCTGAAGTCGTTGGTTTCAAGGGCGAAAAAACCCTGCTTATGCCGTTTGAGGACATGCACGGAATTTCGCCGGGCAGCGAGGTGTCCTCATCGGGCAGCCCCCTGTCCGTGATGGTTTCGGATCAAATCCTGGGGCGTGTTCTGGACGGACTGGGGCGGCCCATTGACGGCAAGGGCCCGATTCTGGGCGGCCTGCCGCGGTCTGTGTACGCCATGCCCCCGAAACCTATGTCGCGCAAACGCATCACCAAGCCGCTGCCGCTCGGTATCCGCGCCATGGACGGGCTGCTCACATGCGGCCGCGGCCAGAGGCTCGGCATTTTCAGCGGCAGCGGCGTGGGGAAAAGCTCCACCATGGGCATGATTGCCCGTTTCACCCGCGCTGACGTGAACGTGATCGCGCTCGTAGGTGAGCGTGGCCGTGAGGTCCGCGAATTTCTGGAACGGGATTTGGGCGAAGAGGGCCTGGCGCGCTCGGTTGTCGTTGTCTCCACATCCGACACATCGCCGCTCAGCCGCATCAAGGCCCCGTACACGGCCACCACAATCGCCGAGTACTTCCGCGACAAGGGTTTGGACGTGATCCTCATGGTGGACTCCATTACGCGTTTCGCATTCGCACAGCGCGAGATGGGCCTGGCCACGGGCGAGCCGCCCACAACCCGCGGCTATACGCCGTCCCTGTTTGTGGCTTTACCCAAGCTGCTTGAAAGAGCGGGGCAGTCGTCCAAGGGCTCCATCACCGGCTTGTACAATGTGCTTGTTGAAGCCGACGACATGAACGAGCCCGTGGCCGACCACGTGCGCAGCATCCTGGACGGGCACGTGGTGCTGAGCCGCACCCTGGCGCACCGCAACATTTATCCGCCCGTGGACCTGCTGCAGAGCGTGAGCCGCGTGATGCCCGACATCACATCCGAAGAGCATTTTAATCTTATGCGCCGTTTCCGCGAGGTGCTGGCCACCTATCAGGATGCCGAGGACCTTATCAACATCGGCGCGTACGTCAAGGATAGTAATCCCAAAATCGACTATGCGATCAGCCGGATCGAACGCATTCTCGACTACATCCGGCAGGGCCTGTATGAAAAGATGGATTATGAAGATTCCGTCGCCGGGCTCAAAGCCATTTTTGAGGGCTGATGTTTCATTTTCGACTGGAATCCGTGCTGCGCTACCGGCAATTTCTTGAGGACCAGAAACTTGCCGTTTTCGCTGAAAAGCAACGCATTCTTGAAAATGAAAAAGCAAAAAAAACAGAATTGAAAAACCTGCGGCGCCAGTACTTTGAAGCCTTGCGCCAGGAATCCCGCAAGGAAGAAGTGGACGTGACCATCATGTCCTTCTTTCAATCGTATATCTTCTTCCTGGACCGGCGGGTGACCGAGCAGACCGAAGTGGTGGCCCGGGCGCTGAGGGTGGCGCAGCAGGCGCAGTTGGAACTCGTGGAGGCGCGCAAGCAGAGGGAAGTGCTCGTCAAGCTCAAGGAAAAGAAATACAAGGAATACCAGTATGAAGAAGAACGCCTGGCCCAGCTTCAGCTTGATGATGTCGCCTCCATCAAGTACATTCGCAACAAGAGTGGATTGAACCAGTTCGCGGTGTAGCCGCGTGACCGGAGTGAATCAATATGCCAAACTTTATTCAATTCAAAACCACGCCCGACCAGTGGGGTATCTTCAAGGTCATGGACCGTATCGGCTCGATCGAGAACCGTTTCGGCCCCCAGATCCCGGTGCAGCAGGTTCAGGAATTCAGCACCGAACTCAAGAGCCAGCTTTTCAACCCGGCCACGGACCAGGTGGCCGATGCAGGGAACGATGATTATCCCGTGGTGGAGAAAGCGGCGTTCGACGAACTTTTTGAACGTTCCGCGCCCCTGCGCAGAGACCTGTCCGCGATGGGCAGCAAGGATTTCACCACATTTATTGAGCAGGCATCCCAAAAGTACAACATAGATGAAGACCTGTTGCGTGCGGTGATCAAGGCCGAGAGCAACTTCAACCCCTCAGCCACATCGCCCAAGGGCGCCATGGGGCTTATGCAGCTCATGCCCGGCACCGCGCGCTCCCTTGGTGTGAACGACGCCTACGATCCTTCGCAGAATATCGACGGAGGAGCGCGCTATTTGCGCCAGATGCTGGACACTTTCGGCGGCGACACCAAAAAAGCCCTGGCCGCCTATAATGCCGGGCCCACGGCCGTGCAGACATACGACGGCGTTCCGCCTTATAAAGAAACCAAGAATTACGTCAGCAAAATCATGGACATGCTGGGCGGATCCTGAGGCCGCCCGGCAACAGACACGCAAGACCGAAACACATAGGAGAGGCCGCAGACCATGGCGAGAACACAAAAAAAACAACCGGAAACCACAATGGTGCTGGACGAGCCCAAGCGCCGCAGCAAGCTGCCCTTGTTCCTGGCAATAATCGGGGCTCTGGCCGGGCTCTGCCTGCTCTTGGCGGTAATTCACATGAGCGGCGCTCTCAACGCGCCCGAAGAAGCCGTATACCAGCGCTTTTCAAAAAACAGCACCATGAGCGTGCTGCTGCGCCCGCTGCACCACCCTGATTTCAAGAAAACACTCACAACCGAAGAAGCCCTGGACGTGATCCAGCTCCGCAGGGAAATGCGCAAAGCCGCGGATATCATCAACGGCCAGAAAGATAAAATTTCAAGTCTTGAAAAGAAAGTCAAGGGCCTGGAAAAAGACACCAAGCAACTCGACAAGCTGGCAAAGGATGTCAAGACACTTAAAGAGTCAGGTGTGGAAGTCACGCCCGAAGCCATCATGGCCGCTCTGGAAGGCGGCGCCGCTCCGGGCGCAGCCTCCGCTCCCGCAGCAGCAGGCGCCGGCGCACTGCCCGCGCTGCCCGCAGGGGCTCAGGGCCAATCCCTTCTTAACGCATTCCAGGCGCGCGACTACCGCAAGGTGTCCAAGATTCTTGATGGCATGCCCGCCGAGCAGGCCGCCGACGTGCTCGATGCTCTGGCCATGCAGGATGAAACATTCGTGGTTGAGGTTCTGGCGACTTTCAAAGAAGACAAGGCCGCGGAAATTCTGCAAAACTTTGAACCCGGCAGGACCGGAGAATTATTACAAAAGATTGCATCCCGGCGCACAACTGGTACATAATATAATTTATTGACTAAAAGCCCCGCACTGCCGGGGCACTACTATAAGAGATTTTACTTAAAGTAAAGTCTCAAGTAAGCAACGAACGAAGAGGAAATGATCCGGAGGAGGTGATATACCCGGAAAACTGAATAGAAGGGAGGTGAAGGTAGATGAATGCGACGGATATGTTTCTCAGTCTGTTCTCAGACAGGGGAAGCGCATTGACCGACTCCCAGGCATCCATTAGGCCCGCGGCAATGACCAGCGGCCAGGAAGCTTTCAGCCAGATGTTCGCACGCGTGCTCGATTCACGGCAGCAGCCCGCAGCGAAATCCAATGCCGCGTTCCAGCAGCAGCAACCCGCAGACGCCGGCCGGCCACAAGCCGCCGACACACGCGCGGACGCTCCGCACACGGAACGCATACAGGCAAAGGAATCCGCAGCAAGAGCTGATTCGGCGAAAGAGCAACAGGCGTCCACAGAACTCCGCACAGAAACTCGCAGCAACAGCGAGTGCAGGGCGGACGACGCCAGCGCGGCTTCCACAACCGAACAAGCCAAAGCCACCGCCCGTGACCAGGCAGTGGACACGGAACTTCGTGAAGTCGTGGAAAAGCTCGAGCAGAAAGCGCGCGAAGCAGCGGAAAGCGGAGACATGGACGAGCAGATGCAAGAACTCATCCTTGACTTGCTCGCCCTGTTGCTCGCAGGACGCAATGAAGGCGAAGACATCCAGGCCCTGGCAGACAAGCTCGGCATCTCGGATCTCACCGAGGTGGACGGCCTCACACTCACGTTCTTTATGGACAAGGACAGCGAACTGTACAACCTCGTTTCCATGCTCATGAACGATGAGAACGGTATGGACCCGGAAATGCTGGACCAGATCAAACTGCTGGTCAAGCTGGCCGGAGACAAAGCCGTAGAAGTGGCCGTATCCGAACTCACAAGCACCGCCGGTAACCAGGACGAGTCAACCATGTTGTCGCTCACGTTTGGCGCTCAAGGACAAGACACGGATTCGGAGCAAGTCTCCATTTCCATCCGTCTGACCCCCGAAAGCGCGCAGACCGCGCAACTGGTGTCCATGAAAGACGGGCAGGCCCCCGCCACTGAAGCCGCACTGCTGGTTCCCGCCGAATTGCTCAGCAAAGAGGACCTCGAAGCCCTCATTGCGCAGCAGCAGGCGCAAACCGGCGAAGCAGCCAAGGCAGCAGCAGGCACCCGCATCATGGTACAGGACTCTGACCAGGCCGGAAAGCCGCAAGTGCTTATTCCCATGGCCGGGACCATGGATGCCGCAAAACCCGAAGTGCTCACCGCCGATGCCATGCTGAAAGATGCAGATATCATGCTCAAACAGCTCGACATCCAGGCGCTGGCCCAGGAAATCTCGGCCATGAGCAAACCGCGCGAGGAACTCGCAGCCCGCTTTGAACAATTGCTCGGCAGCAAAAGCACGGCTGAAACACTGGCCCTGCTCACCATCGCCGGCAAAACGGGCGGATTCGATTTCCTTGGTGATTTCATGCAGCGGTTCGGGCAGGAAGCGGATGCCGACAGCCAGAAGTGGCAGGCTGACTTGTTTCAGCAGCAGGTCAAGGCCCAGTTGAACAGCGACAGGGCTTCCATGACCATGCCAACCATGGACACCGGCTCAGAGCGCATCACGTTCCTCGGCCGCTCCGACAGCGCACAGAACCTGTTCCAACAGACCGTACAGGAAACAGCAACATCGTCCCGTCCCCCGCACACCGGCGCCCATGTCCAGGAAACGGTCATGTCTCAGATTGTCAACAGGATCTCATTCGCCCATTACAACGCACAGGGCGGCGAAATCCGAATTGGCCTGAGACCCGAGCACCTGGGTGATCTGCAGATGAAAATCCGCATCGATCACGATATCGTGACTGCCAAGTTCGTGGCCGAATCACAGGAAGTCAAGGCCATTATCGAAAGCAATCTCGGGCAACTGCGCGACGCACTCGCAGAAGCAGGTGTGAAAGTCGGACGATTTGAAGTGTCGGTGGACACCGGGGCCCAGCAGCAACGGGACCACAGTGAACCGGGAGATTCCGGGCACAACGGGCAAACCGAAACCGCTGTTTCCGCAACAGACCTCGCCGCCGAAGACCCAACCCTCAGGCTGGTTGACGATGTCATTTACAGCTTGAGGCCCATGGCCATCGCGGCGTACCGCCACAACTACCTCGCCTGACCAAACCAACCGGTACAGGAAGAAGGAGGAGTAACCATGGCATTAGTAGATTTGATCGGCCAGTACGGAATAGACGCCAATACGTCGGCCGGCGCCGGCAAGCAGGAACTTGGCCAAGATGATTTTTTGAATCTTCTGGTCATCCAGCTCAAGAATCAGGACCCGCTGGAACCCATGAAGAATGAGGAATTCATCGCACAGCTCGCGCAGTTCAACTCACTCGAGCAGATGATCAACCTCAACAAGAGCTTTGACAGCATGCTCGCACTTCAGAGCCTGTCCAGCGCAAGCTCATTCATCGGCCGCGAAGTGGCCTGGTACGGCGAAGACGGCGAGCAAATGTCCGGCACCGTGCTGGAAGTGGAACTGGACAGCGGCATCCCGCTGTTGAACGTCGAAGGACAGTATCTGGTAGATCCCAGCCAGATCATCGCCATCGGGCAGGCGTAACCGCCGCGGCGGCATTTCGAAAGAGAAGGAGGTGAATTCACGTGGTAGCCAAAATGTACGGCCCGCAATTCCAGGCCCCCAAGCAGTTAGACCAACTGCAACCAGCGATCCAACCGTCGGTGCAACAACCCAAGCTGCAAACCGGGAAAACCGACTTCCAGAAAATACTGGAACAAAAGACCGCCGGCACGGGCAGTGTGCTCAGCTTTTCCGCACACGCCGCAAAACGGCTGCAGCAGCGATCTATGGAACTGACGGCCGATGATGTCACCCGGCTTTCAGACGCCGTGGACCGCGCAGCCGACAAGGGCGCACGTGAATCACTGGTTCTCATGAATGGCCTCGCGTTCGTGGTCAGCGTGACTAACCGCACGGTTATCACCGCCATGGACACGGATTCCATGAAGGAGAATGTGATTACGAAAATCGATTCTGCAGTTATTGCTTGACGGAGTGATAGGGGAACTGGACCTCGCAGAGGAAGTTCATCCCACCGGAGATCGACAGACCCGGCGGGCACTCCGAAAAACTGAATAGCAGGAAAAGGCTCTTAAGGCATACTAACTCAACTCGCGGATTCAAGGTTGACGGCCTGCTCGCTCTAGGGTAGCAGCCCGCATCACACAATCCAAGCCTTAGCACCCTGCAACACACCACGAGTTGACGTGGCGTGGATCCGCCCTCCGCCGCCGTGCGTTTGTGCGAATTCGCGCCTCGGGCCTTCCTGCTGTTCTACGGTTCCCAATTTCTTTAGGGAGGTCACGCCATGAACTCGTCTTTGTATACTGGCGTTCTGGGACTCCAGAACCACCAGATAGCAATGGACGTTATTGGCAATAACATCGCCAATATCAACACGTATGGATTCAAAAAAGGCCGCGCGGAATTTGCGGACCTTTTGAGCCGTTCCTATATGGCGGCATCGGCGCCCCGCGGCAACATCGGCGGCACCAATCCGCTCCAGGTCGGCATGGGCATGACCACGGTTTCCGTGAAAAATCTCATGCTTCAGGGCCAGACCGAAAACACAGGGCGCGCCACAGACGTGGCCATCAACGGCAACGGCTGGTTCGTGCTCGAAGACGCCAACGGCAACTCCGTCTACACTCGCGACGGAACCTTCGGCCTCGACCGCGACGGCACCCTGGTCAGCTCCAACGGCTTCAAAGTCCAGGGCTGGACCCGCGTGGAAACCACACACGACCACGATTTTGTCGTGGACACCCAGCGCCCGGTCACGGACATCAATTTCCAGGTCGGTGAAAAACTCGCGGCCCAGGCCACCAACATGGTCGGCCTCAAGTGCAACCTCAAATCCGACAGCCGCTCCATTATCTCCGACGGCCTCGACCCCAAGGAAGGCTACGCCACCAAGGACGACACCCTCGTAGACCTGTACAAGCTTGACGCCGGCGAATACACCCCCGAGCACCTGGGCGTCCGCGAAGGCGACTGGATCGAAATCAAGGCCCAGGTTTTGTACAACGCATTGAGCAACCAGAATGAGTTCGGCGCTCAGGCCACCGCAAACGTAACCTCAAGCGGCGCCGTGGTTCGCGCTACCGCTGCCGGCGCAGCCACCACCACCGCAGCCACCACAACGGTTACCGACGCGGGCGGCAATTTCACCGCAGCCGACGTGGGCCGCTGGGTGCACATCACAGGCGGCGCCGATGCGGGCTACTACCAGATCGCATCATTCATCGATGCAAACAATGTGTCTGTGACAAACCCGGCAGGCAACTTCGCCGGTTCAGCGGGCAATGGTCTGGAAATCGTCTCCGCTTTCCCGGGCCAGATTTTCTCTCCCATCACCGCTTCAAACCTGCCCGTGGAAATCAGCTCCATCACCACCACAATCAATGGCGTCGCAGCAGCGCGTTACACCAGCGCCAACTACGTGTCCAGCGATCCGGACACCAACAACGACGGTGTTATCGACTTGGCGCCCAACACCTGGACTTACGATCATCAGTCCGGCCAGGTTATCCTTGGTGATGCACCGGATGTTGGTACAAGCGTTCAGGTCACATACCAGACGCGCCAGCGCTGCGAAAACACCATGCCGTTCCAGACCGAAAAGTACTACTACTTCCAGGTCACCAACGACACGGACATCGCCGACCTCGAAACCGCCATCCAGAACGCTTTGGACGCCCTCGATGTCAACGGCACGCAGAACGCCGAAGTGGTGTACGACACCGACGCCGCACAGTTCTCCATCTACAACAACACCGTGGCGGACTCCCAGGACTGGAACGAAATCAAGGTGGACGTGCGCGCGGCCAGCGGCAGCGCCATCCGCCAGGGCTTCATCCTCCAGGACAGCACCGACAAGACCGTGAACGGCACGCGCCTCAGCCTGGTTGCCGGCGGCCTGGCCGGAAACATGGAACCCGAAAATCTGGGTATCATCGACTACCAGACCGACACCCTCAAACTGGACTACGGCGATGTGGACAGCTCCGAACAGATTTACGCGGAAGTCGTCAACACCCGCCTTTCCATCGCCTATGACCGCGGCGTAGGCGGTCCGGGTGGCGCTATCACTCTTGCCGAATGGGCATCAGGATACAAGAATGAAGTCGCAGGTGTTCCTACGTTAAAGATGATTAACCAGACTGACAAACTCTCGGTCAACGGCACTTATTGGACCCGCGTGGACTACTTCTCCGGCGCAGCCAACGAGTATGTGATCAGCGATAACTATGGCGCCAGCTCACCTGTGATTTATTTCAATACTGCGGCTGGCCTGCATCCGCAGACAAACGACGCCATTGTCTTTGAGTTCCGCCCGTCCAACGCTCCGGTCATTCAGCTTTCCGAAAACGCCAACTACACCATCGACGCCTCCACCGGCAACATCAGCCTGGTGTGGAGCGGCGCCAACACGGCCCCGGGCCGCGTGATCGTGACCACCGACGGCGCCGGCGTGGTCAACCGCCTCAGCGGCCAGATCAAGATTACCGCCCAGTACACCACGGAAAAGCGCCTCATGTCCGCACCCACCACCATCATGGACAGCCGGTGGGCCGATTTCGCAATGGCTTACGCCGAAGTCAGCGATGGCGGCGACGGTAAAGCCCGCACCGATTTCAACAACATGTGGGGCTCCATCAACAACAAGATCGGCTCAAATCCCGATCCCATCATCTATGACCAGGCCACAAGCACGCAGCCCACGCAAAAGGGCTCCAGCCGCTTCCTGTCCGGCGAAACCCACCGCACCTCCCTGGACGTGTACGACTCGCTCGGCACCATTCATGAGCTGCAGTTCGTGTTCACGCACGTGGGCTCCTACTACGACACCGCCAAGCAGGAACGCTACACCAACCAGTGGTTCTGGCGCGCCGAGCTGCCCTACAGCGACGTGTTCGCTTACGACAGCATGGACAACATCGACGCCATCGCGCAGGGCGTGTCCCGCATGAAGGGTTCCCTCACCTTCAACGACAACGGCATGCTGCAGTCAACCGCGCTGGCCGGCAACACAGGCCCCATCATGTTCGACCCGTCCCCCGTGGGCATGAACGGCAACTCCACCCACAACATCGACACCCTCAGCATCGAGGTCGACTTCCTTGGCCACAGCGGCGATCCCATCGACGGCGTCACCCAGTATGCTTCCGACTCAACCACACTCGCATACGAACAGAACGGTTGGGCCATGGGCATCCTGCAGACGTTCGGCGTGGATCAGACAGGCATCATCCAGGGCAGCTACTCCAACGGCGTAGTCAAACCCATCGGACAGCTCGCACTGGCCATCTTCCCGAACGAGGAAGGCCTCACCAAGCTGGGCGCCAACCTGTTCGATCAGTCAGCCAACACCGGGACCCCGACCCTGGTGCCCGCCTACGTGGGCGGCGCCGGCTCAATTCAAGGCGGAGCCCTCGAAATGTCCAACGTGGACATCGCCGAGGAATTCACCAAGATGATTATCACCGAGCGCGGCTTCCAGGCCAACTCCCGCATCATCACGACTTCCGACGAGATGCTGACCGAGGTTATCAACCTCAAACGCTAATCGTCTAACCTGCATTACTCCCTATCAAGCCGGCCGTCAAGGCCGGCTTTTTTTATGCTTGTAAAAAACAATTTGCCGCGCATGCATTCCCTGCGCGCGCGCTTCTGTTAGAATTAAACGGGCAAAGGAAAATCACTGGTTATGACAGCACCGCAAAATCCGCAAAGCTACAACCCCGGCGACGCCATCGAAAAAACAACGCAGATGGGCGACATCGTGGCCCAGCGCGGCAAGTGGCTGCACAGCATCCGCAACAACCTGGCCGTCATCAACAAAAGCAAAGACATTACGTATCTGAGAGATTTGTTCACCGGCAAGCCCGGCATTATCGTGGGCGCCGGGCCCAGCCTTCAGAAAAATATCGGACTGCTCGCCGAGCATGCAAAAAAATATCCCCTGTTCTGCACGGACCGCGCCTTCGCCATGCTTTATGAAAAGGGCATCATTCCCGAGTTCACCGTGGCCGTGGACTTTCAGGATATTGTGGCGGATTTTTTCATAGGCATGCCCGTGCGCAAAACCATACTCCTGGCATCCGTGAAAGTTAGCCGCAAACTGGTGGACCTCAACTGGATGGCGCGGCTCTTTTTCCTGGTCATGGACAGCGACGAAAAATTCAACGAAGCCATGATCAACCTCACGGGCCGGCGCATCGCCGGCATTCCCGGCGCGCTCATCTGCGGCAACAGCGCCTACCTCGCCGCGCGTTTCGCCGGGTGCAACCCCATCACATTCGTGGGTTGCGATATGAGCATGCCCGAGCCCAGCAAAAATCCCAATGATATCAACTACGAGGCCACAGGCCTTGACGGCGAAAAAATTTACTCTGTTCCCGGATATCTTGCCGGGCATGAATGGCTTCTGCGCCACCTGCACCTTGACAATGAAGTGCAATCCGGTAAAGTGAAAGTGTTCAACTCCACGGAAGGGGGCATCATGTACGGCGAACATCTGCCCCCCCTCACCCTGCGCGAATTCGTGGACACATATCCGGGCGCGGACAAAAGCCTAATGATGCAAATCCGAAAAAGACTGGATATTTACTGAACGCGGGGGTAAAATGTCTCCGTGATATCTGGAGTATATCTGTATGATAGAACTTAAAAAGCTAAACGATCAATCCTTTATCGTGAACTCGGATTTGATCGAATTTATTGAAAAGACCCCGGACACCGTGATCACACTCACCACGGGCCGGAAGATCGTTGTCAGAGAGTCAGTTGACGAAGTTGTAAAAAGGGTGATAAAATACCGTCGATTTATTAATGAAGGCATTGCTGTTAAAACAGAATAAATTAGTATATAATGCTTTTTTATGGCAAGACCCAATTGGGCTAATGAGACACAACAATAACAAGGAGGCAGGCACATGGCAGAAGAGGAAGTCTTGACGGAGCAAGAAGCGCCTCAGAAGAAAGGCCGAAGCGGCATGAACCCGATCATCATCCTTGTGGTCGTTGTTCTCGGCTTCGTCGTGATCGCCGCTCTGATTTTTATGCTCATGGGCAAGATCGGCAAAGGGAATTCCAGCGCCCCATCTACCACCACCATTGATATTGAAGCCTGTGAAGACAAATACAAGGTTTTCGTTTTCGGTGAAGACCAACTGAAATTCAAGCTCAAAGACAAACAGGAATACCTGATGTCCAAGGTGGCCCTGTGCGTTCCCACCGCCACAGCGGATGAAAAGCTGACCGAAAAAGTACCGCTCATGAAAGCCATCATGACCCAGTACTTCCTGCGCTTCACCAGCGAAGACGTTTTCGGGCCGCAACTGCCCACGGAAGCTCTGGCGCCCGCAACAGACAAGCAAACGGAAGACATCTTTACCGACGGTGCTGTCGATGACATTCCCGATACGCCCGAAGAAAAGTTCAAGCTCATCAAAAAAGGCTTGAAAAACGAACTGAACGGCACCTTCAAAGAACTGGGCATCATTGATGTATACCTGTACGAGTACGAGCCGGCGAGAACTCCGTTCTGATTTGATATTCGATTCGCGAGGAGGGCAAACTCTTGGGCGATTTTCTGAACCAGGATGCCATAGATGATTTAATATCCCAGATTGGTGACGATTCCGGTGGCGGCGGCGACATCGGAGGGGATGACTTGGGACTGGGTGATTTCGGCGACCTCGGGGTTGACATGCCCGTTGCGTCTTCCGGCGGCGGCGGCATGACGTCGTCTCCCGTGGTGCCCGCTGACACTGATAAAGATGTGCGCCCCTATGACTTCGCGCGCGCCTCAAAGTTTTCCAAAGATCAGATCCGCACCATCCAGATGATTCACGAAACCTTTGCACGCCTTTTCGCCAGCACGCTGGCTGCCAAGATTCGCGCCCTTACCAAGATCAAAGTCGTATCCGTAGAAGAAGTTACCTACGAGGACTTCATCAATACTGTATCCAATCCATCAATTATATCCATTTTCTCCATGCCGCCCATGGAAGGGAACGCCGTGCTGGACATCAGCCCGCAAATCGGATTCCCGGTCATGGACCGCCTTCTGGGCGGCGCGGGCGAGGAAGACGAAGAAGCCCGCGAACTGACAGACATCGAAGTCAACATCATGGAGAGCGTGCTCCACGACGCCCTGGGCTTCATCAAGGAAGCCTGGGCCAACGTCATCGACATCAACCCCAAACTTGAGTTGCTCGAAAGCAATCCATACTTTGTGCAGGTCGTTCCGCCGTCGGAAATGATCGTGCTGGTGAACCTGGAAGCCGAAGTGGGCGAAAAGACCGGCCGCATGAACCTGGCCATTCCGTACGTCATGCTCGAAACCGTGCTGCCCAAGCTCAGCATCCAGCAGTGGTTCTCCACCTTCCGCCGCACCGTGTCCCCGGACACCCCGCTCAAAGTGGAGGAGCGTCTGCTCAAGACCTCCGTGCATTTCACCGTGCAGCTCGGCAAAACGCAGATATCCCTCAAGGATTTTCTCAACCTCTGCGAGGGCGATATCATTCAGGTCAACTCCAAGGTCAGCGACGAACTGCCCATATATGTGGGGGATCGCATAAAATTCAAGGGGCGGCCCGGCGTGGTGGGCAAGCGCATCGCAATCCAGACCACATCCGTTGTCAAGGATGTTGAAGATGTCTGATCCCGGCGGCCCGCACCGGATCCGCCGGGGCCGGACTGTTTTGACACCGGCCACCGCTCGCACAACCCTGACACGATACCCATGATAGAACAGAAACACATCATCGAATTATTCACGCGTCTTGGTCATGCCGCGGTCGCGATCATCAGCCAGGCCACGTCACAGCCGTTTCGCTTGTCTGATCCCACAGTGCGGCTTATGACCAAAGCCGAACTCGCGGACCGGGGGGGCGACCCTGCATGCCTGGCCTGCACCCCCGTGGAAGCGCCCAGGGCCGGCGCCCTGCTTTTTGTGTTCAAAGCGCCCATGGACACGCTTATGCCCGAACTGTTCATCAACCCCGAAGCCACGGCGCCCCCGCCCCGCTTCACGGACCTGCACAAGGGCGCTGTGGCGGAACTCCTTTCCATCTTCTGGAGCGAAGCCGCGTCCCTGCTCGGCGAAAAAATCGGCGCGAATTTCAAGGTCCGAAATACCGTGGTCTCGCATCAAACACTCGCGGAATTCGCCGCCTCCATGCCCCTGTTCACGGGGCTTGACTCCTTTTTGGTCGCAGAACACACCATGCATCTTGGCAGCGGCGCGCAGGGCGGCATGATGCAAGTGTACCCCGCAGTATTTTTTAAGGAACTCATGATGCCTCCGGCCACCATACCCGCGCCGGCCTCCGACTATGTGGATTCTCAGGCCCGGACCATGCAGGCAATTCCCATTCAACGCGTGGCCCCGGATGATGTCAAAAAACGATCCGCGCATCGAATTGACGCGCCGGAAGCCGCTTCCATGCTTGCCGCCTCACGCGGCAAAGTGTCAAAAAACAATCTGCCCACGCTCTTGGATATTCCCGTGAACGTGGTTGTGGAACTGGGCCAGGCCCGCATGTCTGTTTCCGATATCCTGGCCCTGGCGCCCGGCTCCATTGTGCGTATGGAAAGCAGCGTGTCCGAGCCCGTGTCCATGCTTATGAACGGCACCGTAGTGGCGCGTGGCGACGTGGTGACAAAAGGCGAATACTTCGCCCTGCAGATTTCGGAAATCGCAACCCCGCAACTGCGCCTTGAAACATTGTGATCAAAGTTATGGGAAACAATCGAACCCGCAACGCATTCGCCTGGGCCGCACTCATGCTGGCCCTTGTCCTGCTCTTTACCGCGCCCGTTGCGCTCGCCCAGGACCAGCCAGAGCCTCCGGCCGCGGAATCGCAGGCCGCCGCACAAGACGCCACAGAACAGGCGGGTTCCGAACAAAGCCCCCCTGTGAAAAGTGACGCCGCCGAAACCAGAAAGAAATCTGAATCTGCAAAAGGCATGGGCGGGTTAAAAGCCCTGCGCAGCATGGACGTGGTGCCGCCCGACATCCAGACAAAAGATGATTTTGATCAGGACATGCCCGCGCCCCGGATGGACAGTCCCACCATCTCCGTCATGCGCGTCATTCTCAGCCTGCTCCTTGTCATTGCCCTTATCATTGGCACCGTTTATGTGCTAAAATATTTCTATTCGCGCAGCATGCGGCTCGATCTCAAGGCCACGCACATCCGCGTTCTGGATACCGTGCAACTGGGCATGAACCGCGCCGTGTTTATGGTCAAGGTCGGGGAAATGGTGATTTTGCTCGGCACAGGGGATAAAGGTCTTGTATACTTGACTGAAGTCACAGACGCCGTGAACATGGAAGACCTGATTGACGAGCCGGAGGGCAGGGGCGACTTCAGCAGCCAGATCAAGAGCGCCGTGGGGCCACGGAACAAAAATCCGCAAAGCGGCGATAAGCTCACACAGTTTAACTCACGCCTGAGGGACAAGTTGAAGAAGCTTGACAACGATCAGGATCCGCAGCCCTGAACTCAGCCGGAACCGGCCGGAGAACAATGGATCGAACAGGTATCAAAAAGAAACTTGCAGAGCGCTGGAAACGGTTCCCCATCCGTTTCGTGGCCTTTCTCATAGCGGCCATCATCATCACTGGCGCCGTGGCCGTGCTCGCTCAGGATACCGCGCCCGCCGCGCCCACCATGCCCATCCCGAGCCTCAACGTGGGCGTGAAGCCTGCTGAAAATCCGCAGGATGTGGCCCTGTCCCTGCAAATTATCTTTCTGCTCACCATCCTGTCCCTGGCCCCGTCCATCCTCTTGATGATGACATCTTTCACGCGCATCGTCATTGTGCTGTCACTCACTCGCAACGCGCTTGGAACCCAGCAGATGCCGCCAAACCAGATCCTGGCCGGCATCGCACTGTTTATCACGTTTTTCATCATGAGCCCCGTGCTCAAGGATATCAACAATCAGGCCCTTCAGCCGTATATGAAAAAAGATATTTCGCACATGCAGGCCCTCAAGAAAGCGGAGTCGCCCATCCGGGATTTCATGTTCAAACAGACCCGCAAGCGCGACCTTGCCCTGTTTATAAATATGTCGCGCATGGAACGGCCCCAGACCAAGGACGACGTGCCCACATTTGTGCTTATCCCCGCGTTTATCGTGAGCGAGCTTACCAGCGCATTTATCATGGGCTTCCTGATATATCTGCCGTTCCTGGTCATAGATATGGTTGTGGCCAGCACACTTATGAGCATGGGCATGCTCATGCTGCCCCCCATCATGATATCCCTGCCGTTCAAAATACTTGTGTTCATTATGGTGGACGGCTGGGCGCTCATTATTAAAGGCTTGATTCTGAGTTTCCACACTTAGCAACAGCAACGCCGGCGGCCTGGCGGAAGGATGACACGAATGACCGAGGGAATGGTAATCGACATTGGCGCAATGGCGATTCTGACCGTACTCTACATATCCGGGCCTTTGCTCGGGTTCGGTCTCGTCGCCGGCCTGATCGTCAGCATCTTCCAAGCGGTCACGTCCATTCAGGAAATGACCCTTACGTTTATCCCCAAAATCCTGGCCGTCATTCTCGCTCTGGTTCTGTTCGGCAGTTGGATGCTCACCAAAATGCTTGAATTTACTTCGAACATATTCAACAACCTGCCGAATTACGTACGGTAACAGCGCGCGGGAACGCAGACAGGAGATATCGTGACGCCCCCCACAAACTGGCTCGAGGTTAACGTCCTGTATTTCCAGTATTTCCTCCTCGTGCTTGTGCGCATGACGACTATGGTTGCCCTGGCCCCGCTGCTGGGCAGCCGCAACGTGCCCATTTACGTCAAAATCGGGCTCGGGTTTTTGCTCAGCATCATCATTGCGCCGTTCGTGGTGCGCGAGTTTCCGGTCATGCCCGATCATTTCATCCTGTTTCTGGGCATGGTCGTGCGCGAGGGCCTGGTGGGCATCCTGCTTGGCGTTCTTGGCGCGGCCCTGTTCGCCGCGGTCCAGCTCTCCGGCCAGATTTTCGGCATGATGATTGGATTCGGCATTGTCAATGTCATGGACCCTTTGAGTGAATTGCAGATATCCCTGCTCGGCCAGTTTGAGTTCCTGCTGGCCATTCTTCTGTTCTTGGCCGTGGGCGGGCATCATCTCCTGCTCATGGCCATGGCCAACAGCTATGCCGTGATACCGGTCAACACATTCGCCATGACCGCGCCGCTTGCCCAACAGGTGGGGCTCATCCTGGGTAATATGTTCACTATTTCTTTCAAGGTCGGCTTTCCTATGATCGCGGCCATTTTCCTCATCAAGGTGTCCATGGGCCTCATCGCCCGCACCGTGCCCCAGATGAACGTGTTCATCGTGGGCCTTCCGCTGAATATTTTCGTGGGCCTCATCGTTATGGGGCTCTCCCTCACATATGTCACGTTCCTGCTCAAGAACTATTTCAACCAGTTTTTTGTCGATCTGTATGTCATGTGGCAGCTTGCGGCGGGGCAGTGACCGTGAGCACATTAACGGGATTGAGCGGCCGCACGCATCTGCACGCGGCGGGGCTCCAACTCATGAAATCCTGTCTCGGACGGACCAAGAATGGCTGACGCTGAAGAAAAGACAGAAGCCGCAACGCCGAAACGGCGCCAGGAATCCCGTAAAAAGGGGCAGGTCGCACGCAGCCAGGAGATAGGCTCGGCGTTTGTTATTCTGTTCGGGTTTCTCACCCTGCTGGTTTTTGGCCGGGGTATGTTTGATTACATGGTCAACTACATGAAATTCGTTTTTTCTCCAGATGTTTTTGTGGGGTTCCGGCTTGATGAAGCCTATGTGGGCCATTTCTTTCTGTCCATGTTCAGCTATACAGCGCGCATCGTGGCGCCCTTGTTTTTGGTTCTCGTGTTTGTCGGTGTTTTTTTTAATATCCTGCAGGTTGGACTGATGTTTACGACGGAGTCCATGAAGCCGAACCTGAACAAGGTCAACCCCTTGCAGGGTTTCAAGAGAATTTTTTCCCTGCGCTCTCTAACGGAATTGCTCAAAAGCATAATCAAAATAACCGCGGTGGGCGTCGTCGGTTTCCTGCATATCCGCGGTGAAATCCTCCAGGTCGTGAAATTGCACGATATCCCGATCATCGCGGGCATGGTCTGGCTGTGCCATTCGATCTTCATCCTGGTTATGAAAGTCGCGGTGCTTCTGATTATCCTGTCCCTGCTGGATTTTATTTACCAGAAGTGGGATCACGAGCGCAGCATTAAGATGTCCAAGCAGGAAGTCAAGGATGAGCATAAGCAGCGCGAGGGCGACCCTCTGGTGCGATCGCGCATTCGGCAGAAGCAGAGGGAAATCGCCATGCGCCGCATGATGGCCGAGGTGCCCCATGCCGATGTGGTCATCACCAACCCGGTGCACGTGGCCGTGGCCCTGAATTATGTGTCCGATGAAATGCACGCGCCCAAGGTGGTGGCCAAGGGCGCCGGCGTGGTGGCTGAGAAGATAAAGGAGATCGCAAAAGAGCACAAGATCCCCATCGTTGAAGACAAACCCCTGGCGCAGTCTCTGTTCAAATCGTGTGAAGTCGGGGATTTCATTCCGCCCAACCTGTTCAAGGCTGTGGCTGAAATTCTCGCCTATGTATTTAACCTGGGCCGGAAAGCGCACAAATTCGGCATTTGAAAATTCTGTGAGGGTTTGGCTTTTTTATTAAGAGTCTTTACATGTGTTGTGTTGCTATAGATTTTCTAATATAATAGACGCTTGAAACGACAGGCGTTGCCGTGGAAAAAAAATCTCGAGTCCAGAGCATCTTTTTATGGAAGCCCAAGAGCGTATAGCAGGTTTTTTCACTGAATTGTCCAAGCGGGCGGAGTTAGTCCTTCCGTTCGCAATTGTCATCATCGTTGTGATGATGGTTATTCCCGTGCCGGCGTTTCTGGTCAACCTCCTGGTTGCCTTCAGCCTCACCGGGGCCATCGTAACCATACTCATGACCATGTATGTGAATGAGGCGCTGGAATTTTCCGTGTTTCCCACGGTGATTCTCGTGAGTACGATTTTTCGTCTCGCGTTGAACATCACCACCACGCGTTCCATCCTGCTTCATGCGCATGAGACCGCCGAACCCGCCGGGGCCATCATCACCACCTTCGGCATATTCGTAACCGGCGGCAGCTACATAGTCGGGCTCATTATCTTCGCCATCATTGTGATCGTGAACTTCACGGTTATCACTCACGGCGCCCAGCGTATCGGTGAAGTGGCGGCGCGCTTTACTCTCGACGCCATGCCCGGCAAACAGATGAGCATTGATGCGGATTTGAACAACGGGCTCATCACGGACGAACAGGCGCGTGCGCGCCGGCGCAAGATTGAGCGCGAAGCCGACTACTTCGGCGCCATGGACGGCGCGTCCCGCTTTGTGCAGCGCGACGCTATCGCCGGTATTATCATTACGCTCATCAACATTATCGGCGGCCTCATCATCGGCACTGTGGTTTACAAAATGCCCGTCATCGATGCCGTGCAGCGCTACACCATGCTCACCATTGGCGATGGACTGGCTGCGGCTCTGCCCACGCTGCTCATGTCTTCGGCCACGGGCATCATGGTCACCAATGCGGCCAGCGACGCAAACCTCAGCAGCGACATGGTGGGCCAGATATTCGCCCAGCCCAGGGCCCTGGCCACGGCGGCCATTATTCTGGGCCTGTTTACTTTCCTGTCCATATTCGCTCTGTTTAACGGAACCTTCAGCGGCGGGCTGTTTTTCTCCTTGCTGCTTATGACACTGCTCACGGGCGGGATAGCCTTTGCCATGAACCGGAGCGCGTTTTCATTCGCACCGGCCCAGGCCACGGCCGGCGGCGGCCCTGGCGCGCCTCCGGCGGGTTCCGGGCGCGGCGGCCCCGCGGGCGCAGCAGGGCCCCGGCACGGCGAAGCCGCGCCGCCCCCCGAAGCCGGCCCGGCCCTGACCACACAGGAAGCAGTTACCGCGCTCTTGCATGTGGATACCATGGAACTGGAAATCGGCTACGGTCTGATACCCCTGGTAGATCCCGAGCAAAAAGGCGACCTTCTGGATCGCGTCACAATGATTCGCAGGCAGACCGCGCTTGAAATGGGCATCGTGGTTCCGCCCATCCGTATCCGCGACAATATCCAACTCAAGCCCAACGAATACAGCATCAAGATTCGCGGCACCGAAGTGGCCCGCGGCTCCCTCATGGTTGATTATTTCCTGGCCATGAATCCGGGCCATGTCACACAAGATGTTGAAGGCGTGGACACCACGGAACCCGCGTTCGGGCTGCCCGCCAAATGGATTCGGGAAAACCGCAAGGAACAGGCCGAAATGCTCGGCTACACCGTGGTGGATCCGGCATCCGTGGTCGCCACACACCTTACGGAAATTATCAAGAACCACGCTTACGAACTACTGGGGCGCCAGGAAGTCCAGTCCCTCGTGGATGTGGTCAAGGAAAAGCAGTCCGTGGTCGTCGAGGAACTCATCCCCAGCAAGATGACTTTGGGAGAATTGCAGAAGGTTCTTCAAAACCTTCTGCGCGAGCGCGTGTCCATCCGCAACCTGGTCACCATTCTCGAAGTGCTCGCGGATTACTCACCCATGACCAAGGACGTGAATGTGCTCACCGAGTACACGCGTGCGGGCCTCGCCAGGCAGATCTGCAAGCAGCATCAGATGCCGGACGGAACCCTGCCTGTTATAACCATGGATCCGCAGCTTGAGGAAGCCATCATAAATTCCGTGCAGCAGACCGAAGGCGCCTCATATCCCGTACTGCCGCCCGACATGGTGCAGACGTTGAATCGAAATCTCACCCAGGCCATCGAAAAGGCCATATCCCTGAATTATCAGCCCATCATAATGAGTTCTCCGCGTGTGCGCATGTATGTGCGCCGCCTGGTGGAGCGCATGTTCCCGTCTCTGGTGGTCCTTTCGCACAGCGAAGTCACGCCCGACATCCGGGTTAAATCCGTTGGGCAGGTCTCCGCATAACATGTCCCGGACAATGGTTCGTCTATGAAAGTCAAACGATACGAAGCGCCCACGCTGCATGAAGCGGTCCAGAACGTCAAGGACGACCTTGGCCTGGACGCCGTTATTCTGCAGACGCGCAAATTCACCAAGGGCGGCATTTTCGGCCTTATGGGCAAAGAAATGGTGGAAGTGCTGGCGGGCATTGAGGGCGAAGGAGACGCACCGGCCGCAAAGCCCGCGTCGCAACGCCGCCCTATCAGCGCGCCGCGCGCCGCCTCTGATTCCTATGCCTCGGCCATCAAGCGCAAAGCCCCGGCCAACAACGGCGGCCTGACTCAAAACGATTCCAGTGGCCAGAACGGCTCTTCATCCGATGATCTCAAATCCGAACTGCGCGAATTGCGCACCGTGCTCAAATCCTACATGGCGCACAAGCCTGCCGCGGGCGGGGCGCCGGACTCGGTTGAGCCATACCCCGCTATCTTTGGGGACATTTATTTGCAACTTATCGAAAATGACGTGGAAATTCCTGTGGCGCAGGAAATCATCCGTTCCCTCAACGAAGCCGTGCCAGAGGAAGATCAGGAAAACACGCGCGCCGTGCTCGGATATCTTGACCGGCACCTCAAGCGCCTGCTCAAGCTTTCCGGCGAAATCCAGCTCACCCCTGGTTCTCCCAAAACCGTGGTGTTTATCGGTCCCACGGGCGTGGGCAAAACAACCACCATCGCAAAGCTCGCCACATTGTTTCAACTGGCCAAGCGTAAAAAAGTCGGCCTCATCACGGCCGATACATACCGCATCGCGGCCGTGGAACAGCTCAAGGTCTACGGCGACATTCTCGATGTGCCCGTTAAAGTGGTGTACAACGGCGAAGATATGACGCGCGCCCTGCACATGTTCTCGGATCGGGACATTATTTTCATCGATACCGCCGGACGCAGCCACCGCGATACAAGCAAGCTGCAGGATCTCAGGGACATTCTGTCCGCCCACTTCCCGCTCGAAATCCATCTCGTGCTCAACACCAGCACGCGCTTCAAGGATATGGTGGACATTGCGGACAATTTCCGGATTTTGCCGTACAGCAACGTGATTTTCACCAAACTGGATGAGGCGTCCACATTCGGCAACATACTCAATGTTATTACCAAGTTCAACATCGGGGTGTCTTACCTGTGCTTCGGCCAGAGCGTGCCCGAACAGATACGGCCGGCGACATATGACACCCTCGCCGATCTCTCCATGGGCAAGTCGCTTGAGAGAACGTTTGGAATCAGACTGAATTAATCCGCGCGCACCCGCGGCATGGGTGCATGCACAAATACATCAAGAGGTCCAAGATGCAGGACCAGGCAGACAAAGCCAGAGCCATCAGGCAGCAAGGCCAGGACAAGAGCCAGGGCGCGGCCCCGGTTGGCGTGCGCGCGCCCGGGGCGCAGCGTGTCATCGCGGTGTGCAGCGGCAAGGGCGGTGTGGGCAAATCAAGCTTCACCGTCAACTTCGGCATTGCCCTCACACGCTTCGGGCACCGCGTGCTTTTGCTCGACGCCGATCTTGGCATGGGCAATATCGACCTGTTGCTTGGCATGACGCCAAAATACAATATCAGCCATATCCTGGCCGGCAAAAAGGAAATTCCCGATGTGGTGCTCAGCGGTCCGTCAGGCGTCAAAGTGCTCCCCGCAAGCTCGGGCGGCAAACGCACCGCCAAAGTGGATTTTGAAATCAAAAAGCAACTCGTGCAGGATTTGCGAACACACACGGATCTCGCGGATACGGTTTTCCTTGACATCAACGCCGGCCTGGATGATAACGTCGTTCATTTCCTGAAACTGGCCGATGAAGTCATTCTCATGACCACGCCCGAACCCACCGCCATCATGGACTCGTACGGCATCGTGAAAATGCTGGCCCAGGAACGGGATGAAACCACGTTGCACCTGCTTGTGAACATGGCCACGGACAAGTATGACGCCCAGCACGTGGGCAACACCATGGAAATGGTCACAAAACAATTTATGAACGTAACCCTTACGGAAATGGGCTGGGTGTATTACGATCCGCTTGTGTCCCGGTCCGTGCGCCAGCAGCAGCCTTTCGTTTTGCTGTATCCGGCGTCGCGGGCCGCCCGATCCATCTCCGATATCGCCGCACGGTTCGCCGACTCTGAAATTGATTTCATGGTCGAGCGCGGCCTGCGCGGCTGGATTCAGAAAGTGCGCGGCCTGTTCACGTAACGCGCCGCTTTTGCTTAACCATTAGACAGACTGGGGATCCGAAACTGTGAAAATCAGAGTCGAAAACCTCACCGCCGCCATACGCGTTCTCACCGGCGTTTTTGCTTTTTTTATCTGGATCGTTATCGGCTCACTGCTCTTCACCGAGCCGTTGATGCTGGCGCTGGTGGGCATCATCGTGTTTGTTTGGTTCCATAAGATGGGCGGTGTTTTCGCAAAGCTTCTCGAACGCACGAACTATGAAATTACGGACATCGAGCGGGACAAGTTTAACGTGGACGAGGAAAAACAGAGCATGGGACGTCTGCTGGATGTGTCCCAGTCCGCTGAGCTTCCGTTCGGAGATTAGGAATGGCACGGGGTTGAAATTCGGGGACACGCACAACACTCATTAAGAGGGGATCGCGACCGATGGACGAGAATGTGAATGTTTTAATGAAAACTGCGGGTTGCACTAAGACCGATGCGCAGAATGCGCTCAAGGAATCCGACAATGATCTGGGCAGGGCTCTTGAAATCCTTGACGCCGCACAAAAAGAAGTGCTGGTCTTTCATTTGCGCATGGAGAAAAAAGAAGGGGAAGGCGTCGGGTTTTTGGCGGCCATATTCGACATCGATAAAGACAGCGCCATTTATGTGGATCTCGTCTTCCCCCTGGGCGGAGAAAACGCCAGGCTGCTGGACATTAATATGCCCCCCACGGTGTTCGCAAAAACCCTGGAAAGCGCCAAAGGCAAGCTTGGCGAGCGCCACAAGGGCACAAGCAGCAGCAACGCCGCCCTGGTCCGCGCAAAAATGAGCCCCAATTTCATTCGCAAAGCCATCGAATACCACAACAAAGCGCAGATTGACAATATCAACAAGATTTTTGCGGAAGTAATCAACAGCGTGTTCGGAGAGGAGCTGACCGTGCGATATTTCGCCCGATCTCAGACTCTGGGCGCCATTGCATCGCTTATCAAGCCCTCCGAGCAACCCGGGAAACCTGAAGAAATTGCTTCCAAACTGTTCGGCAGCAAGCAGGAAGCGCCCTACAGCGCACCGTCGCCCGATGACATCCAGGGCACCTCGCCCCAGGAAGCCATTCCACAGATTGTTCTTATTTGTGAGCCCGAAATTTCACCCTTTGCCGGCAAACCCGCCCGCGAACTCGTGGATGGCGACGAAGTCATCGTGAAGATTAAGGATGCGCGCGAATCCGCCCGCTACTTCGCCGAACTTATCGGCGGCAGCGTGGGCGACGAGCTTGTGCCCCTGGTGGTTCCGATCATCAAAACTTCTAAAGTGTCCGATACATTCGTGGAATCCTACGTGGAGTTTGGTCCGGGAATCTTCGGCCAGTTCTTCACACCGCCGGATGTTAAAATTAAAATGAAGACAGATGGTATCGAAATATACAACCCGTTTCAGGAGGAGGAATCCCTGTTCGCCGATGAGCGTTTCGGCAAGCAGATCATCCGCGGCCTGATTACTCTCATCGTATCCGTGGTCCTGTTGATCATCGCGTTTGTGGTCATCGGGCTCGTGATAAAGTAAAGGAGCTGCATCCAAAGCATGGCACTTGTCCCGCCCGCCAGCGAAGAAGACTGGTTGGCATTCAAACACAACAAGGACGACGCAGCGCGAAGCCGGCTGGCCGAGCACTATCTGCCGCTCGTCAAGTATGTGATTGACCGCATCGCGTACAAGCTGCCTGATTTTATCGACCGCGAAGACCTCATCAGCGAAGGGATCGTGGGCCTCATCGATGCTTTGGACAAATTTGAAATCGAGCGGGATTTGAAGTTTGAAACCTATGCGGTGGTGCGTGTGCGCGGGTCCGTTCTCGACAGCCTGCGGCAGCTCGACTGGGTGCCGCGGTCCCTGCGCCAGAGAAGCCGGGAGATAGAAAAGGCGTACTGCGAGGTTGAGCGCAAGCTGGGCCGCAGCGCCAAAGACTCAGAAGTCGCGGCACATCTTGGCATTACCGCCAAGGAATTGAACGATACCATGTCCGATGTGGCGGGCGCGGTGGTGTTTTCCTTTGAAGAGCTTTTACAGATGAATGATGAGGACAAACCCCTCATGTTCATCAACCGCATCAAGGATTCCAATGCCGACGACCCGTCGCACACATTGATTAAAAATGAAGTCAAGCGGCTCTTGGTCGACGCCGTTGACAACCTGCCGGACAATGAGCGCACTATTGTGGGGCTGTACTATTCCAAGAATCTTACGCTCAAAGAGATCGGCGGGGTGCTGGGAGTAACCGAATCACGCATATCGCAGCTCCACGCCAAAGCCCTGGTGCGCCTTAAGGGCGTACTCACGCGCGCCGGGGACGAGGTGTTCGCCGAGTGAGCTTGATGCCTTGCATGGGCTCGATATTTTTTTCACAATGTGGAGATCGAAAAAATCGCTTGTGATAGAATATGCAAAACCGGAGCAACTGAAGTTTGAACAAGATTATTTGGGGAATACAAACGCGGTGCACGGCACTGTATAATTAAAGTGGGAAGTCTATTGATATGAGCAGCTCACCGGTACAACTTGAGTTTTCAGATAATGGCCAACAGGTTCTGGCGCGTGTGGATTCCAACAAGGCCCAGGGCATGCCCATCGTGGCCGATCAGGTGCTCATGGCCCTGGAGGACATCGGCGCCCATGAATTTGAGATTGATTATGCCGCCATCGATCGCCTTATCCAGGCCCATAGCCAGAACACAAAACCGCTGCCCATCGCCAAAAAAGTAGATGGGCGCGTTGACGTGGATATCAGTTCCAACAAGATGGAATCTTCGGTTACACTCGTTCCGCCCAAGGGCGGGCGCCATGTGGAAGTGGAAGATGTATCCGCGGCCCTGGCGCGCAACGGAGTCAAGTACGGCATTAAAAAAGACACCATTGAAAATATTGTCATGCAGCAATGGTATAACGAGAAAGTGGTTGTGGCCGAGGGCAAAATTCCCGAAGACGGCCGCAACGGCAAGATCGCATTTCTGTTTAACACGGAACCCAGCGGACCCACGCCCACCATCGACGAGGAAGGCGAAGTTGATTTTTATGAATTGAACATCGTTGATAACGTGCGCATTGGTGACCCTCTTGCCGAAAAAACACAGCCCACAGTGGGCGAGAACGGCAAGAACGTGCTTGGGGAGGACCTCCCCGCCAAACCCGGCAAAGACATCCCGTTCCCAATTGGCAAGGGCGTCACGTTTTCCAAGGAAAATCCGAACCTGATTGTGGCGCAGATCGCAGGCCAGCCCCGGCTGCAACAGGGCAAGGTCCACGTGTATCCCGTGTACGAAGTTCAGGGCGATGTGGATTTTTCTTCGGGTAATATTAATTTCGTTGGCGATGTGATTGTGCGCGGCGGAGTGCTTGAGGGATTCGTGATAAAAGCGGAGGCCAACATCACGGTCATGGGACCTGTGGCGGGCGCCATTCTGGAAGCGGGCGGCAGCGTTATTCTTAACAAGGGCATGCACGGCCAGGAGAAGGGCGTGATCACGGCGGGTGAAGATGTGACCGCCAAATTCCTTGAGCATACGACCGTGAAAGCAGGCGGCAACGTCAGCGCCTCCGACGGCATTATTCAGTGCAGTGTCACGGCCAAGAAAAATATCATCTGCCAGGGCCGCAAGGGACTCATTATCGGCGGCCGCTCCTCGGCGGGCGAGGAGATTCGCGCCAAGGTTATCGGCAATTATATGGCTACGCCCACCGAAGTGGAAGCGGGCGGCAGCCCTAAAGTCCGCGAAGAACTGCGGCAGATAGAAGAACAGAAAAAGACATTGAAACTCAACCTTGACCGAACGGAAAAAGGTGTCAAGTCATTGAAACTCGTTCAGGAGCGCCAGGGCGCGCTTCCTCCCGATAAGAAGGATCTGCTCCTTCAACTTACGCGCGCGCAGTTCCACCTTATGGGGCAACTTAAGAAACTTGAACAGCGCGAAGAAGAACTCGAGGAAATTTTGTCATCTTCTTATAAAGGTAAGGTAACGGTATCGGATAATATTTATCCGGGAGTAAAAATAATTATTAAACAGGCGGTCCTGCACGTGCGCGACATGATTAATTCCACCACGTTCTATGAGCAGGACGGAGAGATCCAAATCGGCGTATACGGCTGAGGCCGCCGCTGCCGGGGAAACCCAGAGGGGGTGATAACATGTCCATACGATCCATAGACATGATGATCCTCTATTCGAAAACTTCAGATGTTGAGAAGATGCAGCAGGTGCAGCAGCAGCAGGGCGTTGTGAGCCAGCAGCAGTTGGCCGAAGAAGCCGCGCAGAAAAAAGAAGTGATGAAATCCCAGGTCCAAAAATCCCCTGAAGGCGCGGGGGGCAAGGTGGAACGCAAGAAGGACCAGGAAGGCGGCCGCGGCGGCCGCCACCCAGGCGACTTCGGACAGAATCCTGAAGACGAAGAAAAGAAGAAGAAATTCGGCCCGCGCACCGGCAGGAGTATTGACATTAGAATCTGAGTTGATTTAAGATTATATGTCCTGAATCATGTGGACAAATAATTCTGCGTACTTTACATACGGGCTCGCGGTTCAAATCACGCAGGAGGAGAGCACATGAAACTTAGTAGAGAACTGAGCAATTTGCCGATTGTGAGCATCGCTGAAGGTGAAGAAGTCGGCATCGTCAAAGACTTCATCATAGATCCCATGCAGAAAGCTATCGTGGCGATCATCATCGAGGATCTGCTCTGGTATGAGGGCGCCAAGATCATCGAGTTTACGCTCATTCACAGCATCGGTGATTTTGCGATAACAATTGAGAATGTTTCTGATGTGGTCTCCTTGACCAGCAAGCCGGAACTGGCTGATCTGATCAAGAAGCGAATCGACATGAAAGACGTCAAGATCATCACCCGCGGCGGACGGTTCGTGGGCAACGTGGTGGAATACAGCCTCGATGATCGAACCGGCGACATTCTCGGCCTCGAATTGTCATCCGATTCAAACGTGGCTTCGCCGGACAAAAACATTATTCCGGCCAGTGTGGTTGTCACCATCGGCCAGAAAGTCATCATCGTCAATGATGATGTTGAAGGCTACCTGTGCTCAAGCCACGCCGAAGTCGCCGGCGAAATGTCTGCCGCGCCCCGTGCTGCTGCAGCGCCCGCGTACACACCGCCGCCCCCCGCTCCCAAACCCCAACCCGTGATGCAGGAACCTGCGGCCCCGAAAATCAGTGAACCCGTATTCGACGAGCCGGAAATTTCCGAGCCCGAGTTGCAGGACGATGCCGGTGGCATTGATGCGGACACCGAAGTGGATATTGAAGAATTGTTGGACCTGGATCAGGATGGCGGACTCATCGACGATGACGAGTCCATCGCCGCCGCCGCCGACGAGGCTGCCGCCGCCGCACAGGACGCCGGTTTCGACGATGTGGAAATCGACACGGAAATCGCAGAAGAAGCCGGTGGCGACGATTCCTCAAAGGAAAGCCTCAGCGAGATATTCGAACGGCGCCAGATCAAATACATGCTCGGCAAAAAAGTCAGCCGCGACATTGAAGCCGATGACGGCTCCACTGTCATCAACCAGGGCGAAATCATCACCGACGATGTGATCGCCAAGGCCAAGCAGAATGGGAAATTCCTTGAGCTGTCCATGAATATCGAAATCGAGGAGTAATCCTGCATTTAATTTCAAATGTTGTTCCGGGCCGGGTGTTGAATCACCCGGCTTTTTCCTTTATGATCAGAATTCATTAGAATCGCCATACAGTGTCCGGGGCGCCCCCCTGCACCCCGCACCGGCACGCTACGGAGGCTTATCCCAATGTTGAAAATTCAAAAGGCGCTGATCAGTGTCAGCGACAAAAGCGGTGTTGTGGAATTTGCACAGTTTCTTGAATCCTCGGGAGTCGAGATTGTCAGCACCGGAGGCACAGCCAAAATACTTCAGGACGCCGGCGTTAAAGTCACGCCCATCAGGGAAATTACCGGCAATGAAAAAGATGACTATTTTGATGGCCGCATGAAGACCATCAGTTTCCAGTTCGAGAGCGCTCTGCTGTTCAAGCGCTCAGACCCCAAGCATGTGGCCCAGGCCCGGGAACTGGGCATCCCCTGTATTGACATGGTTGTGTGCAACCTGTACCCATTTGAGAAAGCCACGGCCGCCGAGGGCGTGAGCATGGATACGGCCGTGGAGAATGTGGATATCGGCGGGCCGTGCATGGTGCGCGCAGCAGCCAAGAATTTTGAGGGTGTGGCCGTGGTTGTGGACCCTGGATTTTATCCTGAAATCATGGAGGAGATGAAGGGGAATCACGGGTGCGTGAGCCTGGAAATGCGCTTGCGCATGGCCGCGGCCGCGTTTGAACGCACCGCAAATTACGATGCCGCCATCAGCACGTTTTTCGCGGGCAGAGTTTCCAGCTTCCTGCACAAGCGCATGTCCTATGTGCTTGGCGAACAACTTGGCCGCTATGCCGAAAACTGGCACCAGAAAGGGTGGCTCTTTCGCGACCCCTACTGCGTCGCGCCCAACGCGCCCAATGCACGCCAGGTTCACGGCGGCCCCATGGGTTACAATAACTACCTGGATGCAGAAGCCGCCCTGGCCTGCGCCCTGGAACTGCGCAGCGGCCCTCCCGCAGTGTGTATTATCAAGCACTCCAACCCTTGCGGTCTGGCCACTGGCCAGACAATGCGCGAGGCCATGGAGCGCGCCTGGCAGGGCGACCCTGTCAGCGCATTCGGCAGCGTAATCGCACTCACCGCGCCTCTGGACCTTGATACCGCTCAATACATTGAGAACAGGTTCGTGGAGCTTATCGCGGCGCCCGTAGTAAATGAGGACGCCCTGGAATACATTCGCAACCTGGGCGACAAAAAGAAGGGCCTGCGTCTGTTGGAATACGGCAACACGGGCCAGGGTGCGGATGCACCGCCCACGCGCCTGCGGGCAATCACAGGCGGTCTGCTGGAGCAGGAAGCCGACGACCTTTATTATTTGTGCGATTCCCCCGAAGGGCTCGTCAAGGACGCCACGGAACACACTTGCCCCAACAGCGGGAAGAAACTCATGGTTGGACAGGTGACAAAAGAAAAATTCCCAAAGGACAGGGCGGGCCTCATCGATTTCGCCCTGCGCCACGTGAAGCACGTCAAGTCCAACGCCATCATCATGGCGCGCGAGTACGCGCCGGGCTCGTACCAGGTTCTGGGTATGGGTTGTGGCCAGCCCAATCGCAAGGACTCGGTCCTGCTGTGCGGCATGCGCGCCGTGGACAATCTGCGCCGCGAATGCTTCGCAAACATGGATGCCGGCGGCGACCGTGATGAATATCTGGCAGGCCTGTCCGCCGCGGATCGCGATGCATATCTCGTCAAAGAGGATTCTTACGTGGAGCAGCAGTTGCAGAGCGACGCCGTGGTGCTTGCGTCCGACGCATTTTTCCCGTTCCGCGATGGACTGGACAATGCCGCGGAAACGCGCGTCAGGCACATCGTGCAGCCCGGGGGCTCGGTGCGGGACGACGCGGTCATCGCAGCGGCCGACGAACATGGCATCGCCATGACCTTCACAGGCGTACGCAAATTCAACCATTGACAATAAGCAACAATACGCATTGATGACGAATAAAAAAAGCTCCCGGACAGACGGGAGCTTTTTTAATGGCGGATGTGTGTGCGGCTTAACTGTTGGCGCCGCTGTAATCCATGAGCTGCCCGGCGATGGAACGGAACTCCGCAGACGCTTCCACGGTGTCCACCCAATGTTTGGGCAGCTTCCACGTGCCGTTCCATGCGCCGCTTATTGCGCCGCAAACCGCGGCCGTGGTGTCCGTGTCTTCTCCGCCCATAACCGCGCTGATTACGCTTTCTTCAAAATTGTCCGGTGTTTTAAGAAAACAGAAAATGGCGCTTGCCAGGGTTTCCACCACATGGCCGCTTGTGCCGAGAATCTGCAGGGCCGTGCTGCACGGCATGTTTTCGGCCAGGAGGTCCTTGGCGCGTTTGAGCCTGTCGGCAACCATGCAGGGCCCTATAAACGCAATGCATTCATCGATAAGTTGCGGATTGGCCTGTTTGAAATCAGTTTGGCGCACGCCCCGGGCCACGAAAAAATTCACGGCTCTGCTTGCGGCCACGGCTTCGTCGTTGTTGTGGGTTATCACAGCGTCGTCGCGGGCGTTCTGTTTGAGCGCATCCATGTCCATGCAGTTCAGCAGGCCGATGGGGGCGGTGCGCATGGCAGTGCCGTTGCCCGCGGCGAATTCACCGGTTTTGCCGCTTTCCCGCCAGGGTTTGCCCTGGCGCAGCCTCATGATGGATTCCAGTGTGGCGCGCCCGATGCCGCGCAGATCTCCGCTCTCGAACCATTCTCCATAAGACGCCGCCACATCGGCCGGTTCGAAACGGCCTTTGCAGCGGATGATGCTGCGGCTGAGATATACCGCCATCTTGGTGTCGTCCGTCCACTGGCCCCGGCCCAGGTTGCGGTCCGGGCACGGCATCATGTCCTGCACTCTTCCGCCCAGTTTGGATCGGATCCAGGCGGGGCGCCAGCCCTCGAACGGCATGCCCAGAGCGTCCCCGATGGCCAGGCCCAGAAGGCATCCTTCGAATTTTGACACGTCCGCTTTCATTGCACGTTCTCTCCCATTGTTGCCTGAGCGGGATTGCTTTTCGATGCGCCAAATTATAGCAGAGTCAGGCGCATTGCGCACCTTGCCGCAGGCAAGCTTTGCACGCACGTGTAAGCCGTTGCCGCCCCCCGCCATAAAGAAAGTGACAATGCCGGAGGTGGTCCCCTTGTTGAAAATATGGAAGACTGCAATCCTGATGCTGGTGGCGTGTGCGTGCCTGCCCCAGGCCGCGCGCGCGCAGCGCCTGTACCAGGGCGAGTACATCGCGTGGCGCATCGAGGAGCACGACGGCTATTCGTGGCGCGCCATGGACGCCCTGCGCACGGACTCGCAACTGCGCACGCACTGCGAGTTGGAATCCATGTGGCCGGATTATCCCACATGCAATGACGGCAAAAAACGGATCGGCCAACGGCAGGACCAGGGTGTGAATCCTTTTGTATCGCGCGCCTATCGCGTGAGCCCGACCCTGGGTCACCGCTACCGCGTCATCATAAAAAACACCACGGCATGCCGCATGGCGGTTACCCTGGAAATTGATGGAAAAAACAGCATAAACTCGCGCGATGTGCAGCGCTCCAGCAGTGACACGGCCTGGGTGATAGGCGGTTATGAGACGATTTCAGTCGAGGGGTTTCAGTCCGGTATGGATTCGGCCATGGGTTTTTACTGGACCACGCCCGAGGACGCATATTCCGACCGCACCGACAAGATGGGAACCATCCTCATGCACGTATACTTTGAAGATGACGCATGCGCCCGCGACCGGCTGATTAATGAATGCGGCCACTCGCTGGACAAACAGAGTAGCGCAGAGTTTGGCACCGGCGCCGGCGATGAAATCCATAATCCCGTGCGCAAGGTGCGTTTCGATGATATTACGGGGTGTCCCCTGGAGACCGTGCAAGTGGCCTATTCGGACCGAGCGCCGGACTATGCGCCATATCAATCCTGCGCATGCGCCGGGTCTGTTTATAACGGCTCCTGGCCTACTACGCCGCCCGCGCCCGCACCCGTTCCACAAACTCCGGCGCCCCGGCCTGACAATTGCTACCCTGGCCTGGGTGTGCTGGTTGCCGACAATTCGTATGCAGGCGCTCAGGTGGTGGATGTTTACGCGAACAGCCCGGCTCAACGCGCCGGACTTGCCAATGGGGATAAGCTGATCAAGGTGGGCAATGCCACGGTGAACACCACGGCTGATCTAAAAAGCAGTCTGTCCGGCATGGCCGCCGGCACAGTTTTTGAAATTCAATATATTCGCGGGGGAAGCAAGAATCGGGCGAGTGTGACCATGGACTATGTTTGCCCATGACCGGCCGCTACCATTTGCCGATTTTCTTTTTGCCGATTTTTGCTCTTTTGAGCATGAGTACAGAGTTTTCAGTCATGTGCTGGACCTCAATTTTCACCGGTCCCACCCCGGGTTTGAACCAGTAAAAGCGGTTTTCAAAACCGATGTTGTCCTCTTCATGGGCGCGGGACACGATACGCAAGGCTTTGAACTGCCCGGCTGCCGGAGAGATTGTCTCCGTACCCTCAACGATGGTTTGCCCTGAAAAAACCGTGGATGCGCCGAACGTCAAATCTTCAGCCTGGTATTTGAAATTCCACGTCTGTCCTTGTTTGGGTTTTGGTGTTACCAGGTACGGCGGCTTATCGTTCATGGGTTTGAATGTAATTTTCACTTCCTGGTAATCGTCAACATAAATTAGCAGGGTGCGGCTGCTTTCGTATATCCCATCCTTGGTTTTGGTAAGTTCAATTTGCTGAACCGACTCCTCACTGTCGTTGCGGAATACCTCGATAACGGCAATTGTGTCGCCAGCCCTTTCTGTGACGGATGCTACTTTGTAACGCACTTCGCCCGTGGGCGCAACGCCGAACTGAAAGTGCTCATGGTAAACCCACTCGTTTCCCTGCTGAAGGGGCCACATGTCACGCTTGGCGCAGCCCGGCGCAGCCAGGGCCAGCAGCGCGGCTGCCAGGACCAGGCGCATGGCCAGCATGCGCGGTTTGCATTGCCTTTGCATAATCATGTGCGCTTCACTCCGTGATTTTTTTCACCGGCCGTACGATGTCTACAAGCACGCCCAGCAGGGCCAGATCCCGCGTGCGAACCGTTTCATATTCGGGATTGATAGAAACCAATTCAATGTGATCTTTTTTCATAAAGAACTGTTTGACGACCAGCCCGTCGTTATTGCGCGCAATAACCGTGTCTCCATTCACTGGTGCGCGCACCAGGTCCACCACCACGTAATCGCCATCCATGATATACGGGGCCATGGAATCGCCCACAATGCGGAACGGCTTGTAGTCCTCGCGCCACCTGTGCTGCGCCAGCACCAGTTCCTCGGGCGGTCCCGTGTCGTCTGCAGCGCGTCCGGCCGCGGCTTTTTCCTGCGCCACCCTCAGCC
>Ga0351876_1003_pt1 | contig 86902 bp, 63 predicted proteins | sample BONcelFGM3001C15_FD_206774 | JGI IMG/M metagenome (GOLD analysis project Ga0351876, IMG submission 206774) | Enriched cells from coal bed in the Powder River Basin, Montana, United States - BONCAT cells FGM rep3 HSBNCT.FGM.300.1.C15 ...
GCGAGAAATCACGATACCCTGGACTGCAGTCCGGGGAGAGTTCATTTAAAGGAGTCCTTGCGAATCCTCCCGCAACTTTTTACGGCACATGCAAGACAATAACGCGCCGGGCCTTTGCCTCGTGAATGATCAGGGAATGAGTTTCTCTTTTCTGCGGCGCGGTTATAATGATCGAATCACGAATGAGGGTGGTTGTTTTTGATGATGAAATTCTCACGTTGCGTACAAGTGCTGTGCCTGCTGGCTATTTCCGCGGTTTTATGCGCCGCATCCGCGCGCGCCGCGGACGAGCCGCAACGGTTCGATATCCGTTTTATTACCTATAACATCTGCGGGTTGCCCGACCTGGTCACCGAGGAGCGCGACCTTGCGGCGGCAGAAAACCGGATGCCGGTCATCGGCGAAAAGCTCAAGGCCTACGACATCATCGGCGTGCAGGAAGCGTTCATCCAGGAGCGGTTCCTTGTGGAGCGCCGCCTGCGCCTTTTCTACGCGGCGTACGGAGGCCTCACGGGCCGCTACCGCTGGCCCGGCAGCGGCGTGGCCGTGTTCTCCAAATGGCGCATGACCAAGTCCATTTACGAAAAATGGGAGCAGTCCAAAGGCTACGACAGTTTGAGCGGCAAAGGTTTCGTCATGGCCACCATCCCCATCTACAACGGCCCGGTGCTGGACGTGTACGACTTCCACGCCCAGGCCGGAAATCCCGAGATCCGCATCACCAACTACCAGCAGTTGGACCGCGCCCTGGAGCAGTACTCCCGCGGCACGGGCCACGCCATCATCGTGATGGGCGATTTCAACTGCGAAGTGGACGAGCCCGAGTGCGACTGGTTTATCGCCAAACAGAAACTGGCCCACGCCGCGGGCGACGCCGTGGACACCTCGGCCATCGACCACATTTTCTACAATGAAAACGAATCAGGCTGGAACATCAGTGTGCTCAGCGCCGGGTTCGAATTCACCCAGCCCTTCAACGGCCAGAAACTCAGCGACCACGACGCGTTCGCGGCCGTGCTGCGGTTTGAAAAGGCTGCGGGTGAGTAGGGGCGCGCCTTAGAAATTATGAAATGAAGAGGCATAAGCGAAATTCTGTGCGGATGAAGATTGAACAGAATGCTAAATCTCGCATTTCCGAATATTTTCGGCATTTTTGTTGATTAATGAGATATTAACCTGGCGGGGCTTTAGTGTTTCGTCCCGTCAATTTTGTGCTCAAGAATTCAAATTAACCATAGGCCTGCGGCTGGCTGGCCGAAGGTCTGAGTGTGTGAAATGACAATGAGCGCTTCTTATTATGGGCATCCTGTCCCTGTGCAATTGCCGCTGGAATCCAACTTGAGCACCCAGATATCAGAGCTGCCCGCACCATAGGAATGTGTGAATCCCGCCGTGATATAACCGCCGTCAGCGGTCTGTTGTATGCAACTATTACCACGGGGCCAATCAATGTCCGCGCCGCCGAACGTTCGCGCCCACACTTGGCTTCCAGCGCTGTCAAGTTTCAGCACCCAGAAGTCATCGCTGCCTGCGCCATAAGAATTTGTGAATCCCGACGTGACATATCCGGCATCAGCCGTCAGGCCGGCGCAGGTGGCCCCGTCATTTCCCGTGCCCCCGAATGTTTTTGCCCACACTTGGCTTCCGGTGCTGTCCAGTTTCAGCACCCAGACATCGGCGCCCCCGGCCCCGTAGGATGATGTTACTCCCGCCACGATATATCCACCGTCGGGTGTCAATTTCACGGAATGGGCTTGATCCGATTCCGTTCCTCCGAATAATTGTGCCCACGTCTGATTGCCAAAACTGTCCAGCTTCAGCACCCAGATGTCAGACACGCCCGCGCCATAAGAATATGTGTCTCCGGCAACGATGTACCCGCCATCCGGGGTTTGTTGCACAGAACTGGCAGCATCTGTTCCTGTACCCCCGAACGTTTGTGCCCACGTCTGATTGCGATAACTGTCCAGCTTCAGCACCCTGATGTCTCAGACGCCCGCACCGTAGGATGTCGTGTATCCCGCCACGATATACCCGCCGTCTGTAGTCTGCTGCACAGAACTGGCAGCATCTGTTTGTGTTCCCCCGAACGTTTGTGCCCATACCTGATTGCCGGAACTATTCAGCTTCAGCATCCAGATGTCACCGCCGCCCGCACCGTAGGATGTCGTGTATCCCGCCACGATATACCCGCCGTCTGTAGTCTGCTGCACGGAACTGGCGTTTTCAGAACCTGCTCCCCCGAACGTTTTTGCCCATATCTGGCTGCCTGCACTGTCCAGTTTCAACACCCAGATGTCATCGCTCCCCGCACCATAGGATATGGTGTATCCGGTCACAATGTATCCGCCGTCTGAGGTCTGTTGTATGGAATAGGGTTCGTCGCTTTCCGTTCCTCCGAATATCTTTGCCCACGTGGTCGCGGCGGCGGAAGCACTGGAAAAGATCACGTCGACCGGTGTGAGCCGCTGCGTGGTGGTGCCATCACCGAGTTGGCCGTATTGATTGTCTCCCCAGCATTTCATGACGCCGCTGGTCGTGATCGCGCAGGTGTGTAATGTGCCCGCGGATAACACCGCTACACCTGAGGTGAGGCCGGTGACGTCAACGGCTGTGAGCCGCTGCGTGGTGGTGCCGTCGCCAAGCTGGCCGTACTGGTTGTCCCCCCAGCATTTAACGCCGCCGCCGGTTGTGAGCGCGCAGGTATGCGCATATCCGGAGGATATTGACATCACCCCTGAGGTGAGGCCGGAGACATCGACCGGAGTGAGCCGTTGCGTGGTGGTGCCGTCCCCAAGTTCGCCGCTGAAATTGTTTCCCCAGCATTTAACGCCGCCGCCGGTTGTGAGCGCACAGGTGTGGGCGCATTGGCTTGTTATTGCCGATACCCCGCTGGTGAGGCCCGCCACATCGACCGGGGTAGACCTGTTTGTGGTGGTTCCGTCTCCCAGCGACCCGAAGTCGTTCCGGCCCCAGCATTTAACGCCGCCGCTCGTTGTGAGGGCGCATGTCATCCCGGCGCCCGCCTCAATTTGCTTGTCTGATGCGAGCAATGAATTGGCACGCGCCACCACGCTGTCGAGCGTCGTTGTCATGCCGGTGAAGGAACCCCAGTTGGCGGGCGCGAATGGGTCGATGTTGTAATTGACATTGTGCGTGGCCAGGAAACTGCTGTAGAAGCTTTTCGCGTAGGTCGGCGCGCTTGCGGTGAATTCGGAAATTGCATTGCTTATGGCGGCTTCCATATTTGAGGGGATGGAAGCCAGAGCGAGGGAATTCTGGACTCCGTGTCGCATCATGGCCATTGCGGCCAGTGACGTGGCCGGGCTCACGGTGACGTTGTTCCATGCGCCGTCGGATATGTCGATGATGGCGCCCGCATACGAGACCGGGTGAGTCGATGTGGCGGTGGTGACATTGATGATGGTTTCGAGCAAGTAATTCGTGCCCACCGGGATGTTAGGAATCGAAACCGGAGACGTGGTGTAGAAGCGGCTGTTGGCTGCGTCGTACGCCATTTGGGCGGTTGCCGTGGCCACCACCGCGTCCGACGCGCCCGTGGCGCTGATGGTTTTGATGGATACGTCAACACTGTAGGAATCGCCCGGGGCCAGGGCCTGCCTCGGAAGGCTGAGGCTGACGCTCATACCCCTTTGGGATGAATTTGGCGCGGCGCTGTTCCCTCAGCCGCCTCCGCACCCGGAAATAAAGAGCGCCGCGGCGAAAACGCACACCGTGAGGGATGCTGCAAAGATGATCGCCATTCCGTATTTGGCTGGTTTCTCTTGTTGTTCTTTCATTATTTCCTCCGGTTGTTCACGGTGACGCCGTGCGGGTTCAAATGTCTTCATTCCGAGATGTCAATGCTGAATTGCAGTCCGCCATGGCCGGGAAGCAGTTCGGGGAGCATGTCCATGGCGGGAATAACGTTGGTGGTGGTCTCAATCACGTCGTTGATTGTCGCGCCCGTGTCCAGGATGGTGGTTTGCTCCACCGATATATCCTTGCATTCTTCGAGGACCTGCTGGAGGATATGCAGGTTGTCCTGCGGCAGAGTTTCGGGCTGGCTGATCGCGCCCTCCGGCGACACGTCCACATACATGCCCGCGTCGACGATCACTTCGGTATCGAGTGCTTTTACAAAGATGGAGCCTTCGAGCACTGAGAATTTTTCAACGGTCACCTCAAAAGCAGTGCCCCGGACACCCGAAATGGCGTAAGGCGTCTGGATGGTGAAGACCGAATCCGTGTTTAATTTGCCCACGCGGGCGAAAATCTTTCCTTCGGTGAGCTTGAGGGCGGATTTTTCCGTGACGAGGTCCTTGTCCAGTGCGATGACCGTGAAAACCGACATTGCGTTAAGCTTGATTGTATTGTCGCCCCAGCTTATAAAGGCGGAGGCATTCGCGCCGCATTTCACGGAATCGCCTTTCACAACTTTGGCCCCGGTCTTTGCCGGGGACCAGGCGCTGCCGGACTCTGCTTTAATGGAAACGTCGCCAGACATTCGCGTGATGTGCGCCGTAACAGGCGCGGCCAGCGCGGCCATGGCCATTGTGGCGGTGATGATTGCCGCAAATATGATTATCCTGAATATCCTTACCATGCCCTTGTCTCCTTTTCGGCTGTCCGCATGTTACCTTTTCCGCTTGAACATGTGGTTGTAGTTCACTCGGAAAATATTGTCATTGCCAGGGTTGCCGTTGTATGTATTGTCGCTGAACACGTATTGCAACTGCACTTTGTCCAAAACGCCGGGTTTGATGCCGAATGTGAGGAAATACTGGTTCGCCGTGATTTCCCTGTCCACAGTGGCCGTTGCCTTGAGGTTGTAGATCATCTGGTAGGCCACTTCCCAATCGTAGCGATTGTTTATCCGTGTTTGATAAAGGAGCTTGGGAACCAGGGACTTGCTTTCGCTGAAGTCGGTGGTGGTGTTGTACGAAAGCGACGCTTTGATTGTGTGCTTGTCGATGTATCCTGGGTTCGTGTTGTATTCTACGCTCAAGCCAATCCAATCGGATTTTGATTCCGGACAGTAGAACGATGTTCCGGAAGAATCGGCCGAGCATGTGGCTTTGACTTGCGCATTTGCGGCCCTGCTGTTCAGATCCACGAACGTGTAAGAATACGCGGTCTTCCAGTTCGGGGTGAGTCTCTGAGACAGAGAAACGTTGGCAATATCCGCAATCGTCTGTTCATCGCGCATCGCGTATTGGTGGATATATGACAGTGTGCCAATCATCCCCTCGTCGATTTGCCTGGCCATGAACAGCATGTTGTACATGTACAATTCATTGCCGAAATTCGCCGAGTTCGAATTCTCTGTTTTCGAGTGATATTCTACCCGTTGGGAAAATCCGGATACCGTGGGGCCGGGTTTTGCGCATGCGCTGCCGGCGACACATATCGCCGCAAGTATGATATGAATTGCTATTCTGATGTTTTGCCGCATTGAACTTCCACCTTTTCAATTTTTCATTATGAAATATCGTGAAATCTCGCCACGGGCGCTCCACGAGCACGCCCGCAATTCACTCAAGCGTTGTTACGCCCTTAAGCTGCCGCATCGGATTCTCTTTTGAGATTCTGAGAATGTCCCTTGATGTCCTTATATGATCAAGCTTCTTAAACTTGTCGCTTTTGTGTCATGTCATAAACGATACAATATTGTGTCTCTATTTAGTTGTCAATCTGTATTTGCGCGGATTACATTTGAAGGATTCTTGAAAGTTTCAGGAGGCCAAATAAATAAAATAGATATTTAAGTTGGATCCTTTCCGGGGGGGGCGCTGTTTAACGGAATGGATTTTAATCGAACAGAATTCCTCGGACTTCAGTCCGGGGTCTGTAAGCAGTAACTCAAGCATGGTTCGCCTCTGGATCTGTCATCGCGAAACGAAGTGATGTGGCAATCCAAAGAATGTTTGCGAAGCTACCCGGTCGCACCAATATAGCAAACAGCCATCTTAAAAATAATAGGAGCAATACACGATGCGATTGATATCATTTGATAAGCACTGATTGTCTGATTTACGAACAGGATTGCTACGCGTTCATTCTTGAGATTGCCACGCCGTCCCTCCGGGCCGTCTCGCAATGACAACCTTTCAGGCTCGATTAAATAATGAGATACTCCGGACTTCAGTCTGCCAATAACGGCGCTCATGGGCGTCAAGGATTCTTCTCTTTGCGTGTTCCATAACCTGCCGAGAGTGATATCCTTCAATACCCGGAAGTTTTTGACACGGAATCCCTGGATTTTTGTCATCCCGCTCACCTTCAGTCTGGATTATTCACATATTGTATGCTCGCTGTTTGTGCTATTCCACAGTAACCGATTTGGCCAGGTTGCGGGGCTGGTCCACATCTGAGCCGCGGCGCAGGGCGATGTAGTAGGCGAGAAGTTGCAGCGGCACTACGTTGACGATGGGGGACAGGACTTCCTCGGTCTCGGGCACGGTGATCACGTCACGCGTGTACTTGAGGATTTCCTCGTCGCCCTCGGTGACCAGGGCGATGATGTGGCCTTCGCGCGCCTTGACTTCCTGGATGTTGCTCAGCACCTTGTCGTAGGTGTCGGATTTTGTGGCGATGCACAGCACGGGCATATTGCGGTCGATGAGGGCGATGGGGCCGTGTTTCATTTCGCCGGCGGCGTAGGCCTCGGCGTGGATGTAGGAGATTTCCTTGAGCTTGAGCGCGCCTTCCATGGCGGTTGGGAAGTTGATGCCGCGGCCCAGGTACAGGAAGTCGCGCGCTTCGAAGTACGCCTCGGAAATCTCCTGGAGGTCGCCCACATCGGCCAGGGTGCGCTCAATGAGCCGGGGCAGGCGCTTGAGTTCGCGGATGAGGCGCCGGGCTTCGGGCACGTCGACCAGCTCGCGCATGCGGCCGAACTGGATGGCGATGAGGATGAGGGCGATGAGCATGGCCATATACGCCTTGGTGCTGGCCACGCCGATTTCTGGCCCGGCGTGGATGTACAGGACCCCGTCCACCTCGCGCGCGATGCTGCTGCCTTTGACATTCACGATGCCGATGACTTTGGCGCCGCGCTTTTTGGCTTCGCGCAGGGCCGCCAGGGTGTCCGCGGTTTCGCCGCTCTGGGAGATTACGATCACGAGCGTGGTTTCGTCCACGATGGGGTTGCGGTACCGGAACTCGGACGCGAAATCCACTTCCACCTGCACGCGCGCGAGCTGTTCGATCATGTACTTGCCCACGAAGCCGCTGTAATAGGCCGTGCCGCAGGCCACGATATAGATGTGCTTGAGTTTCTTGACTTCCTCGACGGTGAGGGCCATTTCTTCGAGATAAATTTTGGCGTGCTCCTCGTCGGTGCGCCCGCCGATGGTGTTGCGGATAACCTGGGGCTGCTCATAGATTTCCTTGAGCATAAAGTGGTCATAGCCGCCTTTTTCCGCCAGCACCGGGTTCCACTCAATGGTCTCTGTTTTCTTTTCAATGACGTTGCCGTCGAGCCCCTTGACCGTGACGCCCGCGCGGGTGAGCACGGCGATTTCCTCATCTTCAAGGTAAATGATCTTGCGGGTGTAGGGCAGGATGGCGGGCACATCGGACGCGATGAAGTTTTCATTGTCGCCCAGGCCCAGGATGAGGGGGCTGCTTTTGCGGCCCGCGATGAGCGTGTCCGGGTCGTGGGTGGAGATCACGCCGATGGCGTACGCGCCCTCAACGCGCTTGAGGGCCGCGCGCACGGCCGCTTCAAGGTCCCCGTCGAACTCGTCCTCGATCAGGTGCGCCAGCACCTCGGTGTCGGTCTGGGACACGAAGCGGTGGCCTTTTTCAATGAGCTTTTCCTTGAGGGGCATGTAATTTTCGATGATGCCGTTATGCACCACCGTGATTTTGCCGGAGCCGTCGGTGTGCGGGTGCGCGTTGAACTCGGTGGGGCGGCCATGCGTGGCCCAGCGCGTGTGGCCGATGCCGATGGTTCCGGCCAGGGGCTCGTCGCGCAGTTTCTTTTCCAGGTTGATGAGTTTGCCCTCGCCGCGGCGCCGGTCCATGGACCCGCCCGCGATGGTGGCGATGCCCGCCGAGTCGTAGCCGCGGTATTCGAGCCGCTTCAACCCGTCGAAGATATATTCTGTGGCTTCACCGCTGCCGATGTATCCCACGATTCCGCACATAGTGAAAACTCCTTTTGGTCATGAGCGTTCAGTTTTTTCCGGAGGCCGATACGGATTAGTTTTTCGTGCGGCGGAAGGCTTTGGCTGTGAGATGAATGTGTGCGGGCGCTCCGCCGCGTCCCGTGCTGCATAGGAATGATTGTACCTTATATAAAGAAAAGTGCAAAGGGATTAAATCATGATGGATGGATCGAAAATGATCTTCTGCCAAGTGAGATTCAATCAGAAAAAGAAAACCGGCCCTTGCGGGCCGGCGATGATACGATGGAATTGCGCCGATAGCAGCGGTTACGGCTGCGTGGTGAAGGATCCCGTGGTGGGGATATTTGTTGTTGTGTTCAATGCGTTGCCGGCCTGGTCCTTGAGGTTGGTGGGCACGGTGCGGCTGGTGATGTAATAGAGTGTTGCCGGCGCCAGGGTGAAGAGCCCGTTGGCGCCCAGGGTGGCGTTGCTTTTGAGCGCATAGGCCAGGGTGTCGTTGTCGTAGGTTGTGGACATCCAGATGAATGTGCCGTAGGCCAGGGCGTTGGTGGCGTCGATGGTTATGGTGGCGCCGGAAGATGCTTTCTGGAGCGTGATGCTGAACCCCGAGGCCGTGAGCGTGGCGCTGTTGTTGAGGCTCATGGTGTGGTCCATGGATTCATTGAAATAGACACGGAACACGGGCTGGTCGTTGGCCACATTGGTGGCGCCTGCGCCGGGCCACAAGGATGAGACCTGGGGCGCGGTGGTGTCATTTGTCGCAGTGAAGGAGCCGGTGGTGCTGAGGCCCGTGGTGCTGAGCGCATTGCCCGATGTGTCGGTCAGGTTGGACGGTGCGGTCCAGCTTGTGATGTTGTATGTGCGGTTGGCCTTAAGGGTTTTAAGGCCCGCGGCTTCCAGGGTGGCGCTGCTCATGAGCGTGAACGCCAGGGTGTCGTTGGTGTTGGTGGTGGTCATCCAGGAGAACGCGCCGTAAGACAGGGCGTTGGCTGCGTTGATGGTGACCGTGCCGCCGGTGTCCGCGCGCTGCATGACCAGGCTGAAGCCGGACGCGCTGAGCGTGGTTGCATTGTTGAGGTCCACAGAGCTGTTCATGCTTTCACTGAAAATGACCTTGAACGTGGGGCCGTCCGCGGCCACGGTGGTGGCGCCGCTGGCCGGGTTGAATGAGGACACCGTGGGCGCCGTGGTGTCGCCGTTCACGGTCACGAGCACACTGTCCGTGTGGTCCTGGAATGAAGCGTACACATAGCCCTGCACCGAGCTTGTCCCACTGATGGGCGTAAATACGCCGGTGCTGGAGATTGTGCCGATGGCGCTGTCCGCGCTCCAGGACACTGTGCTCCACGCGGGCATGGGTGTGCAGTCATTGTCGTATACAGTGATGAAAAACGATTCCGTGGCCGGATACGTTACGGACGTGGTTTTCAGGGACATTTCCGAAGCGGTGTTAATCTGAACACACTGGATAACGCCCTGGCGCGGGGTGAGCATGGCGGATGCTGTGAGCGAACCCTGCGTGGAATGCGTGAGCGTGCCGCTCACTGAGATGTATACCGAACCCGAAGGGCTGCCCGTGGCGGACATGGATCCGGTAATGGTTCCGCACCCGTCGGTTCCCGAGAACGATGTGAACGAAATGGTGTTGCCGCTGATGGTTCCGGCGAAGGCAATGGACACCGCGCCGCAGGACCCGTTGGTTCCGGATACAGTGCCTGTGAACGTGGAGCCGTCATTGCTGATGGCCATGGTCATGGTTCCGGTCAGAGACGCGCCGGCCGTGAACGTGCCGGTCCAGTACCCGGCATAGGGAGAGATTGTGGCTGCAGCCATGCGTGCGGAATTGCTCACAGCGCCGCCCGGGGCCACGCAGGTGCGGCCCAGGGAATTGGGCACATAGGGCAGGGCGCCTCCGCCGCCTCCACCGCCGCATCCGGCCAGAATGAGGCCGATTAAAAGCGTCAGGCTGCTGAGTCCGAATCCGAGTGTGAATATTCGTTTCATATAATTCTCTCCCTTGTCTCTTGCACAGGTTTTGTGTTGCCAAAATCCTGAGACAATGCGTGTTACTGGGTGCAGCAGTTAAGCACTGGTGTGACCACATCATCCAGAATTATATTGAGCACATCCTGCTCAATGAGATCGTTGGTGAGCAAGTCCACGGCCGCGTCTATAGCCGCAGCAGCCTCCGTGCCGTCTGAGGCTTTGGCGGGCGGTTTGGGCGCTGGCTGTTCTGTTTTGGTTTCTTTTTTCTCTTCTTTCTTTTCTTCCTTCTTTTCCTCTTTTTTCTCTTCCTTCTTTTCTTCTTCTTTTTTGGGCTCGGCAGCCGGGGCCTCGGACGCCTGTTTCACTTCCTGGGAATCGGATTCCAGGCGGACCTTGATGTCGTCGGAGATGCTGAAGATCTCTCCGGGCGGCATGCCGGATTCCACGGAAATCATGTAGTTGGTGTCCAAAATAACCGTGATGCTCTGGGCCTCGACCGAGATCTGGCCGTCGGTAACCGCGAACGTGGCTTTGCCTGCATCGCCGATTTCCGTGAGGAACTCGGTGCCGCGCACGCCGGCCACAGCGGTGGGGGTTTTAATCTCAAAATTGCTTTCACCGGCCACCGCGGCTTTTTTGGCTTTCACATACGCGCTGCCCTGGGCCAGATCGAGCTTGGTGGTTTCGGACGTTCCCTTTTGGGCCAGGTCGTCCACGGTGAACAGGGTGGAGGGGCCGAGTTTGGCGGCGTTGCCCCCGAACCAGCGCAGCACCGCGCTGCCGTCGGCGCCTGTGCGCACGGTGTATCCGGGTGCAAGGAGCACGCCCTTGGCGAGCGGCATCCAGGTGCTGGAGCCTTTTTTGGCGAATTCCACGGCGCCTTTCACAGAGAACGCTTCCACCTCATCGGCGGCGCGCGCCACGGTTCCCAGAAGCAGGGCCGCGAACAGCAGCGGGATCATAATTGAAGTCAATTTGCGCATTGCAGATACCTCCCGGTATGTCGGGTCATTTGTAGGAGTACTTCAGGCCCATGCGGAACACATTGTCGTCCTCGGGCTGGGCGCCTGGCGCGGGCACGGAAAAGACTTTGTCCACGAACAGGTAGCCGAAGTCGAGGGTCATGAGCTTGTTGAGTTTCCATGAAAAATCAATGTTCCACTGATTGAGCAGGTGGGTGTCCACAGCGCCCAGGCCGTGGGTGTACTTGTAGCCCATGCGCGCGGACCAGTCATCGCTGAACACGGCTTTGTAGGCGATGCCGAAATCAATGGCGCGGGATTCGGACCAGTCGGTCTGCGTGTTGTACACAGAGCTGAGCGTGAGCCGGTTGCCGCGCTCATCCTTGATCGGGAAATAGTGCAGGCCAAGAACCCAGCGGTCCTTGTCGTAATTATCGGCGCCGAGGCTTCGCTCGTCGGTTTTGTTGTATGAATACCCGAACATGAACATGGTCTCGTCCGAAAACATCTTGATGATGTTCACCCCGGCAATGTGGCCGCCGCTGTTGCTTTCCTCGAGATTGTGTTTGTATACATAGAACACATTGCCGATGACGCCGCCTTCAAGCTGCCGGCTGAGGCTGATCATCTTGTACACATAATCGTCGGGGTTGTTTGAGTCCGAGTGTGTCTCGATGCGCAGCACGGACTGCAGCACGGGCGGGCCCATCTGCGCGCGGGCGGGCAGGGCCGCGGCCAGCAGGGCCAGCACAACGATCACAGGCACGGTTGTCCTTTTCATATCCGTCTCCCTGGAACTGTTTTGCATGTCAAAATCCTGCGGCTCAAAGGCCGCTGATCGATCATTATAGCATATTTGGCGGGATCACAATAAGGTTCGAGGGATTCTCAATATCAAGGATACTATATAGAATAGTTGAAGAATGACCGATGGATGGCGGGCGCCGGACCCTGTGCGTGCGAGCCCGTGGCCATAAATCAGTCGGCGGCGCGGGAACAAATCACGCACCCGCCTGTCCAACAAAGTAGAAATAAGAACGTGGACCGATGAGACGCATGCTGCCTGCGGGGCAAGCCAGCGAAGACCAGGCCGCCGAGGATGCGGAACTTGTAGCCCGTTTCCGCGACGGCGACATGAGGGCTTTCGACATGCTCGTGCAGCGATACGAAAACCGGGTGTTCAATTTCACCCTCCGCATGCTGGGAGACTACCAGAACTCCCGCGAAGTCACGCAGGACATTTTTCTGCGGGCGTTTCGCTACCTGGGCAATTACCGCGGAGACGGCAAGTTCAGCACGTGGCTCTTTACCATCGCTTCCTCCACGTGCAAAAACGCCATTGCCTACTACCGCATCCGCGATAAGTACAAGCAGCACGTGGCGCAGGACCCCGAGCAGACCGGCGAGCTGGACCCCCTGGCCCTGGTGCCGGACGAAACCGACGCACCCGAAAGGAAACTCGAACAGAACACTTTGAGCGCAATGCTCACCGAAGCCATCAAGGATCTGCCCGAAACCTACCGCAAAGTCATTGTGCTTAAAGACGTCAATGATTTCAGTTACGAGGAGATCGGAGAAATCGTAAGTATCCCCCTGGGAACCGTGAAGAGCCGCATCGCGCGCGCCAGGCTTCTGCTGCGCGAAAAGCTCACACAAATGGGCTGCCTGGAAGCAGGCGGGTGATGAATACCATGGACTGCCACCAAGTGCGTGAACAACTCAACGCTTTCCTGGACCACGAACTCGGCGAGTTCGAAAACCGCCAGGTGGCCGCGCATGTGGAAGAATGCCCCAGTTGCCGACACGAACTCGACGCGTACCGCAGCACACGCGACTTCATGCACCAGTACGGCGCCGTGCCCTCACCGCCCAACATGGCAGAAAACATCCGCATTATTATGGAAAAAGAGCGGCTCATCCCCAGGCGCAGCAAGGCGCGCAGCCTGTTCACCGCGTCCCGGGCCTCCACCGTGGGCCGGTTCGCTCTGGCCGCCACTTTCCTGCTCGCCATCCTCGGGGGCGGCTCCTACTATATTTTTGACACCATCGGCGATCACCAGAAAATCACAACGCATAAAGCCGCACAAACCAGCGCCCGCGCCGAGCTTCAGACCCCGGCCGCCACAGCCGCCCGGGAATACGCCCGCGGTTTGGAAGAAAAATCACCGACAGAACCCGAAACGCTTTCTTTAAATAGTCTTGACGATGAGGCCTTGCCGGATGCCGACGAATCCAGTGAAGGCCTGTCAGGCGAATCCCACGCCGCCCAGGACCAGCCCACAGCCCGCAGCGCACAGGAAACCGCAGTGGCGCGCAGCATGCCGGCCCAGCCCGCAACCCCGGCCCAGCCCTCCTCAAACACATTCAGGGGCCGCGCACCCAAGCCGCGCGAATCCGTTCGCGTGAACTCACTGGATATCATGGTGGAAGAAACCCTGGCCCTGGCCAGAACAGCCTCCGGCGCAGGACCCGGATCCCTGCCCGCCATTGCCGACGGCGCTTCAGCACCCAAAGCACGCTCCCTGAAACCCTTCTCCGAACTAAGCGGCGTTGGCGGCGCGGCCGGCGAAAAAAGACTGGCCGATTCAGAAAAAAGCGATGATGCCCTGTCCGGTTTGTCCTGGTCCGTTGCCAGTAGGAGTCTGCCCGCTTCCGCGGCCGCAAGTCCCTCGGCGTCCGCAACAATGGCAGACAAACCCTCAGCCAGCAAGCCCGCGCCCGCCTCGTCTAAAAACACTAAAAAGGATACAAAAGAGAAAAAGAAACTGCCTGCCTTGAGCATCATCCTCAAAGCGCGCAGCGGACAGCCCCTCGTGCAGCAGCAAGCCATGATGAAACAATTGCAGCCCCTGCTGGACTCGGGCGCCGCACAGATGCAGAACGGCAAAGTCGTGCTCAACATGCCAGCCGATGAAACCCTCAAACTTCTGCAATCCATCAATGCCGACCCTTCCAACGTGGCCCCGGTTCCCGTGCCCGAAAAAATGCTCCAGAACGAGATCTCCAGCAAAGAACCCCGCCTCGTAAACACAGAAATTATCTTCATGCCCAATGAAGCCAAACCCGCGGAACCAGCAGCCGAAGCCGATGAACCATCCGGCGATTCAGAATAAACAACCAATTTATCCAAAATCGCAATATCCTTTTCACTCATAAAAGCGCCTGTTGTTATTTGGATTTCACAGCGGCACAAATTTTATTGCTTGATCCCCTGTTGACAAAACAAGCAGGATATGCAAAACTTGGTGGGCCTTGTGTAGTATAAAAACACAAGCGTCACTTTTTCTTACAAACCGCATGCGGATTCTGTTCAAAACAAGCCAATCCGGTTTTTGGATTATGTTCCGCAAAAACGGACTGCGGGGGATGGCATGGAAACACACGAAGCAGACCTTGAAATTGTAGGCAGCAAAGCATTTCTCAGCGAACAACTGGAACTGATTGAACGGCTTGCCGCCACGGATGCGCCCATCCTCATCACCGGGGAAACGGGCGTGGGCAAGGAACTGGTGGCGCGCACCATTCACGCGCGCAGCAAGCGCAAAGGCCATTCCTTTGCCGCAATCAACAGCTCCGCGCTTCCGCACGAATGTTTTTCCGCGCGCCCCGGGGCCGAAGCAGGGGGCCTGGAACTGCCGGCCGGCGGCACCCTGTTTCTGGACGACGTGGGCGACTTGTCCGAACCAGCCCAGGCCGGAGTGCTCAAACTCCTGCAGTGCCGTCCCGAACCGGCCCGCGCCAGCGCCGGCATGCGCATCCTGGCCGCCGCCAACATCAACATGCAGAGCGCCGTGGACATGGGCAAGTTCCGCTCGGACCTGTTCTTCCGCCTCAACGAATTTTCCCTGCACATCAAACCCCTGCGCGAGCGCCGCGAAGACATCCCCCTGCTCGTGGACTATTTCATCGCGCGCTACAACAAACAATACAGCCGCAGCGTCAAGCGCATCTCGGACGCGGCCCTCAGCTTTCTCAAGCGGTACCACTTTCCCGGCAATGTGCGCGAACTGCGCAACATGATCCAGAACGCCGTGCTCATGAACGACCGCGGGGTCATCTGGATCGAAGACCTGCCCCTGGACATCGTAACCCGCAGCGGGGGCGAGGGCGGCGCGGAAATGCTCACCATCAAGCAAGTGGAAAAGCGCCATATCCAGTCCGTGCTCGACTACGCCGGCTGGAACGTGAGCCGCGCCTCGCGCGTGCTGGGCATCACGCGCGCCACCCTGTACGACAAAATCAAAACATACCACCTCGCCAAGGCATAGCCTGCGCCAATAATGCAAATTGACGCGGACGCGTGCGATCATTACAATTGATTGGCATCCCGGGGAGTGGCGCAGCCCGGTTAGCGCGCGTGCTTTGGGTGCACGAGGCCGCGGGTTCGAATCCCGCCTCCCCGATTTCTTGAAATCAATCCGTTTTTTTTCGCATGCCAAATAACGCCGCATGCCATGGTTCCGCATACGGCGCCGTTGCATAAATGCACGCCCCTGCATTTGATTTTCTGCGCCCGTGAAGTGAATACAATGCTGCGACCACGCATATCCAGGCACACTGCGGAGGCGTTGAGTCATGGAGACGTTTTATCGGGCGCGGCATCCCATCACCTTTTCACTCAGGTCTCTCTCCATTTCCATCTGGGGCAATACAGAGCCAGAAGATGAAATGTTTTATTTCCGCCTCCAAAGCGTGCGCGCCGGGCGGATCCGCGGAGCGGCTCATCAAAGAATTTAACCGTTTGATTGGAAAAGAAAGAGTGCTGGCCACGGTTACGGCCGACGTGTGGGCGCAAACCGCGCGTCTGCTGTGCGGACAGGATTCTGTGCCAGATCCGGCCGAACCATTCACCCTGGCGCACATCCATGTCAAAGGCTTTCCCGCACCCGGCGGAGGCGCCCTGCAGGCGGTTTTATCCGAGCAGGATATTCTCGCCCGCGCGGGCGACTGTAAGCCATAAGTCTGTAATCTTACTCAAAAGAAATTTGTTGGTTGGTGTCTGTATATGTTTTTCCGCACTTATTGCAGGTGGCTTTATCATTTGTGTTGTTCAATTCTGATTTGCAGTCGGGGCAACATAATATTGATAACAAACCTTCCGGGCTTTGGCACATTGAATTGTTCCGTTCTCCTTCTTTTTCTGCAATGAGTATCCAGCACAATGGGGAGGAATCATTCATTGAGAACCTATCAAGATAATCAAAAATTGGAGTTACGAACCATTCGAAAATCAACCTGAATGCTTTGAGAATTACTTTAACGCCATAATTTTGCGGCTTGGCCAGCCGGATGCCGCCTGTCAAGAGCCTTATTGCCGTTTGCAGTGGTTTGTTTGAAGGGGTTATTTTTAAGATCTTGAGTCCGCTTTTACGTGAAATGTGCTCCAACCCATAACGTGTATATCGGAAATAATCGTATGGTTCCTGGTGCTCTGCAATTAGAAACGGGACATATAAATATAGTCGGCCACCTGGCTTGAGGATTCGGGCTATTTCATCAAAAAATTGAAAAGGCTCAGGGAGATGTTCTAACGTACTGGTGTTTAAACACAAATCCACGCTGTTGTCTTTAATGAATTTGGGATTGGTGATATCTCCCATAATGTCAAGCTTTGTATAATTCCAGGTTTGATCGCCTTTCCCGAAATCCAACGAAATATAATTGCTATGCTCGAAAAAAAACTTGTAGCGGCATTCACCCGCGCCAAGATCCAGCACGATATCGTTTTTATTCGCATAATTTGCTGCATCCAACATCAATTCAAATATCGTATTTGAGCAGTCGTCTTTTTTATGGCCTAATGCTCTAAACTGTTTGTATAAGTTTGTTTTGTCCATAGTTGTATGAAAAGCCTTTATCGTTGGTTTGGCAAATTTTCATCATAAATTCGACATTCCTTATAATAATTCCCACTTCGATTCTATCCAACCTTGAATTGACAAAATTGGAGTAACCTTACCTTATAGATGGACCAATGCCAACAACTCCCGCATATTTTATCATTAATTTTCAAGAAAGGCTGATTCATGGCTGAAAAGCGGCGCTATTGCAAAGTCCATATCAGCCAAGTTTTATTGCCGCCACCCGCGAGCGCCGAAAAACTTGCACTTGCGACGCCCGCGTTTCATGCTATGAACCGGGTCCGCGGCGCGGTTGAGCTTTGCGCGGACCGATGCTAAAATGACCAGACACCGCCGCCCCCGCCGCGGCCATTGTTTGAGGGAGATTCACCACGCCATGGATAACCGCAAGATCCTCGTTACTTCAGCCCTGCCATACGCAAACGGGCCCATTCATTTCGGACACATCGCCGGCGCATACATGCCCGCGGACATTTTTGTGCGCTACCACCGCATGCGCGGCGCCGATATCATTTACGTGGGCGGCTCGGACGACCACGGCATTCCCATCACCATCGGCGCCGAGGCGCGCGGCATCACGCCCCAGGAGCATGTGGCCGAAAACCATGCGCTCATCAAGTCCATCTTTGACCGCATGAACATCAGTTTTGATAATTTTTCGCAGACCTCGCGCCAGGACCCGCATTACCCCATGACCTGCGAATTCTACAAACGCCTGGATGAACTCGGCCATATCGAGAAACGATCCGAAGAACAATATTACTGCGAATCGTGCGACTTATTCCTGGCCGACCGCTATATCTCGGGCACGTGCCCGCACTGCGGCAAGCCCGGTGCGCGCGGCGATGAATGCGGCTCGTGCGGCCGCACCCTGGATTCCACGGAACTCAAGGACCCCAACTGTAAAATCTGCGGCAAAAACCCGGTCATGCGCAAAACCTTCAACTGGTACCTGCGCCTGGATCATTTCCAGGACTGGCTTACGGGCTGGCTCGCCGACAAACCGGGCTGGCGCTCGCACGTGCTGCGCGAGGCCGAAAGCTATGTCAAAGGTGAAGACGGCCTCAAGCCCCGGCCCATCACCCGGCACCTCAAGTGGGGCATCCCGCTTCCCATCGACGATCCCGACGCTGAGGGCAAGGTCATTTATGTGTGGTTCGACGCGCCCATCGGATACATTTCCTCCACCATCGAGATGTTCCGCAAACAGGGCTGCGAGGAACGCTGGAAAGAATTCTGGAAACCGGCGGACCCCGACCACGTGCGCCTCGTGCACTTCATCGGCAAAGACAATATTTTCTTCCACGCCGTGATGTTTCCCATCATGTGCCACGGCATGGATGACGGCTGGAAACTTGCAGACACCGTTCCCGCCAACGCATTCCTCAACCTCGAGGGAAAACAGTTCAGTAAAAGCGAGGGCTGGTACATCGATCCCCTGGACTTCTTTGAACGCCATCCCGTGGATTCCGCGCGCTACTATTTGTGCAGCATCATGCCCGAAACCAGGGACTCCGAGTTCCAGTGGGACGATTTCGCCGCGCGGCACAATGAACTCGCCAATGTGTACGGCAACATCGTGCACCGTGTGATCTCGTTCACGGGCAAGAATTTCGAGTGTATTCCCAAGTATGAAGGGGACTCCGCGGACCGGGCGGATGTGGAGTTGCTCAACAGCGCCGAAGCCAGCGCCGCGGCCTGCGCCGAAGCCATCGACACGTTCCAGTTCCGCCGCGCCCTCGAAGCCATGATGGAAATCGCGCGCGTGGCGCACAAGTACATCGACACCCAGGCGCCCTGGGCCGCGCTCAAAGAAGACAAGCAGCGCGCCGCCAACATTATGCACACCTGCATCCGCCTGGTGCGCGGCCTGGCTGTTGTCTCCTATCCGTTCCTGCCCCAGACTGCGGAGAAAATCTGGGCCATGCTCGGCGAAACCGATGCCCTGGACAAGATTCCATTCGACAAGGCGTTCCTGCCCGCGCCCAAGGTGGGCTTCAAGCTTGAACAGCCGGACATTTTGTTCCAGCGCCTCACGGACAAGGATCTCCAGGCTGAAAAGGAAAAGCTCAGCGGGTTCGCCAAAGCCAAAGAAGCAGCGGCCCAGAAAATCGAGCCTGTAAAACCCGAGCGCGGGATCAAGGATTTCATGAAATGGGACCTGCGCGTGGGCACTATCCTTACGGCCGAAGCCATGCCCAAGAGTGATAAGATGATCAAGCTGCAGGTGGATATCGGCATCGAGCAGCGCACAGTCATGGCCGGCATCGGCAAGTCCTACAAGGCCGAAGAACTGCCCGGCAGCCGCGTGATTCTCGTGGCCAACCTGGAGCCCAAGGCGCTTATGGGCGTGGAAAGCCACGGCATGGTCCTGTGCGCCACACAAGGCGACAAGCCGCGCATGCTGCAGCCACAGGGCGACCCGCCCAACGGCACGCGCGTGTCGTAGCCGACTCCATTGCTTATTCGGAAACGATTAATTATGACCAACGACGATTTTGCGATTGAATCCATTGGCGAACGTACGATTCCTTCTCCGCTTGGCATTAATGCGTTCGTGGACGACAACGAGCGCGTGCTTCTGGACCCCACCCTGGAGTTTTTCAACAAGCACTGCGGTTCGGATGAGCCGCCCCCGGGGTTCGAGGTGGCGGGCCCGCGCCGCAAGATATTCTTTCACCCCACCACAACGCACTGCGGCATCGTGTCCTGCGGGGGTCTGTGCCCGGGCATTAACGATGTGATCCGCGGCCTGGTCATGGAATTGCATTTCCGCTACGGCGTGCGCAGCATACTCGGATTCCGTTACGGGTATGCGGGGCTCAACCCGGATATGAGCTATGAACCCATGGCTCTGACCCCGGATGTGGTGCGGGATATCCATGAGATGGGCGGCACCATCATCGGCTCGTCCCGTGGGCCCCAGGACACCGGCGTAATTGTGGATACCCTGGAGCGTAACGGCATCAGCATTCTGTTCACAATCGGCGGCGACGGCACTCAGCGCGGCGCATACGCGGTGCACCAGGAAATCCAGAGGCGCGGCCTGCCCATCGCCATCGTGGGCATTCCCAAAACCATCGACAACGACATCTGCTATATAGAAAAAACATTCGGGTTTGAGACCGCGTTCAGTGCGGCCGTGGAAGCCCTGCGCAGTGCGCATGACGAGGCCGAAGGTTACCTTAACGGCATCGGCCTTGTCAAGCTCATGGGCCGGCACAGCGGGTTCATCGCGGCCAGCGCGGCCCTGGCCAACAGTGACGCCAATTTCGTGCTCGTGCCCGAACTGCCCGTGATTCTGGACGGCCCGGACGGGCTGCTGGCCATGCTCGAAGAGCGCCTGCCGCGCAGGCGCCATGCCGTGATTATCGTGGCCGAAGGCGCGGGACAGGAACTCATGCAGCAGGATAGCGGCGAATCCGGCGCCGACGCTTCGGGCAATGTCAAGCTGCTCGACATCGGCGCATTCCTTAAAAAACGCATTGAGGATCATTTTAAGAAAAAAGGTGTGGATGTGACTCTGAAATACATCGACCCCAGTTACATGATCCGCAGCCGGCCCGCAAATCCCAGCGACAGCATGTACTGCGCGCAACTCGCGCGCATGGCCGTGCATGCGGGCATGGCCGGCAAAAGCGGCCTGGTCGTGGGCCGCTGGAACGGCCTGTTCACACATGTGCCCATTCCGCTCGTGACATCCAGGCGCAATTCCATTGATCCGCACGGCCCCATATGGCTTGATGTGCTCGAAGCAACGGGACAGCCCGACTGGCACAAGCAGGGCGAGCAGGGCGTATAGCGCGGCCGTTATTTTATGAACCGCCAACCTTTGCATTTAGAAACGTGTTGTATATGAAAACAGAAAAAGACAATAGCGAAAAAATCCCCCGCCGCAAGCTGTGTTCAAACTGCGCCTATCGCGGCACATGCAACAAGCGTTTCAACGCACAGGTCTCAGACGGCCAGGTGCGCTGTCTGGAGCATTCCTTTGACGTAGCGCTGCTCAACAGGCAGGATGCCGAAGAAGAGCCCGGCAATGCCTGAGCCGTTTCATTCTTGTCCCATATGGATTTATTGTAACCGCCCGCAGAAATAATGCGGCTTCAGGGTTTCGAGAACCCCGGCCGGGTTTGTGGGATGATTGTTGTTAACGCTGGGGTGCTTCACTTTTGCGCCAACTTGTAATAGTATCTGTTGTGATAATGCGCCGTTTATTCTTCGTCCAACTCCTTTTGCTGTGTGTGTTGATAGTTGCGGAATTGCCTGCTTGGCCGCAGGCTGCGGCTGCGAGCCCGGTGATAATATTTAATGGCGCGCCTCTGGGAACGGATTTGCCGGTGGATACGAGGCGGGGCGAGCTGTTTCTGCCGCTCACTCAGGGCGTGTGCTACAGCCTGGGCGCAACCCTGGATGCGTATCTTGAGGGAGACCGCATTCACGCGGTGGTGCAGTGGCTTGGGTACCAGTTCGAGTTTACCGAGGAACAGGCGCAAATGATGGTGGACGGGCAGGTGCGGAGCCTGCCCGTGGCGCCGTATGCGGACGAAGCCGGGGTTTTAATGGTTCCGGCGGCGGATTTTTTCATGGCCGCGCAGGCGCAGGTGCAGTACGATGAGGCGGCCATGGCCATGCATGTGACCCGGAGCATCGAGGCCCCGGATGTGGCGGGCCAGTTGCCGCCTGAACTCGTGGAGCCCCCGGTCGACACGCAGGAACAGGGCATGACCCAGGAGCAGCTTGAAGCGTTCATGGGCCAGGAGGCGGGCCTGCTGTTCACAGCCGAGAACAGTTTCGGGGTGGAAGTGGACAGTGTGAGCGGGGACCAGACGCAGAGCTATCTCACGCCGCACCAGGTGGCGCTCGACCAGTTCACCCTGCGCATGGAGGGCGAGGTGTCGGGCGGGTTTAACCTCACGGGGTTTCTGCGCACCGCGGGCAGCTCGGATGCGGACCGCAAGCGCGGCGAAGTCCAGAAGATGAATTTTTTACTGGAAAAGCCGGGCCTGGCTGTTTCTCTTTATGATTTGCTGCCAAAATTTTCGCGCTATACGTTGCGCAATTACCGGCTTCAGGGTGTGGATGTAAAGCGCACCCGGGGCTCATTTTCGATCCAGGCCGTGGCCGGGACCAGCCCGAAAAAATATAAGGACAGCGAGTACCAGCGGCTTGCGGGCGCGGCGCGCGCGCAGTGGGGCGCGGATGCGCAGCATGTGGCCCTGAATCTGGTGGCTGTGCGCGATACGGGCGAATCCCGGGGTGTGGAGAAGCTGGATAACCGCGTGGCCAGCGTGAGCGCGCGTGCGGCCGCGCCCGGCGGATGGGACCTGTTCGGGGAGTTTGCTGGCGCGGACACGGATTTTCTGCTGGCCGGGCAGGATGCGTCCAGCACGGCGCTGCAGTTACAGGCCAAGCGCAAGACGCGCCATTCCACCCTGGATCTCAGTTACGAGAACACGGGTTCGGATTTCTTTTCGGAATCCGCGAATTTTACGCAGGGCAAGCACGAGTGGTCCGCACTGTGGAACGCCAAGCCGCACCCGCGCGTGACTCTGGGCCTGGGGCACCGCAACCGGTTGCTCAAGGGCAATCACACGTATATCTATCCCACGCTGCTGAGCCTGGCGCCCTGGGCGTCGCGGTCCAAGTTCAAGGTGGATGTGCGGCGCAATTACGAGCGCACCACCGGGTTAAGCCGTTCCATAGTGGATAATCGCCGCCTGGATGTGCGCGACATGCTCGGCAGTGTGACCGCACAGGCGTCCCTGGGGCGGCGCAAAACTAAAGACAACAGCGGCCAGGCGGCCTTTCGCACCACGTACGATTACAAGGCCCAGTTCCTGGTGAATCCGCGGGTGTTGTGCGTGGTGCAGTCCAACAAGGAAAAACGCCAGAATTCTTCGACGCCCCTCACCCGGTTCGCCCAGGCCCGGTTTACGGTGGAATTGGGGGACTGGACTGATATGAGCATCACCCTGGAGCGCTATTACAATGCGTCGCGCAACAGCCGCGCAGGCGCCATTCTGGGGTTCCGCCACCTGGATATCAAAACAGACACCGAGTATTTGTTCGATTACTCCTTTATGAATTACCCCGAACATAATGACCACAGTTTCAAAATGCGTTATAATATTTATCGATGACCTGTCAGAGGGAATTAATAATAGATATTAAATTGTATAGGTGTTTTAATGGTTCGACAAAATGAAAATGGAGGAATTCGATGAGAGCAAAGACCATGGTTGCAATTCTTATCGGGATGTGTCTGTGCGCGGGGCTGGCGGCGTTTCACCAGTCAACGTTTGCGGCCAAGCAGCAGAAAGCCACGCTGACCGGGGTTAAGGGCAAGGTGGCGGTGCAGGCCAAGGGAACGAGCACGTGGAAAACCGCCACGAATAATATGGACGTCAACGCAGGGGACATGGTGCGCACCAGCAGCGGTTCGTCTGCTATTATCAAATTCAGTGACGGCAGCATGGTCAAGCAGGGCCCCATGGCGAGCATGACTATCGGCGCGCTCGACGGCACTGCGGGCAACGCCAAAACCAAGCTGGATGTGGACTCGGGCAAGACCTGGGCCCGCGTGCGCAAGGTAGGCGCTGATTCTTCGTTCGACGTGGAGACCCCCACGGCTGTGGCTGGTGTGCGCGGCACGTTCTTCTCGTCTGAAGCCGAGGAGGACGCGAGCACGTTCGACGTTTTTGATGGCCAGGTCATGGTCAGCAGTTCGGCTGATCCCTCCCAGAGCGTGGCTGTGAATGCGCATGAGCGCACCACCGTGGCCGAGAACAAGGCCCCGGCCGCACCCTCGCAGATTCCGGCCGCCGAGGAAAACGAAGGGCGCGGCGGGTTCTCCGAAGAGGAGTACACCAGCGCCACGTTCGAGATCCAGGTGTCGGTTTCGCCCCAGGTGGTTAAGCCCGGCGAATCCGCAACCCTGTCCGTGCAGGTGTTTAAAAACGGAGAACCCTATAGCAAAGAAGTGTCCCTCAACCTGGTTCTGGGCGGCTCGGCCACATTCATGGACAGCGGCTCCAACACCATGAGCACGACCACCAACACCAGCGGCGGCGCCACGCTCCAGATCACGGATTCCGTGGAAGAATCCATTAATGTAGACGCCAGCATGACCATCAAGGTCAAAAAGTAACGTGTAACACGCAGCATGCGTGTTGTTAATTATGGACGGGAAACCGATTATCATGCCGTGGGCGATTCCCCTGCCTGCGGTTTTATTTTCTGTGAAGGAATCGGCAATGCTATCAAGTTCAAGGACAAGAGGGCTCGTGATTCTGGTGCTGATGCTTGCGGCCATGTGCCCGGCCGGCCGGTCAGCGGCGCAGGATGAATTCACGGTGCGCGGAAGCGCTGTGATACGGTTCGAGAATGAGAGCGAAAAGCCGCTGGGCAAGGTGCAGGATGTGCAGGGCGATGTGTTTCTGCTGCATAGCGGAGATGCGCTCTGGCAACCCGGGCTGATCGGTATGGCGTTGCTGCGCGGAGATCAGTTGCGCACGGGCCCGCGCAGCGGGGCGCTCGTGACCCTGCGCGACGGCACGGCCGTGAAGCTGGGGCCGATGTCCCTGCTGGCATTTGACGAGACGGGGCAAGCGCTCCAGAGCGGCGTGGCCGCTCTGGAGCAGGGCAAGCTGTGGGCCAGTGTAGCCCGCGGCGGCGGCCTGGAACGCTTTATCGTCAAAGCGGGCGGCGCGGTGTTCGACACCGAGCACGGCAACATGTTTGTGGAAGTGGACAAACAGAACAACGCGTGCGCCGATGTGTTCACGGGTTCGCTCAATGCGCGCAGCCTGTCCGACCCCGGAGCCATGGCTCTGCTGGATGTGAGCCAGCGCGTGCAGTTCCAGGGCGGCGCTCTGGGAGATCCCGGCGCATTTTCGGCCGTATACAACCAGACGGATGATGCTTACACGTGTTTGTCCGGGGTTGTGCAAACCGAGGCCGGGGCGGGCACAACAACGGGCGATTCCACCCTGGTATTCACAGTGGGCGACGCCGGCGCCGAGGAAATCACCCTGGTGGTCATAGGTTCCTCCATGGTCACATTCAACACAGGCGAACAGAAAACCGATGACCAGACCTATACCACCACGTCCGGCTCCCTGGTGTTCACGGCCGAGGACTCCGTAGCCCAATCCACGCCAGATCCCGATGAAATCGTTGAATACGAAGACATTGTGATTATGTCCAGCGCCATGGTCAAGTTTGAAGCCCCGGAAGGGGCGTGCACCACAGCGCCCGTGATCGGCTCGGTTTCGGCTGCCGGCCAGAGCGCGGCGACCGGGGGCAGCGTGGCCGTGGTTGTGGATACGTGCGGCGCGGTCACCCTGGCCCTTGAAGGCGCGGTGAGCGCAACGTGCGGCGATGTGTCGTCCGTGACAGTAACTGCGGGCGGCGATTCTCTGTCCGTGGATTTGGGCGATTCGTCCTGGTCCGCGTCGTTCAGCCCGGATACCGATGACCCCGCAGCCGTTACCGTGGCGGCCAGGGATTCCAGGGGCAATCAGTCCGAAGTTTTTTCATTTACCGTTGCTGTGCGGCGTGAAGTGGAAGCGCCCGCCATGGAAATTGTTTCCGTGGCGCATCTGCTGGCCGCGGATATTACCGGCGTTGCGGATGTTTTCCGTGATAATCTGGAGGGCGGGCGCTTCATTATCAAGGGAACCGCCGCATCCGAAAACTGTTCTGTGAAAACGGTGGAAGTGTCCCTGGACAACGGGGGCTCGTGGGCTGCGGCCCAGGAGACCGGTAATTGGACGTATTCCTTTACCCCCTCGGACGGAACGTACAATATCCTGGCGCGCGCCAAAGATGAACTCGGAACGGAAAGCGCGGAAATGTTCCAGCCCCTGGAGGTGGCGTACCATTCCAGGAGCGAAGAAGACAACCTGCGCGCGGTGTTTGAGGCCATGATGCAGGCGTACATCAACAGGGATACCTCCTCGTTTGCTGAATATACGTCGTCGTCTTATTCCAGCAACTACGACAGCATTGAAGACAAGAATAATCTCGAGAACTCGCTCGATAATAAGTTCGCGGCTTTTTCCACCATTGCACTGCGCTACAAGATTGATGAAATCATCATCACCGGGGACGAGGGCCGCGTGAGTTTTTCGTGGGATGCCAACGCCGCGGGCTCGGGATACGCGCAGTATGCCGCGTTTTCATTCGCCAAAGAGCCGGAATGGAAGTTTACGGCCGTGCAGGATGACAATACATTCCTGCGCTATACAAGCATCGCGCAAACCGTGAGCATCTCCGCGGCCAAATCCACTCTTGTGGCGGATGAGAGCGACAATACGACCGTGACTGTGAGCGTCAAGGACTCGGCCGGCAACCCCATCGCCGACGGCACAGAAGTGAGTTTTACGGCCACGACGGGTGATATCACGCCCGCATCCACCACCATGACGGGCAAGGCCACGGTGGTTTATACCGCGGGCAGCGCCACGGGTGCGGCCACTGTCACGGCGGCCGTGGGCGCGCAATCCGCTGTGCTTTCCCTTACATTGCAGCCCGAGCACGCGCCCCTGCCGCCTGAATAACGGATTTACTATGATGCTGAAAAGCAAACGACATTCTGTTGGCGTGATTGCCGCACTGGCATGGTGCGCAGTGCTGGTATTTCTGGCCGGGTGCGGCGGGGGCGGGGGCGGATCGTCATCCGACGGCGGCGTAACCCCCACGAATCCATCAACGCCCGATACCACGGCCCCGGTTATTGCTATCGCCTACCCCGCCGACAATGCGGAGTTTACAGCCAATGCGCTGCCCGCGTATGTTCAGTTGACGTATTCTGACGCGGGCGGCCTGGACCTTTCCACGCTCAATGTGTCCCTCACCCTCAATGGGCGCACCATTGATCTCACGGGCCTGTTCGCCACGGACAGCGTGCAAAACGCGGCCACAACGCGCACCGACGCTGCGCAGGCAAATCCCCTGTACCGGACAGCCATTACGCGGTTCATGCGTTCGGACACCGGGTTCGCCAGCGCCACGGGCACAGCCACAATACCACGCGGCACAGCGTCCGCCATGTCCCTGGAGTGCCTGGATGATACGGGCCGCATCGCCTTGTGGAGCACGGGCCTGAGCAGCGCGTATGTGCTGCCCGCCGGCGGCGCGTTCCAGGCCGCGGAGGTCTCGCTCGGCTTCACCCCGGTTACGGCCGCAGCCGCGGACGGCGTGATATTCGCTGGCAAGAACGGGTTCGGCCAATTATTCGCGATCAACGCGGATACAGGTTCTGTTTCCAACATCATCACATTGCCCGATGAACCCGCGCACCTGGCGTATCACCCGGCAACCCGCAAGATGTATATCTCATATGAAAACACGGGCATGCTTCAGGTTTCCCGCCTGGACACCGCCCTTGGTATTGTGGACCAGACCATTCCCCTCGCGTATGCGCCGGTGCTGATTGGCGCCCGCAGAGGCGACACGGCCGAAGGCGTATTCGTGGTGGGCGCCACGGCCGGGCAGTTCCGCATGTTTCTCTACGACAGTAACGGCGTACAGGGACAGGCCGCGGCCCTGGGCCTCACGCAGCCTTCAGCCCTGTCCTTTGACGCAGCTTCAGGCAATGTGTATTTATCTCGCTTTGACACGGGCAAGTTAACCCGCGCCGAACCCACGGGCGCCACCACGGATATTTCCGTGGGCGCCAACCCGCGCGGTGTGTTCGCGGACGGAGCGGGCCGTGTGTTCGCCATCAACTCCGGGTCTAAATCCATCAGCTTTGTGCTTGGAACAAATGTGGCCGGCACCGCTGTATTCGACGCGCCGCCCCTGGCCGGGCTCGCAGACTGCGGCTCGGATTACACGTACCTGGTGCAGGATATCTGGTCCCTGGACACCCAGACCCCCGGAACCCTCACCGCCACGATCAAGGACACGTCCGGCAACACGGGCACAGCGTCCATCACCCTTCAGTTCAGCCCCGAGCCCGTGGTGCCCGTGCGAATCGCGGGGAACTGACGGTCCGTTCGCAATCAAGGCATAAGGCGGCTTCTATCCAAGCCGTTGCGCATCTCCAAACATCGGAATCCCCTGCGATACTTATTCCGTATCCCTGGCCGCGAGCACGGCGATGTGTTCGGGCGGAAGCGCCGCGCTCCAGATCATGATTTTATCCATATCACCCATGAAGAAGTCGCCCGCCGCGGAATCCTTGTGCTTGGCCCCGATGTGAAGAGCGCTGCCGGAAATGGAGATAGCGCCGCCCGCGGGCTGCTCTGCCGTGAGCTTTCCATCCACGTACAGGCGCATGGTGCTGCCGTCGTATGTGGCGGCCACATGGCGCCATTCGCGCGCCGGGGGCAGGGGGCCGCGCACTTCGCCCACGCCGGCCAGGGCGAACAGCAGTTCCCCGTTATCGGCCAGCAGGCGGTACTGGTTATCCTCGTTGCCCTTTTGCAGGATGCGGCGGGAGGAGTCCCAGTCGCGGGCATTGACCCACGCGGCGATGGTGATGGCGCTTGTGGGGTTGAGGTCGGGGCGGTCATTGATCACAATGCAGTCCCCGTCGCCCTTGAGGCGCAGGGCCAGGCCGAACAGGCCGTTGGCGGCCGTGGGCTTGCCCACCAGGCTGAAGTCGCTGCTGATTCCGGGCACGCCCAGGCTGTAGTTGATGTCCTTGGTTCGGATTTTCAGGTTGTACACCGGTCCCATGGCGTTGAACTCCACGGCGGCCGGGGCTTTGAGCAGGTTGCTGTTCTGGGACATATCGCGCAGGCCGTTCACGGTCAGGGTATAGGTCTTGTCGATGACCGGGTTTGCGGACAGGGTGAGTTTCACGGAGATATTGTCGGCGGCCAAAGACGCGGATTTCACGGCCAGGTCCGGGGCCACGGTGTAGTTTGCCGGATTTTCGGCGGAGGTTTTTTCCACGGGCTCGCTGAGCCGCACCATGGCCGTGGGGGCCAGGTCATAGGCTTCCACGGAGTTGACTCCAGGGGGCGTGATATCGTCGATTTCATACTTGCCGATGGTGAGCAGGCCCGCGCGGCCGCCGGCGCCGTAGGCGCGCGCCTGGATGACTGTGCGGTCCTTGACCAGGATGGGCGAGCGGTACAGGGGCGATTTGTGCGTGAGGTCGCTCTCGTCCGTGTTGTACCGGATTTCATCGTACGAGGAATACCAGGGGTAGTGGATGCTTACGAACGTGGAATCGTTGTATTTGCCTTCGGCCGGGGACAGCACCGGGTGGTCCTCGGGCACATCGAAATCATCATACAGCAACTGCGCGGGCGCGACTGTGTCCACGGGACCTGACACGGCCGTGGCCGCGAAGATGCGGATGCGCTCGTCGTCCGGCAGAATCACTTCAGTGGCGTTCTCGGGCAGGTTGATGGCGTATTTGAACAGGTACGTGTAGTTGTAGGCGATGTTGGTGCCGTAGCGGTTGTGCAGGTGAGAGGCGAACCAGGCCACAGAGTCGCGCCGGGTGAAAGCCGGGCGCAGTCCGAAAATTTCGCGTTCGTTTTTCCAGATGCGGTTATCCCACTGGCCGATGTAGCCGTTCCATTTCTGGATGCCGAAGGTTGTGTCTTTATCCCCGGCTTTGAATGTGCCTGTGACATCGTTCTCGGTGGCCACGGCCAGAAGGTAAAGCTTACTGAATTTGCCTTTGGGCAACGCAAGCTTCTGGCCTTTGCAGATCACGGCGCTCTTGTTGTCTGCGCCGCCCGGTGCCAGTTTGAAGTCAATTCCGTCCACGGTCAGCGCCTGGGGCAGCAGGTCCGCGGAGAACGAGTGCCCGATGCCGTCGAACCCGGTGTCGGATTTTTCATCATCTTTGGTGGAGCCGATGACGTTGTAATCCAATGCCACGGGAGCGGACACGGGGCGCGCCACAGGTGCGGCGGGCGCGCCGATTTTCACGGCGAAAGCGCGCATGATGAACGGCTCCATGTCCACAACCAGGGCGCCGTCCTTGATCGTGGCCTTGCCGATTTCACGCTCCTGTCCGTCCACCTCTTTGGCGGCGGTGATGGGCGCGGCGAACGCGATTGTGGTCCCGGGCGCGGGTTTGCCGTTCAGTTCCTGGAGGCGGATGATGGTCCAGTCGGATTCCTCGGCCTTTTTGGCGGCGCGCACCGCCACCTGTGAGGTGTTCACTTTCAGGAACGAGAAGGATTTGCCGAGTTTGCCGCTGTGCTTGGTGGCGGTGAATGCGGCCAAAGGCTGGTTCACGCGCATGGCCTGCCAGTGGGATCCTCCGTCGCGCCAGTCGCCCTGGTGCGGGGCCATGGCGAACAGGATGCGGTGGCGGCCCAGGTCCTGGGTGGCCTGGTCGCAGTAGGACTGGCAGCCCGGGGTGCGGATCAGGGTGAGGCGCACGAGGTTGTCCGCGGGCTTGTCCGATGCGAATTTGCTGTCTTCGAGGATGGACACGCCGTAAGAGCCGTTTTCATCCGTGAGGTCGAACCACTGGTGGTGGGGCACTTCGTATTTTGTTTCATGGTTGTTGGTGCGCTCGACCACGCCGAGTTCGAGGTTGTAGCTGGCCCGGTCGCGCGCCACGGACAGAGGGAACGCGGCCTTGAGGGTCGTGCCCTGGGTGCGCCAGTCGATGGCGTTATCGAACTCAATGCGGTTGCCGGGATCGCCCGCGGCCAGGCTGATGGTCTGAACGAATGTGGAGCCCTCCATCACGCGGGTGACTTCCAGGGCCACGCGCACGGGGCCGTTTTCCACGATACGCACTTTGGCCGGACCCTTGACCACGGCGCGCGCGGGTTCTTTCCAGTCGTCCCAGTCAATGTTCCACGCGGGATACGCCTTGGGCGAATCCGCCATGAATTCGAGCCCCGCGGGCGCGGACAGCACTTCCTTGTTCGCGGTTTTGTCGAACACGCTGCCCACGTCCCCGTTTTCATTAACGGTCACGCGGAAGCGGTTGTTTTCCAGGGTTTTATCCGTAACCGAGAGGCCTGTGCTGAATGAGGGCGCTTTGTCCGCGGCGCGCACATCGAACACGGCCAGGCCCACGGACGGGACTTTGGCCGCAAACAGCACGTCGAGTTTGCCGCCGTCTGTTTTCACAATCTGCGAAGGAACTTCCGCGCCGCCGGCGTCGAACACCTGCACCGCGGCCGGGGTCTTGTCTCCGAATTGCACGGTGGCGCGCACCAGGTCCTCGCGGTCTGCGGACAGCGGGTTATACACAACCACGGGCTGGCCCGTGACATTGGTGTCGAGCTGCGCGGCGGCAGCTCCCACAGCGCTGACCACGATGGACGCCGCGCTGTTGAGCGTGAGGACCGCGTCATTCCACGAGAATTCATAGGCTTTGGGAATGGACGTGCCGGGCAGGATGTCGTGCATCTGGGTGCCGAGGAGCAGGTACCAGACCTCGCGCAGTTGCAGCGTGGGGTAGGGGATGGCGCCGAGCCAGTCGGCCATGAGGGACGCGCGCTCGGCATCGTCCGCCAGCAGCTCGGTCTTGCGGTTCCAGCGTTTCACGTACGCCTGGGATGTAAGGGACCCGGCCGAGTGCTCGATGAGCAGCATGTCGCCGGTGTGCGTTGTCATTTTATCGATTTCTGTTTCTTTTACATCCTGGAAGATATCGTCCGAACCCGCGGCGCGCACGCACAGGGGGCCGTCGCTGTCCAGGGATTTTTGCATCCACGACGCAGATTCGTCGTCGGGCGCTCCGCCGCGGTCCCCGGTTCCGAAATACTTGAAGTCCGCGAAAAAGCCGGTCTGCTTGCCCATGGCCTGGGTGCGGGCCAGCCAGTCTTTGTCGTAGCTGAGGTCATTGCGCAGCTTGCTCACATACGCGCCCGGGTTGAGCGCGCCCACCACGGAGCGGCCGTCCGGCCCAATCCATTTGCCCACATTGAAGGGAATGCCCACGGCCGAGCGCCACGTGAGTTTCTGGGTCGAAAATCCCTTGACCCCTGTGTGCGCAAGGACCGAGGGCATGAACGCCGGGAACCCGAAGCAGTCCGGCAGCATGTAGTCTTCGCTGATCTTGCCGAATTCGTCCTTGAAATACAGGTTGCCATAGAGCACATTGCGCACCAGGGATTCGGTGGACGGCACATTGGCGTCGTTTTCATCCACGGATGAACCGGACACGATCCAGCGCCCCTTGGCCACGTATTCCTTGACCTTTTCGTAATCCGCGGGGTAGTACTCCTTCATCATGATGTATCGTTTGGAGCCCGTGAAATTAAACGTGTAGCCGGGATACTTCTCGAACAGCGCGAAGTTGTCGCGCATGGTATCCACGATAAAGTAATAGATGGAATCCTGGAAGGTCCAGCGCCACTGGGTGTCCAGGTGCGCGTATCCAATGGTGTACAGAGTATCGTCCTGGCGCGGGTCGCAGGCGCGGCCCGCGCCCGCGGCGCGCGCGGGTCCCGCGACGCAAAGCAGGCCCAGAACCAGCGCGCACACTATGCCCGCCAGGTGTGTTTTCTGCATAGAATCGTTCCTGATTTTCATTTGTTGAAACCGTCCCCATTTAAAATGATGGATCGTATTGTATTGTGAAAGTGTCTCAAAAAGCGAACGGATCCGTTTGCAAATCCGCAGGCTGCACAAAGTAAAACTGCACAGCATCGCCCGAAACACTCAATCCATATTACCTGAAATTGCCGCGCCCGGCAAATGATCCGTGCGAGCATTCCCGGCCGGGCCAATAACGGACCCGGGATTGGTGCATATCAATATGTGATGGTAATTGAAAAGTTAATTGAGGCCATGCCCCGGCGCGCATTGCGCCGGGGCATGGCCCGCCAAAAGTTTTTGGAGGATTCTCAAGGGACCCTTTCCCCAAAGGGTCCCTTGAGTCGTCGAAGACGCCTTGAGCATGGAGCAAGCCAGGAAAATATTCTTTAATTAAACTGTTTTCCCTTTGGAGTGCGAAAATTTATTTTCGCTTTGCGTGCCGGGAATTAATTCCCGGCATACGTCGGCGCATCACGGAAAAACTCGTACTGCGAAAGCGGCGATAAATCGCCGCACTCCAAAATTAAACCTCTCTCGCACGCTATGTTTGAGGCAATAGAAATCTCTATTCTTAAAGAGGCAATGCCCGGGCGCGCATTTCGCCGGGGCATTGCCCGCCAAAATTTTTAGGGGGATTTTCAAGGGACCCTTTTCCAAAAGGGTCCCTTGAATCGTCGAAGACGCATTGATTTTTGCTTCACGCGTTTTGCTTAAACCGCCGTGCGAACAGGATGCTGGCCATGGTGATGCGCAGCATGGCCGTGGTGCCGCCGGCCACGCGCCACGCCAGGGCGTCGCGGTGCATGCGCTCCACCGGGAACTCGGTGCTGTAACCGTACCCGCCAAAAATTTCCATGGCCTTGTCCGTGACATCCACGACCATTTCATTGGCGAAGCACTTGGCCATGGCCGACTCGTACATGGACGGGAACCCGCGGCCCGCACCCGTGGCCGCGCGGTACACCAGCAGGCGCGCGGCGTCGAGTTTGGTGGCCATGTCCACGATCTTGAACTGCACATCCTGGAACTCGCACAGGGCGCGGCCGAACGCCTTGCGCTCCTGGGCGTAGGCGCGCACTTCATTGAGCGCCCCCCCGGCCGTGCCAAGGCTCATGGCCGCGTTGCCGCAGCGCTCCATGTCGAACGTGGTCATGAGGTTGCGGAATTCGCCCTGCTTGATGACCACATTGCTTTTCGGCACTTTGACATCTTCAAAAATCAGGTCGCACGACGGCATGCCGCGCAGGCCCATGAATTTTTCCTGCTTGCCGAACGTGAACCCGGGCGCGCCTTTTTCCACAAGGATGCCGCCGATGCCTTTATATCCGGGGATATCGCCGTACCGGGCATAGACCATGTAGTGGCTGGCTTCCTCGCCGCCGGTGATAAATGTCTTGGACCCATTAAGAATATAATTGTCGCCGTCGTCTTTGAGGTTGGTGGTGAGGCTCGTGAGGTCGGACCCGGCCTCGGGCTCGGTCATGCACACGGACACGCTCATCTCGCCCTTGCACACGCCGGGCAGGATTTTCTCCTTCTGCTCCTCGGTGCCGAATGTGTCGATCACGCGCACCGGGCCCACGTTGGACTCGAACACGGGCGCCGCGCACATGGGGCTGAACTTGGCCAGCTCCTCGATGCACAGGATGGCGTTGAGCCCGGGCTGGCCGCCGCCCCCGTATTTTTCGGAAAGGGTCATGCCCAGCAGGCCCATCTCCCCGTACTTTTTCATGAGGTCGCGCGGGAAGGACCCGGTGTTGTCGATGTCCATGGCCATCTGCCGGAAGTTTTCCTTCTTGCCCATCTTGGCCATTGTGTTCACAAGCATCTGCTGTTCTTCGGTCAGGTTGAAATCCATTGTCTGTTTGTCCTTTCGTGCGGCCTCACATCATGGAGGTCAGTGTGTTTACATTTTCGATTTTTTCAAGATGCATGATTTGATCGACCATGCTGTCGATTGATGACTTGTCGAGCCTGGCAGCGAATTTCGCAAGTTTGTCCGCCACATCCTGCGGGCTCATGGGCGCGCGCGGATCGCCCAGGGGCGTGTCTACCTGGCAAACAAGCTCGCGCCCGTCCGCGAGTTTGATCTGCACGCGGCTGGCGGTTTTGTCCGGGTACATGGCCTGGAGTGCGCCGTCTATGTTGATTTTAACCCTGGCGGCCAGGGCGCTGATCGCCGGGTCCCGCAGCCGCGACTCGGTGAGTTGCTCCGGGCCCATGGCGCGATCCACAAGGCATGCGGCCACCACATAGGGCAGGGAGAACTGCGCCGTCACGAATGACTCCTTGCCCGTGAACGCTTTGCCCACGGCCACGCTGGCGATGGCATAGGAAAATACATTAATGGCCTCAATGTCCGCGAGGTTGAACTCATTTTCAGCAACCAGCTCCAGGGTGGCCTGCGCGGCCCCGTGCGTGTGGCGGCACGCGGTATAGGGTTTGAGGTAAATATCCATCATGGACCATGTTTGGCCCAGGCCATCGGTGATGCGGCTGATATCGTTCTGGCCCCTGGTGGTGATGAGCGTGAATCCGCCCTTGAGATGTGAGCCCTCGAGGGTATAGGGCGGGGCGGTGATGCCGGCCTGTGCCAGGCCGGCCGCTGTGAGGCCCGCGCTCGCGCCCTGGCCGCCCTGCACGATTTTGGATGTGAATCCGCCCATGAGGTGCTCGGCCATGGACACGGGCGCCAGGAATCCGGCCGCGCCCAGGGAATGCGCCATGGTTTCCGCGTCGTGTCGCATGAGGCGCGACACAGCCGCGGCCGCGCCGAACGCGCCCGTGGTGCCTGTTGGCAAAAATCCGCCCAGTGTGTGGTGCGGGTGCATGGCCGCGGCAATGCGGTTGGCCGCTTCATACCCCGCAACAACGGCTTCAATAATCGCGCGGCCGCTGAGCTTTTGCTGCTCGGCAATTGCCAGTACAGCCGGAATAACCGCTGTGCCCGGGTGGTTGCCCCCGAAGCGCAGGCCGTCCTGGGCCTCGATGGCCTCGGCCGCGGTGCCGTTCATGAATGCGGCATTGTGCGCGCCTGTTTTGAATCCGCAACCCATGGCGGTCGCGATATCCGGCCCGCCCAGGCCCCGCACGTAGTCCGCCACTCTGCGCACCGCGTCCAGTTCCAGGGAGCCGTACACATTGGCCGCGAAATCCAGGATGCACAGTTTTGTTTTTTCTATGACTTCCGCGGGTAGATTATTGAAGGATACGCCCGCGCAGAATGCGGCAAGCTGCTGTGTGTGTGTCATGGCTTTCTCCGTTGGGGAATTCTATTTATAGCCTCTTGTGAGATAAACCGAGAGCATGCGCTTGGGGTCGAGAATTTCGTGCAGGACCCTCAGCTCATCAGCCGTGGGCGGTTCGGTCTCGTGTACGTCGTCGGACACGTTCAGCTTCCAGGGCGTGGCCTTGACCACTTCATCCACGGTGGTGTCCGGGTGGTATGTATCCAGGTAGGCCTCGCCCGTGGATTTGTCAAAGCGCAACACAGCCTTGTTTGTGACCAAAGCGTGCGGCCCCGTGTCCGGGGGCAGGCCGTGCTCGGCGCGCGCGGCTGGGCCGTCGATGTACCCGGGGGTTGTGATGAAATCCACACGCTCGGCCAGGCGGCGCTCGTCGTGCAGGGCGATGATGAGCACGCGCCGGCACAGGGACCCGATGGGGTTGGCCCCGCCGCTGCCGGGCAGGCGCGCTTTGGGGTTGTCATAGTCCCCGATGCATGTGGTGTTGATATTGCCGAACTTGTCCACCTGGCTGCCGGACAGGAACCCCACGTCCACCCAGCCGCCCTGCAGGAACATGCCCATGATGTTGATGAGGCCGCCGATCATGGCCGCGCCCGGGTTGAGGCACGGGTCGCCCACGCTCAGCGCCGGGCGTTTGGGCTGGGCGTCGTACACGCCCGATTCCTGCATGAGCCGCGCGTTGGGCGCGTGCGTGTAGCGCGCGATATTCGCGGACATGGTGGGGAACCCGGTGCCAACCAGCACCACGTCGTCATTCAGAATTTCGCGCGCGCCGCAGCACGCCATGAGTTCGGGCTTGATGTAGTCGTTGGGGTGGCTCGTCATTTGTCACACCTGTGCATGGATTCAGTACGCGTAGCTCACCGGGTATCCGTAGTCGAATTCCGCCTGGAGTTTTTCGTATGTTTTGTATCCGAATTTGCTGATGTAGCGCTCGATGTACTTGGTGCGCGTGTCGCAGCCGAAGACCCATTCATCAAGGAATTGCTTGAACGAATCCTCGGTTCCGGACGCGTTTTTGTAGAGGTTTCCGAACATGAAATCCACGTCGTAGAAACCGGGCGTGTACCCGGGGTGCGTGCCGAACGGCTCCTCGATCACAGCCGCCACCTTGAAGTCCGGCACAATGGTGCGCGAGGGATCCTTGCCAATGGTTTCGCGGCTCACAATGCGCTCGCACGACACGATGACTTTTTTGGCGGCGTTGGCGCCCACCTGGCAGTCCCCGCCGATGCCCCAGATCTGCGCGTTGCCGTTTTCGTCGGCCTGCTGCACGTGGATAATGGCCACGTCCGGATTCAGCGCCGGAACCACAACCGTCTTTTTGCCGTCGAACGGGGACTCGATAACCTTGTATTTGTTGTCTCCCATAAAGGACTTCACGTTCATGAGGTCGGATCCGGCCAGGTCCCGCACCGGGGCGAACGGCATGCCCATGGACCCGGCCATGAGCATGGTGGGCAGGGACAGGTTGGTGTATTCTTCGACCTCGATTTTGTGCGGGATCCCCTTTTCCATGGAGCGGCGGTAGCAGCGCCCCAGGCCGTAAAATCCCAGGGACAGGAACGTGGCGATGAAGCGTTTCACAACGCCCGCGCCGATCATCATGTCGAAGTCATCGGCCGCATTGCTGCGCGTGATGGTCAAATCCTTTTTTCCCTGGCGGATGATTTCGTGGATGGCCGCATACGGCGTGCGGCAGATGTAGCCCCCGATGAAAAGGAAATCGCCGTCGGCCACATGCTCGGCGATGGCCTTTTTCATGGTCGTGACTTTAGACATGTATGGCCTCCGTGCTGCTCTTTGTGTTTACGCTTCATATTCCGTGCGTGCGATGATTTCAGCCTGCGCCAGTTCGCTGAGCCCGGTGAACAGGGCCGAGTACCCGCTCACGCGCACCACCAGGTCGCGGTGCGAATCCGGGTCTTCCTGTGCGCGGCGCAGGGTGGCTGTGTCGGCCATGTTGAACTGCGCCTGGTACCCGCCCTTGCGGAAGTAGGTGCTCATCAGCGACTTAAGGGTTTCGTGCCTGAGCGTTCCCTGGTTGAAACGCATGTTCAGGTTCACGCCGTTGAAAACCCTTTTCAGCGGCAGCTTGGTGATGGTGTTGATCACAGCGGTCGGGCCCTGGAGCGCGTTGCCGTTGGTGGGCGTGGCCCCGTTGCCCAGCACGTCCCCGGCGTTGCGGCCATCGGCGCTGGCCCCGGTGAACGAGCCCATGGCGATGTGGAATCCCACGGAAAACACCCCGGGCCAGAACGCGCCCCCGCGATAGTTTTTGTGCACGGACACTTCATCGCACAAATAGTTGAGCAACTGCGCGGCCACCGTGTCCACGCCGTCGTGGTCGGTCCCGTATTTGGGCAGCTTGTGAAGGAAATACGCGCGTTTGGCCTCGTTGTCGTCCCAGTCCTGGGACAGGTACTCGCACAAATCCTCAATGGTTTCGGACTGGTCCTCGAACACGGTTTTTTGTATGGCGTATAAGCTGTCCACGGTATTGGCGAACCCGATGAACTGCACACCCGTGGAGTTGTACACCGCGCCGCCCTGCGTGAGGTCCAGGCCTTTGTCCAGGGGACCCTGGATCATGGCGGACGCCAGGGGCGAGGGCACCAGTTCGGCGAGGGTCTGGTCCAGAACCGACATGCCCCGGGCCATCTGGTTCATGAAATGCGACACCTGTTTCTTATAAGCATCCCACACATGATCCATGGTTGTGAATTCCAGGGGGTCTCCGCTTTCAATGCCTGCCTGGAACCCGAAGATATTGTCGATGCCATTGCTCAGGGCCAGCTCCAGGCACTTGATGGCGTTGAATTGCACCGCGAATGTGGAGGCGAATGTTTTGCCCTGGGCGTTTGGCTCCACGCACCCCACCACGCCGTAATTGCGCGCGTCTTCCAGGGAATGTCCGGCCTGTTGCAGGGACGCAACCACGGTGTCGTCGTTGAACAGGTGCAGGGGCGCGCCCGCGCGGGCATGCTCGCACGCGCGCAGGAAAAACGCCTCGGGCGCGCCGGGGCTGATGCGCACCGACAGGTTGGGCTGCACCGTGCACACGTCCGCGAACGCATCCAGCGCCACATAGCTGAGTTCATTGGTGGCGTCGCGCCCGTCCGGGGCCATGCCGCCAAGGGTCACGTTCTGCGTGGTTTTTCCCTCGGTGCCCTCGCCCCCGGGAATGAACGCTTCTTCCAGAATGTTCCATATTTCATTTGTCTTGAGGTACATGAGGGACAGCAGCTCGCGCGCCGCGTCCGGGGTCGTGCGCCCCGCGTCCAGGTCGGCCTTGTAATAAGGATAAAGGAACTGATCGATGCGGCCCAGGGAAATGGAGTTGCCCCCGGACTCGATCTGGGACATCAGATGCACGAAGTAAACGCTCTGCACGGCTTCGCGGAATGTGTGCGCGGGGTGCTCGGGCACGCGCCGGCAAACGGCCGCGATCTCGTATAGCTCGGCCGCGCGCTGCGGTGCGTCGGCCTTTTCAGCAAGCTCGTCCGCGTGATCCGCATACCGGTTCGCGAACCGGATCGCGGCCTTCAGTGAGCGGATCACCGCATCGTAGAATATGCCTTTTTCGCCCTGCTGTTCATCCGCGGAAAGAGCATCGAATTTGCCCTGCGCCCGGCTTATGATTCCGGCCAGGCCAATGCCCAGCAGGGTTTCGTGGTCCATGGTGAAGTGGCCGAGCCCATACGTGATCTCAAGGATCATGGTGAAAATGTACTTGTCCATGTCTTCGAGCACATCCGGGGGCATGAGTTCCTCAAGGCGCTCCTCGGCGGTGCGGCCCTTCCAGAACGGGATGATTTCATTGCGGATGATGTCCTGCTCGTGCGTCTCGATGAGCACGCGCTGGAGCACGCGGTCATTGAACGTGTCCACGTCGGTTTCCAGCCAGCGCACCTTGTTTTCCGGGAAAATGGGCGCGCCCTTGAGTTTTTTGGTGCGCGCGCCCACGATGAGTTCATCCTCGTGGATTACGGGCGTGATGTTTTCGAGCACGCGCTCCAGGCCCAGGCTCATGCGCGTGGCCGCGGGCTTGTCCCAGTGCTCTTTCACGGCCTGCGTGAAGAACTGCGCGCGCTCCACGCACACCTCGCGCGGTGCGTCGATGATGCGCTTGCGCAGCCGCGCCACCCGCATGCTTTTTATTGTTTCCGCTGTATTCGCCATAGCTGAGGCTCCTGTCTTTACTCTTTTATATCCATATGATTCAACAGGATGGCGTCGCGCATTGTTGCGGGCAGCAGCTTATTTAAGTGCATGAACACCGTGCTTTTGAATTCGAGCTGGTTGTTGAGCGCGGGTTTGCCGGCCTTGACCACTTTCACAATGGCCCGCGCGGCCTGCACCGGGTCGGGCGCGGACTTGATGAGTTCCTCGTCCTTTTTGATGAACCGCTCCACGCGTTTGCGGTAGGGCGAATCCGCGGGGGGCAGCACGTGGCTCTTGGCCGCGAACGACGTGGATACCTGCGACGGCTGCACCAGGGCCACCTCGATGCCGAACGGCGCCACTTCGAACTTCATGGAATTGACCATGCCCTCGACCGCGAATTTGGAGCCCGAGTAAATGGACTCGAACGGGAACGGGATCTGGCCCACGAGCGAGGACATGGCGATGAGCCGGCCCTTGCGCCGTTCGCGCATGTGCGGGATGAACGCCTGGAAAATCGCGGCCGTGCCGATCACATTGATCTCAAGGCACTTGAGCGCCTTTTCCAGATCCACTTCCTCGAACGGCCCGAAAAATCCGATGCCCACGTTGGACAGCACCACATCCACGCGCCCAAGCTTTTCAAGCACCGCGTCCCGGAATTTCACAATGCCGGGCCGGTCCGTGATGTCGATTGTTTCCAGGCAATGCGCCACGCCCAGGCCGTCGAGTTCCTTTTTCAGCGCTTCAATGCCGTCCTTGTCCATGTCGAACCCGGCAATGGAATACCCGGATTTGGCCAGCATGCGTGTGACCTCGAGGCCCATGCCCTGCGCCAGTCCGGTGATCACGATGACTTTTCCCATGAATTCTCCAGTTGTTATTTTTGTGTTGCGAACCACTGCCCGATCTGTTTCATGGATTCCGTGAAATCCGGGTGCTGCAATTGGAAGCCCGTGCTTTTGAGCCGGGCGTTGTCCACAATGTAATCCCTGTCCAGGTACCGCACCGCGTCATATTCCAGGTCTGGAATCTTGTGCTTGAGGCCGGACAGGAACCCGTCCAGGCGCGCCACGACTTTCACAACATCCACGGGCAGGTGCAGGCGCGGCGGCTTTGTGTGGAACGTGCGCGCGGCCAGGGTAAGCGCGTCCTGGATCGAGGGGTAACTGTCGTCCGCGATATTGAAGGCCCTGCCAAACGCGTCTTCATGCAGAGACAGGTGCAGCGCGGCCGCGGCCACATCCTCGGCGCGGATGTTGGATAGTTTTTGCGTGCCCTTGCCCGGGATGGCCGTGATGTTCGTGGGACGCGAAAACGCCTTGCCCGCGCCGTCATTGCATCCGGGACCGTACACGGTGCAGGGGCGCATGATAATCGCGGGCAGGCCCTCTTTAATGCGCTGCCACACAACATCCTCGCCGTCGCGCTTGCTGCGCCCGTAATCGTCCCACGGGCGCCGGGGCGTGTCCTCGGTGAACGGGGTTCCGGGATACGGGCCGTACACGCTTGTGGAGCCCACATGCACGTACGCTTTCACATTGTTTTCAAGCGCCAGTTTGGTGATGCGCTCCACGCCCGTCACGTTTGTGGGTTTGAGTTTTGCATAAGGGGTCGAGAAATTACAGATTGCGCCCAGGTGGAACACGCGGTCCACGCCCGGGAACAGGGCGGACAGAGTGTCCGGCCGGGTGAGATCCGCGGCAACAAACTCCACGCCCAGGTTGTCAAAGAAAGACGTATCTTTTTTGGGCCGCGCCGAAGCGCGCACGCGCACGCCCGCGGCCGCAAGGTGCGACACCATGTGCCGGCCCATGAAACCGGCCGCGCCTGTGACCAGTGTGATTCCGTCAAAAATCATCGCGCGCGCCTGCCTCCATTGCCCGCGGCCGCCGCGGGTTTCTGCGATTTTTCAATTTCCTGTTTGGCCTTGTGCAGCCAGTCCAGCATCATATCATTGAGGTTGAGGCCCAACTCGGCCAGGAGTTTTACATACGGGTCGCCCCCGCGTTTCCACCTGGGCGCGGCATCCATGCGCTGCTCGTGGTGCTGCTCGTAGAGTTCGATCTGAGCGTTGATAAGCTCCAGGGCGCGGTCCGGGTCCCCGAACCCGAAGAACGTGAGGCGCAGCAGGAACGGGTCGCGCATCACCATCTTTTTCTCGGGGTCGCTGTGCAGCCAGTCGCGGAAATCGCTGCGTCCCTTGTCCGTGATGGAATACAGCTTGCGGTCCGGCGCATCGTCCTGCGCCACCTCCACCATGGTCACCTGTTCCTCTTCCTGCATCTTTTTAAGGGCAGGGTATATCTGGCCGTAGTTCACGGTCCACATGTACCCGAAGTGTTTTTCCAGGTGTTCCTTGATCCCGTACCCGTGCATATCCTTGTAGTGCAGCAGGCCCAGGATCGCGAACTTTACAGACATGGCCGCTTACCTCGGTTTCCCGGTGAGCACCAACTCGGGATATCCCATTTCCGCCAAAACTTCGGGGAACATGCGGAACGTATTGCGCACCACGGGCAGGAGCTTGAGCATGGCCGTCACGTTGCCGCCCTGTTTGACCACGCCCTTGGCCACGGCCGCGATGGGGTTTTCAAAACCGTGCCAGAAACTGTGGCTGTGGTCCGCGGGCTGCTTGGACCACACATCCTCCTTGACATCGCACGGCCCCAGGTACACGGCGCCGAAATATCCCGGCTTTTGGGGCGGGTTCTTGAGGTCAATGGTGAGTTCGCAATCAGGGTCTGTATAAATGAATTTAATAATAATACCGGACTTGGCCATCTTGGGCCCAATCCTGGGGTCCTGGAGCGCCTTGTCCAGAAAATAGCCGTAAATTTCCAGCACCTGGTCCGCATCTTTATAAAATCGGCTCATAAATTGCCTCCCGGCAGGGTGTATACAAACGATATATATCAAAAGTATATAGCATCTGTCAAGCAGTCGTGAAAAAAACATGGCGTGGCGGGGGGGGGGAATGAAACAATAACACGGTCCGGCCGGAACTACGTGGAATTGCTTGCAAAGCGTTGCGCTTGCCATCCAGTCTCAGCCTGAAGCATGGCGGACTGAAACAAAATGCTTGCGACTTGTAGTGCAGTTTTGAGTGACATTCCTCAAATAATTGCGGATTTATATTCCAAGATTATGCTGATATGCATGTCAAATGCACTGAGGTCCTGGAGCAGAGCGGTGCGGTTGCCGTTGTCATCGTAAGAGAAAGTCTGGTCTGGCAGCATGGCGGAGGTGATGGTGCTGCCGGGCTTGGTGAGGAAAGCGGAATAGCCGGTGGTGGTGAGGCGGTCCAGGCCGTCGTAGGAGTAGGAGGCGTTGTAGTCGCGCGCGTCCATGGATGTGCGGCGCCCGGCCTTGTCGTAGCCGTAGGTGAAGCTGTTGATGCTGCTTGTGTCGGGCGCGTGGTTGAAGATGCCGTGCAGGAGCCCGCGGTCATTGTATTCATAGCGGGACACATGGTCGTTGTTCAGATAAGAGCGCCGCATCTGCGCGCGCCGACCGTGGCCGTGTGCGCTGCGAGGTTTGTGTGTTAGTGTGTTGTGCTGCATTTAACGGACGTCCCTATTTTTAATTTTTCGGCTCTATTAAGGTGTCTGTCCCTGTATCTCTCTGTATCTCTTGTCCCTGTATCTCTCTTGTCATCTATTAATTGTCCTTCTCTGTCTGTGATGCTGATTTACTCTTCATTTAATGGTGGCTGTCCCTGTTTTCCTGTCCCTATTATTTTTCTTCATTCATTTTAATATATTTTTTAAAAAAATTGCAGCAAATAATATCGTTATCATAATAACTGTTGTCCACCATATAATCTCAAAATCTCTTTTAATATCATTCTCCTTTTGACTTAAGGACTTATGTGTTACAATTCTGGTCGTCCTAAATATATTGTACATTGTACGTTTCCCTGCAATCCAAAAAAAAACACTCCAACAAAATATTATAATGGATACAATATACATCCAAATATTGCTCATAATTAACTATCCTTTACAAAATTAATTCAACGAATGAAGCATAACAGACATCAAGGAATCTTAATTGAACCGCTAAAACCATCAATCCATTTAAGCAACTCTTTCGATGTAGGTAATTTGACTTGTTTTTTTAAAGGTTCTATTACCTCTTTTTTAACATTCAGTGTTGTAGCTATTCGCTGTTTTTCGCTTGAATACTTAACGGTTGTAGAAGCAACGGGTTTTCCTGAACAAGCTCCCAATACCAATCCACTCATATGTGCCTCAACCGCGTCTTCATCGTACGCGAATGTAGCACCCCCAGAAACATTACCAACTGCCCCTCCAACAGTAATTGTTGAACCTTTAATATAGTCGTCAACTGTTTCGGCATCCCAGTTCAAAAAAACCGAGGCACTTACAGATAAATCTAAGCCCACTCCGACCGGCAGCTCTCCAACGACTCCAATTGAGCCATGACTATCAAATATTATTGCAACATTACCTGAAAAACCGATTATTCCTATAGCAGTAGCTTCAACAACGATTCCAGCAACCCATTCTCCGTATGGATCCGTTAATCTAACGGGACTGTTGTGAACATATGTGTAAAGATTGTTTCCCCATACTGGATCCTCCTGATAGAAACTACCAAGCATAGGATCAACTGACCGATCACGATAATAATACAGACGCGTTTCCCCATCCCACTCCCTGCTGGTGTACATATATCTGTTGTAGTCCGCGAGGGCGGTGCGGCCGGGGGTTGCGGGGTCGCCGCATTTTTGGGCGAGGTTGCCGAAGGCGTCGTAGATGTATTTGGCGGCGATGCGGCCGGTGGAGGCGCTGGTGAGGGCGGTGATGCTGCCCAGGGCGTCTGCATGGTAGAAGAAGGGTTCGAGGGTGGAGTCGCCGTTGGTGTCGTACCAGATGGTGAGGGGCTGGTCCACGCCCGGGCCGTTGGTGTAGCGTGCGGTGAGCCGGGTTTTGTATGTGTAGTCTGTGGTGTCGAACGTGGTGCGGAAGTCCAGGCGCGCGTCGTCGCCGTCGTAGGCGAACTGCTGAGTGACGCTGGGATTGCCCACGGGGGTGATGCTTTTTAAAATGCGGCGGCCCAGGGGGTCGTAGGCGTAGTCGGCGAGCACGCTGCGCGCGGGTGTGCGCAGGTGGTGGTTCACGAGCTTGTTCTGGAAGTTGTAGTGGAAGGTTTCGTAGTCGTATGTGGGGTTGGAGATGCGCTGTTTGCGCACCATGTTGCCGTTGTGGTCGAAGAGATAGGTCCATTCGCCGTCGGATGTGAGGCGGTTCACGGGCGCGTCGTGTGCGTAGGTGGTGGTTGCGGCGCTGCCCTGGCCCGGGCCGGGGTTCTGGAGCAGAGCGGTGCGGTTGCCGTTGTCGTCGTAAGAGAAAGTCTGGTCTGGCAGCATGGCGGAGGTGATGGTGCTGCCGGGCTTGGTGAGGAAAGCGGAATAGCCGGTGGTGGTGAGGCGGTCCAGGCCGTCGTAGGAGTAGGATGCGTTGTAGTCGCGCGCGTCCATGGATGTGCGGCGCCCGGCCTTGTCGTAGCCGTAGGTAAAGCTGTTGATGCTGCTTGTGTCTGGCGCGTGGTTGAAGATGCCGTGCAGGAGCCCGCGGTCATTGTATTCATAGCGGGACACATGGTCGTTGTTCAGATACGAGCGCCGCATCTGCGCGCGCCGCCCATGGCCGTGTGCGCTGCGAGGTTTGTATGTTAGTGTGTTGTGCTGCATTTAATGGTAAGTCCCTATTTGTTGCGTGACATATCCTTGACCTCCATTGATTTACAAACTCAATTATACTCCATCCAGCAACCTTCTGAAAATACCTGTGCCTGTGATATTTTTGTACCCAGGTGAGGGCGAGATGTGGTATGCTATGCATGAGGCGACTGAGAGAGAGAAATATTGAGTGAAGAATCAAAATCCAATCAAGACGGGAATTCGATTTTCTGCCATCTGTATCGCCGTTTTGATTTTAGTAAAAATAGCATTATTTTGCATGGCCCATGAATCAATACATATTGATGAAGATTTGTGCTTCTATTTTTTCATGTTTTGGCTTTTGTTCTATTTCCTGGGCAATATGTTCATTTATGCGCGTTTGTATTCGAATTATGTCAAATACCTTTCTGACAATCATCGAGACAAATATGCAGAATTGATCTCTATTGTTGGTGTTAGGTCTGGTGGTTTAATACATAACAGTTTCAGAGAGTTTCCCTTTTTGTTTTCTGCTGATGACTTAGGTGATTCGAATGTTTTGCCGATGAAGGTTGTTGTGCGGAAATCGCTTGTTTTCCTTTTGGGTGTATTCTTCTCAATACCAGTTTTAGTTATTGTTTTTCTGTTCTTCTAAATTATTCCTCCATCCTCCTTTTCAAAGCATCCGCCTGTTTATTTCAGCCCTTTTCATATATTTTGTTCCGCTTGTTTGGCCGGAGTATTCTGCGTGGGGTGCGCATTGCGTGAAATTGGATGGATCCGGGCGGGCGCGGTTTTTTGCATCAATGGTTGGGAGCAATGAGGAACAGGGCGTGGTCCAGGGCCATGCGCTGCGTGTTGTCGATGGCGGCGCCGCCTTCTGTGGCGTCCCATACCCGGCGGCCGGGCATGGTGCGGCCGATGAATTCGCCGGCCTGGCGCAAATAAATGTAGAAAGCGTCGATGGTGCGCACGGGCAGGCCGAAATAGCCTTCGCAGGATCGGTCTGTGATGGTGTTGCGCCCTCCGGCCAGGCTGCCGCGCACGTGCGAGCGGCCGTGCCCGTAAGCGAAATCCAGGCCCGTGAAAATGATCGGGTCGCAGCCTGCGATGCGGCACAGATCCAGGGCCGGGAGCAGCACCGAGCCCGATGCGAATAATTCATCAGGCCCGTGATCGATCTGCTGCGCTGCGCGCGCCAGGAACCGGCGCTCCGCAGGGAACCGGGACACGACTTCGGGTTGCGATTCAGCGAACCATATGAGGCGCGCGGGCTCGTCCAGGGGTTGGGGCACGTAGCGGCCCACAATGCTCTGCGGATCCAGGGTGACCACGTAATCGGGCGTAACGCCCGCGGCTGTGACCGGGCGCACGGCCGCGTCCAGAACAATGATTTTCGCGTATCCCGCAAATGACTTCAGCAGAGAAATATTTTTTTGCAAAGACGGGCCCGGCGCGACAAGAACCGCGGGTTCCCCGGTGTGTGCGCCGTGCAGTGCGGATACGCTGTGGGAATTGGCAATGGCGAGGGCGTTGGCCCCGGCATTGTGCGCGCCGAGATGCGCCATGTGATGCTGGCGCGGGCGCGCCAGGTTGCGAATGTGGGACAGAACTTCCTGGAAGTCGGTTTCGGATTCAGGGAGCGCGCGCAGGGACGGCCCATGCACGAGCACAGGCATGCCGCCGGGCGCGGCGTCTATGACTATGTGGAAGTAATCCGACAGGGGTTTCGCGACCCAGGCGAAGGGGCCGGCGAACAGGCGCACTCTGGGGTCCTGGAGCCAGGGCAAATCGCGCAGGTGCATGGCTGCGGCCAGGTGCGCCAGGTTGGGTTCCAGGGCGCAGAGGGTTTGCATGCGGGGCGCGGCGAGCAGTATTTGTTCCACGGCGTAGCCCAGGCCCAGGCCCGCGAGAACCGCAGCGTGTGCGTGTTCCAGTTCATGGCGCGCCACCCACGCGGCCGCCTCCCGCACGGGGTCGCGCGTGCTGTGCAGGGCGATGTCCGCGCCATCCGCGCCCTGGGCGAAAAGGGTGGGGCATTCGGGCGTTTGTGTGGGCGCGCCCCGGGGCGTGGGGGCCGCGTCCAGTGCCTGGAGCACGCGCTCCTGTTCCGGCACATCGAAGCGCGCCGCAAGCCGGGCTCTGTTTATGTTGTAAAAAGACATTTCGTTCACAATGGTTTCAATCCCGAGATATCAAATGCGTAAAAGCACCGGTTGATTTTATGCAGCACCCATATGAGGCCGTCATCCATGACCAGGGGTGCGGCGATATTTTCAAAGGGAATAACCTGGCCGGGAGCAAGCGGATCGCTGAAACAATCCATGGAGCGGGCCACGCGCCCTGTGGCGGGATCCAGTTGCGCCAGGGAGGAAAAGTCGTCGCGCGCACGGTCGCACGGGGCGAGCACCGCGAACAACAGGCCGCGGCACACGGAAATGGATTCGGCGGCGCGGTTTTGTCCCAACGCGTTCGGGCGCGTTTCCCACAACATTTCCCCGGACTCGCGCAAGGCAGTGACAAGGCCGCCGCTTTGAAGCACATAAACAATGCCGCGGGATGCATCCGCAGCCACGCCGCACGGCGCGCCGGAAACGCCTGGCAGTGTTTTGATGATTTCTCCGGTTTCGAGGCTGTGAATAGCTACGCGGTTCGCGGTGGGATCGGGCATATAAAAGGAAAGCGTATCGCGTGCGCAGGGGGCGGGGCCGTGGCCCGCGCCACGGGGAGGCGGCGGCAAATCTCGTATCAGGGTTTTGGCTGCGCCGCCATCCGGGGACAGGAGCACCAGGTCGCGCGAGTCGCGCTGCACCACGGCCAGCACCGAACCGCCGGGCATGGCGGCCAGGGCCTGGCATGCGCCGTGCAGCGCGGGAATGGGTTCCGCGCCGCGGCTGTTGATTTTCACGAGGCCGCTTGGCGCAAAGGCCGCAATAAAGCCTGCGCCGCTGATTGCGGTTGCGCAACAGACATTGCTGTTGGCGAACCGGTCGGAACTGATTTCCATTGTATGCGTGTGCGGGATGCCGAGTGCGCGGCGCGGCGCCCCGGCGTGATGCGGCAGGCCGGAGTGGTGTTCCACCAGGGGCGCGCGCACGGGCGCCGCGTGTTTTTGGCGCAGTGCGGTGCGCATCACAAGCGCGTGGCCCGAGCGCCCGCCAGGCGCGGCGCTGAGGTGCGCGCCGTCCAGGCCCAGGATGTGAACGCCGCCTGTGAGGGTTGTGAGGATGAACGTGTCGGGCGTGGCGGAGTACACGCAGCCGGGCAGCGGGAAGGGCGACAGGTTGATGATATTGTCACAGGCAAGGGTTTGCGCATCAAGCACCAGGGCCTGTTGCGGTTCGGCAAGCAGCACGATGTGGCGGCCCGCCGGGGCCATGGCCCCGGGGTATGTGAGCGGCTGGCGCAGGCCGGGCAGGCGGGAGCGTGTTTCCTGGAAACGGCCCTGTTCGTCAAAAAACGACAGGCGGTGGTTTTCCCGTTCAGAGACAAGAATGCGGCCGCCGGCGCAGAGGATGCCGCGCGGTTCCAGAAGCTCGCCGGGCTCGCGGCCGGGCCGTGCGAAGATGGGAACGAACTGCCATGTGGCCGTGTCGATGACCTGGATGCGGTGGTTCCAGGAATCTGTGATGTAGGCGCGCCCCTGCGCCGAGACGGCAACGTCCGCGGGATAATGGAATTGAGCCGCGCCCGCGCCGCACCCGCCCGGGGCCGCGATAAGTATGCCCTGCGGATTGTAGATGAAAATGCGGTGTCCGAACCGGTCCACGACCCAGAAGCGCGCCGCGGCGTCCATGCGCACCACTGTGGGAAATAGGGGTTGCGGGAAATTTTCCGGGTGCGGCGCCCAGGACACCTGTTCCAGGCGCGCGTTGAGGTCCGCCCCCGGATCCGGGCTGTTGAACGTGTGGCTGTCTAAAAGATCTTTGTCAGTCATGGGCGCACGGTTTTCGCAATGTATTATACGCCAGGCGGGCGCGCGGAAAGAAGTCAGCGCACGAGTTGGCCCAGGACGTGAAATGCGCCCAGGAGCTTGAGGGCCACGGCCGCGATGAGCACGGCAAAGGCTGTGCGCAGGGGCGCCGGGTTCATGCGCATCACAAAGCGCACGCCCAGGAGCGCGCCCAGCATGCTGCCCGGCGCAAGCCCCGCGGCCGCCAGCCAGTTCACGTAACCCACGCTGTACGGCAGGTCCACGTGGGGCGCACCCAGCATGAAGCGCGTGAACGCTGCCGCGGCCGTGAAAATAATCAGGATGCTCGACGTGCCCACAGCTTTGTGGAATGAGTGGCCGAGCAGCACCACCAGGAACGGGATGATGATCACCCCGCCGCCCACGCCCAGGAGCGACCCCAGGCCGCCGGTGAGAAACCCGATGCCGAGCAGGGCTGCGGCATTGTTCTCCGCGGGTGCGGTTTGTTTTTCCTGATCGTGCGGTCCGCCCCGCGCCATGCGCCACGCCAGGAACAGGAGCAGGCACCCGAAAATCTGTTTGAGCAGATCCCCGCTGAGCCATATGGCGGCGCTGGCCCCGCACACGCCGCCCAGCACCGCGCCCGGCGCCAGCCAGGGCACGGCCCCGGTGATGTAATTCCTGTTCCGGTAGTGCCCCAGGCCTCCTGCAAGCTGGGTGAAAAACATGGTGAACATGCTTGTGGCCAGGGCGCTTTTAAACGCCAGGGCGTCGGGCACATTCCAGGCGCGCGTGAGCAGCATATAAATGATGGGCACGTTGAGCACGCCGCCGCCCACGCCGAACATGGCGGCCAGGATGCCGATAAGCAATCCGGCGGCGAACAGGGGCAGGGCCGTGAGCAAAAGGTGCGCGTCCATTAAGGAACAGTATATCGCGTGATGCGCGCCCCGCGCGCCAGGGCGGGGGGAAATCCCCGGCGCGCGGCTGACGCGCGCGCCTCCGTGTGCTATTCTTTTGCCATGAAAACAATCGGAATCGACTTCGGAACAAAGAGACTGGGCGTGGCGGCGAGCGACCCTGACGGGCGCGTGGCCTTTGCCGTGGGCGTGGTGGACGGGACAAAAAGCCTGCGCGCTCAGTTTGCAGATATTTTTGAGCGGCATTCCCCCAAAGCCATTGTAGTGGGAAACCCGCTGAGCCTCAGCGGCGAGTCCGGGCCCATGAGCGATAAGGCCGCGAAATTCGCCGTCAAGATGCAGGGCTGGTTCGGCGTTCCGGTGCTGTTGTGGGACGAGCGCATGACCAGCGTGCAGGCGCAGCAGGGCCTGCCCCCGGGTGCGAAAAAGGGTGAGCGCGACGTGGCCTCGGCCGTGCTCATTCTCCAGTCCTGGCTCGACGCCAGGCGCGCCGAATCAGAGATGGACGATGATCCCGTTTAATGCCCATATCTTGCAGTATTGCAATTGACGCGTGTCCGGCGGCTTTTCTTTCACCCCTGTTTGGATTCATAATACACGCATGGCGGAAACCGAAGCGCACGGCCGTAAACTGAATCGCACCATGGACGCTGCATGCCTGGCCCTGCTCATGGCCCTGGCCGCGGCGTACGTGTGGCCGGCCCTGTTCGGCGGCAAAGCGTTCGGGCCCTACGACCTGCTGCAGCACCAGTATCCCTGGGGACTGCAAAGCCCGGCCGCGGGCGCGCCGCATAATCCCGAGCCCCAGGATTTTGTGCACCAGTTTTACCCGTGGCGCATGCATTACGCGCGCAGCATTCGCGGGGGCGAGGCTCCGCTGTGGAACCCGCACCAGTTCTGCGGGCAGCCGTTCGCGGCCAATGATCAGTCCGCGGTGTTTTATCCACCCAACCTGCTGTTCGCGTGGATGCCGGTGTGGCGCGCGTTTGGCTTCAGCGCGCTGCTGCATCTGTTCCTTGCCGGCGGGTTCATGTTTTTGTTCGCGCGGGTTCTGGGTGCGGGACGTGCGGGCGGGCTGGCCGCTGGCGCCGCGTTCATGCTGTGCGGGTGGATGACGGCGTGGCTGGCGCACCCGGCCAAGATTACAGCCGCGGCCTGGGCGCCGCTCGTGTTTCTGAGCTTCGAATTGGCGCTGCGGCGCGGCGGCGCGCGGCGCGCGGCCCTGTGCGCGGCCGCATTCGGCATCCAGCTAACGGCTGGATTCCTGCAAGTGGCATCCTACACATTTTATGGTTTAATAATCTATGCCGCAGTGCGCATGGCCACGTCTCCGGGAAGCGGGCGCCTGGCTCTGCGCCGCGTTGTGGGCCTGCTGGCCTCCACGGGCCTGGGCGGCGCCCTGCTGGCCGCGGTGCACGTGCTGCCCGTGCTGGATCTGGCGCGCCAGGCCCAGCGCCCGGCCCTGAGCCATGTATTCGGATTTTTCTCTCAGGGCCTGCCCGTGAAGCAGATTGCGGCGCTGCTGCTGCCGGACCTGTTCGGCAACCCAGCGGCGGCGGGCGCGGCGCGCATGAATTACACGGAAACCTGCGCTTACGCGGGCGCAGCGGCCCTGTGCCTGGCGGCCACGGCGCTGCTGTCGCTTAATCGGGATACAAACGGCGCGCCCCGCCTGGCGCTGCGCACACACCGAGATTCCGCGGCCGCGGCCCTGGGCGCGGTCGCAGCCGTGGCCCTGCTCTCCTCGTTCGGCACCCCGGTTCATTTCATTTATTACAAACTCGTGCCCGGCGCGGAAACACTGGCCGTGAACCGCATGGTGTTTCTGTTCATGTTCGCCGCGGCCGCATTGAGCGCGCTGGGCGTTCAGGCGTTGATGGAAAAAGCCCGCGCGCAGAGCATGCTGTTCGCCGCATGCGCCGCGCTCACCGCGGCCGCGCTGGTGTTTGTATTCGTATGGCCCCGGCCGGGCGCGGCCACGTCTGCATCTGCGCTCCTGACGTTTCTCGCGCCCGTGTGGTGCGCTGTCACAACCGCCTGGGTGCTGCGACGCACACCGCGCGCCGCGGGACTCGTTCTCGCTGTGATCGTGGCCGCGGACCTGTTTGCGTGGGGCCACAAATATAACACGTATTCCGACCCGGGCATGGTTTTCCCCGAAACTCCGGCGATTAGATTTTTGGAGGACAAAGCCCACGGGGAACCGTTCCGCATCCAGGCCACGGCCTATGATCCGGGCGCAAGGCGCAGCGCCGGACCCGTGCTGTTTCCCAACACGGCCACGGCGTATGGCATTGATGATTTCAGGGGATACGATTCTCTGTATTTGAAGCGGTACCAGAACTTCATGCAGCGCGTGCATGAGAGCGCCGCACCCACGCTGTTTCAGAAAGATACGGTGGTGAATACGCCGGTGATAGACTCGCCGTGGCTGGATTTTATGAATGTGCGGTACCTGGTGAGCCTGGCGCCGCCGCCCGCGGACGGGCGGTACCAGGGCGCGCACTACACGGGCCGCGGCATGCCCGTGTACCGCAACCGGTATGCGCTGCCCCGCGCATTCGTCGTGCGCGGGTGGCGGGTGCGCAACGGCGGCAAAGCCGTGCTTGATGAAATGTTCCGCCCGGATTTCAATCCCGCGCGCCAGGCCGTGCTGGAGGCGCCGCCCCCGGGCCTTCCGGATTTGCCGGATACCGCAACGGGCCCGGGCCATGCGCTTGTGCCGGCAGCCGTGATCGGCCGCGGCCCCAACCACATCGCGTTCCGCGCGCAGGGCCCGGGACTGCTCGTGACATCCGAAGCCTGGGCCCCGGGCTGGACCGCCATGAACGGCCTGAATCCGCGCCCGGTGCTGCGCGCAAATTATATTTTCCGCGCCGTGCCCGTGCCCGAGCACGGGGAGCAAATCATCACCATGCGCTACACGCCCGGCGCAACCGTGGCCGGGCTCTTCCTGTCCTTTGGCGCGCTGGCCATGCTCATGTTTATTTTTGTTGTTGAAGGAATCAAACCGCAGGAATCCCGCGGCTGATTGCGTAAAGCAGGCCCCCCATCGGATAAGTGTTCCTTAAGCCGTGGAAGACGTTTTTATGCAATTCCGCAAACGGCTACACAATTTCCTTTTTGATGAATTCCTTTACATCGCGGACAAAGCGCAGGTTGAGCACAAAGGTGTTGATGTGGCCCGTGGGGTATTCCCTGAGCCAGGGCAGGCCGCCCCAGCGCTCCGCGGTGCGGTCGATGCTTTCCGGGGTGACAAGGTGGTCGTAGAGGCCCTTGGCGATGAAGATTTTTTCGCGCGGCATTTTGGGCATCATCCGGGACATGTTGAACAGGGGCGGCACGCGGGGGTCGGTCAGGATCGTGGTTTCGCCCGCGGCTTCTCGCTCGCGCAGGTGATCGGCAAAACTCCACTGCTGCAGAATTTCCGTGATATCCATGGGGGGCATGCCCAGGATACAGAAGCCCGCGTGCTTGTACTGGCACGCGAAGATGCCGGACATGAGGGCGCCGAAGGACGCGCCGAACGTGCCGATGTCCCCGCACCCGGCCTGGCGCAGCCAGTTGGCGGCGAGCTGGATGTCCAGGAACGAGTGGCGCAGCGACAGCATGGTCCACGCGGTATCCGGCGCGATGATGTATTCCCCGCTGTATGAATTTTCCGGCTGTCTCTTTTGAGAAAACGGCATCATGACCAGCATGCTGTCCAGGCCCCACGCCGCGAACCGCCAGCACCACCAGTCGAAATACGTGTCATCCTCCAGGTGCAGACCGTTGATCATGAGCACCACGGGCCGGCCCCTGCGCCGCGGTTTCACCCGGTAGTGCCGCACGTAAACCGTGTCGCTCTGGGGGAAGCGCGTTTTCACAGGGCTTTCATATGCGCCGTCCCAGATCTCCAGAAACGGCAGCCGCGCCTTGCATTTAAAATTAATTTCCGGCACCGCATCGCTGGCCTCGTACAATGCCTCGGGGGACGCCAGGTGCGTTTCGTTTATGAGGTGGCTGATATCTATACCCGACACATCGGGGTATGCGGGCTTGTCGCTGGAAAAAATCCGGCTGTACATTTTTGAAAAGAAATCAAAGACATCGGTTGCGAGCCGGTCCATATCGGGCATGGAGAAATGCTCCTTTGGGCTTTTGAATGCGAAATCAGAACACGCGCCAGGCCATGGGCTCGGATTCGTTCGAGGCTGTGCGCCGCAGAGTGAGGAGCAGGAGCAATTCTTGCTTGTTGAGGATGAAGGGCAGGGCGGCGGTGCGCACCGCGGGCGTGCAGTGAATGGCCAGAGTGTTGCCCGTGATTACTTCGGGCGTTGTGATGTCGCAGATGTCGCCCTGCGCGGCCAGGCGCGCGATGGCGTTGCCCGAGGCCATGTTGATGAATTCGCGCAGCAGGCTTTCCACCTCTTTGTTCACATGCGAAATATTGCGCGCGCCGCCATAGGTTGTGGCGATGCTCACGGCGGTTTTCTGGTGCAGGCCGATGGCCATCACGCCTTCGATGGCGCCGATAATGCCCACGCGCACAACCACATCGTGCGGCACCGGCAGGGGATACGCGCCGTGCGCCGCGGGTTTGCCCCATTGCGGTTTCGAGGAAAAGTTCATTTCCAGCACATAATCAACGGCTTTGGCGAATGGTTTGTAGTAGTCCATGAATCCGTTTCTTGAGTTTTACGCACTCTGAAATATTCAAAAAGTTAACGCTTGTGCCGGGAAAGCAACATGATAATAGCATAGGCAAAATCCGGTCGCATGGCAATTCCGGCGCGCCTGCCGGTTCCCCTGCGCCTGGAAATGAATCATAATAGGGCATGCAAATCCCGGAGGTGTGGTTTTTATGAAACGGCTATGTGTCTTCATATTAATGAATCTGCTGCTGTGCGGCGCGGCGAGCGCGCAGGCCGGCGGCGCATATGGGCGCGGCAACAGGGTTCCGGCCGGCGATATCCTGCCAGCGGGTTCGGTGCGCGCCATGGTGGTGGATAATGAATCGCAGCTCCTGGGCGGACCCAAGGCCGAGGGGGTAGTGGGGGATTTCAAACTCTACAATGACCGCGCGGCGTTTATCATCGCCGGGGTGCGGTCCGCGTCGGGCATCAACCCGTTCGGGGGCGTGATCGAGGATGCGGGCCGGCTTGTGCGCGAAGACCGCGGCGCATACTGGGTTAACCTCATGGGCGATGCGTACATGGTGTTCGCGCGCGCGGGCGAGGATCCCCTCATGAACGGGCGCCTCTTCATTCCCACAAGCGCCGAGGTGCTCAAGGACGGGGCGGACGGCCAAGCCGTGGTGCGCGTCACAGGGCGCGATACCGAATTCCCCATGCGCAAGGAGCAGTACGGCCTGTCCAGCAAAACCCTCAAAACGCGCATCACCCTGGATTACATCCTGCGCGCGGACAGCACGGTGCTGGAAACGCGCGTGTCCGTGCAGGTGCAAAAGGGCGCCATGGATCTGGCCCTGGGCCATGTGTTTCTAATCGGCGACGGCGCCGACGTGGCCGCGCCCGGACCGGGCTACGCCATGCACAATTTCCCGGACAAAAGCGCGCCCCTGCTGGCCGCCACTTCGGACGCCGTGTCCTACGCCTGGTTCACATCGGGCCGGGACATCAGAATCCACTCCCTGTTCGATAAAATGGTGATCACGGAAATCGGCGCGGTCAAAGCCTCAGAAGACGGCCGGGACACCTTCAGTCTTTTCCTGTCCGTGGGCGGCGGGGACATGGCTTCGGCCGCGGAACAGAGATTTGCGGTTCAGAAAAACACCAACACGGGCATCGTGGCCGGGACATGCGCGCCCGCATCCCCGGGCGCTTTGGTTCATGTGTATTCCACGGATGGCGCGTATCTCAATAATGTTGCTTGCGGTGCGCAGGGTGCGTTTCACATAACACTGCCTGCTGGCGAATATCTGCTGCGCGCCGGATTTTTCGGCCCGGACCAGGCGGACCCGGTGCGCGTGGCCGTGGCGCAGGGCGCGGAAACTCAGGCCAAGATAACCGTGCAGCAACCCGCAACATTCATTTCCGAAGTTGCGGATCAGAACGGGAATCCCATTCCCGCCACTATCAGCTTCAAGCCCGTTGGCGCAGAGCCGGCGCGGGACGCTGCTGCGGGCGCATTCGCGAACAAGCATTTTCACCATGGCATGAACACCTATTTCGCAGCCCCGGGAAAACAAAGCATACCCGTCAGGCCCGGCGCGTATGATGTCTACATCTCGCGCGGCCTGGAATATGAATATGTGAAAAAGACCCTGGATCTCAAACCCGGTCAGACCGTGTCCGAATCCGTGGTTCTGGACCGCGTGGTGGATACGTCCGGCTACCTTTGCGGGGATTTCCACATCCATGCGGCCCCGAGTTTCGACAGCGACGATACGCTGTACGACAAGCTGCTGGGCATCGCGGCCACGGGCCTTGAAGCGCCGGTTGCCACGGACCACAACATGCGCACGGACTACGAACCCATTATCGAGGAACTGGGATTAAAACAATTCGTGAAGTCGTTTGTGGGCAATGAACTGACCACCACGAGGCTGGGGCATTTTAATGCGTTTCCCCTCACATACATGCCCGCACAGCCCAACCGGGGGGCCATCGACTGGATTGGCATGGACCCGGGCGATATCTTTGCGGCGTTCCGCGCCGACCCATCCGAAAACATTGTGGTGCAGGTCAACCACCCGCTGGGCGCGGACGGCGGCTACCTCACATTCATGGGCTATAAAGCGGAGACCGGCAAAGCGGGCCTGGCCGATAAATTCTCGCGCGATTTCGACGCCATGGAAGTGCTCAACGGCGGCGGGTACCAGGCCTTGGACAGCACCCTGCCCTGGTGGTTCAGTTTCCTGGACCGCGGGTTCCTGGTCACCGGCGTTGGCAACTCGGACAACCATGTGGTGTTCGCCCTTGAGGTGGGATACCCGCGAAATTACGTGCAGACAAAAACCGACAACCCGGAGGATATGGATCGCGATGCATTCGTAGCCGCAGTGCATGCCCAGCAAGTAACCGTGTCCGGCGGCCCTTTTGTGCAAATTCTCGCCAACGGCCAGGGCGGCCCAGGAGATATCGTCACAGACACGGACGGGCAAACAACCCTGGCCATTCGTGTGCAGGCGCCATCGTGGATAACCGTGGATACATTGAAAATTTACTCGTCCGGCGGGCTTTTGAAGACCATCACCCTGGACCCTGCAACCGGGCCGGAACTCTATAACAGCACCATAACCGTGAATCCCGCGCGCGATACATGGTACATTGCCGTGGCCGAAGGCTCTTCCGACCTGTTCCCCGTATTTCCCGGCAAGCGGCCCTATTCGTTCACCAATCCCGTGTATGTGGATGTGGATGGAAACGGCGCATATGACCCGCCGTTTGAATGGGAATAAACGTATGCGCCATTCGCATTTCAACATAGCGCAGTGAACCATGTGCGCGCATTTCGCTTTTAAGAAATGAAAAACCCAGTATTTAAAGCAATTTAAAATATTTTTACGCAATCCGTGAAAACGTGCTATACTTTTATTAACCGAACGGTTGGTATATACCAACTGGTCGGCATAAGCTTATTCGGGGAGCGGCATATGATAGCATCCAGGCCCAAAACAGCGGATATCGCGGATGGGCGGCCCAGTGTGAAAGGGGCCATCGAGCAGGCGGCTGCCCGGCTCTTTGCACAGCAGGGGTTCGGGGCCACGGGCGTGCAGCAGATTGTGGACGAGGCCGGGGTGAACAAGGCCATGCTGTACTACTATTTTCGCGGCAAAGAACCCCTGTATGATGCGCTCATAGGCCAGGGCCTCAATCTGCTGAACAGCGCGGTGTGCGTGGTCGAAGAGGAGCAGGGCGGCCCACTGAGCCAGCGCCTGCAGCGGTTTTTGGCCACGTATCTGCACCTGGTGAGCGAGAACCCGGATCTGGCGCAGATTATTTACCGCGAGGTGCTGCGTGTAAGCGACAACGAGCACCCCGTGGCCGTGAACCAGTTTCGCGAATGCGTGTGCCGTTTGTCCGTGGTGCTTGAAAACTGTGCGCAGGAACTTGGCGCGCACACAGATTTCACGCTGGCCGCGTACTCCCTGTTCGGCATGGCCAACATGTTTATCCAAAGGTACGTGGTCACGCGCGAGGCTCTGGACGTGGCCCCGCTCGTGGATCACATCGTAAGCCTGTTCCTGCACGGAGCGGGCTGCACAGCATAGAAAAAAGGAGTTAACAAAACACTACTAACAACTAACAGGCGTGAACGGAATCGGATCATTTGGAAGTTCGGTGTGGAGCGGTAAAGGAAATACGGGGCTTTCTGGGTGAATACACCCGCGTAACCGCGGGGTGTTTGAGGCAATAAATCAGATCCGGGGGTGATCCCGATGAAGCGATGCCTGTTTTACATGGTTGCAGCGGGGCTGCTCGCGTGCCTGGCGTACACATGCCGGGCGCAGGCGGCCCCGTTGTCGTTGTCCGAGGCCGTGGCTCTGGCCCTGGGCAACAACCCGCAGGTTGCGGCCGCGGATTTCGAGGTGGACGCGGCGGAAACCAAATTCAAAGAAGTGCGCTCCAGCGCGCGCTTTCACCTCACTCTCAATGCCAGTTACATACATCTGGAAGAAGCGCCCACGCTGAATGTGGCGCCCATCAGCCTTTCGTCTCTGCAGGGGTTGATGCAGATGCTGCACCCGGGCGCGCCCATTCCGCCCATGCAGTTGTCCATTCCGGGCTTTGCGCTGAGCAAGCAGGATATGCGCCGCTACACGCTCAACGCCGAGCAGCCGCTGTGGACCGGCGGGCGCGTCAAGCACGGGGTGTCCCAGGTGCGCCACGGGGTGGGCGCCCTGGACGCGGCGGCCCAGGCCAAGCGCCGGGATATCGCGGGCGCCGTGGCCGAGGCGTATCTCAAGGCCGTGCTCGCGCGCCGCGCCGCGCAGGTGCAGCAGAGCGCCGCGGACACCGTGGCCGCGCACGTGGGCCAGGCCCAGTCTCTTTTTGACAAAGGCCTCATTCCCAAATACGAACTCATGCGCGCGCAGACTGAGCTGGCCAATGCCGAGCGCCGCGCCCTGGACGCCGCCAACCAGTCGGACCTGGCCGTGGCGTTCCTGCTCGATCTCCTGGGCCTGCCTGAAATGGAGACGCCCGAGCTGACCACGGATTTGAGCGGCGCGCTCGTATTCCAAATGACGTATGAAGAAGCCGTGGCCGCGGCGTTCGAGCACTCGCCGGACATGAAGGCTCTGTCCGAACGCGGCGCCATGTACGAAGCCGGGGTGCGGTCCGCGCGGGCCGATTTGAAACCCGTGGTGGCGGCCGTGGCCCAGCAGGACATGCGCGACGAGGACCTGCCCGTGACACAGCCCGAGGCGTTCGTGGGCATTGTGGTCAAGCTGCCCCTGCTGGACGGCGGCGGCGCCCGCGCGCGCGCCAGCTACAACCGCCGCATGCAGGACCGCAACGCCGAGGATGTCACGCGCCTCACCAACGGCATCCGCCTCCAGGTGCGCAAGTATTACCTGGACTTGCAGAGTGCTTCCAAGGCGCTTGAAGCCGCGGACAAGGCCGTGTCCCTGGCCCGGGAAAGCCTGCGGCTCGCCGAACGGCGTTTCGAGGTGGGCGAGGGCGCGAGCATCGAAGTCACGGACGCGGTGCTGGGACTGACCGTGGCCGAAACAAACCTGCAGAATGCGCGGTGTCAATACGATACCGCGTATTACGGACTGCTCACGGCCATGGGGCAAATCGTGGAGCACTTTGAAGACAAGGGAGGGGATCTGTCATGACCGCGCAAACACTGAGCAAAGGGAGCGTGGCGCGCAACATCGCGGGCGGACTGCTGGCGCTCATGGTTCTGGCCGGCGGGTTTGTGTTCATCGCCACGCGCACGCGCGCCACATCCGGCGCCGACGCACAGGAACAGGCGCGCGCCGCGTTCACCGTGGACGGCGTGCTCGAAACCGATGAAGTGGACGTATCCAGCAAGATTCCCGGGCGCATCAGCGAGATGCTTGTGTCCGAGGGCGACACCGTGGAGGCCGGCCAGGTGCTGGCCATTATCCAGGCCGAAGAAATCGACGCGAAATACGAGCAGGCCGAGGCCGGAGTCAAGGCCAGCCAGGCCCAGCTCGACCAGGGCCGCATCGCCGTGGACCTGGAGCGCAGCAAGGCCCGGGCCCAGGTGCAGCAGGCGCGCGCGGGCGTGTCCGCCGCGGAAGCCGCTGTTGCCATGGCGCAATCCAGGCTGCGCGCCATGGAAAACGGGGCGCGGCCCCAGGAGCGCGCCATGGCCGACCAGGCCCTGGCCGCGGCAAAAGCCCAGTTCGACACCGCCCGGAAAACCTGGAACCGGGTCAACAGCCTGGCTGAAGAAGGGGTCATCGCCCAGCAGCGCGCAGACGAGTCCGAGATGATGTACCTCAGCGCCAGGGCCCAGTACGAGGGCGCAAAGGCCAGGGTGGATATGGTGTATGAGGGCGCGCGCGCCGAAGAAGTGCAGGCCGCGCGGGACCAGGTGCGCCAGGCCATGGCCGGCGCCGAAGCCGCGCGCCAGACATTGAACATGGCCGAGGCAGCGTTGCTTATGATTGACATCCGCGGCAAGGACGTGGAGGCCGCGGAACAGAAAGTCGCGGCCAGCAGGGGCCAGCTCAACGAAGTGCAGGCCTATAAGAACCAGACCGAAATTACGAGCCCCATGGCCGGGCGCGTGAGCCGGCGCATGGTGCGCGCGGGCGAAATCACGGCCCCGGGGTACGCTATCCTCAGCGTCACGCGCACCGACGGATTCTGGGTGGACGTGTTCGTGGACGAGACCCGGTTCGCGGGCCGCGGTGTGGGCGCGGCGGTGAACGTAACGGTGCCGGCAGCGGGCGCGGCGTACCGGGGCGTGGTGTCCCAGGTGCTGCCCGCGGCGTCTTTCGCCACGCGCCGCGCCACCAACGAGAACGGCAGCTACGACGTGCGCAGCCTGCAGGTGCGCGTCACCCTGCAGCAGGGCCCCAGGGGCCTGGCCTCCGGGCTCACCGCGCGCGTCACGTTCCCGGACGTCAAGAAAGGCGGGTGATGCGCCATGGCCGCCACACTGCGAATCCTGCGCCTCATGCGGCGCGAAGTGAAATTGCTGACAAGCGACTACCGCCTCACCATCATCGTGCTGGTCATGCCCTTCGTGTACACCCTCATGCTGGGCTACCTGTATATGCCCAAGCGCGTCACCGATATCCCGACGTACGTGCTCGACCAGGACAGGAGCCCGCTGAGCCGCACCGTGATCCAGGCCGCGGACCAGAACGACTCGTTTAAAATCGTGAAGTATGTTGACAATGCGCAGCAGTTTGAAGAGGACGTAAAGCGAGGCAAAGTGTTTGCGCTGCTGTGGTTCCCGCCCGGATTTCAGGAGTCGGTCAAGTCCGGGGACCCGGCGCGCATGGTGGCCGTGTTAGACGGCACGAACCTGGTGCTGAGCAACACAATGTACAAGGGCGTAAGCACCATCGGCACCACGTTTTCTCTGGGGATACAGATAAAGAAGCTGAATGCAAAGGGCGCGCCCCTGGAGCATGCGCAGGAGGGCATCATGCCCGTGGAAGCGGGCGCGCGCGTGCTGTACAATCCCGGGTTCAGCTATTCGGATTTCGTGCTGCCCGGCCTGCTGGGCGCCGTGGTGCAGCAGATTTGCCTGCTGGGCGTGGCCCTGGCGTTCGCGCGCGAACGCGAGCGCAATCTGCTGCCCGAAGCGCTTGAAATCACGCACAGCCCCCTGGAACTGCTGGCCGCCAAGGGCCTGCTGTACACCGGGCTGAACCTGGCCACGGCCATGGGTACATTCTATATGCTGTTCACATTGTTCGATGTGCCCTTGGTGGGCTCGGCGTGGGCGCTCATGGCGCTTGTGGGCGCGTTTATCGTGTCCATTGTGGCCCTGGGCATTCTGGCCAGCGCCGCGCTCAAAGACGAACTGTTCGCCACCGAGGCGCTCATGCTCGTGTCCCTGCCGTCGTTCCTTTTGAGCGGGTTCACGTGGCCCCAGTTCGCCATGGTCAAAGGCATTCTGTGGCTTAGCCAGATTCTGCCGCTCACACACTTTGTCATGCCCCTGAGGTCGGTGCTGGCCCAGGGCGCGGGCCTGGCCGCAATCCGCGGGGAACTGTACTGGCTGTGGGGTCTGGCCTGCGGCAGCTACGTGGCGGCGTATTTTGTTATCCGGTACTATATGCAGCGCGCCGGGCGCGCGGTGATTGCTGAAAAGCAGCACGGCGCCGGGGGCGCGGCCGGGGCCGTGCGCCTGCCCGCGGGCGCGCCCGCCAAATAACGCGGTGCGCGGCCATCAGTGCGGGGCCAGCAGTGTGAAGGGATATATGGGCGCGTTGCGCAGGATCCAGAACAGCATGATTGCCGCGAACAGGATCCATCCGGCGCGTGCGGGCATGCGCGGCAGGGGCAGCACCGGCCGGCTGTAGAGCGATTTGAGAACCTCGGCCGTGATCGAGTAAATGATAAACGGCAGGGCCAGCATGGTGAACGCGTTCATGGCCAGGGCGCCGCGGATGTCTCCATGCACCAGCCGGTGCAGGCCCCGCGCCGTGCCGCACCCAGGGCAGTGGTATCCGGTCACGGTGTTAAATACACAGGGGGGATAGAACGCGGACAAGCCAGGCGTGAAGGCATACAAAACGAACAAACCCGCGCCTGCGCAGAATAGCACCAGCGCAAGCAGAATCCAGGGGTGGGTGGGTTTGCCTCTCATATATTGCACAGAGCGGTTCAAATGCCGCGCTTACCGTGCGGCCATGAATGCCGGTATGAAAAACGTCATGAAAGACAGGGCATTAAGAATCAGGCCGATGATAACCGATGCGATCAGCCATTTGCGCGCGGTGTCGGCGGATTTGTGTGAGCCCGCATAATCGCCGGCATCCCATTTGCTGTTGGCCTGCACCGAATACACGATGCCCACGATTCCGCCCACCACGCAGCAGCAAAGGGTTACGCCGATGGACCAGGGCAGATAATTCGCGGGTTTTTCCATGCCCGCAGGCGCAGGCGCGCCCGGATAAGCCGGACCGGCCTGCGGCTGATACGGCTGCTGCGGCGGGTGGGAAAAAGAAGGTGTGGCGCGGGGTGCAGGCCCTGTGGATGGCGGCGGGGCCTGCTGACCGCTCATGGATGTGCCGCATCCGGTGCAGAATTTGGCGCCGGATTCGAGTTGCGCTCCGCATTTGGGACAGTACATACCTGGCTCCAGTCTGGATTGTGTGGTCTGGCCGGGCCTTACCCGGCTTCCTGTACTTTACTGGATAAAACAAGTTTTCGTCAATTTGATATGATCAAACCGGCCGCCAAGTGTGTAATCCAATGGAATCGCACCGGCGCTGCACGTCAATTCCTCCGCAATCTTTGAATCCGCGCAACGGTTCTGGTGAAATCGCGGGATATCCGGTTATTCATTTGTTAAACTGAGGTTAGACTAAATTTTGCAGTTACAGAGATATTATAATTTCTGTAACGCGGATTACGTTGAAATTGTATGCAGCCATGCAAAATTAATTGACGAAAAGTGAAAAAGCGGTTAACCCATGAAATCATTCTCTCTTCTGATTAAGCCCGCATCCGCGGATTGCAATCTTCGTTGCGAATACTGTTTTTACCTCAAGCGGTGCAACCTGTATCCGCACACGCCGCAGCACCACATGCCGGACAGCGTGCTGAACCGCCTGGTGCGCTCGTATATGGAAACGGATCAGCCCGAGTATATTTTCGGGTGGCAGGGCGGAGAGCCCACACTCCTGGGCCTGGAATTTTTTGAGAAGGCCGTGTCCCTTCAGTCCAGTTACGGGCGCTCGGGCGCGGTGGTGGGCAACGGGCTCCAGACCAACGGCACGCTCATCACCGATGACATGGCGCGCCTTTTCGCGCAATACCAGTTCCTGCTCGGCGTGAGCCTGGACGGACCCGAATCCATTCACGACCATTATCGCCACAACGCCGCGGGCGCCGGGTCGCACGCCCTGGCCATGCGCGGCATCGAGCATTTGCAGAAACATGATGTGGCCTTTAATATCCTCACCCTGGTGAGCCGGAGCAACGCGGCGCACGGGGCCGATATCTTCAACTATTTCGTGGATCAGGGGTTTATGCACCACCAGTACATTCCATGCGTGGAGCCAGCGGCCCAGGGCTCGGGCCTGGCCCCGTTCTCCATTGACGGCCGGGCGTGGGGCGCGTTCCTGTGTTCGGTGTTCGACGCCTGGTATCCGCACCACACCCGGACCGTGTCCGTGCGCCTGTTTGATTCCATCCTCAGCTCGCTTGTGGATAACCGGCGCAACGCGTGCCACATGGGCCGCAACTGCTGCCAGTACCTGGTGGTGGAGCACAACGGCGACGTGTACCCGTGCGATTTCTTCGTGGAACAGAATTTGCGGCTTGGCAATATCGAGAGGGATTCCTGGGACGCGCTGCTGCGCGCGCCCGAGTACCGCGGATTCGGGCGCAAAAAGCAGGAATGGAACGAGGCCTGCGACGAGTGCGCGTGGCTGCAGTTCTGCGGCGGCGACTGCCTCAAGGACCGCCTGCTGAGCCGCGACAACCGCCCGCGCAACCTCAGCGCGCTGTGCAGCGGCTGGAAACAGTTCTACGCCCACGCCATGCCCGCATTTGAAAAAATGGCCGCGGAAATCGTGGCCGAACGGGCCGTGGGCGCCGCATCACGCAAACAGCCCAAATCCCCGGGCGGCCCCGGCCGCAACGACCCATGCCCCTGCGGCAGCGGCAAGAAATTCAAAAAGTGCTGCGGGGAATAACTGGCAAAAGAGTCTTCAATGACTTAAGAATTCTCCCGAAATATTCGGCCGGCAATTCTCCGCCATAAAACGTAACGGGCCATCGCCGCAAGCGATTCTCTTCCACAAGAATTCCTGATTACCACTGTAACTCATGCGAGAATATGGCTTGTGATTCGTCGCTGAAGGCCTCAACCTTAGCGGGCCAGAGAGGTTTGATTTGGAGTGCGGCGATTCATCGCCGCTTTCGCGGTGCGAGATCTTCCGTGATACGCGGTCTTGTGCCGGGAATTAATTCCCGGCGCGCAAAGCCACAAATATATTGCCGCACTCCAAAGGGAAAACGGCTCGATTTGATACGTATTTACTTAAACAGGCAAACCCGCTAAGTTTGAGTTGTTAAATATTACAAGCTGGAATACGGCGGTAATCAGGAAAGAATTTGATGTGTGCTGGTTCGCATTTGCAGGGCGCCGCGAATGGTTGTGAGCCCAAGGTATTCAAATGGGTAGCTGCTAAGGGACATATCTATTTGCGTTTTGCGCCGATCACATTGGGCAGGGGCAGGGCGTCGGTGTTGTTGAACAGGCCGCTGCGGGACAGGGTGTTGCTTCCCGCGGACACGAACAATTGGGTGGGCGGGCCGCCTTCGAGGTACATGGCGCTCTGGATATCCAGGGGCAGGGCGAGCAGGGCCTGGATGAAGTCGTAGGTGGACAGGGGTTCGTCCACATAGGCGAAGAGCATGCGTCCCGAGCGGTCCGTGGCCGCGGCGGCCTGGGTGTGGCGCTTGTCCGAGGGCTGCCACACGTTGTTGCCGTTGCAGTCGATCATGCGGATGCTCTGGATTACGTTGTCGTATTGTTCGCGCAGGGCCGCATAGTCGTGGCACTGCATGTCGATAATCTGCACCGGGGGCAGGGCCGGGTCGCGCGGGCCAAAGGCCAGGGCGGCTTTGTAGTCGGCAGGGTCGCGGGCGCTGAGCACATTGCCCGCGCGTTTCATGTAGCCCACGCTTGTGCCGCGCGTGTCGTCCAGGTACATGCCCGCATTCACCGCGGCCACGAGGTTCTGGCCGCCGGCCCACTGGGCTGCTGTGTGGAAAGCGCCGTTGTGCTCGGATGCGGCCAGGATATCCAGGTCCAGGCGCGCGGTGTCCATGCGCACCACCACGATTTCCGCGCCCGCGCCGGGCGCGCGGAACAGGCCCGCATCCAGGCCTGGTTCGAGCGTGGTCCAAGCGCCCTGCGCGAGCTGCGGCCCCTGCGCGGGCGCGGCCATGGCGCCGCCGGTCTTCTGCATGGCTGTGTTGAGGGCGTCCCGCACCTTGGGGTTGTGCGTGCTGCATCCATATATGAACAGCCCCACGCAGATGAACGCGATGCATGCGCGCACAATGATTTTGAACATAAACCGGCTCCCCCGCAAAGCAATCATCATCAATATCACGGCTGCACCGGGTTTTTGGCACGGGAAATTTCACTTTTGAGCACAGGGGGGCGCGCAAAAGAAGCACGAGGCATTTGCGCGCGGGTTTGCCGCTTGTGTGCGAACCTGCTTCAGTGCGTGTAGTTCAGTGTTTTAAGTTGTTTTTTAAGGGATTCGGACGGGCCGCCCGGTGCGCCGAGGCGTGCGGCCGCGGCCCGGGACTTTTGGCGCAGGTCCAGGGCTTGTTTGCGGAATGCCGCGGCCTGTTCGGGCATGGCCTGGGACAGATCGTTGTACTCGCCCGGGTCCGCGGCCAGGTCGAACAGGCGGAATTCATCGTGGGCCGCGTCTATGATGAATTTCATGTTGCCGCGGCGCAGGGCAATAAGCTCCGCGTCCATGGCCGGGTCGCCGAACCGGTAGCCCCAGGTTACGGAGACAAGGGGTTCGCCGGGTTCCTTGCCGGAAAAGAGCGTGGTGCGCCGGCCCGCCGAGCCCTTGGGGGGCGCGCCCTGCCACGCCAGGAGCGAGGGCAGCAGTTCCATGATCGAGTGCGGCTCGGGCACGCGCGTACCGGCCTTAAGGCCGGGCGGCAGGGCGCCCCACATGATGAGCGGCGCGTGCACCAGTTCCTGGTACAGCATGCGCGTGTGCTTGACCCCGCCGTGTTCCAGGAACTGTTCGCCGTGGTCCGCGATGATGATCACGAGCGTGTTGTCCAGGTACCCGCTGTTGTCCAGGATGGAGAACAGGTGCTGGAGCCAGCGGTCCGTGTACCGGATTTCCCGGGTGTAGAGAGTTTTGAGGTATTCCAGGCTTTCCGGGGGCAGCAGGGTGCGTGCGTCCAGGCCCTTTTCCTCATAGTCGGCGCGGATTTTATTGGGGTCCGGGATCATACCCGCGGGGCGGCCGTTGCGGGCCAGGTCCGGCACAGTGTCCGGAGAGAAGTAAGGGTCGTGCGGGTCCACGAGGTGCAGGTACAGGAAGAATGGGCGGGGCAGGCCGTGGGCGGCGATGTGCGAGCGCACCTCGTTGACCATGACCGAGGCCGGGGGCCAGTAGCGGTCGCGGAAGTAATCGAAGCCGGTTTCGAACCGGTTTTCGCTGCTGATGATGGAGTTGGCGGAAAACCCGATGGTGAAGAACCCGGCGTCATGGAAATTTTTCACCAGGCTGAGGCCGCTGTTCCATTGGCTGAAGGCTTCGGCGTTGGCCTCGTAGGGGTCTGCGCCCGAGAGCAGGGAGGCCACGGAGATATGCGTGACCGCCGAGGGAGCCTGGATGTTTTCGAATACAACGCCTTCGCGGGCCAATCGGTCCATGAAGGGCGTTGCGCCGGTTTTCGAGCCGTAGGCGCCCAGGGCGTCGGCGCGCGCCGCGTCCAGAAGCACCACGATGATGCCCGGGCGCTGCGGGGCCGCGGGTTTGTTCGGCTTGTTTCGCGCGCGTTTCATGAGCGCTTTCTGGAGCCAGCCCTTGTTTTCGAGTTTCGTGCGAAGGGCGGCGATGTCCGTGTTGTGCTTTGCGAGGTCCTGGGCCACCAGTTCCATGGCCGTTGTGTAACACGAGTTTTCCATGGCCGCGCCCTGGGCGAAGAGGTAGGATTCGTAGCACGAGCGCAGGGTGAGTTCCATGGAAATCTGGAGGCCGATGTAACGGATGAGCAGGGAGCGCATGGCCGCGGTTTGGGGTGTGTCTGTTTGCAGGGAGTCGGCGCGGCCTTCGAGTGCGGCCAGGCGCTGCATGCGCCGGGCGTGATTGTTGCGGAAAACAGAATAAGCGCCGGGCTTGTGCGCGTAAATGGCGGCCAGGTCCCGGTTCAGTTCCTCGCGGATTGTGCGCAGGCCTGTGGTCACGGTTTCCGCTGTTTCCAGCACCGGCTGCACGTCTGCGTCCACGCGCCGCGCGCGTGTGTCTGCGAACAGGAATGCCCCGGCCAGGACTGTGAGAAAAAGGAGCAGGGGCAGGATCCAGCGGGGTCGGGTCGGCTTAGGCATATTGATACATTATAGCAGGCGGGAGAAAAAAAACAGCCCGTAAAAGCGCATTTCTCGCCGCAGTCTTGTCAGTTCTGCACTTCGACTTTGAGGGCGCGGTAGCTGGGCTCCAGGGTGATGGTCCCTTCCACTTTGAGGCCGTCAAAACTTTCGGTTTTAATGGCCACAGGTTTGCTCAGTTCAAAGTCCACGACCTTGACTTCCACGGGGCCCTGAATGTGCACGGCCTGGGTTTTGGCCACGGGCTCTTGCTCGCCGGCCACGGCCACGCCCGGGGCGTAGGGCCGGAGCGTGAGCGACAGCAGGCACAGGGCGATCACGCCCAGGCACAGTTTCACAAACCAGTCGGTTTTCATAGCGGCTCCTTTTTTTCAGAAATATGTGCTGCGCAATGCCGGGTGCGGAACGCGTGGGGGCGTTTATTTGTGTCCGGCGTCGCGGCCGTCCCGCACGAATTCCTTGACCAGATCGTATTGCTTGATTTTTGTATACAGGGTTTTGCGCGTGATGCCCAGGCTTTGCGCCGTGCTCTGGCGGTGGAAATCGAAGTGGTTGAGCACATGGGCGATATAGGCTTTTTCCACATCGCACAGGGGCGCGGCTGGGTCCGGGAACGCGTAGCCGTTGGGCGGGGCCGCGGGTTCGGGCCGGGGCATGTACCGGGACAGCAGGGGGAGGATGTCGTCGTTGGTGAGGGCCGGGCCTGAGGCGCGCATGGCCGCGCGTTCCACCACATTGAACAGTTCGCGCTCATTGCCGGGCCAGTAGTATGTGGCGAGCAGGTCCGCGGCTTCATCGGACAGGGCCGGGCGGCGCGAAGGGGCCATGGACGTGCGGGCCAGGGCCGCGCGCGCCAGGGCCGGCACATCTTCGGGCCGCTCTCTGAGGGGCGGCGCCGCGAGCCAAGTGTTGTTAAACAGGCGGAACAGGCCCGCGTCGAATCGGCCGCGCCCCACTTCCAGGGCGATGTTGGCGTTGGTGGCGGCCACGAGCAGCAGGGGCGGGGTTTGTTCGCGGCTGTGAACGTGTGCGGCCAGGCGCTCCTGGGCAAACGGGGACAGGGCTGTGATTTCGGTGAGGAACAAAGCGCCCTGGGCTGCGCAGGCCAGGGCGCCCGGGTGGGGCGGCGCCGTGTCGCCGATATCCTGTTGTGCGGCGCCGAACAGGGCGGCGTCCAGGGCCGCGGGTTCGTGTGCGGCGCAGTCCACGGCGATGAAAGGCCCGTTGCGAAAGGCGCTGGCCAGGTGCGCCTCATGGGCCAGGGGCCGTTTGTCCGAGCCGGACTCACCCGAGATGAGCATGGCCGCGCCCAGGGCGCCGAGTTCGCGTGCTTGTGCGCGGGCCTGCTTCATGGCCGCGCTGATGAACACCGAGGCCGGGGGCGCTCCGGCCTGGGCCGCGGAAAACGCGCGCAGGCCGTCGCGTTCGGCCAGCACCGCGAAGTGCGCATCGATGCGGTCCAGGTACAGCCACAGGCGCGCCCAGGTTACGGGTTTGAGCAGGTAGCCCCAGGCGCCGAGCCCGGCCCACACCCCGGCCATGTTGGCCGTGTGCCGGTCTGTGAGCAGCAGGGCCGCGGTGCGCCGGCCCGAGTCGCGCAGGGCTTCGAGCAACTGCTCGGTGTCCGGGCCGGACAGGTCCGTGTCCAGGAGCAGCACATGCGGGCCTGGCGTGGCGCGCACGCGGTCCATGATGCACGCGCCGCTGGAGCACGCGTCAGCGCGCCAGCCTTGTTCGGCAAGTTCGCTGCTCAGGGCCTGGCGCTCATGGGCCTGGCTCATGGCGATGATGATTGACAGTTTCGGGTTGTCCATGGTTTGCGGCGTTTCGGGCCTGCGGGTCAGAACCCTCCCGGCGGCCGGTTGTTCAGTTCCTAGCGCACGATATCCACGATACGCGCGATGTATTTTCCGATAAGCGGCAGGTCCACAAGCTCGCGCAGCACGAACAGGGCCAGGCCCATAAGAACCGTCATGCCCAGCACGAATCCGAATCCGCGGGACAGGCCTGCGATGAAGTTGAGAAAAATCATGCGCCGCGGCTGCTGCATCATGGCGATATATTCGCTCAGCCTCATGCGCTCAAGAATAAACGCCAGCTTGTGCAGGCTGCGGATGGTGTCTTTTTCCAGTTCCACAAATTCCGATGTGGCCGGAATATTGAGCATCTGCACCTTGTCCGGTTCCGCGCCCTGGGGGCCGCTATCCGGTTTGGGATTCTGTGAGTCCGCCATATGTATGACCTCGCGCCGTGTGTGTAATTTTAACACACTCCCGGCAGGGTGTCACCGATGCGCCACGAATAATTCCCAGTGGGCGCGCCAGCACCTGTTGTGCGCACGGTTTCTCCTGGATTTCGTGGTGCTGAGCGCGTTTTTTGCAGCACAAAGCATGTTGCAAAGCGAAAACAAAAAAGTTTAACAATCCATGTAATAAAAGAATAATGAATCACGTTGACATAGACAGCAATAACAAAAGCAATACCCACGCCGCGAGGAATTTATGGAATCAGGAACAGTGACCAAACACGTTGCGCCGCACACCGGATGTGGCTTTTATTTCGCAAACCAGTGTGGCAAAAATGCATCGATAATGAGCCGACATTGTGAGACACGCAAAAAAATCCCTTTGTTAAAGCGATTTTAATCCGTCTTTTCAGATGGATCGATTATTGCTTGTATGGAATATGTCAATAAAAAAAGCGTATGCAAATGGGGGTCAAAATGCACAAGCCCAAAACAGCAGGAATGATTTTGGCGTTGGCCATGGTTTTTCTTTTAGCGGCCGCAGCGCCCGCACAGGAGCAGGACTGGAGCGTGTCGCTCACATTCGCCACGGATAATGCGGAAGATCCATTGCCCGTTATTATCGGGGTGCAGAATGGGACCGACGGTGTCACGGAACTGAAACCGCCGCCGCTTCCCGGAATGAAGGATGTGGGGGATGCGCGTTACGCCGTTGTCAGCTCCTGGGTGGAGGATCCCTCGGCGCGCAAAGTGGTCACGCGCAAAATCGGTCGCAGCCCCGGAACCAAAACCGCGTTCGCATGGCCGGTCACGGTCATGGCCGAAGAGGTTGGCGCGGATGTATATGTGACCCCTGACCTGACGGGTATCCCCGATGGCATGACTGTGTACCTCGTGGACCCGGCCGCCAAAACCAAAGTTTTGCTGCGCAGCGCCACCCGCACCAGGGTGTATGAATCCGCGGGCGGGGAAAAGGAACTGGTTGCCGTGGCCACCCAGGGCGGATCGTTCCTGGCGTCGGACCGCAGCGGCAATGTGTACGGGTACATGGAAACCTCGGCCAATGCCACAGCGGCCGGGGCCGATATATATGTGGACGGCAGCGCCGCGCCCGCGGCCACCGTGGCCGAAGACGGCAGTTTCTCGCTCACGCTTTCGCCGGGAACCCACGATATCGTGGTGGACTCGCGCGTGGCCCTCAAATCGCGCACCACCATCAGCGTGGGCGGCGATGCGCCGTCCGGGGCCGAGCCCCCCGAGTTGCGCGTGGGCGATATCAACGGCGACAACGTCATTGACATCGCGGACTTTGTTCTTCTTAAAAAAGCATACGGAAAAACCGTGGTCGAGGCCGGCGATTATGGCATCGCCGACATCAACGGCGACGGCGTCATCGACATCACCGATTTCGTAAATATCAAGAAGCATTTCGGAACAGCGGAAGAAGACGAAGAGTAAATAAGCGGGATGGGCGCTTGTCCGGCCGGGAGACAAAAACCCCGGAGCACAAACACCTTTCGGCCGGACGCCCTCCCAGCTTTTTTTTTCTTATTGAGGTCCCCCCGGCCAGCGCATGCGCTGGCCGGGGCGTCACCGTCCATTTCCTGCGCCCTGTAGTGCAGCGTGTGCAAAAGGGAGCCCAATATGCTAACCCGGTTCAAGAACAGTAAATCTATTTTATTCGGATTTTTATTCGTTTTAGCACTGGCGGCCGCAGCCTGGTGCGCGGACCCGCCGGGTGCGCACGGCGCGTTGTGGGTTCCATTCGCCCCGGGGTGCGCGGTGTCGGTGGCTGATGATCTGCCGGGCGTGAGCATGGCCTTGGCCTGGACCGGCGACGGGTATGAAAAAGCCGACACCCTGCAGCCGGGATACGGATATTTTCTGATTCCCGGGGATCCTGATGCGGATCTGCAACTGCCGGATTGCCGCCTGGATCTGCTGGGCGCACAAAGTGTCAGCATCACCCTGCACGCCGGGTGGAATCTGCTTGGCAACCCGTTCAATGAATCCCTGACGTTCAACGCCGTGGCCGATGCCTCGGGCGTGCGCGCCCAGGCGTTTGCGGCGCGCGCCGTGGCGCGGTCCGCGCGCGCCATCATCAGCCAGGGCGGCCAGGCCGGTCCCGGCGAAGTGGCGTGGGTTTACGCCTTGCAGCAGGGCTCATTCCCCCTGGCCGCTGTGGCGGATGCAGTGGAAGTTAAAAAGATACAACTAATTCCGTCGCGTGCGTCCGGCGACACATCGAATATTTTTTACATTCCTGGGTCTGTGACTTTCTTTGTGTCCGTTGCATATGATGACGGCGGTTCGGAAACCCTTGATCCGGCGCGCGTGCAGTGGTCCATATCCGATGAAAACGTGGGACGTTTTGATGAGCCGGGCGTACTGACCTCTGTGGCGCCTGGCGCTGTTAAGGTAACCGCTTCCCTGGCCAACGGCATGAGCGCGTCCGTGGATGTGCAGCTTGTGGTGGAATGCGAAAAAGTGTGCATCAGCGCCGTGGTTCCGCCGAGCCAATTTCAGAGCACGACCGCTTATGAACAGTTTGCGGATAACCTGCGCACCAGCCACATGGGCATTATGCCCATGCCGGCATCGGACTGCGCATACATGCAGGTTTTTACAGTACACAACATCAAGCCTGTGAAACAGGCCGCACTTTCCCTGGTTGAAGGCGTGTCAACAAGCAACCCGAATGTGCGCGCTTACTGCCGTCAGAATTTCGACAGCGGCGGCGCAACATATGTGCTGTTCGAAACCGACCCCCTGAGCGGCGAAGACCGCAAAGTGTGGCTCAAGGATATTACGGCGCAAACCGAGTGGTCCTGGGATAAACAGGATGTCATCGCCGCAGTTTCAGGGGACGGCGTTATTCAAACTGCCGCGAGAGGGTACTCCGACCTTACCGCATCTTACAAGGGCATGCATTCCTCGCCTGCATTTGTGGGCGTGGACCAGGACAAACCTGTAAGCATCACGGCGCACCGGAGCCGAGAGGCCGCGGGATCTTCCACCGCGCCGCCCGAACCCTGGGCAACCCTCACATGCCGCCAACTGCACGCGGGCATATGCCGCCAGGGCGAGAGCGGCGACACGCGCCTGAGCGTACTGCCCCTGGGCCGCAGCGCCCCGCTGTTCGCCAGGGTTGCCTATCTGAGCGGCCGGTATGATGACGCTCCCGCGGGCGTAACCTGGAGCACGGACCCCGAAGGCGTCGCAACTGTTTCTGAAGGCGGAACCGTTTCAGCCCAAGGCATTGGGCGGGCCGCTGTGCGCGCGCGCCTGGGCGAACTCGTGAGCGACCCTCTTGATGTGGCGGTGGACAGGGAATCGGTTAACACTTTGTTTGCCAGCGCCGTTGTTTCCCAAGGCAATGCCGGGGCGCCGGCGCAGATACTCCCGGTGTCTCAAAACGCTGTGATCCAGGTTTATAATTTTTCAAAGCTTGCATTTGAAATCAGCGCGTCCACAACGTGGGGCCGATCTGTCAGCCTTCAACCCGGGGACGTGGACTGGACAGTGACAGACGCTGCGGGCAACACCGTGAATGCCATGGATTTTTCAGGCGGCGCACCCTTTGCTGTTACCGTTTCTTATGAAAGCGCCTCCCTGGCATTTACACTGAAACACCAAGACCTCTCTCCCACACTCAGGGTTTACACGATTGATAAAAGCGTTGATGGCTATGTTGCGCCGCAGTATGCGAAAAATATTTTGCTCGAACCCGAGGAAGGGGTCATCCATGTTGCCCAGCCTGAACTGTTGCTTTTCGCCATGGAATCCATGGACAGCTTCGGCCGGGTTGTTGATTTCACGGATGCGTCTCAGTGGAGCATGGCCGGTCCGGATGGCGCAGTTACTCAGGGAACTCCGCATTTGAAAGCCCCGGGCCTTTACACAGTTACCGCCGTGCACAAAGGCAAATCCCAGAGTGTAAAGATTAATGTATTTCTGCCTGAAATTCTGAGTTTCAATCTGCGCCGCACCGGGGGCCTCAGCGAAGTGGACTCAAAATTCAAAGCAGGCGAGACATTTCAAATCAGGGTTCTGGAATGCGCAACCGCGGATTCGCTCACCAGGGGCAAACCTGTGCGTACATCTGTGAGCGGCTACTGGGAAGGGCAATACGTGACGTGCGGGTATTACTTCCGGAGCGATATCGACGCCCGGTACAAAATTCAGACCACGGACCCCCAGGTGCTGGTTTACGACGGCGACGGGTACATGCGCGCTGTGAGCAGCGGATCCGCTTCGGTGAGAGCCGTGTACGGGGAACGCCGCACCAATGAACTTACATTTGAAGTTTGGGAAAGCGTGGACAACTTCCCAACGTGCGGAAAAGAAGCCAACCAGGTTGTGTGGAACGATCCCAATAAAAACTATTCGTTTGCTGATAATGTGGGTGTTCCGCGAAGCCGCGCCATTCTCCAGACCGACTGCAACACATATAAACCGGGAGAAAAGGTCAAAGTGCGCTGGTCAGGTCAAATTGATTTCGCGACGAACCGGGTCAATGTGAACGCGTGCGTGGATCTGTATATCAAGGATAGTAAAGGAAACCCGGTCAAGGTGTTGCGCCACGAAAACTGCGTACGGACTCCGGCCCGTTCGGCCAGTGACGCCCGTCATTTCACCACTATGTTCGACACAATGGAAGAGTGGGACCAGACTGACGCCGAAGGAAACCGTGTGGCCTCTGGGCGCTATACGGCAACTTCTTCGTCCCAATTGCTGACACGAGGTTATGGAAACGATTTTACCCCTGTTATGGAAGTGGAATTCACTATCGAATAAATGTCGGCACTGCGCGTGTGAAGCGCCCGGTGGCAAAGGGGGAGCCCATCATGTTAAAACAAAAACACATCAAAACAATCCTTGTATCCGGACTGCTGCTGGCGTTCGCGCTGGCATATGCGGGCGCGGCGCGGGCCGCGGACCCTCCAGGCGCGGGCGGCGCGTTGTGGGTTCCGTTCGCCCCGGGCTGCGCGGTATCGGTTGCCGATGAGCTTCCGGGCGTGAGCATGGCCTTGGCCTGGACCGGCGCCGGGTATGAAAAAGCGGACACCCTGCAACCCGGGTACGGGTATTTCCTGGTTCCCGAAAATGCGGATGCGGATCCGCAACTGCCGGATTGCCGCCTGGATCTGCTGGGCGCGCAAAATGTCAGCATTAACCTGCACGCCGGGTGGAACCTGCTTGGCAACCCGTTCAATGAATCCCTGACATTTGATGCCGTGGCCGATGCCTCGGGCGTGCGCGCCCAGGCATTCGCGGCGCGCGCCGTGGCGCGGTCCGCGCGCGCCATTATCAGCCAGGGAGGCCAGGCCGGGCCCGGCGAAGTGGTGTGGGTTTACGCCTTGCAGCAGGGCTCATTCCCCCTGGCCGCTGTGGCGGACGCGGCGGAAGTGAAAAAGGTTCAATTGATCCCGGCGCGCGCGCACGGCGACACGTCCAATGTTTTCTTCATTCCCGGCACAGTGTCGTTCTCCGTATCCGTTTCCTATGATGACGGCGGTTCGGAAACCCTTGATCCGGCGCGCGTGCAGTGGTCCGCCTCCGATGACAACGTGGGCCGTATTGATGCGCCGGGCGTGCTCACGGCCGTGGCGCCGGGTGTTGTTAACGTGACGGCTTCCCTGTCCAACGGCATGAGCGCGTCCGCGGATGTGCAGCTTGTTGTGGAATGCGAAAAGATCTGCATCAGCGCCGTGGCGCCGGAGGATACATATGCATCTGTGGAAGCCTACGAGCAGTTCGCGGAAAATCTGCGCACACGGCACATGGGCATCATGCCCGCGCCCAAATCCGATTGCGCCTACATGGAGGTTTCAGGCAAGAGCGATATCAAGCCCGTGAAACAGGCCGCTCTGTCTCTGATTGAAAACATTACCGGGACAAAGCCCAATGTGCGCGCGTACTGCCGCCAGAATTTCGACAGCGGGGCCGCGGCCCATGTTCTGTTTGAAGCCAACCCCCTGGGCGGCGAGGACCGCAAGGTGTGGCTCAAGGATATCACCGCGCAAACTGAGTGGGCCTGGGACAAGCAGGATGTGATCAAAGGCGTCACCACGGCCGGCATTATCCAGGCCGGGCAGAGCGGATTCGCCAATCTCAACGCTTCATACAAGGGCATGCAGGCCACACCCGCATTCGTGGGCGTGGACCAGGATGCGCCCAAAAGCATCCTGGCGTACCAGAACCGCGAAGCCGCGGGATATACCTACTGGCTGCCCGAGCCCTGGAAAATGGTTGTTTGCAAAAATTTGCTCTCCGGCATATGCGGCGCAGGAGAAAATACAAATACAACCCTGGGCGTGCTGCCCATTGGCCAGAGCGCGCCCCTGTACGCCATGGTCGCCTATGAAAGCGGCCGGATGGACAAACAACCCAGGGATATCACATGGAGCGCCGAGCCCGAGGGCGTGGTGTCCCTGTCCGCGGATGGTGCGATTACGGGCCTGGCCGTGGGCCGGGTTGCTGTGCGCGCGCACCTGGGCGATCTCTCGAGCCCGCCCCTGGATGTGGTTGTGGCCACGGAAACTATTGCCAAACTCAATATTTACGCCTTGTTGAGCTATACGGAATCCGGCAGGACTGCGTACGTGAGCAAATATGTTGCAGACAGCACACTGCATGTGATCGATTTTTCCAAACTTACATTTGACATAAGCGCGGACACGGCCTGGAGCCGCACCGTCAAATTGACTGCCAACGAGGTGCAATGGTCCGTCACGGACGCCTCGGGCAATACGGTGAATAAACTGGACTTTTCCGGAACCGCGCCGTTTGACGTTACAGTTTCATACGGGGGCAAGCAGGTTTCTTTCAGGATTGCGCAGGAGACGGTTGCGCCCGCGCTCAAGGTTTACACCAAAAGAACCACCGGATCTTCGTATTATTCGTACAGTTCACAGTATTTGCTCACGCCCACCGGCGGCATGCTGTACATAAACCAGCCCGAGCTGCTGTCCTTCGCCATGATGGCGCGCTCTATTAATGGGTATGACGTGGACCTCAGTGGCGCCACACAGTGGAGCGTGGACGGCCCCGGCGGCGCAACAGCCCAGGGCGCGCCCAGGCTCAGCGCCCAGGGCCTGTACACGGTCACGGCCACTCATGACGGCATATCCCAAAGCGTGAAAATCGAGGTGTACGATTCGGGGGTTGTCAATCTGCAAAGGAGTTACAGTTACTATTCCGATGCTGACACAAAATTCAAATCAGGCGAAAAGTTCAGCATTGAGATATTTGAATGCAAATTGCCGGACTGGTACACCAGAGGCAAAAAAATGGTTTCCGGAACGCAATACGACCAGTATTCATTCGGTGGGGCGTGCAGCAGCTACGGCGGTAGTTATATTGACTCGCGATTCGATATCGAATTCACGGATCCCGAAGTGCTCATCTATGAAGGCAAAGGCGTGGTGCGCGCGGGCCGGGCCGGCATCGCATCCATTCGCGCCGAGAGTAAAGGCAGTATTTCAAATGAAGTTCAGGTGGATGTCTGGGAAGAAGCCGACAATTTCCGCATGTGTGCGGGCGCGCCCGCCAACCAGGCTGTGTGGTACGATCCCCGGACAACCTGGGCTTCAAACAGGGCCGACCGAAAACCCGAGAGCCGCGCCATCATCCAGACTGACTGCAACCTGTACCGGAGCGGAGAAAAGGTGAGAGTGCGCTGGTTCGGCCAGATCGCACCGGGTGTGAGTAATTACCGGGTAAACGTGTGCCTGGACCTTTCCATCAAGGACTGCAAAGGGAACATCGTAAAAACGTTCCGCAAGGAAGGCTGCGCCGCGCGATTTGCAGGCCGCGCAGCCACGGATTTCAGCGATTACACAACCGTGTTCGACACCGTGGAGGAATGGGACCAGACCAACAACAGCGGCCAGCGCGTGGCGCCGGGTTGCTACAAAGCATCCTCCACATTCAATATCCTGTACGAGCCCGTGGTGGAAGTGAAGTTCACAATCCAATAAGCAGCGCCCGCGGCGGGGCGCATATGGGGTGGGATTATGTGCAAAAGAAACCGGGTGTTTTGGGCCGCGCTCATGGGTTTGTGCGTGATGCTGGCCGCGAGCCAGGGCGCCCGGGCGCAGAGCAGCGGCACGCGCTGGGTGGCGTTCGCCCCGGGTTGCGAAATGTCCGCCGCTGACATTTCAGGCGCGCGCATGGCCCTGTTGTGGAACGGCGACGCGTATGAAAGCGCCGATACTCTCACGCCCGGCCGGGGTTATCTCCTGGTTCCCGCAAATGAAACCGCTGCGCCCGCGGCCCCGGCGTGCGGCGTGCGCGCGGCGGACACCGCGTCCGTGGCCCTGCAAGCGGGGTGGAACCTGCTGGGCAATCCGTACCAGGAATTCAGGGTGCTGAATCCGCTTCCGGGTATGGCGCCGCAAAACAGCACCGCGCGCATTTTTGCGGAAACCGGGGCGCTGCGCGCGGCCATGGCGCCCTCGGGCCGCGTGGCCCCGGGCGCTGTGTTCTGGATCTATTCCCCCAAAGAAATCACTTTGCGTTTGTCCGAATTGTTCAGCAGCCGCGCCGTGCGGGACCTGCGCGTTATCACGAACCGCGCGGCCGGCGACTCGGCGGACGTGCTGTCCGTGGGCAAGTCCCTTCAAATGGCCCTGTCCGTGACGTATGAGGGCGGCGGCGTGGAGTCCCTGGCCGCGGACAGGGCGGCGTGGTCGGTGTCGGATCCGGCCCTGGCGCGCGTGGATTCCCAGGGCCTGGTTTCGGCGCTTGGCGCGGGTGAGTTCACGGTTACCGCGTCCCTGGCCGGAGGCTCGTCCGCCACGTATTCATTGCGCGCCGCCTCGGAGTGCGACCAGGTATGCGTGGGCATGGCTTTGAACAGGTCGCTGTTCTCCGACAGGGAAAAATATGAAGTGTTTGTGAAGAATTTGCTTGCCCGCACACCGGGCGCAGCGCCTGCGCAGGGATGCGCCTTTGTGGTGTGGGAGGACCGGAACGGGATTGTTGCGGAGCCTGTGAGCCTGGCCGCCGCGTCTTTGACCACGGCCCCGGAATATGACATGGCCGCGGCGCGCGCGTACTGCGTGCAGGGCTACAATTCCTTCGATGCGGGTCTCGTGCAAGCCGCGGTTGCGGATCCGCAAACAGGCGGCGCGCGCGCGGTGTGGCTCAAGGATGTCACGGCCCAGGCGGTCTGGACGTGGGACAATCACGAGGCGCTCACGAAAGTCCCCGACTTCAGCCGCACGCTGAATAAAAACCGGTCCCTTGGGTTTACGCATCTCACGGCCACTTATAAAGGTTTGGCTGCTGCGCCCGCGCTTGTGGCCGTGGAAAAGAAACGGCCCGTGCACCTCAGCCTTGTGGCCCGGTTTGAAAAAGACTGGACGTACATTGACTGCAGCAAAGCCGGTGACGATTGCGTTCCGAATTACCGGGACCGTTACAAAGTCGTTCTTGAAAAAGGCCATGAGGGCCGCATGACTGTTGAAGCGACGTACAACACACAGGTGGGATGGGAGAGCGCTTCGTTTGTGCAATGGCAGGCGCCCGATACGGGTGTGGTGGAAATGACGGGCCCGGGGCTGTTCAAGGGGCTTGCGCCGGGCATGGCGCCGGTTCAGGTTTCTTATGACGGCGTGCAAAGTGAGCCGTTTGTCATTGAAGTTCCCCAGGCGGACATCGTGAGCCTGCTGTTTGAAGTGAGGGAGAGCCGGGGATGCAGCACCACCACGGGTGGCGAAACTGTGTATTCGGGGCCCGGAGGCGCCGCCATGACCGTGCTGGATGCAGGCGGGGTTGTGATAAATCTTTTGACGAAAAACAATCTGGACAGAATCCAGGCTGTTTCCAATCAAGCGTTTGGCAGCGGCCAGGCCCGGTGGACCGTGTCCGATGCCCGGGGCGTGTCGCGCGAGGGCCTGGATTTCTCGGGGCCGGGGCCCTGGACTGTGACCGCATTTTACGAGGGCCTCTCCGCTTCCGTGATCCTTGCCGAGAATAGCGCCGACATGAAAATCAGGTTGTTCGCCACCAACTTTAAGGGATATGGCAACATGTATTATTACGTACCCTACGATATTGAAAAGAATGGCGTTTTCCCAATCGCCGATCCCGATGAAATCATATTGAAGCTCCTTCGAAAGCCCAATGCCCAAACCCAGTTTGACGCCACGGTGTGCGCGGACTGGTCCATCACCACGGGCAGCGGGCAGGTGCTGAAAACGCCCAAACTGTCCGGCGACGGCCCGTTCCATGTGACAGCAAAGTATCAGGGCAAAACGTACACCGCGGAAATCGTGGTGGACAAAAAGTGGTCTTTGATTCTCAGCGAACAAATCACCGCTCTGCCGGGCATGAACCTGGATCGGGATAACAAGCTTTCAAGCGGCGAAGGCATCCAGACACAGGTTGACAGGTGCGTAATTCCAGACTGGTATGTTGCAGCGCACGGCGAAAACCTGGAGAAGTGGCGACATTATTTCAGCCCGTGTGTGCGATACAATGCCGGCAGCCTCGACACCCAATTTTCGTTTCATACCAGTGACCCCTCTGTGCTGGCGTATGAGGGAAACGGTGTGTTCCGCGCCAGGCGCGCGGGAAAAGTCCGGGTATGGGTTGAAGAGGGCGGCGATGTCTCCAACGCCATGGAGTATGAAGTGTGGGAGCCTGTGCCGGATTTGAACACATGCGGCGGGGGCGCGCCCAACCGGGCCGAATGGTCCGGGGGCGGCAGTGTGGCGCGCATCGAAACCGATTGCTACAATTACGCGCGCGGCGCGCCTGTGACTGTGCGCTGGACCGCGCAGGTTGAGGAAACCGTGAGCCGCTCGCGCGTGAATGTGTGCCTGGATCTTGCCATCACCGACTGCGACGGTAACGTGGTGCGCACCCTGCGCCGCGAAAATTGCGAGCGATTCGCCGCGCGCGCCACCATAACTGATACCATGGAAACGGTATACGACACATCCGAAATCTGGGACGCAAATGATGACAGCGGGAATAGCGTTCCGCCGGGTTGCTATAAGGCATGGTCACGCTTCAATATCCTGTACGAGCCCGAAGTGGCGGTGAAGTTTACGGTTCAATAGCGCGGCGGTTCGCGTGACGCGCCGCAACGCATGAAATGGTTTTTCCTGATGTATTTTCATAGCCGCTGAACAGCGGACATGGGGCCTTGACAGGCCCCCTTTTTTTGCGGCGCACAGATATTGCAAAACCGCACCGCGGTTCTTTCATATGCTGGTTTTATTGGGTCTTGGGGAAAGAGCGCCGCGCCCGCTCAGTCGTCTTTTGTTTCCAGGCTCTTGAGTTCCTCTTCGGAAAGCAGCGTGTCTTCGGAAATTTTGTATTGTTGCACGGCGCGGCGCTGTTCCTCGAATACGCGGTCCGCCACGGCCTGCGCCGCGTCATGCATGGCGCCGGCCTGTTCTTCAAATGGCTCAAAAGGCCCGGCCGAGCCGCAATCCGGGCACGCGTCCACATACGCTATGGTTTTGTCCGCGGTGTCCAGTTTCATGAAATTGATTTTTTCACCCGCATAATTGCACTGCGCGCAACGCATCTTCATGGCGGTTTCATTCCCAACAGGATTCCGGGTCCGGCAAACACTTTTCCATAATTTAGATTAGCATAAGATGCGGCAGGCGGCAAATCCAGAGCGCGGCCACAGTGCGCGCCGCAGGATTTCCCATGCGCGCGTTTTTGGTTTATTATCAGGGGAGGACAAAATAATATGGGGGAATCTATGAGACGCATCGGAATTGTGATTCTGGCCCTTGCGGCGCTGGCTCTGGCATCGTGCGCGGCGCGCGCCGCGGCTGTGCACGAGGTGCCGCTCATTCTCAGGCACAATAATATTTTTATTGATAATGTGACTCTGGCCGGGCAGGGCTCGTACCGCGCTATGATCGATACAGGGTCCACGCATAACCTGGTGGACCTGGACCTGGCCAAGGCCCAGGGCCTCAAGCCCACGGGCACAATCGGCGTGGCCGCCACGGGCGGCGGCATGGAAATGCCCACCTTTCCCGCAGATATCATCGCGGTCAACGGCGTACCCCTCATGGACGCGGATATGCCCCTCATCGGCGGGCCCCTGCGCCGCGAGTCCGCACCCATCGAGCAGGACATGGACCTGCTTCTCGGCTACCCCCTGTTCCGCCGCTGGGTCGTGGAAATGGATTTTGACAAAAATGTGATGCGCCTGCACGAGCCCGCGCAGTACACACCCCCGGCCAGGGCCGAAGCCATTCCCATCAATCTCGCCATCAATGTGCCCCTCATCAAAAGCAAAGTGGAAGACGTGTCCGCCAATCTCATGATCGACACCGGCGCCAACAGCATGGTGGACCTCTATCCCGAATTCCTGGTCCGCAGCGGCCTGCACAAAAAACACACCACTTACCGCATGCCCGTGTACGGCCTGGGCGGCACTGTGGACAGCATCCTGATGCGCATTGACGCTCTCGAACTTGGCGCCTTTACTTTCAACAGCATGCGCGTTTACGCACACGCCATGGGCACCTTCTCCTCGCTCATCGACGGGCTTATCGGCACCGAAATCATGCGCCGCTTCAACGTGGTGTTCGACTACAACCACCGCATCATTTATCTCACGCCCAACACCCACTACGCCGACCCCTGGCAGGAGGAGCGCGCCGGACTCACCGCCCTGCACCTGGGCGACGAGTATGTGGTGGTGTCCGTGGCCGAAGGCAGCCCCGCGCAAATCGCCGGCCTGCAAATGGCTGACATAATTGTGAGCGTGGACGGCCGCCCCGCTGCGGATGTGGGCATCTCCGGCATGCGCGCCCTGGTGCGCCAGGACCCCGGCGTGTCCATCGCGTTCACCGTGGACCGGGACAGCGAACAAAAAGTTATTACAATAATTTTGGAGCAATACATAAAATGAAGGCAGGCGCGGCGCACGCAGCGCCCCGGAACCCACAGCATGGCCGACGACAAAACCACCACAGTGAATAACGCGCCCGCGGGCAACGGCGGCGCACATCCCGCGCCATACGGCGCGTACGGCCCCCAGGACGAAAGCCGCGTGTTCAAGGCCGGCATCGTGGGCGCAGGCCCGGGCTGCATCGCCATCCTCGAAATGCTTCAAAGCCGCGTGCTCGCCGATTTCTGGATGGATATCCTGGCCGTGTGCGACATCAGCCCGGATGCCCCGGGCATGATCCTGGCGCGCCAGATGGGCATCGCCACCTACACCGACTGGCAGAAAATGCTCGCCGACCAGCCCGTGGACATGCTCCTCGAACTTACCGGCAATAACACGGTCCGCGCCCAGCTTCAACAGCAGAAACCCGACAGCGTGGAACTCATCGACCACATCTCCGCGCGCCTGCTCTGGGACGTTTACGCAACCGCCAAGGAACGCATCCGCGCCGAAACCGAGGCCCAGCAGCGCATCGACGCCGAACGCAACAAGATCAAGCAAATCTTCGATTCCCTGCCCGATGAAATCCTGGTCATCAGCCCGGACATGACTGTGCTCGACGTGAACCATCCCTACTTGCAGAACAACCGCCTGGAATACGACAAGGTGCGCGGGCGTTACTGCTACGAGATCGATAACAAGCTGCGCGGCGAATGCCAGATCACCGAAGACTACTGCCTCATGCGCGAGGTGCTGCGCACGCGCCAGCCCCAGAACGCCGTGTACCACCATATCGATGAAACCGGCAAGGACATATACGCGTCCACCAAAATGACCCCGCTCACCGACCACCACGGCAACCTCATCGGCGTGATCGAGGCCACACGCGATATCACATACCGCATCCACCTCGAAGACGAACTCGCTGAATCCCTCATCCAGCTCGAAACTTTTTTCCAGTCCGCACCGTTCCCCATTTCCATCAAAAACATGAACGGCCAGTATATCCAGATCAACGACAAAGGCTGCGAAGCCCTGGGCCTGGAGTTCAAAAAAATCATCACCCACACGGACCTGGAAATTCTGCCCCGCGACACCGCGGAAACATTCCGCGCCTATGACCGCGAGGTCTTCAAACAGAAAAAGAAGGAAGTCATTTCCGAAGAAAAAATCGTCCGCGGCGGCAAGGACTTTTATTACCACGCCATCCGCTTTCCCATCATCAACAACAGGGGCGAAATCACCGGCGTGTGCTGCATCCTCGATGACATCACCAACGTCAAGTCCATGCAGCGCGAACTTGAGCGCAAGCAGAACGAACTGCAGGCCACCAAAGAGTACCTGCAGAATGTGCTCGAAAATTCGCGCGACATCATCATCACCACGGACCTCAGCGGCAACATCGCCACCTTCAACCAGGGCGCCGAGGAAATTCTGGGCTATGACCGCAACCTGGTCATCGGTCGACCCGCGGATCTGCTTTACGCCGACCCAAAAGAATATCCGCGCCTGCTCAAGCGCCTGTACACCGAGGGCGGCGTCACCAACCACGAAACCCAGTTCCTGCGCAAGGACGGCGTCAAGGTGGATGTGGCCACCACCATCTCGCACCTGTACGACAACGAAGGCTATGTCATCGGCACCGTGGACATCTGCCGCGATGTGACTACCCGCAAGGTGCTCCAGCTCCAGCTCATCCACCAGGACCGCCTGGCCGCCATCGGCAAGCTCGGCGCGGGCCTGGCCCACGAAATCAACAACCCGCTCGCCGTGATCAACGAAGCCGCAGGCTGGGCCGAGGAACTCATCGAAAGCGACGAACGCGTCAAAGCCTCGCCCAATTACGAGGAAATCTCCGAATCTCTGAAAAAAATCCACCAGCACACCATGCGCTGCAAGGGCATCACCATGCGCCTGCTCGGCTTCGCCTCCCAGAACGAAAGCGCGGGCGAACAGTGCAACGTGAACAACGTCATTAACGACGTGCTGGACTTCATGTACTCGCGGGTGCGGTTCAGCAACACCCGGTTCCACACCAGGCTGTCCCCGGACGTGCCCGAACTGGCCGCCAACGCCGTGCAGCTCCAGCAGGTGCTCGTGAACCTCATCGACAACGCCATCGACGTGCTGCCCGCGGGCGGGCACATCACCATCAGCACCGAAGTCGAAAACGGCGCCCTGCGCATCACCGTGGCCGACACGGGCAGCGGCATCCCCCAGAAAATGCTGGGCACCATCTTCGATCCCTTCGTCACCAGCAAGCCCGTGGGCAAGGGCACGGGCCTGGGCCTGTCCATCTGCTACGGCATCGTCAACCAGCTCGGCGGCGCCATCGACGTGGCCCGCACCGGGCCCGAAGGCACACAGTTCCTCATCACACTCCCCATCAAACCAAACCTGCCGTAAAACAAATCCGCGCAATTCGCGGAAAAGCGAAAAGAATAAACACAACGCGCGCAAAGGCAGGCCCGATTTGATCATGCCCCGCGCCTGTGATGTTGGACACATTGCGGAACCAAATGTTTTCCGGCATGTCCGAAATCATATGGAATCGAAGTCAAGTCAAGGGAAGGGAAATACAGGGACCGTATTTGTGAAAAATAAACTGTTGTTACTCAGAGCGAAATATTTTTCCAATTCAGGGCGGAAGCATTCCACAAGCAACGCCTCGCGTCATTCCAGGCGGAGACCTGGAATCCAGGGGGTGACAGGATGTCAGGGTGGGTTTTTTGGTCGGGTGGGTTTTCCGGACGTCAGCAACCAGAAGTATTTCACGCTCCCAGTAATATTACTACTGATTTTTCTGTGACTACTTTCTTTTTTACGGTATCTGTCCCGGTATTTGGTATTTTAGGTATTTGGCATTTTATAAATGAAGCAAATACCCGACCCGTTTTTGGTCGGGAATTTGCCCGCCAAAAAGTTTGAAGGGATTCTCAAGGGAAACTTTTCAAAGTTTCCCTTGAGCCGTCGGAGACACATTTAAGTCCATGCCTTTGACTTATTCTTTGCCCTTGCCTTCCTGCAAACCTCATAACCTGCCTATCCTTTCTCCCCATAAATGAGGCAAATACCCGACCCGTTTTTGGTCGGGAATTTGCCCGCCAAAAAGTTTGAAGGGATTCTCAAGGGAAACTTTTCAAAGTTTCCCTTGAGCCGTCGGAGACTTTTTTTCGCATTTCCTCATCCTCATCCTCGGCCTAACGCCGGGG